>VTLG01005173.1_pt1 | contig 82294 bp, 77 predicted proteins | sample 4694571 | NCBI WGS metagenome assembly VTLG01 (sample SAMN12604809, study PRJNA352737) | marine metagenome | biome: ENVO:00000447; feature: ENVO:00000209|ENVO:00000569|ENVO:01000036; material: ENVO:00002151; isolation source: viral sequences binned using virsorter ...
CTGCTTCAATGAGTGTTAACGATCCTACCATTGAATTGGGTGATCCTACTACACCTGTTACAGTTAAAACTCTTGCTACCTTCGCAGGTAATGCAACAGTTGATGTTCAGGTTGATGCTGTAGAACAGTTACAAGCTGGTGATTCAGTAACTGGTACTGGTATTCCTGGTGGTACAACAATCGCTTCTATCAATACAGGTACAAAAACACTTACATTAAGTGCAGCAATTACTGCTGACCAAGTTGTAGGTGCTACATTAGTTACTGTTAGAGGTGCTGATGATGCAATGGATCGTGGTGTTAAAGTACACTACAATGCATCTGGAACTAATAAGTTTGGTTTCTTTGGTTATGACCGTACAGGTGGTAACGATGGTGCTGGTGCTTGGACTTTCATTGAGGAAGCAACTGACACAGGTACTGTTTTTGGTGTAACTGGAAACCGTGGTACTGTTCTTATTGGTGATCTTGAATTAGATAACGACCTTGAAGTACAATATGGTGGTACTGGTGCTGGTACATTCACTCAAAATGGTATCGTTTATGGTAACGCTGCAAATGCTTTGCAGGTAACTGGAGCGGCTAACATGTCTACTCCTGGATCTGCTCCTGACGTAACTGAATCTTATCAGGTATTGACAGTAACTAGTGGTGGTGTTCCTGTATGGACAAACACAATAGATGGTGGAACTTTCTAAATGAACGGACAAATTGTTATTGCTACATTACAAAAAAAAGTATCTGAGTTGACCCTTGTTAATGTGATGCTGGAAGCGCAGATTCAAGATCTGCAAACTCAGTTAAATAGTATAACCGAACAAAAAACTAGTGATGCTATAACAGATGGCAACGAGAATCAAGCTCAAGAGATCGACAACAGCGACAACCGTCCCGACGACTTCTAATTTAGAAGACGGGGAAGTTGCGGTAAATATAGCCGATCAAAAACTATACGCCAGAAATGGTGCAGCAATAGTCGAAATTGCAAACCAAAAACCTAATACAGGTGAGGTTACTACTGCAATGCTTGCCACGGACATTACAAATGGTCCTGGTAGCACTTACTATGTCTCGAAGAATGGTGCTGATACTACTACATTAGGAAACTCTGGTGCTGGTGGTAAGCATCCAGATACTGCGTTTTTAACAATAACTAAAGCACTTTCTACTGCTACCTCTGGTGACAGTATTTTAGTATCTCCAGGAGAATATCAAGAAGTCTTCCCCATGACAGTTCCTGATGGGGTTACTTTACGTGGTACTAACTTACGTGCAACATCAGTTAAACCTACAAGTGGAACTCAAAGTAATACTGCTTTTAAGCTTTCAGGGGATTGTCATGTCTCCGACTTGACTATTAAAGATTTTTACTATGATAGTGGTAATGATGATGGATATGCGTTTGAACTTGTCTCTTCATTAAATTCAGATAGAAGTCCATATGTTGAAAGAGTTACTGTATCTACTAAAGGTAGTGTAACTTCTGGTTCTGATCCTTATGGTTTTTCTCAAGGAGATGCTGGACGTGGTGCTAAGTTAGATGGTGCTCAGATTAATGCTGCTTCACAACATGCTGCTGTACTCTTTAATGAATGTACTTTCATAGTTCCAAACTCTATTGGTATACTTTGTACTAATGGTGTTCGTGTTGAGTGGTTAAATGGATTTATTTACTTTGCTGCTGAAGGTATTAAAGGTCTTCAGGGTGCAACAGGTAAGTATGGTGCTGGTAAAACTCGTTTAAAACTTGGTGGTACTAGTGGAACATTCTCTGCTGCAGAGATAGTTTATCAGTTGGAAGATGGATTCCAGTCTGGTACATATGTTCGTTCTGGAACCACAGTTACTTTAACAAGAACTGGTCATGGTTTAGCAAGTAATGATTACATCTATGCAGACCATATTAGTGGTGGTGCCACAGATAATTTCTATCAAGTAACTGTAGTAGATGCTAATACTTTCACTTATACTGATGCAGCTAGCGGTACGATCTCTGCTAGTAATGTAACTTACAAGAAGGCAGTAGGACGTGGAGTTATTGATAGTAATGATGGAACTTATATCTATATTAGTGGTAAGGGAACTGGTATATTCACAACTGCACTCAAACCAGTAAAGGTATTAAGTAGGTTTGGTGACACACAGATAGATACTGCACAAAAGAAATTTGGTACTGCATCCTTCTTATTTGATGGTACTCAAGATAATTTGATGGTACCAACTGGTGAGGACTTTGGACTTGGTACTACAAACTTCTGTCTTGAAGCATTTATACGTCCTAATAGCGTAACTGGCATACAGCATATATTTGATCTTAGAGATGCTTCTGCTACAGATACTGCAGGAAAGCTTTATTTAAATGGTACTGCACTTCATTATGGTGTCGGTAACTCATCTACACTTACTGGTGGTACTTTAGCTATTGGTACTTGGTATCATGTTGCTGTTGCAAGAAATGCTGGTACAACAAAATTATTCCTTGATGGAGCAGAATTAGCAACTGGTGCTGATACTAATGATTATGGATCTACTAAACCAGTAGCAATTGGTTCAAACTATGATACCAGTGCTCCTGCTGAAGCATTTAATGGTTGGATTGATGAAGTAAGATTTAGTAAGGGTGCTGCTCGTTTCACTGCTGCATTTACTCCCACAACAAGTGAGTATACTTCAGATAACAATACTGTATTATTATTACATGCCAACGGTACAGATGCTTCTACTACCTTTACAGATGAGTCTGGTGGTACTAGTGACGTTCGTTCTAATGGTGGTGATTCTGCTACTTCTGTAGTCACTGCTGACTATTCTGCGTTTGGTTGTGAAGTACGTGCCCTTTCATCCACAAACGTTTATGGTACTAAAGGTGCTGTTGCAGATGGTGCTGGTACTAAACTTAATTTAACAGCGCATCAATTTGCGTATGTTGGTTCTGGTGCTGACTATACTAATGACCCATCACTTGCAGTTCAAGCTAACGAAGTAGAAGAACTCAATAATGGTAAAGTATTCTATTCTTCAACTGACCATAAGGGTGATTTTAGAGTAGGTACTGCATTTACAGTTGATCAACAAACAGGAAATGTTCAGTTTGAAGCAACATCTACTGCTCAATCTGCTGCAAATATTACTTTAACTGATGGAACTGGTACTACAAACATCTATCCTGCATACGTTGAAACAGGTAACTTACGATTAGCAGGTAACAGTCTAACATCTACTGCTGGTAAGATCATCCTTGACCCTGCTGGTGACGAAGATATTACACTTAATGGTCAGGTAGTTTGTCCAGAAAATATTTACTTTGATTCTAACAGACTAGCATCTATCTTAGGTACTGGTAACTCTTCTTGTGCATTTACAGTTGGTACCTATTCTCAGGCAGGTTTCTCCTCTTATGGTATCTTCTCTAATAGAAACTTTGGTGTTAATAAAAAGTCTCTAAATGATACTGGAACTGGTCTTACTATAACTAACGAAGGTACTGGATATACTCCAGGTTCCTATTCTGCTCAGATTCTATCAAACCCAGATCAGGTTGCAACTGCAACTGCAACTCTGGCTGCAAATGGTGCGATAGGTACTATTAATATTACTAATGGTGGATCGTTATATACACACAACCCAACTGTAACTGCCAACCTAACCCCAGTAACAGGAACAACAGCATTTATCGCATCTATGGGTGATACTGGTGATGTTGGTATAATTGCTGTTGCTTCTGGTGGTGCTGGATATTCAACACCTACAGGAACATTTACTGCTCCTCCTGATAGAGAGTTTGATGCTAATATTGCTATTGCAAATAATGCAATTACATATACCACCAACAACTTTAGGAATGGTGATAAGGTAATATATGACAATAATGGTAATAGTGACTTAACTAACCTTACAAGCGGTACAACATATTACATTGTAAACAGAAATACAACAACCTTTACTATTCAACTTGCTGCAACTTCAGGTGGTGCACCAATAGCTTTGACTGCTACTGGTGCTCAGGAGATGCACATTATCAGAGGATTCACTGCTGTTGCTGGTGCAGTGACTGTATCTGCTGGTGCTATTACAGCGGTTGCCATATCTGATAGAGGATCAGGATATACAATTGGTTCATCTCCAACTCTTACAATGAGTGAGACTGGTGGTGGAGTCACAGATGCTACATTTACTATTACTCTTGGTACTGATATTACTTCTGTCAGTACTACAGGTGATGGTGTATATGCAAGTATACCAACATTAACATTTACCAATGATGCCAATGACACTACTGGATCTGGAGCAGCTGCAACAGTTGCAAACCTAACTTATGCTGTTGGTTCTATTACATTAACCAATGGTGGATATGGTTATTCAACTGTACCACAAATTAGTTTTACTGGTGGTGGAACTCCACTAAATGATGCTGTTGCATCTGCAACATTAGATACTGAACTTGGACAAGTAGGTTCTATAACTTTAACACAAGCTGGTGAAGGATATTCATCAACACCAACTGTAGTTGTTAGTGGTGGATCTGGAACTGGTGCTACTGCAGGTATTAATATATTGCCTGTTGGTGGTAATATTACTGCTGCTGGATCTGGATACGTTGCTGGTACATATGCAAACGTTACATTCACTGGTGGTAGTGGTAGTGATGCTGCTGCAACCTTTACAGTCAGAGGACTTTTCGGAACAATTACTGGTGGTAGTGGATATACCGCATCAGAATATAATCAGATTGATGTAGTTAACGTCAATAGAGCTGCTACTTGGCCAGTTACAGTTGCTGCAAGACATAAAATTCCTTGTGTTACTAGTGGAATTACAGGAACTGTAAATGTTGGTGATACTGCGACGGGTGCAACATCTGGAGCAACTGGTACTGTAACCGATGTTGGTAATGCAACTCCAGGTATTGACAGTTTTGTTTATGTAACCGTAACTTCTGGAGTATATCAAGCTGCAGAAGTAGTTAACTTTACTAGTGGTGGTAGTTTAACTACTAGTGGTCTTCCTGAAGATATTAATAGATATTTCATTAACACTGGATCAGGTGCTGCTGAAGCTCCAGACTTGACCATGATTAGGGGTAATACATATCGCTTTGATATGTCTGATTCCACTGTTGCAGGTCATCCATTGGTTCTTGATGCAACATCTACTGCTGCTACGTCTGAGTGGGCAATCTTCTCATATGGTACTCCAGGTAATGCTGGTGCATATGTTGATATTATATGTAAGCCTGGTGCAACCATTGGTGCAACTGCATATTATGAGTGTTCTTCACATGGTCGTCCCATGTCAGAGAATGCAACAATCAATGTTACTACTGGTACTGCTGGTGAATCTGGATCTGGTGCACAACTTGATATAACTGTTGTAGGTGGTGCAGTTACTGCTGCTACTTTCTCAACTGGTATGCAGGGAGATGGATATGCTGTCGGTGATGTATTAGAAGCTTCATCGAATACTCTTATTGGTGGTGGAACTGGGTTCCAATATACAATTACTGGTAACGATACTGGTATTTTCAGTGTAACTGATATTCAGGCATCTGGATCTGGATATGCTGTTAATGATCAACTTTCTGTTGCTGATGCTGATGTTGGTAATTCTGGATCTGGTTCTGGATTTGTATTTACGGTAACAAAAGCTGGTTATGCTGATAGTGCTACTATTGCAGAAGGTAATGGTGGTTCTGGTTTCTTTAGTGGACAGACAGTTGTATTCGATACACTTCAATTCGGTGGAATGGGTGCTGGTAGTAACTTTGCAATGGTTGCAAACGATATTGTTACTACGTCCATAACAACAATTGCTGGCGATGGTTCATTATCCTCAGCAAACTATAACTTCTCTACTACAGGAACGTTAACGATTGGAACCACTACTACAAGCGTTCTGTCTAATGATACATTAACAACAACTAATGTTCAAGCATCAGGTAATGCTACCATATCAACCAATGCTACTGTTGGTGGAACCTTTGGTGTTACTGGAATTTCTACATTCACTGGTAACATTGCTGCTAATGGAACAGATAACTTTATTGAAAATTCAAGATTAACTATTCAATCAGGTGGTACTGCTGCTGCACCAACCATTGCTCTATCTGCAGAACCTACCACTGGTATATACAGATCTGCTGCTGATGAGTTTAGTATTGCTCATGGTGGAGTTCAGAAGCATGTATTTGCTGCAGGTAGCATACAGACTGCTGGTGATATCATCGCTGATAGTACTATAGGTAATGCTGCTCCATTCTTTAAAGTAGATTCTACTGCTGAAACTCTTACTGTTGGTAATGCAAACACTGGACTTCAGCTTAATAACGCTGCTGTACTAACTGCTTCTGGTCAGGATACTAATATACCTGTCACCATTACTCCAAAAGGAACTGGTGATATGGTTATCACTGGTGCAGCTGATAGGGAGTTCCAAGTTAATGACGGTAATGTTGCTAATAAGAAATTCTTTGTTGATACTGCAACTGGTAATAGTGAAATTGCTGGTACTTTAAAAATTGATGAAAAGCTTAAGTTCCAAGTTAATAGTATTGAGAACGCAGATATTGGAGGAACAAATTCCTTTGGTGAAATATTAACAGTTGGTATTACTGGAACAGGAACAGGTTACACTGATGGTTCTTATAGTGCATGTACTATCACTGCAACTACTGGAATTGGTACTGCTGCAACCTTTGACGTTACTGTCTCTGGTGGTGCTATTACTGCGGCAACAGTAACTGCTGCTGCTAAAGGTCACAACTATCATGTTGGTGATGAAATAACATTTAACCCTGCTACGATTGGTGGTGGTTCTGGAAACACTATTACTATTACTGATACACAAGGTCAAGGTATTGTCCTCAAACCAGGTGGCGGTAAGAGTGCTTATGTTAAATCAACTGGTTCACTTATTATACCAGCTGGTACTACAAACGAACGTCCACTTGCCAATGATAGGATAGCAGGTGCTATTAGATTCAATAGTACTCAACAACAGTTTGAGGGATACAACGGAAATGATTTCGTTTCTCTTGGTGGTGTTAGAGACGTTGACCAAGATACTTACATATTAACTGAGTCATCTCCAAATGCTGATGAAGATACATTTGAGTTCTTTGCTGAAGGTACTAATAACTTAGCTATTGATAAGGAAAGAATAATACTTAGAAATTCTAAGTTAGTAGATGTACCAGGAACTCTTGTTCTTACTGGTACTACAGCTGGTCAAGATCCTGTTGATGTTCAGATAACTGCTACACCAAGTAATACATCAATCTTTAAGGTAAGAGCTAAGAAAGATATTGAGATTACTGGTGGATTAAGACTTAGGAGTGTTCCTACTCAGGGTGCTATAGCATCTATTGGAGCAATAACATCTGTTGCTGGAAATTATGGTGCATCTCAGACATACACTGGAGTAGCATCTATTGGTTCTATTGAAGGTACTGGTGCTACGTTTGATGTGGTAACTGATGGTAGTGGAAACATTACTGGTGTTACTATCAACGCTGCAGGTAAAGAATATGAAGTTAATGAAGTAGTTAAGATTACAGGTAACTTAGTTGGTGGATCAACTCCAGACCATGACGTTACTTTCCCAGTTGCTACACTTGCAAGTACTACTACTCCATATTCTCGTACTGATGTTCTTCTGCAGGATTACATTACTAGATTAGATGCTAAAGCATTCATCTCATTAGATGCTAATGCATCAGAATGTAAGTGGAAGATTAATAGAGGATGGTCTGGTGGCACAGAAAGTTATCTAACAGTATTTGATTCTACTGCTGATTTCGTAGAACTTGATGATTGTAGAGTAGAAGGTGGACAGATGACTTCTTTCGCATCTAACGCTTCTATTACAGCATTTGATAAGACAGCATATAAAGGTGCTAAGACCCTAATTACTATTGAAAGTGATGATGGTAAAGTTCAGATGTTTGAAGTAACCGCTGTATGTAGTGCCGCTGGAACAGTTGCACATGCTACTGTTACTAACTCCATCACTTCAGATAATGATCTGATGGATGCTACAGTTTCTGTTGCTGCCAACAACGTGAACATCAGTTTAAACAAATCATCTGCAGCTACATCATCCACATCCTTCACGGGTAGATATACAACTACTAAAGTCAAGGTATAAATAACCCTTAGGTAATATAGAGTCATGCCAGTAAAGAATTTCTCATCCATTGGGGGCTTCTCAGTAGGTCAAACCGAGATTATTAATACAGCTTTCGAGCTTAAGAATGTCTCTGCGATTCACATGGTCAGTGATAACTTCGCTGATGCAACGCATGACAAGTATCTCATGAAAAGAGTTACTGATGCTGCCAATAATACTTTACAGTTAACATTGGATGGTACCACTGCTCTATCAACAAACTCTGCTGCACTAGCTGCTGATAGAGTTTCTTTCATTAAGGCAAGAGTTTTTGGGCAGGAGACTACCAACAATTCATATGTTTATGCTACCAAATTTGATGTTATCGTTAACACTGCTAATGATGGTACTCCATCAATAACAGCACAATATGAGAACATCATTAAAAATTCTCCTCCTGGACAAGAAGATTGGAGTGTAACTCCTGATGCTTTCCAGATAGGAAATGATCCATACTTTACATTTGAGGTAAAGTCAGTGACAACCAATTCCATTGTTAAGTGGATTGGGATTTTAGATATTACAGTCGTATCATAATAGTTGGGAACTAATGGCTCTTAAGATTAATTCAGACCAGCAAAGAATACAAGCTTCTGGATCAACTCCTACAGGTAATTGGGTAAATGCCACTTACAGTAGAACAGTTGCAGGTGTAGTTAATATTCTTTCAGTTGCTCATGGATTTATTGGTAGTGAAAAGTTATACTTAGATTTCACTTCTGGTGGTGAAACTGATGGTACTTACACTGTCACAAAGGTAGACGACGATAATCTTTCATTCCAAAGTGCAAACTTAGGTGTAATTACTGCTGGTAATACTCTAGCATATAAGAGAGTAAGATCTTTAAGTATTCAAGGTGACGAATCCATAGAAATGTCTGTGGGTGTTGATGCTAATGAGAAAGATGCATTAACTCTAAATTTAAATCCTCAAAATAATATTCGTGTTGGTGTTAATACTACCGATCCTCAGTACGAGCTTGATGTAGAAGGTCAAATCAGAACGACACGTTCTATCATTTCTGACACTGCACAGGTCGTTAACTTAGATATTCAGACTATAATCAACCCTGCGTTGGATCTTCGTGGGCCTAATCTGTTTAACTATGAAGATACAGACGTAACAAGTGATACATACGGTCAAACATTTTACCCAACTGCTGATACTCCACCTCTGACTGACCAGTCAAGGCGTATCGCAACTACAGATTTTGTTTATAAAGTTGCTACAAATGACACTGGTGGACGTGTATATGTCTCTCAGACTATTGGTAGTGATCTAAATGATGGTCGATCTGCTGCAAGACCTGTAAAAACTATTAAGAAAGCAGCACAAATTGCTTATGGTTTACAGAAAGCTCAACCAGATCCTAGTGATGAATACGTTTCACTGATCGTATCTGGTGGTGAATATCTAGAAGACAACCCAATTTCAGTTCCAAGAAACTGTTCTCTAATTGGTGACAACTTACGTCGTGTTATCATCAGACCGATGAATGCCGACCGTCACCTTCTTAAGGCATCTAACGAAACATACGTTGCTGGTTGTGTACTTAGAGACGCACTTCAGAACTCTTCAGACCCACAGAGTACTGTAATTCATACTTGGAAGTATGCATTCGTATTTGACGATAAGCAAAGATTATACTACGAACCAGAATTGGGTACAATCCCAGCTGTTCCTGGTGATAAATTCCGTGGTGATAACCTCTTCAATATTACCTTTACAAACCATACAGGTAATAACACAACTCTACAAGTTGGTTATTTTGTACAAGGTGGATCTTCAGGTACATTAGGTACTATTCAAGAGATTACTTTCACTGGTCCAGCTGGATCTCCATACTCAACTGGTAGTGTTAAGATTTTAATTACATCAGGTGTTAATGATGTATTCCAGGACGCTGAGAAAATATTCTATGATGCTGTAGCAGCAAATATTGTTACTGACTTACAGAATAATCCATCTAACAGATTTGACGTTTCTGACGCTGAATCATTAAGACCTGAACTAGAGACTATCTCTAATCAGATTTATCAGCATACAATTAATTCAGAAAGAGAAACTATAGCTTTCCCTGCTGATGCTACTAAGGTTAACTTAACTACAAATAGAATTACAATTACTGGTCATTTATTAAAGACTGGTGATCAAGTTTATTATCAAAAGGATGAAGCTGCTGTACTAGCAGGTCTTGCTGATGATACGCTTTATTACGTAAGAGCTGTTGATTCCAACACTATTGAACTTTATGATACCTGGCTTAATTCTACAACAATTACAGCTACTACAGGTATTAAAGATATCACTGCAGTATCTACGAATACTAATCTTCATCTACTTACCTCTGGTCGGATTATGCCAGAAGGTAATCGTATTAATATTCCTACGCACCAGTATGCAACTGGTGATGGTATAGTATATCGTGCCAGCAAGATGGGCACTATTGCTGGTCTTGTAGATGGTACTACTTATTATGTTTATAAAGAGAATACTGATTGGATAAGACTCGCTACATCTGCTGCCAACGCTGTACAAAAAGATGCTCAGGGTGCTGATAATCCAGTTACTCTTACCTTTACTAGTACAGGTAGTGGTTATCAAAGGTTTGAGATAGCAAGTAGAGTTCTATCAATCAATACGATTGATACTTCATTAGCTACACAACAGTCTTATCTTGGTCCCAAATTCACTTTATCTGGTACTTCTTACCATGACTATGAAGTTGGACAGGAAGTTGAGTTATATGGTTTTGTAAGTGCTGCAGTTAACTTTGGTGCTTCTACAAATACTTCTTGGTCTTTAGCAAGTGGTGAAGTTACAGTTACTATTAGTGGTTGTGATAATGGACTTACTGGTACATTATTTGCTAATTGGGTTTCACTTGGAGAATGTGGACTTAAGTTTAACTTCAGTGGAGCTGGTTCAGAAGCATTAAGTAAGACTTATCAGATTGATACTTTTGCTACAGGTGCTGGAACTCCATCTCTTCCAGGTAATACTGAATTGGGTATGGGTACTGCTAAGTACAATAGTTCCAATACAACTGCTACATTTGTTCTTAAAGCAGCAGATATTCAATCAACAACTAACACTGCAACTGCTAGTGGATCTACAGTTAGTATATTAGATAACGTTGAAGATCTTAATGGTCGTAAATATATTACTCATCGTATTGAACGTCCTGATGGTTATGCATTAGAATTTGTTGTAAGAGCACAGATTGGTGTATTTGATGCGAACCTTAATCCAACTGGTAACCAAGCGGTTATATCATCTAGTAACTATGTCCTAGCATCTCTAAGGAACTCTCCTTATGGATTTACTAAGATTTCTCAAACTGCTAGGTTTAGGGATGCTGCTGAGTCTATTAAAATTAACCAGGAGTTTATTGCAGAAGAAGCATATGGATATGTTAAATCCTTCCATGAGAATTCTGCTACTAGAGCAAGTAATTTAACAATTGGATCTACTACGTTTAATGCGTTAGCTGATACATTTGCTCATCCAATTGATACTTGGACTGTTAACTATAATAAACTTACAGTCAAAGTTAATACAGGACATAACCTCTTTAGAGGATTTAGAAATCACCATCACATCTATAATGGTGGTACTTCAAGTAATGCTATCACAATCACTGCTGGTAGTGTACAGAAGAATGTAACTGGTGCCACATATAATTCTGTAACAGGTGAATTGGTAATGACCATTGGGGCTCATACCTTTACTACCGCAGATACAGTAACTATTGGTGCTGGTAAATTAAGCTTTACATGTGCAAGAGATAATCATAATACATCACATACATATCCTCGTTCTTCTGACCCAGTATATAATACTGCAATTCCAATTACTGCTGTAGATGCTGCTTCATCAATTACAGTTAATGTTGGTGTTGCCGCTAATGTAACGATTGCTGGTAGTGGAACTGCTGGTATTAATGGTAAGTGGGCTGTTAGTGATATTGTTGATCATAGAACCTTTATATTAGATATAGGTGAAAACACTATTAGTAATGCTACCACTGGAACAGATGGTACATTCACTGATATAAGGAAGCCATACAGAACTCCAAATAGTTTCCCAGCTAATAATAAGCAAGCTGATGCTGCAGACCTTCTCGCTCATAATGCTGAGTTGATTTCTGAAGTAGCAGTTAAGAGAATGCTTGCTGCTAATGGTGGATATAATATTCCTGGTAATACTTCAAATTGTACTGATGACATTACTGACTTCCTTCAGAAGTCCTTATATCACAACCTTAAATGGGGTGGTAATGACAGAGTATATGATGCTTGCAACTACTTTATCACTCAGGTAACTACAAGTAATCAAGATAGGTATGTAGAAGCATTTAATTATGCGAAGGATTATGCATTGAAGGTTATCCGTAACCTACCAATCTTAAGACATCCTCATACTACTGCACCTCAGCAATATGAGACTATTACTTTAGATAGGGGTACTTATGGACAGGTTCCTAACTTAACTCAGGATGCTGTAAATCTACTTAATGCTAATAATAAGTTTATTTCAGAGGAAGCAGTTGAGCGTTTCATTTCAAGCTTGACTGATGTGCCAGTTGAAGCAGTGTCTGGAAATGATATTACTATTAATGCTTTAAACGGTACTACTCCAACAAATACAACTGCTCATACATTCCAAGGTGTATCTGCATATCAGTTTACTCCAACTGGTGCTAAGTATGATCCTATCACAGGTGAAATGGTTCTTACCATTGCAGGTCACCCATTTGTAGATGGAGACAGACTTCAGATCGCAGCTGATGGATTGAAGTTTACTTGTGGATTAGACAGTAATGCCACACAGAAAGATTATCCTCGTACAACCGACCCATTCTACAATAAGTGGATGGGTGTTAGAAGAGTAGACGCAAATAATATTAAAGTTAATGTTGGTAAAGCAAAGACTGATGTTACTCCACATACTTGGGTATCTTCAGTTAGCAATTGTGTTACAAGAGCAGTCGTTTATAATGACACAGGTTTCACGAAGCATACAGTAACTGGTGCTTCATACGAACCAATTACAGGTGTATTAACTCTTACAATTCCTGACCACGGATTTACCGCTGGTGAGAAAGTACAGGTCGCACAGGATTCATTGACCTTTACTTGTGCTATGGATGATAATTTCTCCAAGCACACATATCCAAGAGCAACAGACCCTGCACTTAATGTTTGGAAGAGTGTTACTAATGTTACACAGCATACTTTCGATATTAACGTAGGTACTACTCCTCCTGTTACATTCACTCCTACAAACGCTGTATACACCCCTACAAGCGGTCTTGTTGAGGTTACTATAGGTAATCACAATCTTTCGGCTCCTACTAGTCATACGGTCTCTGGTGCTGCATTGAATGTCACCACTGGTGTGATGACTGTTACTGTCACTGATCACGGATTCCAAGAGGGAGACAAGATTAACATTGCTACTGGTACTATCCAGATGAGCTGTGGATATGGTGGCGGTGGTAATGAGTCTTATCCAAAAGCAGGTCAACCAATTGACGGTAAGTATGTTAATATATGGAACGTAACTGCAAATACATTTGACTTTGATTGTACTGGTGGTGTTGCACTATCAGTTAGTGATGCTCATACATTTGTATCTGCAACTGCTAATAGTCTGAAGCATGTTAAAGAGCATGTCAAATTAACAACAGGTGCTATCACATTCAAGTGTGATGAGGATGGTGGATCTACTGAACATTCTTATCCAAGAGCTGTAGTTGATTCACATACTGCTGGTGCTGGTACAACTTATGATCCTGCCACAGGTATCATGAGTATTACTACCACTGCTGCTCATGGAATGAGAAACGGTGACTGGGTTAAGTTTGCAGAGAATTCTATTACATTCAGTTGTGCATTTGGTGGTGCATCTGGACCTGCTGCTAATAAGTCATATCCAAGATCTACAGACCCAATCTACAGTCAGTGGCAGAAGGTATTCAATGTAACTTCAACTACATTTGACTTACAAGTACTGGATACAATTCCTTCTACTAATACTGATGCTCATACATTCGTATCTGCTACTGCAAATGGCATTCAGCAGAAACGTGACAAGTCATATAATACTTCAGTTCCTATTGTAGCTACAACTGGAACTACAATAACTCTTGATGTTGGTATTTCTTCTAACACTACAACACATACCTATCAGTCTGCGTTGAATAACTCAGTTATCACTGGTGGTAACTATGCACACACATGGGTATCTTCAACAACTAATGGTGTTAAGAGATCAACTTCTTCTACAATTAATAATTACGTACCTTCTGCAGGAACATACGATCCAGCAACAGGTGCTCTTGTATTAACGGTTGGATCCAATGAACTCACTGCTCCAACTACGCACACTCCGATTGACGGTGCGTATGATCCGAATACTGGTATTCTTACAGTTACTATTAATAACCATGGATTTAAGCCTGGTGATAGGGTCAAGATAGCAGATAGTGCGTTTACCTTTACATGTACTCATGGTGGTGGTAACCATTCTTATCCAAGAGCAACTGATCCAGTTAGCAATAAGTGGATTAGCATTGCCAATGTAACTACAAATACTTTTGATGTATTAGTACTGGATACTATTCCTTCTACAAATACTACAGCACACACATTTGTATCTGCTGCTGCCGATTCTGTTAGCTATGCAACTTCTACAGTTAAGATTGCAATAGAATCACTACAGTTGAGTTGTACTCATGGTGGTGGTGGCACTAGCAACTATCCAAGATCAACAGACCCAATTGCTGATCCTGGATTTACAATTCCTAATCACAATCAAGATTGTAAGGATGATGCTTCTGACGTTCTAAGAGCAGTAGCATACAACCTAACCAATGGTGGTAATGATGCTGTATACGATCATGCAGGTTACTTTGTTGGAACTACACACGTAGATGGTGAAGAATTCCAAGCTCGTGCTGTCTTTGAGATGGCAAGTGAGATTGCCCAACAGGTTGCTGCTAACGAAACAGTTAACGTTAAGGGTTGGCATGGTGTTGAACAGACTAAGGATCTTACCATTACAGTAGAACCTGGTGGATGTACTTCAGTTAAATCATCAATTGATACATTGTTCTCGATTGTAGAACAAGCAATCAACACAGATAGTCTTTCACATGCTACAGATACAGCAGCTACTACACCTACATGTACTGATGTAGCATCTGCTATAACAACATTCTTTACTACTGTTACAACTGCCCTAGGAACCTCTGCAGGTGGGTATGGTAGTCTTCCAGCAACAAGAACAGTTGCACCTGGAGATCAACAGTGTATTGATGATATTCTTCACATCGTTAAAGCTTTCCAGTACGACCTTCGTTATACTGGTAACTCCAAGATAGTTGAAGCTGCTAACCTATACATTAGCAGTGGTGCAATATCTCATGTTACTCAAGAGGTTGATTATACTCGTGCAATCTTTGCATATGCTAAAGAGTTATCGATCAAAGCAATAAGAAATAATCTTGAACCAGGCTTCTTCTCGAAGATCGCTCCTGTTTCTAATGGTTCAATTACAGTAGATTCAAGTGCTCCTGAGTGTGCTAACGTAGTTTCTGCACTCACTACCAATTGGGGTATTCTGGACAATGTTCTATCAAGTGCCACTGCATATAGCGGTACTGTAACAAATCCAGATCCTATTATTGAAGAGCAGGGTGCTGCTAAGTTTAGCTTCCCACTACTCAATATCTTCTTAGACTTGCCTGTTATTGAGGCATCTCCATTCATTCAGAACTCTTCTGTTATATCATTCCTTGGAGGTTCTGGTTGTGATATTGACGGTGCTAAGTGCGCTACACCAAACGTACCTCGTCCTGGTCTTAAGCTAGATGGACAAGGTAATACCATTGCACAATTCGACCCACAAGGTAAGTCGATGGTTGCAAACGCATTTACTATCATTTCCTTTGGTGGTACTGCATACAATATTACTAACGATGGATATACACAGGTCGTTTCTGTGTTCGCTATCTTCTGTCAAGATGGTGTTGTTTGTCAGTCTGGTGGATATGCATCCATAACCAACTCTGCTTCTAACTTTGGTACGTATGCTTTACGTGCAAGTGGATTTAGAGCAGACCCATACAGCTTTGACATTGGTGTTATTGATAGTATTACTAATGATGTTGACCAAAACCAAGTTGAAAGTGGTAGACAAATTATTCAAGTTAGTGGTACAACCCTAACACAGATTCCTACTGAGGACTATATCATTAGAATTGGTGATGTTTCTCCAACTGACCCTGCTGTTGAGCATATTATTCTTGAGACAACAGTTGTTAGTGGTTCTCCAGGAACTCAGATTGTTGCTAAGATTACGACCAACAGGTCGATGGACTACACCTTAGATGCAGCTCCAAACACTCGTTACAGATATGCTGATGGTAACCTAGGCGGTCTTGTAGGTAAATCAATTCAATTCCACAGACCATCTGTTGTTAACTCATCTGCTCACACTTGGGAATATGCTGGATCTGGTAACACTTATGCTGCTCTACCTCAGAACGGTGGATTTGGTTTAGGTACTGCATACGAAGCTTCAGAACAATCCTTCGGTCAGGTTTATACCTCTGGTACTAACGAATTTGGTGACTTCAAGGTTGGTAATTTCGTTACTATCTTTAACAGAACTGGTAACATTAGTTTCGTTGGTACTGTTAGTATCTCTGAACTATCATCCATTAAGATCGTTGGTGGTGACATCACGATTACAGGTTTCTCTGACTCTGATACTCTTGGTGGTACATTCGCATCTGATGCATTACTACCTACTCAGGCATCAGTTAAAGATTATATTTCAAATAACCTAGGACCATACCTCAACCAGCCATATTCAACAAACGCAGTTCCATCTGCTCTGGTTCAGTTAACGTCTTCAGGTAAGATTAATATTGACCAGATACCTGCTTTACGTCCATTCAATATTACTTCAGTTACATCTGAAGCAGAGCGACTTGCTATTGAGGACGCAAAATCTGGTGACATTGCAATTCAAACAACTGCTACAACATTCAGTGTAGCACCTGCAAGTGTCAATACAGGTACTGAAGTTATTACCATCACAGCTCATGGTACAAATACTGGTGATGGATTAACATATACACAGGGTACTACAGCAATAGGTGGACTTTCAACTGCTACCAAGTACTTTGTTGTTAAGATTGATGACAACAACGTCAAGCTTGCTACAACTAAATCTAATGCAAACAACAACCAGACTATAGATCTTACAGGTCAAGGTACAGGTACTCATTCATTCGAGACTGATGGTGTTGCTGTTTCTTACATCTTAGAGAACGACTTAGAAAGTCAGTTCTTAGCATTCCAGCCTAATTCAGCTTACTCATTTACTAATGGTTCTATCGTAACTGGTAGTACAACGACTGCTCGTGGTACTGTTCAATCATATAACGATGGTCAAATTTACAACTTCGTTATTACTGATGGTGGTGCAGATTATACTGGTGACTTTGCTCTAACAATTGGAGCACCTGATTCAGGTTCTGGTACACAGGCAGCTGCTACCGCTAACGTAACAAGTGGTGTTGTAACTAAAGTTACTATTACTAACGCTGGTTCTGGATACTATACACAGCCAACTGTAACCGCACCTAACTCACCTACAAACAACAACGCAGTGATCGCTGCTCAGATTGAAGGTAGAGTTAACATTAATATTGCTAACAACATCAAGTTTGATGCTTCTGATTATATTCTTGATGGTGCAGCTGCAAACTTAGGAACTGGTACTTATTCTCAGACTGCAACAACTATAACTGTATCTGAAAGTGGTCACAACCTATCTAATGGTGCTCTAGCATACTTAGATTTCACAAGTGGTAGTGGTGCTGATGGTTTCTATGCTATCACTCTTGTTAACGCTAATGAGTACACAGTAACTTCTGCTACATCAACAAGTACTTCTGGTAACGTTTCCAGAAAGAGAATTATTGACCTCAACAGAGTAATCAATACTTCTGGTAGTAACATTGCTAACTGGACACAGTTAACATCAACTAACATTGATGCTTCTAACATTGTTGCTGGTACAGTTGACCCAGAGAGATTAGCAAGTAAAGGTGTATCTAACTCTTACACGTTCTTACGTGGTGATTCATCATGGGAGTATGCACTACAAGCAATTAGACCAACTACTCAGGATTGTGTAGTTATTGGTGGATCTGTAACAGATAGTTCTTACATCGACAGTATTACAATCACTAATGGTGGTACAGGATATACTAACGGTACATATCAGAACTTACCACTAGAAGGTGGTAATGTCAGTATTACTGATGCAGGTGTTGCAAGAGCAACTTACATTGTATCTGGTGGTGTTATTACATCTGCTACCGTAACTGACTCTGGTACTGGATATACTGCAGACTTCTCTATAACTATTCCAACTGAATTTGGTGGTGGTTCTGGAGCAATCTTAGCTGCTACTAAAGGTACAATTAACCGTGTTTATGGTAACATTGAAATTGACCTCAGAAAGGGTGATAACTTAACACCTGCTGCTACTGTCTATGGTAACTACGGTGTATTCCGTTTCCGTAAGGATGTTGCTAACCAAGCAGTTGGCAATCAGTCAGAAGGTGGTTTCGTAATTGATAATGCTGGTCAGGTAACTATTGACCAAGGACCAGGCTCTGAACTTAATGCTGATAAACTAGACGGCAACCATGGTCCATTCTATCAGAATGCTGGTAACTTAACCGCTGGTACACTTGATCCTGCACGTCTTGCAAATACTACTTACAACATCTCTATATCTGGTACTGCAGACACTGCAAACAGAATATTTAACGAGACTGCATCTCTAACTTCCAACCCATCACCTGCTCAGGCAGCAAATGGTGTTGCAGCTGCATTAAGAAATAACTCTGCAACTGGTCTTAATGATGGTGGTTCAACCCATGGTATCACGACCTACAGAAGAGAAGCAACAGGTTCTGCTGCTATTCAACTAGGTTGGACTGATAATGACAACCTTTGGATTAGAGGTAACTCTGGTGGTAACGCTGTATATGGTAACTGGGAGAAGATCTGGTCAGCAGCTAACGATGGTGCTGCGAGTGGATTAGATGCTGATAAATTAGACGCACATCAAGGTCTATGGTATCAGTCTGGTTATAACTTCGGTGCTTCTCAGGGTGGCATCAACAAACCTATGGGTGATGTCTTCTTACCTGAGGTTCTTGGTCAGGATAAGATGGTCTTCGAGAACTTCTATCTTAACGATAGTGGTCTGAAGTATACATTATACATTCCTGATTATCATGCAAGAACTGGTACTAATGGTAACATCAACCCAAGTGGTACTTATACTATCTACTCTGATGTAGGTGCAACAAATAATATTGGTTCTATCGTAGTTGATTCCACAGGTGTTCAGGAACTTACTCACACATCGGGTGAAATCTACACCTTAGTCACAGGTACGATCGCATTTGTTGGTAATAATACCAACGCAAACATATATGTCGTAGGTCCTAACCCAGGAACTAAGTGGACTGTAACATCATCTAACCTAATCTCTGGTGGTTCTACTACTGTTATTGGATTACGTGATGCTGCTGCAGGTGCTAAATTACAAATTGGTAAGGCAGCTACTTCTACAACTCCAACGATAGACTTTAGATCATCTGGTCAAGCACCTGATTATGATGTTCAGATGATCATTTCTGGTGGTAATACAAACAACGGAAATGGTACTTTAAGAATTAACACTGGTGATATTACCGTTAACGGTAACACAGTGTGGCACGCAGGTAACGATGGTAGTTCATCTCAGCTAGACGCTCATTACTTAGATGGATTTACTCAGTCTACTTCAGCAACTGCTAATACAATCGCCCGTAGAGATGGGTCTGGACACTTATTCGTTAATGACTTAACTGCTGACCAAGGTGTCTTTAATAACACTGGTACTGGAGTCCTACAACTTGCTGGTGCTAATGGTGTTGACCTAGGTAAGGCAGCAACTAACGCTCTATCCATCAAGGGTAGAAGCAGTGGTACTGTTGGTTACATCCGCTTTGGTACTGACAGTAATGACCTTGGTTGGAATGGAACTTATCTATCATACAATAATGTATACTTCCGTAATGGACGTTTAGGTATTGGTGATAGTAATCCTAGCTGGTCACTACAATCAACAGGTGACGCAGTATTTGGAACAACTAGTAGAGGTGCTAACACATTCATAAGAGCACTCGCAGGTGATTCCTATCAGTGTGGTTTTGAAGCATACGGAGCTAACCAAGGTACAGGTTACCTATACATTGGACAATCATCTGCCTATGGTGGTGGTATTGCTTACAACGGAGATAACTCTCCTGGATCATTTAACTCTGAGCAAGGTGATGACATCACATTCTTCAGAAGAGACAATAACACAGATACAAGAGTTGCTAAGTATCGTTATAACGATTCTACTTTCCACTTCTTTGGTAAGATTAGATCAAGAGTAGCAACTGGTACTGCACCACTTCAAGTCGATTCAACCACTATGGTTGATAACTTGAATGCAGACATGCTTGATGGTTATGATGCACTAAGTCTTCCTTTCTTCAAGGCAACTGTTAACACTTGGAATAACTCTGATGATGGTCAACCACGTTTCTACTTCGCTAACAATTCTCACACATACTTGAGAACTGGTGACAACTTCTACTTCAGATCTGACAATGATACTGGAATGGGTTCTATTGATGGTAATGGTGGTACTTGGACAATCTATGGTGGTAGTGATCAAACACAGAGCACTTACCGAATGGAGATCCGAGGACAGAATGGTCTAAATATCGATAGTGATTCCACTGGACTATCGGGTGGACAGCGAGATGTTGTTCTTCGAGCTAACGGAGACAAGCAATGGATCGATACTTATGGCATTATCAAACGTAACCGTAACAACATTGGTGAGAACATAAGTATTAATAATGGGGACAACTGCCAATCCATTGGTCCTATCACTATAAATAATGGTGTAACAATCACTATAAATAACGGTGGATACTGGAGTATCAATTAAGTAACTAATTATGGCTGGAATTTTAAGGGTTGATCAAATCCAAAGCACAGGTGGAAGTAACGTAATAGACGTTTCTTCAGGCACCTTCAAAATATGGAACGGAAGTTCTTACGAGAGCTTCAGTGTTACGGGTGCTTTGATAAGCATCAATACTTACACTTCACAGAATGGTACTTGGAACTCTAAGACAACTAGTGGTGGATCTGGAACTTGGACTAAACCTTCAGGATGTAGTCACGTTCTAGTTTACGTCACAGGTGGTGGCGGTGGAACTCGTTGTAATGACAACGCATATCGTGGTGCTGGTGGTGGCGGTGGTGCTACTGCTATTAGATATATCGATGTAACAAACGTTGGTTCTGTATCTTATACCTACGGTGGTGGCGGTGGATACGCCCGTAACGGTGGTAGAGGAGGTACAGGTGGTACTTCATCATTTGGTTCATATTGTACTGCTACTGGTGGAGACGGAGGCTATACCGATAACCCATACGAGGGTGGTCATGGTGGAAATGCCTCAGGTGGTGATATAAACCTACCTGGCGGTGGTGGAGAGATGTCTCACGGCACCAACAGAGAAGGTGGTGGAGGTGGTACCTTCTGGCACCAGTCTGGTTCAAACCACCATAATAGTAGCACCAACGCTGAGAACACACACGGACAGTGGGGTTCTGGTGGAGGTTATGGTTATTATTCACAAAATGGTCACGCACACAACAACGGTAATGGTGGTGCTGGCTGTGTTATCGTATTCAACTACACATAATTATGAGTTACGCATTAATCAATAAAGCAAACAACGCTTGCTGTCAGTTCGTTCTGAAAGAAGAAGAGTGTTTTGAATGCCACGAAGATTTTCGTTGGGTAGATATCCCAGATGATTGGGTGCAGGAAGAAGGTACTAACCCACCTGATTTCTTCTGGAATCCAGATCTACAAAAAGTACAAAGAGTAACATATGATCCACCTGATTGGGATGTTGCACGACTTGCAGCTTATGACGATATAAGTGCAGGTGGAGAGTTGGGATTACTTTGGGATGATATAGATGCTGGAGTCTTTGGTGATGATATCAAATCTAAGAGTAAGTTCTACTTAGCTATTAAACAAATAAAGGAAGCACACCCTAAACCAACAGTGTAAATTATGTCACAGGTCAATGCTGGTACCGCACAAGTTAATACCTTAACCTCTTCGGGTAGTACAGTTACTATTCCGAAGAATGTCCAGGTAAATGGTAACATTGACTTTACTGGAACCTTATATCAGAATGGAACTCCATTCGAGACATTACCATCACAGTCACCACATACTGCTGGTGGTATTTTGATGTCTGATGGTAAGAATGCATTCTGGGGAACTGCTGTAGCACAAGAGGGTACAACTGGGGGAGCAAATTACTTCGGAGATTATAATTCATATCCAACCACAACTACGGGTGCTGGTGGACAGAACCCATGGATTAACTCAGGAGATTATCTTCCTTATGAAGGAGAAGGTAGTTGGTATGACATTAATGGTAGTGAGTATAATATAACAGTCGGTTCAAGCTTTAGATATAGAAGTATTTTCACACATGGTTTCTTGATCGGTGGATACAGGGGATCAAACCCATGGAGATCAGTTAACCAGTGTTTCAACGCAACAGATATTACAATTTCTCGTGGAGACCAGTTAGACCGAGCAGCATCATATGTTGACGGAAACTTTGGAGACTTTAACGGATATGTTTATGGTACTGTAAACTCCTACGGTGGTAGTGGTAGTTCAGTATCCAGTATCAACCTACACACAGGAACCAATAGAACATTCGGTCCTAATGGAACTCCTGGTCATGGAGATGGTTACAACTCAACTCCAGATAGTATCGGTGCTTCCATGGATACTTGGGATGGTACTAATGATCCAGGTTGTGCATCTGGACAAACAATACAGAGAGGATATACCATGGGTGGTGGTCCTGGATCTGTTCAAAGAATGAATTTTATCACTGAGATGTGTACTCGTCTTGGTGGTGGTTTCGGTAGTGGTAGTGCTACTGGATCAGAAGGAGAATATAGATGCCACTGCTTTAGTGACACAGGTAACGCAAGATACGTACAGTTCAGTAATGAATCTGTTAGTTCCTACTCCTTGAGTGGATGGGGTGGTAACGGATGGAAGAAGAACCTCTCAACTAAGTGGGGTTTCTGCTATCATGGAAATAGTAACAATGTTACTAAGCCATGGTTGAAGTTTAATGACACTAATAATACATCTATTGGTGGACAGTTCAACCAAGCAGATATTTCTTCTGGTGAAGAAAATATGGCGATGGGTCAGGACTGGGGTTATTGCTTAGGTAACTATGCATCTGGTGCTGGTAACTATCAGAACAATAGAACTTGGAAACGCTTCCATGCTAATGATTCAGATGTAATATTAGGTTTCAAAGCTGAACCTAAGGGTCACCAAGGACAGTCCTCAGGGGCATGTGTTACTGGTGCATTTGCAGTAACAGGTATGAGGTATCAGTAATGGCAGACGACTATTCAAGTAATACATTTATTGATTATGTTGCACCAGAGTTTGCAACAAAACAAAGAATAGATCAGCTATCTGCTACTATTGAAAATTTGCAAACTGAGATTGCTCAATTAAAACAGCGTGTACAAACTTTAGAAGATGCCTGATAATCAACTCTTTATTGAAGAAAAGTCCTTTGATGTAGAGTGGAAGAAAAGAATTCCATCACATCTTATTGAAGATGAAGAATTTCTGCGTCCCAAATATCAACCATCACATCCTTTAGAACTAGAAACTAAAAAGTTCACTAAGGATAAAGAGCTGCTCAAGGAAGGATACATCTATATGATGATCCATGAGGATGCTCTTAGAGCTGCAGACATCAAACCACATGAGACAACGTACTTTACGTTGTTTAATTTTTATAATGTTTCTACTATCAAAATGAATAAGATAGTGTTTGAAACTATCAAGTCTACCTTCAGAAGGTATGTGGAAATTGATGAGAAAGAATATACCACTGGAGTTAAGTTCCAGGGTGAGATCAGAACACACTTCAAAGACTATGAAGCTGTGATGCAGGATGATGGATCTCTAGATTATGAGAAGGTCAAGAAGAAAACTGTACCTGAGTACATTGACCTTGCAGTTTCTTTCATGAAGAAACAGGCAATCTTAGTCATTGAACATGAGTTCGATCTAAGATTCAAAAACTTTAAGAATTGTTGCGATGTAGAGTCTGAGAGTTGGGTGTACCAACTTGAGGAAGCTAGAAAGTACAAAGAGAATGAGGAAGCTAGAACTCCCTTCTTAGATATATTATGCATGACAAGAGGTATGCAGAAAGATGAACTCGTAAAAAGGGTTCTCCGACACCATGATAAATACCTTATAGATTATGCCTCATTACTTGGCAAATATCATGCTATAAGATCACAGTTTAAAAATTGTGATAATATGTGGGATATGAACATCTTGTATGAAGATTACTTGCATGTTGGTATGCCTATCAAACAGGGTCAGAAACTTGGCCGTGTTGACGAAAATGAACAGCGACTTGATGGAGATTTAAACTATGGCACTTTCGGATTCTGATAAACTTTGTAGTGAATTAGTTCTCAAAGATAAGGAAAAGGATTGGATATCAGCTTCGTATAGATTAGAAGGTGGTCAATCTAAGTACCAGAATCAGAACTTTGTGGTTGGTTCGCAGATAACTCCATATAAGAAGGTACAACAAGCATTACTTGAACTTCAAACTAGAGACAATACTCGTGTGGAAGTTGAGTATAGCCTGAAGAAGAATGATATTGCAAGGAAGAAATTAGAAAGAGAACTAAGAGATACAGAGGATCCCCTTGATAAAGAACTCTTAGAGTTAGAGATAGAAAAGTCAGACTATGATAGGTCTCTGTTCGCAGAGAAACTTAAGCATGTTCATCGAGAAATGCAAACTTTCATTGATGAGCTGGAAGAGACTGTTGATCCTAATAAAGGTTTAGAATACTATCTTGACACTAATGAAGAAGAGGATAGGAAGTATTGGCAGAGCAGGATGGCAAAACAAGCTGCCTGTGATATAATAGCCTTTGGGCACATTGGTACTGGTAATATGGATTCTATTATGAATCTACCAGAACAAGATCAAATTAATATCTTCTCTGGTGCAGTACATCACTCTGCTCTTATTGGAGCAGGTGTTCGCCATATGACAAATCAAATGGAGGGACAAGTTCAAGGTCTTCTACAAGGTGAGAAATTCTCACCTCCACAAATTAATGGTTCAGAATTACTTGATGCCCAGCCCCCTAAATTACCTGAAGTGAAACATGACATCCCAAAACAGAAAATCCGTCTTCAGTCTTCCAATTAATCCTAAGATTGATTCCAAGTATGCAGAGACAGTTTTTGTACCTTGGTTGAAGAAATATAAAGATTATATTTACGACTTATATTTTACATGTAGGATGCCACCCTTCGATCAAGATTCGATGGGTGATGTTTTCCAGGGTGACACGAGACAGCTCTTCTATAATGCTCAAGCAATATCAGAAGATGCTGGTGGTATACCATTATCTGCGACATTCAATAACATATATGTAAGACCAGATATGGAACATCTGGATCTGTTCGTTAAGAACTTTGCTCAGTTGTATGAGCAGGGTATTAAGATTGCAACTATACCACATACCAGTTGGGTCACTACAGGTATATTGCAGAAAGAATTTCCAGAACTAAAGATTAAAAATACGATACTTAGAAATGTCACTAAGGCAAATGAGGTAGTTGCTCTTGCTGAGGTTGGGTTTCATTACATCAATCTTGATAGAGATTTGATGAGAGATCGTGAAGCATTAAAGAAAATAAAGAAAGCAAAAGATTTCTGTGCATCTATTGGTAAACCAGTAGAGTTGTCTCTACTAACCAATGAAGGTTGTTGGGGTGGTTGTCCTATGATGGATGAGCATTATCATTTTAATAATACAAGGACTGAGCAGATTCCTCAGTATTTTAATGACCCCATCAGTACGCATTCATGCTCTCAGTGGGATATTGAAGATAACTCTCATGCATTAAAAGCTGCCAACCTACCACCATGGAGAGAGGATTGGGAAGAGTTTCTTGATCTTGGTATAGATGTATTCAAGATGCATGGTAGAGAGAATGCCATGAAGCTTCAAGAATCCATGGATATTATTGAAGCATGGGCAAGACCAAAGTATCCTATCTTACATGGTGAGTTCAATGACTATATGGAGGATCTCCATATTCCCGACAGTCCTATTGCACTATGGAGAGAGAAGATAAAGACATGTGGATTTGATTGTTGGGATTGTAATTACTGTGAGAATGTAGTAGACGCACATCTTAAGAAGCAGGAAAGACCAACTGAGGTTGATCCATATGTTAAGAGAGTATTGAAAGCTATTGATGATGGTAATACAAACTCCTCTAATTTTAATCCTGAGAAGTATTCTATCCAGGGTCTTTCATCAAATAGGATAAGACATTTCCTCAATAGTCTTTGCTCATATGATGATGCAGTATATCTTGAGCTTGGTACCTTTACTGGTAGCACATTCTTTGCTGCTACTATGGGTAATAAGTGTAAGTGTATTGGTGTTGATGATTTCTCAGAACCTACTGTTCGACCAATGGTTGATCGTGGTATGTGGACAGAATGTGGTAACCCATATGAGTACTTGATACAGAATTGGGAGAAGTATGAGAATGGTAATGCTGCATTCGTTAAGGGTTCTGTTGATGAGTTAACTGAAGAAGACTTTGGTGGTGCAAAGCCAAACGTATTGTTTTATGATGCAGATCATGATATAATACAACAGATGAACAACTTAAATCATCTCTTACCTTTCCTTGATGACAAGTTTATACTTGTTGTAGATGATGCTAATTTTGATGGTGTTGTAGAGGGAGCAGTTACTTGGGCACAAGAGAATGGCCTTCAGTGTTATTTTGAAAGGAAAATTCTAAGTAGTGTAATTGAAAGTCCAGTTCATTGGTGGAATGGCATTCATGTTATGGTACTTGAAAGAGATCATAATATTAAGAAGTATACAAGTGGTAATTAATTATGTGGTACATTATGTTCTGGACAGCAATATGCATGTACGTCCTTTTTAGGGTCGGGGTATTTAATAAGAAATGAAAGTAATTGATCCAAAGATACTCAGAACTCATCATCCTAAGAACTGGGAGGTTGAGCAGATTCATATTGGAAACTGTAAGAATAGAATTATTAAGATTAAGAACTTCTTTGAGGAGCCAGAACAAGTACGTGCATATGCTCAAGCAGCTGAGTATGTGAATACTGTTGGTGGTCAATTCTCGAATTTACCTGGATATGTTTGTAAGCTAGGTAATATATCAAACCAATTCTATCCCAACTTTAAGTTTGCACTAGCAACTTATTTTGAGTGTGATAAGAAAGTCATGCTTCAATCAGAGTTCTCCCAATTTACATTCCAAATGTATGAAGTACAGGAGAAATGTAGGATGTGTAGTCTTGCACCACATACCGATGACACTCATTATGCTGCTGTTTTATCTTTAAACTTCAATGAAGAGATGTCAGATGCTCAGTCTGGTACAGCTTTCTGGAGAAGTAAAGAGTTTCAAGAAGAGTTTGTTTCTTCTGATAAAAATTATAGGGGTAGTAGAATACTCAATAAGATAAATGCGTATGTTAATTTTGATCCATCACAGTACAAATCAAAGGATTGGGAGAGGTATCATGTAGAACCACATGAATTTAATACCCTTCTATTATATGAAGGTAGACTATGGCATTCGCCATACTTTAGGCAAGAAGGTTGGGGTACAAACCGATTGACTTTCAATGCATTTCTACACTAAATAGTACACTTATCATTCTAAAATATGGACGCTGAAACAATGGTGAAGGATTTCACCGAGCAACTAAAGGAACAGAAAGCAACAATCCTTGAAATGGAAAAGCAACTTCAAACTCGTAAAGATCAAGTATTAAGATTAGAGGGTGCTGTAGAAGCTTTACAGATGACACTCAAGAAAGAGGAAGAGCCTGATGCCACTGCAGAATAAGTCTTCTTCAATAGGAACTTCAAGTGAGCAAAGACAACAGGAACATGTAGACTCTAAGCAGTTTTATGTTCCTTTTAATGGGACTATGGAAACATGTCCATGGAAAGTGGGTGATATATATGACACTAGACCAATTATTTCAATAGGGGTTACTGAGAATGTCTATGGACATTCTTATCATCTTATCGTAGAAAGAGATAAGACTCATCTAAGAACTAAATTTCAGTTTGATCATAAGCACGATTTGAAGTTTAGTAAACCCGTAGAAAGAATGACGGGTAAACCTGCTGACATTGACAAGTATTTAAAAAAAGCGGATTTGTCTACGACTAAATAGATCTGAAGGATAATACTGTCAATTAGAATGAAGCGTGTAGTCGTCAGGGTAGCTGATAGATATAGTTTGGATTCAGCAGCTGCAGGGATCCTAAACGTCTATGGGTATCTTACTTTTGTTGCTTCATACAGAAGCTTTTCAATTATAACTTTTGATTGTCCAGAAAAGTATGAAGATGGACTTCTAGAAAAGTTAAGAGCTCTCTCTGTGGTTAAGAAAGCCACTTGGGATGAAGCGAAGTTTTCATGTGACCCAGTAGATACAGGTGCTTTAGCAGTTTCTACTAGTGGATCTACAAGTCAGAATACATCTGGAGAAACTAATGCTTCTTCCAATACTAGAAATTTAACAGGAAGTGGTTCTGGTACCATCTACGTTAAGGTACAGAATATTTCTGGACAAAATTATTATACATTCTCTTCCAGTTCTGGTGGTACCTATTCAAGGTTCGCAAACCAAACTGGATTTTTACAAGGAGCAACATATACATTCGATCAGTCTGATGCAACAAATAGTGGACATCCTTTCAGGTTCTCACTAACTCCTGATGGAACTCATACTACTGGTGGTGCAGAAATGACCACAGGTGTAACCGTTGCTGGTACTCCAGGTACAGACGGTACTACAGAGATTGTAATTGGTACTGACACACCTTCTATTCTCTATTATTATTGTACTGCTCATTCAGGAATGGGTAGGCATAGAGCTGCTCCAGATGGATTTGGTACAGTTAACGTACATGATTATTGGCATCTAGATAGAATTACAAAACAGGATAGACAGTATTTAAATAGAACTTTTAGTTATAATCAATCTGGTGATGGTGTTGACATCTATGTAATTGATACTGGTGTTCGTGGTGCAAGTAGACCAACTGGTAACAACGCTGCATTACATCCAGAATTATATGACCCAGACTTTGCTACTGATTTCAACGGTGTATCTGAACAACAGAACTATAGAGTATATGAAGTAGCAGGATTTACTTCTACCTTTGGTACCAATGAAGATGATAATGGACACGGTACTTATTGTGCTATAACTTCAGCTGGTAGAACTGCAGGTATTGCTAGAAATGCAAAGATCTATGCACTGAAAGCTTTTAATGCTGCTTTGTCTGGATCTTATACTAATATATTAGATGCATATCAGGCAATTATAGATCATAATGATTCTGGTCATGCCAATTATAAAGGTAATACTAGACCTGCTATTATTAACTCATCCTTTGGTCCCACTATACCAAATGAGACATATCCATATGTTGAATTAAATGATACTGGTGATGATACTGGTACTGATGAAGAGATCCTAGATGATATTGAAGGTACGATTGCTAGTACTAATAATCTTATTGTTGTAAGATCTGCTGGTAACGGTTTTAAAAATGCGAGTGATGAATTTGCTGGACCAATTCAAGCAAAAGCTATTGCTGGTTCAAGAACTGCTGGTTATGCTGATAATGCAACGGGTGGTATTAATACCGTAGATGCTAACCAAAATAAAATTTCTGTTGGTGCTACAGAATATAATGATAGATGGGCAGACTTCTCTAACTATGGTGCTGGTGTAACAACAGCTGCTCCTGGTTCTAAGATACTTAACCCTACGTATGATTGGACTGCAAATACTCCATATACAAGTGCAAGTAACTATTCAACAATAAGTGGTACATCATTCTCTGCTCCTGTCGTTACTGGTATCATTGCAGCATGGTGTGGTAATAATGGATATACTTTAAGTACTAATCAATTACCTCAGTTAGCCAAGACATTTGTTAGGGATACTGATGGATCTACTGGAGATATCAGAAAGGGTGGTACTGGAAACTATCCAACTAATAGTATTCAAGATAAGAGATTAATTGATAATCCATTTGAAACTGCTAATGGTTCTGCATTCCTTATTGTAAAATTTGACCCTGCAGATAACGCTCATTTCATTGGTAATGTTGGTAAGAAATGTCAGCTAAGAACTACAGGATCAACTGCTAGTATGACAATTGGTGGTATTGATGTTGCAGCATTATCTCAAAGTGGGTGGTTGACCATTCAGGCAGAAGACGCTGTTAATAATAGTATTACCATTCAGAACAGTACTAATGCTACTGCTGGTACAACTGGTGGTGGTACTGGAAACTATCTTGCACTTATTGATCCAGAAGGAAAATCTCATGAAAGTGGAGATGGAGTAGTTTCTACATCAACAACATTAAGATCCCAGACAGACGTACAAGAAGCTGCTGGTACTGGTACATATACTAACGTTATATACTATCCACTTGATAGTGGTGTTGATTTTAATTATGCGGGCAGTGGTCCTACTCTTACTACTAAACGTGGAGCTTTCTTCCCCTTTGTTGATACTAATGTAACTTGGACGACTAATGCTGGGGCTTTATCTGCAAGTCCATTTGCTAATGGTGCTTCTGTAAGTACTGACTTGGGTTTGGCAGGAACTACGTTTGCAAACGAACCAACGTTTGAAAATTATAGTCTTAGTGGAGATAGTATTGCTGCATCTGGATTAGGGTTAGATACTGCAACAGGTCTTCTAAGTGGTACTGTAACATCCAATTATCTTGACACGACATTTAACTTTACTGTAACTGAGAATATTACAGGTAATGCTCGTGCCTATTCATTCGTTACAACAGGAACTGGTGTTCTTGTTACCATTACACAACAGCCAACTGATGGTTCTGTTGAAGCAGGTTCTGGTGGTACGGTTACGTTTGGTCCCGTCTCAGGTATTAGTTCTGATGGATCTACGATTACATACCAGTGGGAATTCTCAAGTAATGGTGGTGTAGGTTGGTCTAGTGTTTCTAATGGTGGTGGATATAGCGGAGCAACTACAAATACTTTAACAGTTGATGATGATTATGCTAAGAACACTTATCAGTTCCGTTGTAAGTTAGATACTGCTACTGCAGTACAACCTTCTTACACTAATGCTGTTACACTTACAGTATTCAGAGTTATTTCAATAAGCAATCAACCAACAGATGATAATCCAATAGCTCCAGCTGCAGCATCCTTTACAGTTGCTGGTTCTACCCTTGATGCTGCTCCAATTACATTCCAATGGCAGAAATCAGAGAATGGTGATGGAGTCAGTTATGCAAATATAGGTGGTGCTACCAGCGCAACATATACTACAGGATCTACAACCTATGATGATAGTTATGGAGACTATTATCGTTGTGTCCTTTCGGCCGCAGGTGCGAGCAACTTAATCAGTTCTGTTGCAAGAAGTCTTGTACAGAGAACTATTAGTATTACTTCACAACCAGTTAATACAACTGGTGCCGTTGGAGGAACAGAAAACTTTGCTGTTGTTGCTACAACCTCAGATAATGATGCTGGTGATATCACGTATCAGTGGCAGGTATCTATTACAGATGGTGCTTCTTGGTCTGATGTTTCTACAGGTTCTGGTGGTACTACTTCAACATATACTACTGAGACATTAACTACAACACAAGATGAATATCAATATCGTTGTTTGCTTTCATGTCCAGGTGCAACAACTATACCATCCAATGCTGCTGTCTTACAGATTGAAACAGTAACAGTTGTAGTATCAACTCAACCAACTGACCAGACAGTTGATGAAACTCAAACAGCAACATTCACCTGCTTAGGTGGTGTTACTATGGGTGCTGTTGGTGGTGCATTTGCAACATCTTCATTCGATAGTGAATCTTTCGATACTCCTTCTGGAGGTGGAGGTGGTTCTGCTGGAGGTCAATCTCATCATGAACCATCAGTATCATATCAGTGGGAGCGTTCGGACGATAGTGGATCTAACTGGAGTACACTAGCTGGAGCAACTGCTGCTAGCTATACAACTGCTGCAACAACCTATGCAGTTGATAATGCAGATCAATACCGTTGTGTTATATCTGCGGTAGGTGCTGCATCTAGTATTAATACAAATGCTGTTACTTTAACTGTTGAGAGAACATTCTCAATCACATCTCAACCATCTAACCAGACTGCTAATGAAGGTGGTACTGGAACCTTTGCTATAACCACATCTACAAGTAGTGGAAGTGCAACTTATCAGTGGGAAAGATCTGATGATGGTGGTTCAAATTACGCGAGTGTAGGAGGAGCAACTAGTGCTTCTTATACAACCCCAACCTTAGTATATGCTAATGATGCTAATGATCGTTATCGTTGCGTAGCTTCTCTTGTTGGATCTGCTGCACCTATAACTTCAACGTTTGCCTTATTGACAGTTTTACGTGTCATAACAATTCAGACACAACCAAACTCTACAGCAGTTATTGAAGGTAGTACAGCAACCTTTAATATTATTGCTTCAATTACTAGTGATACAATATCATATCAGTGGCAGAAGTCTGTTGATAGTGGTAGTTCTTGGAGTGCAATTAATGGTGCTAATGCAGCAACATATACTACACCTGCTACTACATACCCAACAACTCCATCAGAACAGTTCCGTTGTGTTCTTTCTAATGCAGCTGCAACGACATTAACATCTAGTGCAGCAACACTAACAGTTAATGAATCTGAGTTTGTATCTGCTCCTGCATCTGTAACTCCAACTATTGACCCTGATACTACTAAAGCATTCTCAAGACAGCCAGTTATTAATACTGCAGCATTTGTTTCTGAGTATGCTGGATCAACTCACTTCTCTACATTCTGGAGAATAAGAAGAGTTAGTGATAACGTCACAGTATATGATACAGTAAATACATTTGCTAATGGTGATACAGGTAATCTAACTTCATTCACTGTACCGTCTGCAACATTAGACTTTGATACAGCATATTCTGTACAGGTTAAGTTTAGAGATAACAATGGATTGGAAAGTGCATACACTGCTGCTGTAAACTTTACTACTCCTTTTGTTGATCAACCAGATATTCAAACAATTACACCAGCATTTAATCCAACGATTAATGTTGATCCAATTGCATTGAAGACTGGATACACACATTCATCTAGTGATTGGCAGTTTGGTACTACAGTTGCATTCTCAACTATTGTCCACCAGTCTCTTGGTAACTCAACAAACTTGACATCGTATACTCTACCAGGTGCTGTTAATCTCACCTCAAATACTACATATTATGTAAGAATAAGATTTAACGTTAATCCTACCTAACATGGCAAAACCTTCCACAAGGCAGGGACTAGTTGACTACGCTTTACGTCAGAACGGTGCTCCTGTACTAGAAATAAACATCGAGGATGATCAGTTAGATGATCTAATGGATGACGCTATCCAATTTTATAATGAAAGAAACAGTGATGGATATATTAGAACCCACGTAAAGATTAAGTGGAGTGAAGCCATGCGTAACAACATGGTTACTGATACCACCACTACTATTGCAGCTGGTACTTCTAATGCTCTTGCTGTTGATTATTCAGAACAGAATAATTATGTAAAGATGCCTGAGTATGTCACTAGTGTCATTAAGGTATTCCCGTTTGTATCTAAGAACGTAACTAACTTATTTGATGTTCGTTATCAGTGGAGACTTAACGACCTTTGGGATTTAACTAACACAGAGATTTTGACCTATGAAATGGTCAACCGTAGACTGGAAGATATCTACTTCTTATTGGAAGGACAGAAGCAGACAAGGTTCCAGCATAGAGGAAATAAGCTTTACTTAGATCTTGACTGGAAGACTGATGTTAATACAGATGACTTCCTAGTTCTTGAATGTTATCGTGCCATAGATCCAACTGCTGATACTGCTGTATATAATGATCTTTGGATGAAGCGTTATATGACAGCATTAGTCAAGAGACAATGGGGTGCAAATCTCATTAAATTCCAAGGTGCACAATTACCTGGTGGCATTACAATGAATGGTGAGTTCATTTACAATGAAGGTAAGGCTGCAGTTGAGAAGCTCGAAGAGGAGATGCTCACTGTTTACGAAACCATGCCACTTGATATGATCGGATGAGGAATACTTATTTCACACATGGTACTAGGAATGAACAGTTCCTTTTACAGAATATTGTGGAGGAACATCTCAAGATGTTTGGGATGGATGTCCTGTACTGTCCGAGAAAGCTTGTTCAAAAAGATGGAGTTTTCAATGAAGAGGTAGTCTCTGAATTTGATGACTCTTATATTATAGAAGCATATTTAGAGAACCCAGAAGGGTTTGGTGGTAGTGGAGATTTACTTACTAAGTTTGGTATAAGACAGACTGATGAAATAACTATGGTTATTTCACAGCAAAGATTCTCAGACTTTATCTCTCAGTTCTTGATGTTAGATAAAGGGAAAACTATTGAGGTAGCAGAAAGACCTCAGGAAGGAGACTTAATATATTTTCCAATAACATGTAATTATTTTGAGATTAAGTTTGTAGAACATGAAGAACCGTTCTATCAGCTTGGTAAAGGATATGTTTACAAACTCAAATGTGAGCTCTTCGAGTACAGTGATGAGCAGGGTGATCTATTTGAGGATGATGAGGCTCTCGTTGATTACGGTTACACTGTTAAACATTACTACCTACCTACGAATGGTGTAACTGCTACTGGTACAGTAGTTCTTGATGGTGATGAGGTTGAGCAAATTTACATTAGTGCAAATGGATCTAAGTACAATGAAACTCCCACAGTTACCATTAGTGGAGACGGTACAGGAGCTACAGCAGCTGCATACTTAGTTAATATAACTGTTGATGGTGGATCACCTGTTACTCCTGCAGTGATTAGGTCCACTGTTAAAGAAGGTGAGATTAGATCTGTCAACATTGTTGATGGTGGATCTGGTTATGACCAAGATAGAGCAACTCTTGCAGTAACATCTCCTGACACTGGAGGAGTACCAGCAACTCTAACACCAACATTTACTAATGGAGTCTTGACTTCTATTAATATTCTTAGTGGTGGATCTGAGTATAAGAGTGTAAAGGTAATTGATATTACCAATAGAGGTAGTGGATACACTACTGCTACTGCTGCTTTCACTGCTGCCCCTGCTGGATTGACAGGAACATTTACAGTTCCAGAACAGGTTACGGGTGGTACAACTGGAGCAGTTGCACAGCTTGTTGATTGGAATGCTCAGGAAGGTTGGATACAACTTAAGAACCCAACTGCAACATTTAGTATAGGTGAATTAATTATGGGAGCAAATTCTGGTGCTACTATGGTACTAGATAGTAGGAATGAAATGCTGACAGTTGATCCTAAATATAGTGAGAGTGTCACATTTGAGACACAAGCTGATGATATTATTGATTTCAGTGAAGGAAACCCATTTGGATTAGCAGGTAACTTGTAATGTTAGGTGCATACACATACAATAAAATTATTAGAAAGTGCGTAATAGGATTTGGTACGCTTTTTAATAACATAGAAGTCCGTAAGGAAAATAAGGATGGTTCTGTTTATAGCAGAATGAAAGTACCCTTAGCTTATGGTCCTCGACAAAAGTTTTTAGCGAGACTTGAGCAACAAGCAGACCTTAACCTTAAGGTTGCTATTACTCTGCCTCGTTTATCATTTGAGATGACGGGTATTAGTTATGATAGTTCTAGGAAACTAAGTCCTATAACTATGTCCCTTAAGGCAGACGGTAAGGATGCTGTTAAGAAACAGATGACACCTGTACCTTATAACATTGACTTTGAATTGAATGTCATCTCTAAAACTAATGATGAGACATTGGAGATCATGGAACAGATCTTACCTGTGTTTCAACCATCATATCAAATGACCATTAAACTGGTTGATGATATGAAGGACTATAGAGATATACCTATCATTCTTAATAGTGTATCTTATAGTGATGACTATGAGGGAACTTTCGATGATAGAAAGATAACTCTAGTCACAATGCAGTTTACCTGTAAGACATACATCTTTGGACCTGTTGGAACTCAGGGACCAATCAAGAAAGCAAAAGTCGATATTGCTACAGATTCCAAACTTACAGCTACAAGGCAGATTGCTTATCAGGTTACACCGAAAGCACTTACCGACAAGAACAAGGATGGTACTACAGAACTTGCAGGTGCTATCACCGCAAGAAATCTTACTGTTGAGGTTCTTGATTACAGTAACATTCCTACTCAATCCTATATTGAGATCGGAAATGAAGTCATGTATGTTAAGAGTAAGACATCACCAAACAAACTATCTGTACGCAGAGCACAGAATGGAACCACTGCTGCAGCTGCAGTATCTGGTACACCAGTAGATTTGATTGATGCAACTGATGATGCATTATTAACTAGTGATGATGACTTTGGATTTAGTGAGACTACGGCTTATTATGAGTAACTGGGCAAAGAAGAATACCATGGAAGATACTATGAGTGGGTTGGATGAAGCCTTTAAAACTGTAGAAACAGTGGTTAGTACTACACCTGAGGGTGGATGTACTAAGAGAAAAGATCAACTCAAAAAAGTTGATGGACAAGATCAAGTACAGGATGATTATGAATACGCACGAGGAAACCTTTACCTATTGGTGGATAAGGGACAAGAAGCTGTCAACGGTGCTCTTGATTTGGCTATGTCTTCTGATCACCCTAGAGCATATGAAGTTGCTGGACAACTCATCAAACACGTCGGGGACGTTGCTGATAAATTAATGGCACTACAGAAGGACAAAAAAGCTGTCAAGGAAGAGAGTGCTAAGAAGGTAGTTACTAACAACTCATTGTTTGTTGGTAGTACTGCTGACCTTCAAAAAATGCTGAAAGAGGCATCAAAGGAAAAGGATAAATAGTCACATGGCATACCAAAGAAACGACGAAAACTGTGACCCTGTAAGTCCTCAACCAGGCAGTACAACTGTCAATCATTTCTCTGGAAATGAAGGTTGGGCTACTAAGACTTATAAGGATTGGAACGCAGACTATCAAGCTCGTAATACTGACAATACTGCGAGAACACCTGGTACATATCAGGCAAGGAATACTAACAATACTGCTAGAACTCCTGCTGCGTATCAGCGTCATGATAAAGATTGCAACGCTGTATCTGCATAATGACAACAAGAATCCCTACAATGTATGGAAGGTACTATGTTCTCACATGCGTATGGCGTGGTAGAGAATTCGATATCACTGTGTTTAGATCTAAGTTACAAAAACTTCAGAGACCTCAAGCACAGAAGATAGCACAGAGTGTCTATCCTGGTAGTAAGGTAATCAAGTATCATGAATCAGATCCAACAGATGGACCTGTTATATTAGCTACTGAGAGTAAGAAGAAAGGAAAAAAGAAACCAAGAGTTGATGATGGACACTACGAAGCAGGATCAGATAAGCAAGCAATACCTCCTGTAGTTGGTGGCATTTTTGGAGAAGATGCACCTCCTGGAAGAGAGAAGCAAGTTAAAGCATTAAAGAAAAAAGTAGGAAAGGACAAAGCCTACGCATTCGCCTGGGCGCAACACAACAAAAAGAAATAAAAAAGGACACCTATATAATGAACCGAATTGATCAACTACAAGCAGAACTTAAAGTTCTTGAGGCTTTTGGAGATTCCACTCGAGCCAAAATGCTCAAATCTATGCTAGAATATGAGATAAAGAAGTCCGAGGTGTCCCATGACTACAGTACCAGAAGATCGTCTTGACCCAGATTGGGAAGATTACGAAGGTGTAATTGGATATGATACAGATGTTAAACAGTTTACTGTTCAGCTCTGTAGACACTTTCACTACTTCGATGATAGAGAATCTGCTGAACAATGGCTAGAATTTAATAGATGATTTGTGAAATATATGATGATAAGTTTGATGCAAAATACTTGCATGAAATATTTTCGATACTCCAAGGTAAGTTAAGGTACAGGGCTTGTAATGTTGCAAATGCTTCATCATGGCCTTATCACCAAACAGGCACTCACAGATTATTTGGATCTCAAATTTTTAATAGAGAGCATCCTAATATTATAGATTATTTGGACAACGAGAATGCCCCTACATTCTTTAGTATGTTTGAATTTCTTTGTAGGTTGAAAGGTGTTGATAGTAGGGATATATATTTGTCAAGAATAGATATTAACCTTCAACATTCTGGATGTGATGGAACACTCCATATTGATTCTAATGGTCCTCAAGATTGGGATAGTAAAACGATAATGGTTTTCCCTAACCCAACTTGGAAACAAGAATGGGGTGGTAAGTTTCAAATATTTGCTGAGAACGGTATTGATATGTTGGAAGAACATGAGTATGTTCCTGGAAGAATAATAGTATTTCCTTCCCACCTACCACATAGGGGATTAGGTCCAACAGAACCTCACATTTATAGATACAGTATAGTATTCGGAGTGGTGCTTTAATGGCAACAGCTGACCATTATCTTGGTAACCCTAACCTAAAGAAGGTTGGGACTGAGATCAATTTCACTCAAGAACAAATACAGGAGTACCTCAAATGTAAAGAGGATCCTGTATATTTTGCCATGAATTACATCAAGATTATATCTCTTGATGAAGGTATCGTTCCATTTAAAATGTGGGACTTTCAACAGGAGCTTATTGAAAAATTCCACAAACACAGGTTCAACATTGCTAAGTTGCCTCGTCAGACTGGTAAGTCCACTACGTGTGTCTCCTACCTACTTCATTATGTTCTGTTTAATGATAACGTTAACGTCGGTATTCTTGCTAACAAACTCTCCACTGCAAGGGATCTTTTAGGAAGATTACAATTAGCATATGAGCAACTGCCCCAGTGGATGCAACAGGGTATAGTTGTGTATAACAAAGGTTCAATGGAGTTGGAAAATGGGAGTAAGATACTGGCAGCTTCTACATCTGCAAGTGCTGTCCGAGGCATGTCGTTCAATATCATTTTCCTCGACGAGTTCGCCTTTATCCCAAATCATATCGCAGAACAATTCTTTAGTTCTGTTTATCCTACTATTACGTCTGGTACAAAAACAAAAGTCATCATAATCTCAACGCCCAATGGGATGAACCATTTCTATAAGCTTTGGGTTGATGCTCAGAAGAATAGGAATGGATATGCATGGTCAGAGGTTCATTGGTCTAAAGTTCCAGGGCGAGATGCTCAATGGAAAGAGACTACTATTGCAAACACTTCGGTAAGACAGTTCACTCAAGAGTTTGATTGTGAGTTCTTAGGATCTGTTGATACACTTATCAACCCAGCTAAACTTAGGACGCTGGCGTATGATGATATAATGACTAGTAATGCTGGACTAGATGTTTATGAAAATCCTGTTGATAATAATGATTACATTATTTGTGTTGACGTATCTCGTGGACTTTCTCAGGACTACAGTGCGTTTGTGGTTATTAATATATCTAAGGCTCCGTGGAAATTAGTAGCAAAGTATAGGAACAATGAGATTAGACCTATGCTATTGCCGAACGTTATTTACAACGTGGCAAATAATTATAATAAAGCTCATGTACTTATAGAAGTAAATGACATCGGGGAAGCAGTTGCTTCAAGTCTATTCTATGATGTTGAATATGAGAATGTTCTCATGTGTGCAATGCGTGGTAGAGCAGGTCAAGTAGTTGGCCAAGGTTTCTCAGGCACTAAGACACAGATGGGTGTCAAGATGAGTAAGACGGTTAAAGCACAAGGATGCTCTAACCTCAAGACACTTGTAGAAGATGATAAGTTGATTGTTAAGGATTACAACATAGTTGCTGAGTTAACTACATTCATTCAGAACAAGCAAAGCTTTGAGGCAGATGAAGGATATAATGATGACCTTGTAATGTGTTTGGTTATCTTTGCATGGTTAGTTCAACAAGAATACTTCAAGGAATTGACGGATCAGGATATCCGTAGAAGAATATATGAAGAACAAAAGAACCAGATAGAACAGGACATGGCTCCTTTTGGTTTTATTGATGATGGATTAGAAGATGATGCTATTATTGATAGTGAAGGAAACGTCTGGACTATCGATATGAATGAGCAAGATCCAGATCAGAGAAGGTTAGATGAGTATGGGGATAGATCTTTTATGTGGGAGTATCGCTGAAGAAGTACCTTTTAATAAATAATTTTAGGAAAAAATTGATTTATCATCAGGAGTAAACGCATGGCTAGCACGCTTCTATCGCCAGGGGTAGAGATCCAGGAAAGAGATCTGACTCTCGGTTCGATTGAGACGGTTGAGGTAAACGTAGGTGCAATCGCAGGTCCATTTGCTAAGGGACCAGTATTGTCACCAGTACGTATAACGACAGAATCTCAACTACTCGACACATTTGGGGAACCATCTGATGCAAACGCTGAAACATGGTGGACAGCCGCTAGTTTCTTATCTTATGGTGGTGTACTTGATGTAGTTCGTTGTGCTACAAGTGGACAACTGACTGCTTCAGATGACGGTACAACTTCTCCATATCTTCTTTCTATTACGACTAAGGACGTATACGAGGCAACATATTTCGGTGCAAGTGCTAACCCATTTAAGTGGGCAGCAAGAGATGTAGGTGCAGACGGTAATGCTATTAAAGTTGCTGTTATAGACAAAGGTGCTGACGTTTCTTTGAAACTTGATGGTGCTCTAGCCACAACGACCATCGGTACTCAAATTGCAAACACCTCTGCTAACAAGTCTGGATACATCTACGCTTGGGATGCTGGTACTAATACAGTTTCAATAATTACTTCTGATACTTGGACAACTTCCGATGTCGTTGAGAACGGTGTTACCGACCTTAACGTTACTACAGTTTCTGACTGGTACGATGCACAGGATGTGTACACTGGTCTTAAATGGTCATCTATTGGTCCACGTCCAGGAACTTCTACTCACGTAGCAGCTCGCGGTGGTGCAAACGATGAAGTACATATTGCTGTTTGGGATTCTACTGGAGTAATCACTGGTACACCAAACACTTTACTTGAAAAGTTTACTTATGCTTCTAAAGCAAACAATGGTAAAACTGCTCAAGGTGCTGGTAACTATTATCCACAAATAATTCTTGATCAATCTAATTTCGTTTACTGGGGTGCTCACGAGACTGCAGTATATGATGTTAGTGCTAACCAAGCAGCTAGTGGTGGTAACATTGCTGGTTCAGGTAATGCTGGTAGTGACAGTACAACAACATTTGACCTCTTCGCAGAACCTACATCTTACACCTTAGCAAAAGGTGCTGAGACTTTAGGTGCATCATCTGGAGAGATCATTACAGGACTTCAAGAGTTCGCTGATACTGAAACAGTTCAGATCGATTATCTTCTTCAAGGTCCAGGAGACATTGCAAACAAATCAAATACACAGGCAGTTGCAGCATCAGTTCTAGCTATTGCTTCTTCACGTAAAGACTGTGTAGGTTTCCTTTCACCTTATAGAGGAGATGTTGTTGGAGTAACAAACTCTGCAACACAAACAACAAACGTAGTTGACTTCTACACTTCACTTCAATCAACATCATTCGGTGTGTTTGATAATACTTGGAAGTATATCTACGACAGATTTAGTGACAAGTATCGTTACGTTCCTTGCAACGGAGATGTTGCTGGACTATGCGCTGCTACCACTGCAAACGGATTACCTTGGTTCTCACCTGCTGGTTTGAATCGTGGTGCAATTAAGAATGCTGTTAAACTAGCATACTCACCAACAAAATCCGAAAGAGATACATTATACCAGAAGAGGATTAACCCAATAACCAGTCTTCCTGGTCAGGGCATCGTACTCTTCGGTGACAAAACAGCTCTCGCTTCACCATCTGCATTTGATCGCATCAACGTTCGCCGTCTATTCAATGTGATAGAAAAGACATTAGGCAACGCTGCGAAGGGGGTACTCTTTGAACTTAATGACGAGTTCACACGTAACAACTATAAGAATGTTGTTGAACCATATCTTAGAGGCATTCAAGCCGAAAGAGGTATCACTGATTTCTTAGTTGTGTGTGATGGCACTAATAATACTGGTGCAGTCATTGACGCTAATGAGTTTAAGGCTGATTTCTACATCAAGCCTGCACGCTCAATCAACTTTATCACACTGACCTTTATTGCTACACGCACAGGTGTTAGCTTTGAAGAGGTCGTCCCACGCAGATAACTAACGGAGCAATCTAAAAATGGCTAAAACTGCACTCGGAATTTTAGAATTCCAAAAGGCAATTAGAGGCGGCGTAAGACCTAACCTCTTTTCAGTAGAACATAAATTTCCAGCTGGAGTAACAGCACCTTCTATTCAAGGTGCTGAAGGTGGTAAAATAGTTCCTTACCTTTGTAAGTCTGCTGCATTACCAGCAACTAACGTAGGTACAGTTGAACTTCCTTTCCGTGGTCGTGTTATCAAAGTTCCTGGAGACAGAACTTATGAGACATGGACATCAACCTTCTATATGGATGACAGCTTTGCACTAAGAGGTGCATATGAGAAGTGGATCCAATTAACTAATGGTGTTGATACTAATACTGCTACTGCAGATATTGTTGACACTTGGGAAGACATCGTTATCTCACAACTAGATAAGTTCGGTGGTGAGAAAGGTACTGGAGACGGAAGTCTTAAAGAAATTCGTCAGTACAAATTGGTACAAGCATTCCCAGTTAGCGTATCTCAGATTTCAGTTGCTTACGATAACAACGACTCTTATGAAGAGTTTGATGTTGAGTTCGCTTATCAGTACCACGAAACATTTGGTCCTGGTGAGAACTTGGTAGGTAGAACATCTGATTCCGCCACTTCCTGAACCTAACTAAATAGTACAGGAAAAGAAACCACAAATATTATGGCAGAGTTATTCGGTTTCTCGTTTAGGAAGAAAGCTGAAAAGGAACGTGCTCCGTCACCTATTCAGCCTTCCAGCGAGGACGGCGCAACCAGTTATATTGCGGGAGGTTACTACGGTCAGTATCTTGACCTAGACGGTAACTTTAAGACCGAATTTGATATGGTGAAAAAGTATCGTGAGATGGCGATGCATCCAGAAGTGGATTCCGCCATTGAAGATATTTTACATGAAGCAATAGTATCTGATCAGAACGATAGTCCAGTACACGTTAACCTTGATAACCTTGAGGTTAGTGAAAGTGTTAAGGAAATGATCCGTACTGAGTTTGATTATATTAAAAACTTATTTGGATTTGATTCCAAAGCCCATGAGATGTTCCGTAGATGGTATATCGATGGGCGTTTATATTATCATAAAGTAATTAATTTAGATGCACCCCAAGAAGGCATTAAAGAAGTAAGATATATTGATCCATCCAAGATTAAAAAAGTAAGGCAGATTAATAAGCCTAAGACAGCAGATGAATTTATGAAGTATGACTTCGGTTCTTCTGAAGAGTATTTTATATACAATCCTAAAGGTCTGAATAATACATCTGCTAATAGCGGAATTAAGATTGCGAAAGATGCGATAACCTATGTTACCTCTGGTATCATGGATACCAATAGAAATATTGTGCTTTCTTATTTGCACAAAGGTATCAAAGTACTCAATCAACTTAGAATGATTGAAGATTCGTTGGTCATCTATCGTATATCTCGCGCACCAGAACGCAGGATCTTCTATATTGACGTAGGTAATCTTCCAAAAGTTAAAGCGGAACAGTATCTTCGTGAAGTTATGGGAAGATATCGTAACAAATTAGTATACGATGCTGCCACTGGTGAGATAAGAGACGATAGAAAATACATGTCTATGATGGAAGATTTCTGGCTTCCACGTAGAGAAGGGGGTAGAGGCACGGAAATTACCACACTTCCAGGGGGTCAGAACCTTGGAGAGCTTACAGACGTGCAATATTTCCAAACAAAACTTTACAAATCGTTAAATGTTCCTGCTGGTAGACTAGATTCTCAGACATCATTTAACCTTGGTAGGTCATCTGAGATCACCAGAGATGAATTAAAATTCACTAAGTTTGTTGGTAAGCTCCGTAAAAAGTTCAGCGAACTATTCCAGGATGCATTAAAAACTCAACTAATACTTAAGAGTGTTATTACTCCTGAGGATTGGGAAGATCTGAAAGAGCATATTCAGTATGACTATCTCTATGATAATCATTTCACGGAACTTAAGAACCTTGAGATGCTCACCGAGCAACTGAATGTAATCACACAGTTGGATCCGTTTATTGGTAAGTATTTCTCTACTACATATGTTCGTCAACATGTTCTAGGTCAGACTGCTCAACAGATGGAAGAGCTTGATTTGGAGATGGCTGATGATATTAAGAATGGACTTGCATTACCACCATCAGAATTACTAGCAATAGATACTGCTGCAATGGAAACTGACCAAGCGGCCGCGGAAGCAGACGTAGAATTGAAGAAGGCACAGACCAAGCAAGCATTAAAACCCGCGCCTCAAAAGGCGAACGGTGCTAAATAAATTACAGACAACGTTACATTATGGCTACACAAGAACGAGAAATCGTTGATTTACTTTGGGATAATGACAGAGCAGATGCTCTAGACAAGCTCAAAGATATGTTGCAGGTGAAAGCGGCTGCGGCTGTTGATACCAGCAAGTTGGATATTGCTAATCGCATGTTCCCGCATGTTCCTGATGATGGTAAACCAACTGGACTTCCTCCAGAAGGTGAAGCATCTCCTGATGAAACAGCGGATGTGATTAATCGCAATCCAGATGAAAACGAAACCAAGGAAAACGATGATGAGACTGATAACGGAACAGAACAATGATATAGAAGTTCTTACCGAAGACAAAGACGGTAAGAAATCTACGTACATCAAAGGCATCTTTCTGCAGACAGAGATCACTAACCGTAATGGTCGTATGTACAAGTACGACACCATGGCTCGTGAAGTCAACAAGTACAATGAGGAGTTCATCCAACGCGGAAGAGCACTCGGTGAACTTGGTCATCCAGAAGGTCCAACCGTTAACCTAGATCGTGTTTCACATAAGATCGTTGAACTTTACCCTGAAGGTAAGAACTTCATAGGTAAAGCTAAGTTGTTAGAAACCCCTATGGGTAAGATCGCAAAGAACTTGCTTGAGGAAGGGGTACAACTCGGTGTGTCTTCTAGAGGTTTAGGCTCTCTTAAAAAAGAGGGAACTACATCTGTTGTCGCCGATGACTTCATTCTTTCTACTGCTGCAGATATAGTGGCAGATCCCTCCGCACCTGATGCTTTTGTGTCTGGTATCATGGAAGGTAAGGAATGGGTTCAAGTCGATGGACGTTTCAAAGAAGCACAAATCGAAGCTGTCAAGGAAGCTCTTGACAACGCACCCTCACTTGAGGAACTCGCTGAGAGAAAAGTTGCCGCGTTCAGCGCACTTCTCAGAAGTTTGTGATTTATAAATAAATTATAGATTTAAACACTAGTTAAAAATCCGTAGGAGTACAAGTAATGTCTAGTATTGATGAAAAATTCCAAAAGGTGATTGCAGAAAACACTGCTACTCCTGAGGAAACTATCGAGGAAGATGCCGCTGTAGGCGATAAAGCCATCAAGAAAGGCGCAGTACCTCAACAGAAATCCGACCTTAAGAATTCTGCCATAGAAGTTGGTGGAAGTTCATCTGAGAATCCAGCAGGACCAGATAACGTTGGAGCAAAAGCAGCAGCCCCAGTCGCTGTTGAAAAAGATGCCTCTATTAAAACAAAGCCAAGTGGTGCTTCACCTAGTCTTCCAGGTGGACTTTCTGCTAAGATCTTTGATGACGTAGAGAAAGAAGGAGAGACAATCTCCGAGACCGAGGTTAAAGAAGATATCAGCGCGATACTTGCTGGTGCAGACCTCGATGAAGAATTCCAAAAGAAAGCAACTACAGTATTTGAAGCTGCAGTTCATGCTAAAGTACAAGAGCAAGTTGCTGGACTTAAGGAAACCGCAGAGACCAGAATTGGTGAAGAACTCGAAAAGATTAAAGACGAGTTCGCTGGTCGCGTAGAGAATTTCCTCTCATATGCTTGTGAAGAGTGGATGACAGAGAACGAACTTGCTGTTGAAACAGGAGTACGTGCTGAAGTCACCGAAGCATTCATGGGTGGATTAAAGAAATTGTTTATCGAAAGCAACATCAACCTTCCAGATGAGAAGCTTGATGCAGTCGCTGAGATGAACGAGAAACTTGATGAAATGGAGACCCGACTCAACGAGCAAGTTGAGAAGAACATCGGACTGCATGAGAAGGTATCTACCTATCGTAAAAATGAGATTTTGACAGAACTAACCAGAGGACTTGCAGAAGTTCAGAAGGATAAGTTCACTTCTCTAGCTGAAGCAGTTGAGTTCAAAAACGAAGAGTCGTATCGTGAGAAGCTTGGACAAATCAAGGAATCCTATTTCGGTGCTGCAAAGCCTGAAGTAGCAGAAGAAATTTCCTCTGAAGAGCCACAAGCAAAAGTTGAATCTATTAGTGAGAGCATGGCATCTTATGTCCAACAGCTCGCTAAAAGGATCTAACTGGCTACACACTTAAAAAGTAATACAGGAGTATTCTAAGCATGTTTAATGCAGAACAACTCCAAGAGAAGTGGGCACCAGTACTTAACCATGATGGTCTTCCTGAAATTAAGGACAACTATCGTAAGTCGGTAACCGCTATCCTCTTGGAGAACCAAGAGAAGGCACTAAATGAAGAACGTGCCGTTCTTACAGAGGCACCAACCAACGTTGGTCCTATCAACACACAGACAACTGGCGCAGGTGCAGTTTATGGTTTCGACCCTATTCTGATCTCCCTGATCCGTCGTGCTATGCCTAAGCTAATTGCTTATGACATCGCTGGCGTTCAGCCTATGTCAGGTCCAACTGGACTTATCTTCGCAATGCGTTCTCGCTACACCAACCAAACTGGTGGAGAAGCATTCTTCGATGAGCCAGATGCACAGTTCTCTGGTACTAAGGGTGGAACACCTCCTACAGCTACCACTGAGAAGAACCCAGGTCTTATTAACGATGCTACAGGTGGTGGTACTACATCCACTAACTATGACCTAGCATCTTCCAAGTTCAGCACAACTGATCTTGAAGGTCTTGGAGATTCTGCTAACAATGCCTTCATGGAGATGGCATTCAGCATCGACCGTATTGCTGTAGAAGCAAAAGGTCGTGCCTTAAGAGCAGACTACTCAGTTGAACTTGCTCAAGACTTGAAAGCAATCCACGGATTAGATGCCGAGTCTGAACTAGCAAACATTCTCTCAACAGAGATCCTCGCTGAAATCAACCGTGAGGTTGTACGTACTGTTTACCGTGGTGCTAAGCCAGGTGCTCAGGCAAACGTTGCCAACCAAGGTGTATTCGACCTTGACGTTGACAGTAACGGCAGATGGTCAGTTGAGAAATTCAAAGGTCTACTCTTCCAAATCGAAAGAGATGCCAACGCCATCGCGCAGGAAACTCGTCGCGGGAAGGGCAACATCCTCGTCACATCTGCTGACGTTGCTTCTGCTCTTGCTATGTCGGGCGTTCTTGACTACGATTCAGGTATCACTGGTGCTACTGGTGGACTTGGAGAAGTTGATGACACAGGCAACACATTCGTTGGAACACTCAACGGACGTTTCAAGGTCTACATCGACCCTTATTCAGCTAACGTAAGTTCTGATCAGTACTACGTTGTTGGATACAAAGGATCCAATGCATACGACGCTGGATTATTCTACTGTCCTTATGTACCTCTCCAGATGTACAGAGCGATTGGTCAGGATACATTCCAACCACGTATCGGGTTTAAAACTCGTTACGGAATGGTCTTGAACCCATTTGCTAAGGGACTAACTGCACTGTCAGATTCCGATCCACAGGCAGCAGGTAACCTCAACGCTAACGCATACTACAGACGTGTTAAAGTTGCAAACCTAATGTAATCCATCGGTTACATATTTCAAAGAGAGACTCCTTCGGGGGTCTCTTTTTTTGTAATAAATAGTATTTTAGTGTATGCCACTAAAAAAGTGAAACAATTAATAGAAGACGCTACAGTATCCCTTAAGTTAAATGGGGTAGTTACAGAGATGTATCCCGATCTCGATAAGGATCAAGTTAAAGAAGTTTCCCATTTTGTCTATCATCGAATGAATATGATACCAGTATATGATCAGGCAAAAAAATTAATAGAAGAGTATGTTCAGGATGAACTAGGCACAATCACGTAGGCATTTATTTTTGTAAAACCGACCCCGATTTTTTGTGCTTATTTCCCTACATAGTAGTAGAATTCAAAGAGAGGAGAACAAGATGAACCCAGTCTCCTTTGTTATGGGGTAAACAACAATGGAGGTGCCAAGTGCATAACATAGTCTCTCAGAACCAGCTAGCAGGTTGGAATCGTGTCGATAGTAAAGCAAGAACATTAAGCGAACACGACGCAGACATAGATCAGATCGATGACTATTTCGCCTGTCTAATAGAATGCGAGGACTTACCTTCATCATGCAAACGTATATGTAAAACTGTGTTGGAGTAATTCTATGCACTAAAAACCTATCGGTTCAGAGGTCTAAATAATTAGACCTCTTTTTTTATGCATGGATGCCATTACTGGTTTTCTTGATGAGTACTTAAGTACTTTTGATCCTCGCGATATAGCAAAACCACAAAACTGGGATAGGAATTTCTTTGGAGTACCTAACTTTCATCGAAAGGTTATGTACAAGGAAGGGCAGTTTCAAGTTGAGTGTTTAAACTGGCCACCTGGTACAATCATTCCAGAGCATGTACATCCAGATATTGACAGCTATGAAGTATACATACGTGGAAAGATAAGGTTTAGTCATGGTGGTTACTGGATAGATAATCATCCAGAGCAAGAGAAGATATGTAAAATGCGGCACGATTTTTTTACCCTTCGTGTCTATCATGATGATATACATGGAGCATTCATGGGTGATGATCGTTCTATCTTTATGTCAGTACAGCACTGGCAGAATGGTGTAAAGCCCAGCACTGTAGGGGATAATTATATCGGTGCAGTTGATGGAGTATTGGGTAATGGGTATAATATAGATGATGTAGAAGGTCAGAGTACTAGAGGTAAGAATGTAAAGCTTACCCACTTAGATGCAGCACACAATGAGACAGACATACCAGATTTTAAGAACTATCGCTTTGAGATCTTTGATAAGATCCGTGATCCTGATCTTTTTTGGCTCGGATAAATAATACGGAGACCTGCGTGAACTAATGGCTAACGATCAAGGAGTATTCGCTCCATCCAATCAAAACTTTTTATCTCCAGTAGGATTTAAATTCATTATTGGCAGGACACCTAATGTAGATTACTTCTGCCAGTCTGCATCTATACCTGAAGTTAGTATTGGTGCAAGAGATATACAGACACCAGTGAAGGACTATACTATTCCTGGTGATAAGATGACCTATGGTGATCTACAATTAAAGTTTTTGGTGAATGAAGATCTTGATAACTACTATGAAATATACAAGTGGTTGAAAGGTTTGAGTAATCCAAAGCATCAAAATCAATTCTTAGAGTATATTGATACAGTTGATGAGAAAGGTAGACCATCTGAATTTGATAAGACAATGAGTGATGCTAGGTTACTTATTTTGAATAGTAACTACAATGCAAATTCCATTGTTAACTTTTATAATATATTCCCAACAAGCTTAACTACTCTAGAGTTTGATGCATCTGCAACTGATATCAACTACTTCACTGCTGATGTTAACTTCAAGTATACACTGTACGAGATCACAGATAAGAACGGAAATAAAGTATGAACCTAGACACTTTGAATGACATGTGGGAGAGAGACTCACAACTAGATGATGAGAAATTAGATCATGACAGTTTAGAGATCCCCAGATTACATGCTAAATATTTAAGACTTTACAACACATTCACCACCCTTCGGGATCAAGGTGACCTAGATGTAAAGCGCACCTATAAAGATAGGTGGGAGTACTATACGGGTAAAGCGGAGAAACCTTTTCACCTTAAACTTCTCAAACCAGATGTACCGATCTATCTGGATTCAGATGAAGAATATCAAAAATCCGTCCTTAAGCTAAAGTACTATAACCAAATGGTCGAGGCATTGAAAGCAATTCTACAAGCGATCAATAACCGTTCATTCTATATTAAAAATGCGATTGAGTTCGCTAAGTTCCTGAAAGGTTATGAAATCTAATGTTATTATTCAGAAGAAGAACGAAGTCTATTTAACAATTGAGTGTGAACCTCACGTAGGTCACGAACTCGCAGACGAGTTTACTTTTGAAGTGCCTCAAGCCAAGTTCATGTCAGCGTACAAGAAAAGGTTTTGGGATGGAAAAATCAAGTTATTCTCCCCAGGTACAGGCGAGATTTATGTTGGCCTTCTCCCTTATATTACTTCGTTTTGCGAAGAGAAAGGGTACGAAGTTATCCATAGGGACAACGAATTTTATGGACTTCCATCAGAGGTGGATGAATTCGTTACTCCCCAGGGATTAGGAGAGTATGTAAAAACATTAAATCTACCACACAAGGTCAGAGACTATCAGTACAAAGGAATATACGAAGCTCTACGTCATAAACGTAAACTACTTTTATCACCGACAGGATCGGGCAAGTCTTTAATGATATATGTCCTAGCACGTTTCTGGGAAATGAAAATGCTAAGGACATTGATAGTAGTTCCTACTACATCACTCGTCGAACAGATGTACAAGGACTTTCAAGACTATGGTTGGGACGCAAAGGAACACTGTCATAGAGTATATGCTGGTGCAGATCCTAGATCAGATAAGGATGTAATCATTACTACATGGCAGTCAGTATACAAACTACCCAAGGTTTACTTTGAGAAATTTGGTGCTATCATAGGGGATGAGGCACACCTGTTTAAGGCGAAATCTCTCACAAGTATAATGAACAAACTTTATGATTGTAAGTACCGTGTGGGGTTCACAGGTACCTTAGACGGTACACAAACAAACCGTCTAGTACTCGAAGGTGTATTCGGTAGTGTAGATAAAGTAACTAGGACAGAAAAGCTTATTAAATCTGGCCACCTTTCTAAATTTGAGATTAAAGTATTAATTCTCAAGCATGATGAACGAGACTTTGATACCTATCAACAAGAGATGGATTACCTTGTTGATCATGAGGGAAGAAATAGATTTATACGTAATCTAGTTTGTGACCTTACTGGTAATACACTCGTCCTGTTCAACTACGTTGAACGGCATGGTATGCCCCTCTTTGAATTAATAAATAATAAGGTAGGAGAAGACCGTTTGGTCTTTCTAGTCCATGGAGGAGTGGATACTGATGATCGAGAAAAGGCAAGACGTATTGCAGAAACGACAAAAGATTCTATCATTGTTGCCAGCTATGGGACTTTTAGCACTGGTATCAACATTAGGAATCTTAACAACGTCGTGTTCGCAAGCCCCTCAAAGTCCAGAATTAGAAATCTCCAATCCATTGGAAGAGTCCTTAGAAAAGGAGTAGATGATACTAAAGCAGTACTTTATGATATTGCTGATGATATATCTAAAGGCACCCAAAGGAATTATACATTGAACCATCTTGTTGAACGTGTGAAAATATACAATGAAGAAAACTTTAATTATGAATTTATCGATGTCCGAATCAGAGACTAAAATGGATAAACCCGAATTTCTCGCAGCACTAAAGCTTGTATCTGGTGAAGAAATTCTTGCTGTATCAACACATGTTCACGATGAAAACGGGGACTACTTGATAGTGCAGAACCCTATAGAAATAGAAGAGGTAGTGTTACAAAATAATAAAGCAGGAGCTAAGGTATCTCCTTGGATGAAATTTTCCCGCGAGGAGGAATTTATCATACCTAAAGATAAGGTTATAACTATTGTAGAAGTAGATACTGAAGTACAAATATTTTATGCTATGTCTTTAAGAAGACTAAATGGTGATACTATTACAGATTCTACAGGTAGGATCTCAACTGTAGAGGAAGCCCGTATTAATTTAGATAAAATATTTAATAGCTAATACCTGTTTCCTGAACTCGCACACTCGTATTCTACATAGATTATAGGGTCTTGTCAAGCCCCCATTGACATTGTGACCTTTTTGATATAAAATATACATGTACAAACCATTAATTATATGGCAGTCAGAAAGAAGGTACAGAGTGAGCACTATGTAAATAACAAAGATTTCCTTGAGGCACTTGTTATTTTTAAAGCACAGTGCACTAAAGCAAAAGAAGCGGGTGAACCTCGACCGCGCATCAGTAATTATATTGGTGAATGTTTTTTAAAGATTGCTACACATCTATCATATAAGCCAAATTTTGTCAACTACATGTTCCGTGAGGATATGATATGTGATGGCATTGAGAATTGTGTGCAGTATATAGAGAATTTTAATCCAGAGAAGTCAAAGAATCCTTTTGCATATTTTACACAGATCATATACTATGCATTCCTTAGGAGAATACAGAAGGAGAAGCGTCAGCTAGAGATTAAGAATAAGATTTTAACTAAGTCTGGATATGATCAGGTCTTCCATACGGATGACAAATCAGGACATTCAGACTATAATACTATTAAGGAGAATGTAGAAATAAGGATTAAGTGACATACCCTATTACAATCGTCGATGATTTCTTTGAAGATCCTGATGCCATTGTGGAGATGGCTACTACTTATAAGTATTATCCCCCTGAGACTGGGAACTGGCCTGGTGTAAGAACTAAACAACTCCATGTTATTGATGAAAGGTTCTTTCATTATTTTGGTGAGAAGTTACATCTTATATTTCATGATGTAACGCCAGAGTACTGGAACATGCAAACTCACTTTCAGAAGATCCAACCCTTTCATAAGGATCAGTATGATAGGAAGAATAGGGGATGGGTTCACCAGGACATTGACACATTCTTTGGTGGTATAGTATACTTAACAAAAGATCCTGAGCCAGATACAGGTACATCCATTTATAGTGCAAAGAAAGGTTATGCCTTACAGTTCAAGGATGAGATCAAGATGAAAGAGGATCTTTATGTAGGAAAGGATATCGATGATACTCAGTACTATGAAGCTTGGGATAGAGCACATGAACAGTATGTTGAGACAGTGAGTGTCAAGAATGTGTATAACAGATTTGTTATGTTCAACAACAAGACCCATCATGGGGTACAGACTTTTGGGACAAAGGAACGTCTCACTTTAAACTTTTTTGGTATGGCTATGTCAGGTAAAATTCCACCTATGTTGAGGTCAAGATGAAGATTACTCAGAAGATTATTGATGACCTTACTGAGGCATTGGCTCATACTAAGAAGGATGGTACTGAGAACTGGAAGGATGGTGACGAGATTGATGTGTGCCTAGGTGGTACATTTGCTAATGATAAGTTCATTAGTCTCATCAATAGGTCTAAAGATAAATGAAAGTAGCAATAATAACAGACCAGCACTTCGGTGCTAGGAAGTCTAGTCGTGTCTTTCATGACTTCTTTAAAAAGTTTTATGATAATGTATTCTTTCCTACCCTAGAAAAACGCGGCATCGACACAGTTCTAGACTTAGGTGATACGTTTGATAATCGTAGGACGTTAGATCTATGGGCTGCCAATTGGTCGAGGGAGAATTATTTTAATCGTCTTAGGGATATGGGTGTTACAATCCATTCTCTTGTAGGAAATCACACAGCATATTTTAAGGATACTAATAAGGTTAATACTCTTGATGGTATACTCAGTGAGTATGATAATATAAAAATTTATTCTGGACCTGAGGAAGTAATGATAGGTGGTCTACCTATTCTATTCATCCCTTGGATCAATCAAGAAAATCAGGAAGAGACTTACTTTATAATTAAGGAGACTGCTTGCCCTATAGCAATGGGACACTTAGAACTCAATGGCTTTGAGGCACATAAAGGATACATCATGGATCATGGTGATAGTAGTGCTCCATATAAGAAGTTTGAAAAAGTATTCTCTGGACACTATCATCGTAAGAGTACTAGGAATAATATAACTTACTTAGGTAATCCTTATCAGATCTATTGGAATGATTATAAGGATAAGCGTGGGTTCCATATCTTTGACACTAATACTCTAAAGCTTGAGTATATACCGAACCCTTATGAAATCTATGCTAAGATATACTACGATGAAGATCAGTTAAATAGTAGTAAGTTTAACTATGCAGATTATTCCAATAATTTTATAAAGATTATTGTTGAAAAGAAAAAGGATACTGATAAATTTGAGTTCTTTGTTAGTCAGCTATATGCTGCTGGTGTACATGAGATAAAGATTATTGAAGACCCATCCTTTGAACATGATTTAAATGAAGAGATTGATATTGAGAAAGAAGACACTCTCACTATCTTAGAAAAGTATGTTGATAGTATTGAGTATTCTGATAAACCTGCACTGAAGTCTATTCTTAAAACCCTTTATGTAGAAGCACTGGAGCTAGTCTAATGTATATCCTCGCACTCACTGGAAAGGAAGATGAAGGAGCTTACGCTGTCAACAGTGAGAAGGAGAAGAATAAGCAATTAGTCTACATGTTCCTTGACAAAGACGACGCAGTACGCTATGCTGGACTCCTGGAGGCTGATGACTTTCCAGATATGTCAGTAGTGGAAGTGGACGATAAGGAAATCATTCACGCTTGTGTAACACATGGTCATGAATACTATGTGGTGACCCCCGATGACATAGTGGTACCGCCTAGAGACTTGTAGATGATCCAATTTAAATCAATCCGTTGGAAGAATTTTCTTTCCACGGGCAATGCATTCAGTGAGATCAAATTAGATTCTAGTCCTGCCACTTTAATAGTAGGGACTAATGGCGCAGGGAAATCCACATTCTTGGATGCCATGTGCTTTGCCCTATTTAATAAGCCCTTTCGTAGGATCAATAAACCCCAGTTGGTTAATGCGGTCAACGAGAGGGATACTTTAGTTGAGGTAGAGTTCTCCATAGGTTCTCGTAACTATATGGTACGTCGTGGTATTAAGCCACTAGTGTTTGAAGTTTATCTTAACGGTGAGAAACTCAAGGAAGAAGCTTCTTCCCAAGAGCAGCAGAAGTATCTGGAGCAAAGCATCCTAAGGTTGAACTACAAATCTTTTACGCAGGTAGTGATCTTAGGATCATCGACGTTTGTTCCCTTTATGCAACTCACTCCCATCAACCGTAGAGAAGTTATTGAAGATCTTTTAGATATTCGTATCTTCTCTACTATGAATAGTATCCTTAAGGATAAGTTTAAGGGTGTCAGAGAAGCGATTAGGGATTGTGAGTATAAGTCTGATTTAGCAAAAGAGAAGGTGGAGATGCAGCAGAGGTTTATCCTTAACCTCCAAGAGCAATCCACTGCAAATAATAAGAGACGTAAGGAAGAGATAGAATCTTTAGAAGGTGAGATCTCAGAATTTATGGATGATGTTGCTGATGGATTGGACAGGAGTTTATCTAAGGAAAAGAGTTTAGATGCTTATGGAGATTTGGATGATGAGCACACTCAACTCCTCATATACAAATCTAAGTTTGAGGATAAGAAAAAGGTATTTAATAAAGAATATAAATTTTTAGAGAAGAATGATAATTGTCCGACTTGTAAGCAACCACTCACAGAAACATTTAAGTCTGATAAGAAGACTGAAATTACTACGTCATTAAAAGAATTAGATGATGCAGCAGTAGCACTTCAGAAGAAGCTTGATATTATCTTTGAGAAGTTGAGTGAAAAGAATATTGTACTTAATGAACTTAGAGAGATACAGCAGCAGATTAGTTCTGCTAATTCTGAGATACAGTCTAGGAAGAGAGAGATTAAGAAGATAGAAGAGAAGATCTCTACAGGTAATGGTAATAATATTAAGGGTGAGAAAGAAAAGTTGAAAGCTATGGCCAGAGATGGTATAATAGTAGAGAAAGAACTATCATCTAATAAAAAAACGCGGGACAATTTTGATGTTGTCACCAATATGCTGAGAGATACTGGTATCAAGGCAGGTATTATTAAGAAGTACCTTCCTATCATGAACCAGTTGATCAACAGGTATCTTAAGGAGCTAGACTTCTATGTGTCCTTTGAGTTGGATGAAAACTTTGAGGAGACTATCAAGTCTAGGTTTAGGGATGAGTTCTGCTATGCTTCTTTCTCTGAAGGAGAGAAGATGAGGATAGACCTAGCACTTCTATTCACATGGAGGACCATCGCTAAGATGAAGAACAGTGCCAATACTAACTTATTGATCCTTGATGAAATATTTGACAGTAGTTTAGATGTCTCTGGTACAGATGATTTTCTAAAGATCTTACATACTGTTGCTGACAATACAAATACATTTGTCATATCCCATAAGACAGATGCATTACAAGATAAGTTTGCTTCTACTCTAGTAGTAGAAAAGAAACAAAACTTCTCTGTCATCACCAAGGAAGAATAAATAAAATTTAAACTATTATGACTTATTCAGGAGCAATCGCTGGCGGTATGCCAAACGACCCAAATCAAAATATCGGATCAGGATCAGCAATTCCTGGTAATACAATCGGATCAGGTACAGAAGTACCAGGTACAGATGTATCAGATCAAGGACCAGGATTAATTCCTGAGACAACAGAAGATCCTAATGTAGTACCAGAGGATCAAAGGCATCTATTTGAATCTGGAAATGAGCAGGGAACTACTCCTCCACCACCAACCTATGTGAATACTGTTACTTCTCCTAATGGTGGATTGCACCATGAGACTTATGTTACTCATGATTGGGAAAGACAAGATAGACTTGACATGATTGCTAAGTTGGATGCTATCAACCATAAGCTAGACCATGTTCTTGAGCATTGCCATGCTAATGATGAGTACACTGCTAGCTTGAGTGATGGTGCTACTTTGACATTCAGAAAGAACTCAGCAGGATAATGTTAATAAATATTTCTCTGGTACTACTTGACACAGCCTTGACAGGTGGTGTATTATGGTATGTGTTCGCACGTATCCTATGACCACACGTACTCATACTGTGACCAAGAAGAATCCTAAGCACTCTCAGGAGTGGTCTTGGGAAGAAACACCTGAACTGCTAACAGCACTGGAGAAACTACATGAGAGTTCCGAACTGGCAGCATCACTCAAAGAAAGACCAAAAACGGTCTTTAAAACCCCAAATGCTGCGCCAAGCAAAGGCAAGACGTAGACAGTTGATAAAGTGTCTACTAAAGACCTCCGATCCTCGTCGGGGGTCTTATACTATGTACATACACGAGGAACTTAATGAATCTAGTAAAGGAATCACTTGCTAAACTCCTTGCTCAGGAAGACCTGATCGTAGAGCATCGTAAGGTGGAGACTGCCCAGTTCAACATTGAGACTAGGGTACTAACTCTTCCAGATTGGCAGCATAAGGATAATGTGGTGATCGATTCCTTGATCGCCCATGAGGTTGGACATGCATTATATACTCCTGACAAGTGGGACTTCCTTAATGAGGTTCCCATGACTTTTGTTAACGTATGTGAAGACATTCGTATCGAGAAATTGATGAAGCGTAGATACGAGGGACTTCCTAAGACCTTCTTTAAAGGGTATGGCATCCTTGCTAATGAGGATTTCTTTGGCGCAGAGAGTAATGATGTAAATGAGTTCAACCTTGCAGATAGGATGAACCTACAGTATAAGATTGGTAATTTTACTGATGTTCCTTTCAGTGAAGGTGAGAAAGTATTTCTTGATGAAGCAGATAAGTTAGAAACATTTGAAGATGTACTTGCTCTTGCTAAGAAGATATATGCTTATTGCACAGAGCAGTTAGAGAAGCAGGAGAATGATGAAAACTTCAAACAGGAGTTACCTTTACCTGGTAATGCTGGTGGTAGTGATCGTCCTGACTTAGGTGAAGATGAAACTGAGTATGAAGATGAACCTGAGCCACAGCAGACTGAAGCACAACAGCATTTAGAACAGCATGTTGGTGAGCAGCAAGAAGAAAATATTGGTGGTAATGAAGTAGGTCGTGGCAATGGTCCTCAGGAACAAAAGCCTGAAGTAAAGACTTCTGCTATATCAGAACAGAAGTTGAGAGATCTTGTTAATCATGGTGCACCTGAAATTAAATATGTTGAGTTAGCACCGACTGTAGGTGAGGAAGTCTTTATAAGTAACAAAGAAGTTTCTGACAAACTTAATAACTATTACAGTCAAAAGGAAGTCATAGATCAACAGCAAGATTATGCTGATGAGTATGATCTAATGATGGCAAGACACCACGCACGTAACTTGAGGGAAATTGATGCTGACTATTCTAAATTCAAAGTTTCAAACGCTAAGGAAGTCAACTATCTGGTTAAGGAGTTTGAGTGTAAGAAAGCAGCTGACAGTTATGCTCGTACTTCTGTTAATCGCACTGGGGTTCTCGATACAACGAAGCTTCACACTTACAAATATAACGAAGATCTTTTCAGAAAGGTAACTACTGTTGCTGAGGGTAAGAACCATGGTTTAATCTTTAACATAGATTGGTCAGGTTCTATGAGTAGTTGCATTACTTCTACTATAAAGCAGGTACTTACATTAGTATCATTCTGCCGTAAGGTTGGTATTGCTTATGATGTATATTGCTTCACTGATTCATACAGTAAGAGAGAGAATTATTATCAAGAAGATGCTGCTCTTCTAGGTAAGGTACTCTGCCATAACTTTAACATGCTTAATTTGTTAACTAGCAGAAGCAATAACCGTCAACATGAAAAACAGGCAAAGAATTTGTTCCGTTTAGCAAGAGCTTTTCATGGAAATGGTTGTGGTGGTCCTTATGATATGAGTTTGGGTGGTACTCCATTATCTGAAGCAATGATTTCTATGAATGAAATCATCCCTGAGTTCAAATCTCGCACTGGTACTCAGAAGGTTCATGTTATTAACTTAACTGATGGTGAAGGATATCAGATTGGATATGGTAAGAAGGTTAGTCACTACCAAAGTGGAGAAGAAATTATTATTCGTGGAAGACTTGGTGAGGGTGATACTGTTTTACGTGATCGTAAGACTGGAAGAACTTATGCCTTTGATCATGTTGGTTACTATGATACAACCAATACATTCATCAGACAGTTACGTGATCGTTTCCCTGAGTGTGAGTTCATGAACATCCGTCTTATCAATGGATCAGACTGGAATAGGTTCAAGCGTCATTGCTTAGGATTTGATATGGATGCATGGGATCGTGCTGATAGAGAGTGGAAGAAAACAAAATCTTTCATATGCTTATCAAGTGCCTATACCGTACAGTTTGCTATGGCAGCAGGAGCTCTTGACAATGATGCTGAGTTTGAGGTTGAAGAAGGTGCAAACAAGACACAGATCAAAAGGGCATTCACTAAATCACTTAAGTCTAAGAAAATGAATAAGAAAATCCTTACATCTTTCATAGAGAGGATAGCATAATGTTACGGAAACGTAACATTATTGACAAATTCTAAATAATCTGGCATAATTAAATGTGGTGAACTGAGATTTACGACTGGTCCATTTTGACCTTAGTAGATTGACGATGATCCAAGTCAAACTCGACTAATTAACATGGCAAACTTAATAAGCTACAGGGAAAGCTACTTCCCTCATGATCTCACTTGGCAGCCTTTGTCTGACAATGAGACTTTTCAATCTCTTAAGGCACCAATTTTTGAATGTGCCACCTTCGAGCGATCAACGATTATTGATTGGGACGAAGTACTTAATACAGAAGGAACTGTATTATCTCCAGATGCAGATGATGCTAATAAAGCACGCGCTGGCGGTATCACAACAAACAATGTAGCAGGTATCCAAGCTACACTCAAAGATGGATACGATCCAAAAGAAACTCCACCTATCCTAGTCAGACAGAAGGATGGTTCACTCCAACTGTGGGATGGGTACAACCGTTACAAGGTATGTTGTCAGTTAGACCTACCTTGTTTTCCTGTTTATATCTACAAGTTAAATGAAGACTGGTATGGCAAAGAGGATGATGCTTATGACATCATTGCTCTAGGTGCTAATCTTCACCTAGCTTCATATAAGCACACTAAGCAAGACTTCGTATTACGAGGTCAGAAGTGGGTTAAGCGTCAGGGTAATAACTGTAGCACCAGAGAGATTACCGACTGGGTAAATACTATTCCACATAGTTGGAATGAAAAGCAGGTTGGTGAGATCGTTAATAAGATCTATACTAAGACCACTCTTTCTGTAAACATCAAGCCCTTTATCTCAGGTTCTGCAGCAAAGAAAGTTGCTCATGACATCTATGATATTGATGAGCAAGAAAAGCACGCATCAAGGAACCCTATCGTAGTCTGTGCTAAGGAAAAGGATTACGTTGTTGATGCATACATTAAGATCCTCAATAATTTTGTTGGTGATGATGACCATGATCCTATAGATGATAGTGATGTTATCTTTTACACTAAGGGTTGTGAGAGTGCAGCAGAAGTTAAAGCACAACGTAAGGAAGCTGTTGAACAGTTAGAGCATTTAGATAAGCTTGTAGTTTCTTATGTGACTAAGCGACTTATTAACAATGGTAAATTACCATATCATATTGCAGGGTATCTCCCACAACTGATAGGTACAGAGACCTTACAGGAGAACGAACTGGTTCCACACAAAGACAGTTAACAAACTGGCACACTGACCCCCGCAAGGGGGTTTTTTCTTGCTATTGTAAGTACATACAAATCAAGGAAACCAACTATGCCTTTCGAGAGAAAACTATCAGTCAACTTTGTTGATGAACTTCGTGAAGAGTTTGGGAATGAGATAGATGCCTCTCATGTAAAGAGATTCGCTACTGCTCGTGGAGTAGCATACCCAACAGTGGCACGTAAGTTAAAATCATACCAAGTTAAACGTGGATCTTGGAACCTCACTGTAGAAGAAGGACGTGAGATCCTAGAGAAAGCAATTTCTAGTCCAACTGTACTTCCTAGTGTAGAGCAGAATTTAGTTCCAGAAGTAGATCCTACTTTTGTTAAGTTTGGTAACTTCAGTGATGTGAAGAAAGTCATTCAGTCTAAATTATTTTATCCAGCATTCATCACTGGACTATCAGGTAACGGTAAGACCTTCTCTGTAGAGCAAGCATGTGCTCAGGCAGGTAGAGAACTTATCCGAGTAAACATTACTATTGAAACAGATGAAGATGATCTCATTGGCGGCTTCCGTCTTGTTGACGGCGCAACCGTCTGGCACAACGGACCTGTCGTGGAAGCTCTCAACCGAGGAGCTATCTTGCTCCTTGACGAAATCGACCTTGCCAGTAACAAGATCCTCTGTCTCCAATCGATCCTTGAGGGTAAAGGAGTTTTCCTTAAAAAGATCGGAAAGTACGTCAGACCAGCGGCAGGGTTCAACGTCTTCGCAACCGCAAATACTAAAGGTAAAGGTTCAGATGATGGAAGATTTGTTGGAACTAACGTGCTCAACGAAGCCTTCCTTGAAAGGTTCCCAGTAACATTTGAGCAGCAGTATCCTACTCCTGCTAATGAGCAGAAGATCCTTGACCTAGTTTCTAAAGAGACTGAGTTTAATAAGCGTCTTGTTGACTGGGCAGACATCATCCGTAAGACCTTCTTTGATGGTGGCATAGATGAAGTCATCAGTACACGTCGTTTGGTTCACATTGTAAGGGCATTCCAAATATTTGGTAATCGTGCCAAGGCAATCACCACTTGTATCTCTCGTTTTGATGATGAGACTAAGCAAGCTTTTCAAGAACTTTACGATAAGGTTGACGCAGACGTTGACTTTGAGGTATAATTATGGCATGGTGGTTATTGTATGATGTGTTGAAAGAAATGGAAGAGACAAACGTTGACACCCATGTCAAGGGTGGACTAGGAGAGGATCACCTCTCCTTCTCTGTCAGCGATCCTCAATTTGGGGTTGACGGAGTTTATAACATATATGATCCTAAGGTGGGTGATGTCACTATTAAACCTGAAGCACCTGCAGGGATTGAAGTTAACAAGGTGAGTTGTAAGTATGATGAGGATAAGATCCTTCAGAAAGCTTCTGAGTATATCAGTAGCACATACTCCTCTCACTATACTAATGAAGGATCAAATATTCAGACACTTGATCTTATTGAATCAGTTGGAGATGCAGAAGCATTCTGTAGATCTAATGCTATTAAGTATCTGAGCAGGTACGACAAGAAAGGTCGTCCACAACATGATATACTAAAGGCAATACATTATTGTGTTTTACTACATCATTTCACATCCAAACCAGAGGAGATTACTCAGCCTTATGAAACTTTCTAAAAGCACACTTGACATACTGAAGAACTATTCTAATATTAATCAGTCAATATGCTTCAAGAAGGGTACAGAGTTATCAACACTTTCTATCCAGAAGAACATACTTGCTAGATCTGTAGTTGAGGAAACGTTCCCAAAGAACTTTGCCATCTATGATTTAAGTGAGTTCTTATCTGGACTTACTTTATTTGAAGATCCTGATTTTGATTTTTCAAATGATAGTTTTTTGATTATAAAAGATAGAAGGAATTCGTCAAGGTATTTCTTTGCTGATCCTTCTACCATTGTCACTCCACCAGAGAACCGTGTGGAAATTCCTAGTAAGGAAGTTTCTTTTACTGTAGCATGGAGTGATATTTCTAATGTTATTAAAGCCGCTGCTATATATCAGATAGAGGACTTGGCAGTTGTTGGTGATGGTGAGACTATAAAGCTTGTTGTACGTGACAAGAAGAATGACACCTCAAACACTTATGCTGTTAAAGTTGGTGAAACTGGTACAGAATTTTGTTTTAATTTCAAGGTAGAGAACCTTAAATTGCTTCCTGCTGACTATGAGGTTACAATTAGTAAGCAGAATGCATCTCTCTTTAGAGATGTGAATAGAGACCTAGAGTATCTTATCGCACTGGAGCCAGATAGTAAGTATGAAGGATGATTTTCTGTGGGTGGAAAAGTACCGCCCACAAACCATTGAGGATTGTATTCTCCCATCCGATCTTAAGAATACATTCCAATCTTTTGTTAACACTGGAGAAGTTCCAAACCTTCTCCTTAGCGGTAGTGCTGGTACAGGTAAGACAACTGTTGCCAAAGCACTATGTAAAGAATTAGGAGCAGATTGCTATGTCATTAATGGAAGCGATGAGGGAAGGTTTCTTGATACAGTTCGGAGTAGTGCCAAGAGCTTTGCGTCTACCGTATCTCTCACAAGTCAGTCGAGACACAAGGTTATCATCATCGACGAGGCCGACAATACCACTCCCGACGTACAACTCCTTCTTAGAGCGAGTATTGAGGAGTTCTCCAGAAACTGTAGATTCATTTTTACCTGCAATTTCAAGAACAAAATCATTGAACCACTCCACTCCAGAACAACAGTAATTGATTTTAACATTCGTGGAAAAGACAAACAACAAATCGCTGCTACATTCTTTGGAAGATGCCGTGACATACTTACCAGAGAAGGTGTACGGTATGATGATGCGGTGGTCGCTGAGGTCGTCCAGAAATACTTCCCAGATTTCAGAAGAACCCTTAACGAACTTCAGCGGTATAGCTCCACGGGATCAATCGATACGGGGATCTTGGCAGTCCTCAACAATGTTGTCCTCGGAGAACTTATCGGAGCCTTAAAGGGTAAGGAGTTTGGTGTAGCACGTAAGTGGGTCAATAGTAATCTCGACAATGATCCTAATGCTATACTGAGGACAGTGTATGATAGTTTGTATGATAGTTTGAAGCCTCAGAGTATACCTCATGCGGTTCTGATCATAGCTAAATATCAATACCAATCAGCATTCGTTGCTGACCAAGAAATAAATTTATTAGCGGCTCTCACTGAAATAATGGTGGAGTGTGAATTCAAATGATTATGAGTAAGAAGAAAGAAAAACTAAGAGCACAAGTAAAGTCCAGATGGTATTATATCTTCTGGGGTGCTGCCACTGTATCAGTGTTTGCTGGTCAGGTTTATGTCGGTTCAGGATACCGTCAATTATCAAATACTCTTAATAAGATATTTGAATCTATAACCATAGAAGAGACTTTCAGACATCGAGGTCATCCCATGATAGTCCCACCATTCGAGGTTTATTAATGAAGTCCCTGAAGACACCTTTACGCTATCCTGGTGGTAAGTCCAGGGCAATTAGTAAACTATGTCAGTGGTTGCCTAGTAGAGAGATTACAGAGTACCGTGAACCCTTCTTAGGGGGTGGTAGCATGGCATTAGAGATGACTAAGAGACTACCTGAAGAGGTACCTATCTGGGTCAATGATCTTTATGAACCACTGATCAATTTTTGGATAAATCTTAGAGATAATGGTCAGTATCTTTATGAGGAACTAGTTAGATTTAAGACAGCACATCCAAATCAAACTGCAGCAAAACAATTATTTTTAGAAGCCAAGGAAAAATTAAATGACGATCAAACTTCCAGCAAAGACAGAGCGATATATTTCTATATTGTTAATAAGTGTTCTTTCAGTGGCCTTACTGAAAGCTCATCGTTCTCAGCCTCAGCCTCAGACAGTAATTTCTCCATGCGTGGCATCGAAAGACTCCCTGGGTATACCGAACTTATCCAGAGGTGGCGCATTACAAATGGATCTTATACCGAGCTTACCTCAGACGAAACCCTAACATTCATCTATGCTGATCCACCTTATGATATTAAGGATGCACTTTATGGACATAAGGGTGACATGCATAAAGGTTTCGATCATGAGAAGTTTGCTGATGTCATGGATGATTGCTTATGCAATGTTATGATATCATATAATAACCACCCAGATATCGTTATGCGATTTCTTGAGTGGTGCCAGTATGACTTTGCTCATACTTATACAATGAGATCCACAGGTGATTACATGTCGGATCAAACAAAACGTCGTGAATTGGTTTTAACAAATTATGGGAAGTTTGGGGGTTCGTGTACTGCCAAGCGGTAGTGCACAGTTGTATCATACACGTAAAGGTGGTCTATCTACCTTCGGTCGTGACATAGTAAGTGCTGTCATCCAGGGTGGAGAGATCCATTGCCAGTCTAAGGGTGGTAGAACACATATTTACAGAATTAATAATAGTGAGACTGGTGTTGTTGGACCTATCAGGACATTCTAATGATTTTACCAGGAACAACAGTCACAGTTATAGATGAAACCTCTATCTATAGAGGGTATGTGGGATTTGTACAGAGAATTATGCAGGATAAAGCTGCTGTACTTTTTGATAATCTTTCTCCTTGGGAGAAGTTAGTTACCTTTCCGATCAAAGATTTGAAAGAAGGAGGTATTCTTCCAAAGTGAATTATGAACTTAAAGATTGGCTCAACTCTATTAATTACACCAAGAAGAATCTTATTGCTGAGGACAGTTCAGCGATATCTTCTTACCCTCCTTATATCGTTAATAGATGTTTGTCTGGTTCTGTTGATAGCATTTTATTTTCTAATGAGATGAATATGGCTGCACATCTTGATAGTGATATGCAGTATTCTTTTTTACTAAATATATTGAGAAAACGTAAAAGGTTTTCCCCTTGGTTGAAGAAAGAACAGATTAAAGATCTGGATCTGGTCAAAAAACACTATGGTTATAGTAACGAAAAAGCGAAGGTCGCATTAACTCTTCTCACCAAAGATCAGCTTAAAATTCTACATAACAAACATGACATGGGAGGAAAAAGATGACAGCGATCTCAGAAGAGGTTCAGTGGACCGCTGATAGCATGGTGGAAGTGGGTTTAAAGGAACCCGATGACTTCCTTAAGGTAAGAGAAACATTAACAAGGATAGGTGTAGCTTCTAGGAAAGAAAAGAAACTATATCAGTCCTGCCACATTCTACATAAACAGGGACGTTATTACATCGTTCACTTTAAAGAGCTCTTCGCTCTTGATGGTAAGAAGGCTAACTTAAGTCTTAATGATGTACAGCGTCGTAACCGTATTGTACAATTACTTTCTGATTGGGGATTAGTTTCCATTTCAACAAAAGAAAGTATTGTAGATGTAGCACCTTTAAGTCAAATCAAAGTTCTAGCTTATAAGGAGAAAGGTGATTGGACTTTAGAGAGTAAGTATAACATTGGTAAGAAGAAGGAAGACTAGTGCAGAGAATTATCTTTCGTATTGATCAGGATGGCAACGTTACTGAGGAGGTACAGGGTGTATCAGATGGTACATGTATAGATATAACAAAGCACATAGAAGAACAACTCGGTAAGGTCGAGAATAGATCTTTAAAGCCTGAGTATTACCAACAACAAAAAAATGTCACACTTCAGCAGAATCAAAACCAAGATTACTGATAAAGATTTTCTTATAAAAGCATTGAATACCCTAGGTTATTCTGTAGAGGAGAATGTTATCCTTCATATTGAAGGTGATCATGGAGATGGACATGCTGATGAGCATGTTGAGGTTGCTGTTACTCATGATGTGGGATTTAGAAAGGTTAATGACGGTACCTTTCAGCTAATTGCAGAGCTTGATACATGGGAAGAACCATTTCCTATTGAGAGATTTTTGCAGAAGGTCACTCAAGCATATGCAAAATGTATTGTAGTGGAAACCGTACAGGAAAAAGGATTTGAGGTAGTAACCGAATCGAAAAGTGTTGAGAACACTATTGAGATAGTAGCGGAAAAGTGGTAAATAATAGTAGTTGCCTTCGGGGACTACAAAACACAAACTCGCTTATTTAAGGAGCTACTATGACTAACTTAGCACGATTTCATGCTGCGAATCTTCCAGAATTGATGGAGAGGATTCATAGAAACAGCATCGGTATGGATGAATACCTCAACAAATTCTGGGATGGAGTGGATACATCTTCAAACTATCCACCATATAATATTGTTGAAGTAAGTAATGTCGAATCACGACTTGAAGTCGCCCTTGCGGGGTTTAAGAAAAATGAAGTATCAGTCTATACGGAGTTTGGAAAACTACATGTACAAGGCAAAAAAGAAGAATCAGAGGATGCTGGAACGTTTAGACATAAAGGATTGGCCAACAGGTCTTTCGATAGGGTCTGGACAATCGCAGATGATACCGAGGTACGAGAGGTTGAATTCAGCGACGGATTACTTGTTGTAAAACTTGGTAAGGTTGTTCCTGAGCATCATGCTCGTAAGGATTACATCTAATACATAAGGGAGGGATTGACAAACGTCAGTTCCTCCTTTATAATATCTACAAAGAGCATTTGAAATGGCAAAGAAGAAAGAACCGATCAATGTGACTCCTAAGCAGGAAGCATCGATTATTAATACTGAAAGGGTTAAGGTCATTATCATGTTTAATGGTGACCAGGTGATTGCAGATCTACAAGAAGCTGTAGATAAAACTACTAACCAACGTCAGGCATATATTTTTAACTTCCCATATAAGGTAGATTATGAGAGACCTAATACTGATGGAGTTCAGGGTCTAATACAGGATCCAGAAGTTAAAGTACATTACTCTCCATGGTGTCCTCTTACACCAGAGACTAGAATAGCAATTAATCATAACATGGTTGTGACTATCTTAGAACCAGTACCTAGTCTACGTGATACATACATCAAGAATGTACAAGCAATGGGTGGAGATGTACAATGAGTGTGAAACTTCTATTATTGAAGTCTGGTGAAGAGATAATAACTGAAGTCCAAGAAATTGTGGATCCTGATAGTAAGGATCCGATGGGGTTTCGTTTACACAAACCATTTAGATTAGAGATTGTCTCTGAGGATGGTGGTATTGTATTCAACAGAGAGAAAGGCTTTCAATTATCATGGTTCCCTTGGGCACCATTGAGTAAGGATAGAGACTTTTATCTACCTGGACATCATGTGTTAACAGCATATGATCCCTTAGATTCTATTGCTCAACAATATGTTGAGGCAATTAAAGGGGAAAATTATGATGAGAATTTTAAAAAGCATGAAGAGATGATGGCTGGTGTCACAGGTAGTGATGACCTTGACATGGAACAGTTGTTTGCTGATGCTGAAAAACTATTGGAGGATGAAGATGGAGACGATGGTAGTGATTCTGAGGTCGGGGATGCACCTGATCTCGAAGGTGGAACAGATGGACGAGGAACCGAACTGCCACCTACAGGATCCGTACCTTATCAAGGATGATGGTACACTAGAGCCTTGGCCCAGTTACACAACTGACACAGATGTATTGCTATATTCCGAAACTCTTGCTACAATAGTAGAACCTGATGATGCTATCAGGAAAAAATACGAACTAGTAACTAAATGAGTTTCTATACCAACGTTCAGATGGTTGGGGATAACATGCTTTATCTGGGATACGAGAACGGACAGCGTATCCAGAGGAAGTTTAAGTTTTCTCCGACCCTTTTTGTCGTTACGGATAAGAAAACGAAGCATAAGACACTGGATGGTAGGTATGCTAAGCCTATACAGTTTGAGTCGATTAGAGAAGCTAGAGCATTTGCTGACAAGTATCGTGATGTAGAAAATTTTGAGGTTCATGGGTATGACAGATATCTCTACCAATTCATATCAAAAGAATTTCCTGGTGAAGTGGACTATGACCTTAAGAGTCTTAAGGTTACATCTCTTGATATTGAGGTGGCATGTGAAAATGGCTTTCCTAACGTGCAAGAATGCGCGGAACCTCTTCTCAGTATTACAGTCCAAGACTATATCAGCCGTAAGATCAAGGTATGGGGTACGAAACCATATACAAACACTCGCGATGATGTTGAATATATCTTATGTGACGGCGAGGAACATTTGCTCCGTAGCTTTCTTCACTATTGGACTACTAATTTCCCAGATATTCTTACGGGGTGGAATGTAGAGCTTTACGACGTACCATATATCTGTGGACGTATGGAACGTCTGTTTGGTGAGCGTGAGATGAAGCAGATGTCTCCATGGGGCATCGTTCATCGTGAGGACTTGGAGATAAAGGGTCGTCAACAGATCATATACAACATGTTTGGTATCAATGTTGTAGATTATCTTGACCTATACAAGAAATTCACCTATACTAATCAAGAATCCTATCGCTTAGACCACATAGCATTTGTGGAACTAGGACAGAATAAGTTAGATCACTCTGAGTTTGAGAACTTTAAGGAGTTCTACACTCGTGATTGGCAGAAGTTCATTGATTATAACATCAAGGACGTGGAACTTGTTTCCAGACTTGAGGATAAGATGAAACTTATCGAACTTGCTATTGCCCTAGCGTATGATGCTAAGGTTAATATCAGGGATGTTTATTTTCAGGTGAGGATGTGGGACACCCTCATCTATAATTTTTTAAAGGACAAAGGATTAGTTGTCCCACCCTCTAAACGATCAGACAAATCAGACAAATACGCAGGTGCATATGTCAAGGAACCGAAACCAGGACGCTATGATTGGGTTGTTAGTTTTGACCTCAATAGCCTCTATCCTCATCTTATTATGCAATACAATATCAGTCCAGAGACCCTCAGGGAGACTAGACATTCCAGCGCGAGCGTTGAAAGGATATTAAACCAGGAGATTGAGATTAGTGGTGATTATGCAGTGTGTGCCAACGGTGCTCAGTATCGTAAGGACATACAAGGCTTTCTGCCAGAAATGATGCAAAAGATTTATGATGAGCGCACGATATCTAAGAAGAAAATGCTCGCTGCCAAGCGGATGTATGAAAATGAGCCAAGTGCCAAACTACAAAAGGATATTAGTAAATTCAATAACATCCAAATGGCTCGAAAAATACAACTCAACTCGGCTTATGGTGCCATTGGAAATCAATACTTTAGATACTATAACCTATCTAACGCTGAGGCAATTACTCTTAGTGGGCAGGTATCAATACGGTGGATTGAGAATAAAATGAATGAGTACCTGAACAGGGTACTTAAAACTGATGGAGAAGATTATGTTATTGCTTCAGATACTGATAGCATTTATTTGCATTTGGGGCCTCTGGTTGAGAGTGTATACAAGGGGCGAGAGAAAACTGATGAGAGCGTTGTCACATTCCTTAATAAGGTCTGTGAAATGGAACTTGAAAAGTATATTGAGAGTTCTTATGAAACGTTGGCCGAGTACGTAAATGCTTATGCCAATAAGATGGTCATGAAGCGTGAGAACATTGCTTCAAGTGGCATCTGGACAGCAAAGAAGAGGTATATTCTCAATGTTTGGGACAGTGAAGGAGTACGTTATAAGGATCCTAAGCTTAAAATGATGGGCATTGAAGCAGTGAAGTCTAGCACTCCTGCACCATGTCGTACAGCGATTAGAGATGCTTTAAAAGTGATGATGAATGGTAGTGAGCAGGAACTTATAACCTTTATAGATACATTCAAGGATGAATTCAATTCGTTACCGCCTGAAGACATTGCATTTCCTAGGTCTGTCAATGGACTACGCAAATTTAAAGCGTCAGGAACCGTGTATTCAAAGGGCACCCCTTTACATGTTCGTGGAACTCTGTTATATAATTTTCATGTCTCAAAGAATAAGCTCGAATACAAGTATCCACTCGTACAAGAGGGAGAAAAAATAAAGTATCTCTATCTTAGACGACCCAATAAAATAAATGAAAATGTAATTTCATTCCTCAACACTTTTCCTAAGGAGTTGGGACTGGAAGGGCAGATAGATCGTGATGCCCAGTTTAAGAAATCTTTCCTTGACCCTTTACGAATCATCACAAACGTGATAGGATGGGAAACAGAGAGAGTTGCAAACCTTGAGTTTTTATTCGGATGACTTCATCATTCTTGGCTGATATAGTCAAAACAATTGACAATGAATATGCAGGATTATTATCGGAAGGTGGTGTCGGTGACATCGATTCCTTCGTGGATACAGGATCTTATATTTTTAATGCTCTTTGTAGTGGTAGCATCTATGGAGGTGTTCCAAGTAATAAGATTACTGCCTTGGCAGGGGAATCTGGTACTGGTAAGACCTTCTTTTGTTTGGGTGTTGTCCAGAATTATCTAAAAGAGAACCCAGATGCAGGTGTAGTTTACTTTGAAAGTGAAGCTGCTATAACCAAGGACATGATAGATGAACGTGGCATAGATGGTTCACGTATGATCTTAGTTCCTGTAACTACAGTTCAGGAATTCAGGACACAAGCTATACAAATCCTTGACAAATACTTAAGTCAAGATAAAGAAAAACGCAAACCCATGATGTTTGTGTTAGACTCATTAGGTATGCTTTCTACCTCTAAGGAGTTAGCAGACAGTGCAGAAGGTAAAGACACCCGTGACATGACTAGAGCACAGGTGGTTAAAGCTATCTTCCGTATTCTTACCTTAAAATTAGGAAAAGCTAATGTCCCCTTACTTGTCACTAATCACACCTATGATGTCGTTGGAGCCTATGTACCCACTAAAGAAATGGGTGGGGGTAGCGGTCTTAAGTACGCTGCTTCTACAATCATATACCTCTCGAAGAAGAAAGAGAAAGATGGCAAAGATGTCATCGGAAACATTGTCAAAGCAAAGGCAGCTAAGTCGCGTTTGACAGTAGAAAATTCACAAGTAGAAACCAGATTATATTATGACGCACGAGGTCTTGACAAGTACTACGGACTATTGGAATTGGGTGAGAAGTATGGAGTCTTTACCCGTAAGGGCAATCGTATCGTTGTTGGGGATACCTCTGTGTATCCATCAGCTATCCTTAAAGAACCAGAACGATACTTCACTCCAGAAATAATGGAGAAGATCGACTGGGCTGCTGGTCAAGAGTACAAATACGGTACGGAGAAAAATTAATGTTTATTGGAATGCAACCACCCTCTCTTAATCTAGAGGACTATAAAAATACTTCATCCACATCAGATGTGAAGGTACTATTTCCATCTATTGTTTTTCAGCATAAGATTGATGGATTTGATGGGGTCAATGATGAGTTGATTGGATATTGTTATGGTGAGAGGGGTAGAGATCCTAAAGGAACTCAAGCAACCAATGTTAATGGGTGGCAATCTCAACCTGATTATCATCTGAAGGAATCTACCTTATTGGACACCCTCTCAAGGGGTCTATCTAACATTGGTGGATTCAGAGATGGATTTGGATTGAGGTTGACTGGGCTATGGATCAATATTAATCCACCAGGTGCACTTAATAATGGACACAACCATCCTAACTGTGATCTTGCAGGTGTTATGTGGATTAAAACTCAAGAGAACTGTGGTAAGATAGAGTTTGAAAATCCTAATTACTTCAGTCATCCTAATATATCTGGTTACTCGGATGATCTGATAGAAAATACAGACATATTTCCTGCATACGATTTTATTCCTCGTGCTGGTGAGGTGTTACTGTTCCCTTCTTACTTGCGTCATGGTGTACATCCTAACACGTCTGGGGAAGATAGGATATCTTGCTCATTCAACTGTAGATTAGAGAAAGTATGAGAGACGATTTATTTTCTATCCCTATTAGGAAGTATCACATTGATAACAACGAGCCATATGTAACGTATGCTAATCAGAATTTCAGTGAAAATCATTTAAAAGTACCTGCACCATATATTTTTGGTTTAAGTCAGATAGCTCCAGAACTTAGTAACAATTATAGTGATATACTAGAGCAGTTTCTTGTAGACATTGGACTATATGATACTCATGTTGCTGTCGTCACTAGTATGATACTTAAAGTTCTTGATATAGGAGAGAGTATTGATAGAACTGATACGTTACCAAGCCATTATACAGCAACTCATTACATTAAAGTGAAGGAAAATGAGACATCAGATATTTTTCATCATCCAGCTAGGCCATTAGTTACTGCATTTCAACCTGCTCAACTTGATGAGTGGCAGAATGCTGCTGGTATTTACATTAACCCAGGGGATGTTATAATACATCCATCCTTCTTGGAGCATAGTTCTCCGAAAGTCTCTGACCGAAGGATTACCATGACCCTTACATTTATGATACAAGAGAATGAACAAGGTAGAGAGCCTAATACTGAAGAACTTGCTGCTTGATGAAGTGTATGTGCGTAAGGCACTACCCTTTATAAAGGCAGAGTACTTTGCAGAGTTTCTTCAGAAGAGTCTCTTCAAAGTTATATCTAAATATTTCTCTGAGTATAATGCTTTACCTACTAAGGAAGCACTGGAGATTGAAGTTGCTCAATTAGATGGTATATCTGATGAGCAGCATCATAAGCTTGTTGAAATTATTAGAGATATTGATGATGAGAAATCTGATCCTGATTGGATTGTAGATACTACTGAGAGTTGGTGTAAGGAACGTGCTATTTACCTTGCACTCATGGAGAGTATCAAGATCGCAGAAGGTAATGATGATGCAAAAACACCGAGTGCTATACCTAATATACTTTCTGATGCACTAGCGGTATCATTCGATAATCATATCGGACATGATTACTTACAAGACTACGAGGATAGATACGACTTCTACCATCACCGTGAGGAGAAGATACCTTTCGATCTGGAATTCTTCAACCGTATCACAAAGGGTGGGATACCTAATAAAACTCTCAACGTTGCTCTTGCAGGTACTGGGGTTGGTAAGTCTTTGTTTATGTGCCATGTTGCTAGTAGTTGTCTTCTCCAGGGTAAGAACGTTTTGTACATTACGTTGGAGATGGCTGAAGAGAAAATTGCGGAACGTATTGACAGCAATCTTCTGAATGTAGATATTCAGAACCTTAATCAGTTACCCAAGATGATGTTTGATAATAAGATCACTGCATTGTCTAAGAAGACAGAGGGTAAGTTGATTGTCAAGGAGTATCCTACAGCATCAGCACACTCAGGACATTTTAGATCACTTCTTAATGAACTTGCATTGAAGAAATCATTCAGACCTGATATAATATTCATAGATTACTTAAATATATGTGCATCATCAAGGTACAGAGCTAATGCCTCAGTTAATTCCTACTCGTATATTAAAGCGATTGCAGAAGAGTTGCGTGGTCTTGCGGTTGAGGCTAATCTTCCAATCGTCAGTGCGACGCAAACAACTCGTAGTGGGTTTGCTAGTAGCGATGTTGATCTTACCGACACCAGCGAATCCTTTGGTCTACCCGCTACTGCTGATCTTATGTTTGCTCTTATATCTACAGAAGAATTAGAGGGACTTAATCAGATTATGGTTAAGCAGTTGAAGAATAGGTACAATGATCCTACTGTTAACAAACGTTTTGTTGTAGGTATTGACAGATCGAAGATGAGGCTGTATGATGTAGAGCAGTCGGCTCAAGAGAACCTCTCTGATTCAGGTCAAGATGAGGTTGAAACTGTTAAGGAAGATTTATCTAAGAAGTTTGCGAGCCTTAAAGTATGATACATACATTTGTTATTTCAGATTGTTATGACTATAGATTTTGATAAGTACTCTCTATTCGTGGATGCTGTCACAAGCGATAGTAGTAAAGATTTTGTCTATCTTGCTGACCGTTTGGTTGAACTTGACGGAAAGGGTGCCAATATTGAACGTCTTACCACTGCTGGCGTTGGGCTTGCTGCTGAGTCTGGTGAGTTTCTTGAGATCGTTAAGAAGATGGTGTTCCAGGGTAAACCTTGGAACGACGCAAACCGAGAGCATCTTATTGTTGAGTTGGGTGATGTTATGTGGTATGTGGCACAAGCTTGTATGGCTTTGGACATATCTTTTGATGAGGTAATTAAGAGGAATGTGAAGAAGTTAGAGAACAGATACCCAGGTGGTAAATTTGATGTGACCAACTCAGAGATACGTGCAGAAGGAGACATCTAAGTTCCATCAGGCATTCCCTTTAATAGTATATGAAAAGAAAGTACCAGGTTTCCTCTCCTTATTATACAAGGGGTTTGAGGATGCTAAGTTTGATAACACAACAGGTAGAATAACAGGGGAATTAAACGGTAAGGTTCTAGTCCATCAGGACATGAGGTTAGAACCATTTTTTAAAGCTTTGAAGAAGTGTGTCGTTGAATACTTAGACCACTTCGCAATTGATAAATCTACATTCGAGGTTAACTTTGTCAAATCTTGGTTCACTATTTGCGATCCTGGACAACATTTTCCGTGTCATCATCATAGTTGTTCTCACATCAGCTTTGTTTATTACCTGCAAACTCCAGGGGATCCTTTGATACTACATAGGAAGAACCCTAACGAATGGTTTGGTGATGCATTCAAACTTATCACAGAGAATAGATACAACAATGGTGATGGGTATGCTATCACACCTAAAGCCGAACATTTGGTTATGTTCCCTGGTCATCTCGAACATTATACTACTCCAGAAGACAGAGAACATAGGAGAATTTCTCTCGCTGGTGACATTGTTCTAACTCTTAAGCATAGAACAGATACAGAATCTGGTTTGTTACCACCCAGGTATTGGAAACAATTCTAAATATACTATAGTAACTGAGGTCGATCTTATGGGTGCAATGGCTTATGGGAATTATGGTGAAATTGATCATCAAAATAAATGGAACGAGGGTAAGATTAGGTTAAACATTCTCGTGAAAGCTGCTGAAGAAAATGCTGTACTTCAGTTTGCTAAACCTCAGGGTAAATATCAGTTCACAGCTACTGAAGAATTTATTAAAGACTGCAAAGAAGCAGTAAAAAATCCAGAGAAATTTGATGTTAATTTCTTAGGGCAAGGTGGTGCATCTTTTAAGAATAAGTGGAAGGGTAAAAAACCAATTGCATATGTTAAAGATGGTCAGAAGCATCATGTATTGTGGAATGCTTTAGAGAAGACTGGATCGGAAGCTGGTGATTATAATATGGGTAGCACAGGTGGTTCAGGTGCTGGTGCAAAGAATACAGCTTTCTTTGAAGGTGCTGTTTGTTGGTATGGTGCTATTGCTTTTGCTGAAGGTAAGAAATTAGCAGATGATTTTCGACCATCTCCTGAACTTATAAGTTCAGTTTCTAGGGATGTATTTACAGATCAGTCTTGGCAAGCTATAGAGGAATTTCTTATTGCTGATGAGAATGCGAGTAAGAATCCTAATAAATCTCACCGACGTTCTGTAATTAGACAGGTCAATACGTTATGGGATAAGCATGGTATAACAAATCATTATCAGTGGTTTAGAGGTACTGAGCTAGTTAAACAAATTGAGGCGGTGTACACTGTTTGTAATGGTAATTATTATGATCGACCTAAGAATGATAACGATGATTCAGAGGATAAGCAAACTGCTTTCTCAGATATTAATAAGTGGAACCCTGCAGACATATGGATGTGTGATTGTAAATCGTCTTGGCCATTAGTCACTAAGCATAAGATGTTTCCTGAGTTTAATAATGAGTTGATTAATCTTTTTGATGAGAAGAAGTTAATTGGTGTGTCCTTAAAGAAGGTTGAGACTGATCAGGTTCCATATAAAAAATATAATTTTGTTCCTAAGAGACCATCTCTAAAAGCAGATGCCTGGTATGCTAAATCATTTGATTCTATAGATGTATATCTTAAGTGCTCACCTGACGATAGAATTAAAGGTGTTTCTGCACCTCCAGAAATCAATATCCAGTATCGTGATACATCAGGTAAAGGTGGTGCCTATCAAGGTGAGGTATTAGGTATGAGTGGTGCCGCTGCAAAACATGGAAAGTGTGGTGGTAATGTAACTAATATGGTTCTACAATATGCGTTCCATGGATTGCATAGTATATGGGGTGATTATAATGGTGCCACAGATGTTAGGGATAAGGCTAAGCTAGGTCAAGTGGAAGATAAGATATGGAAATTAGCTAACATATATAAAAACCATATCGAGAGTTTTGAAAAGACTGTCAAGGTTGGTAAAGATAAAACGAAAATCAATACTCTTGATAAAGATTGGATAGCAGCACAGTCAGTTAGTTGGAAGATGTCTAAGTATATTGGACTTCATTTAATTAAGGCATTTAATCAGGCATCTCAAAAAGATTGTAGTGCAGCTGTGACATCTATATTTTTATATGCTACCTCACAGGAGGATTGCTCTGGACCTTTTATTAAAATTGGGAGTGGATAGTGGCAAACGTAACTAAATTAACACACCTAGAACATATTGAAGATGTAATGTTAGCCCCTAAAGCAGAAGGTGGTGGTGTAGATGGATGTCATACTGCTGTTGCATGGATGAGACAGCTACTTAAGATGTTAGGTGAAGCATCAGCTAGTGGTGGATTTCTACAGACAAAGTGGGATGGTGCTCCTTCTATTGTATGTGGTCAGAACCCTTTAGCTAAAGAGAATTTCTTTATAGGAACTAAGTCTGTATTCAATAAGGGTAAACCTCTTGCTGCATTTTATCCTGAACAGATAAAGGAGATGTATAAGAAGGCTGAAGTTCAGAATAAATTATTAATAGCATTTGATTTATTAAAGGATGCTGGTATTGAGGGAGTGATACAAGGAGATCTTATGTATACTCCTGGTGATGTTAAGAAGGAGACGATAAAAGGAGAAGAGCTTTTAATTTTTAAACCAAATACGATTACCTATGCTATACCAGAAAATAGTGAGTTGGGTCAGAAGGTTCTTAATTCCAAGATAGGAGTTGTATTCCATACTCCTTATAAGGGAGGTACTATTCGTGATATAACTGCTGCTGGTGGTAGAGTTGCTATTGAAAAATTTAAAGCTGCAGCATGGGAAAAGGGTGTCTTTGTTATTGATAATGATACTCCATTGCAGGATATAGCTGTAAGTAAAACTACTCTTGAACAATTTGAGAAGAAGATATCAGAGATTGATATTGCATGTGCTAAGTCTGGTAAGTTTATTAATGTATTGGTTGATAGATTCGATACTAGTATACCTGGTAAGTTTCATATAGCAAATTATATCAAGAGTTATTTTAATGATGAGGTTAAACAGGGTGGGATTGTTAATCCAAATAGACTTGTTAAAGATATAGCAAGGTTTTATCAGGAACAAATGCGTAAAGAGATAAAGCAGGTGACATCTGAAAAGGCTCAGGAGATTAGAAGAGATTCATATATTGTGGGTATACAATACTTGAAGCAACATCAGAATGAGTTTATATCTATGGTGAAGTTGTATAAGAGTATGCAAGAGGCTAAGAATATAGTTATGGATAGTCTGGATAAACTTGAGAAGTTTAAGACCTTTGCTTTAACACCAAATGGATATAAGGTCACAAGACCTGAGGGATATGTACTACACGTTGATGGTAATATGATTAAGCTTATTGATAGGCTTGAGTTTGCCTTCTTGAACTTTACCCTACCTAAACAATGGAAGAGCTAGTTGATTATAAATGCATCTATGCTACGTTTGGTAGGTTCCAACCACCTACCAAAGGACATGAAGCTAACTTTGATGGATTGAAAAAGAAGGCTGATCAAGCTAACTGTCCGTTTTTAATTTATATTTCTCAGAACCATGATACTAGTACCAAGGGACATAAGAATAAGTATCCTCTCACTCCTGACTTGAAACTTAAATGGTTGAAGAAGGGGTTCCCTCACTATGCAGATAAATTTGTTAGTGACCCATACTTTAAGAAGGGTGTGATATATGTTTGTAAACATATTGCTAATAGAAAACCTGAAGGTGAGGTCTGGGATAATGTAGTTCTTGTGTTCGGTGAGGCAGAGGCAAAACAGTTTAAGAATTTTGTACCAAAATATAATAAGTGGAGTTGGCCAATAGAATTTGATAGTAGTGGTAATGCAAAAGAAAATCCTAAATGGGATTTTGCTTTTAATAGGGTACAGATAGAATCATCTGGAAAGCGTTTGGATGGTGATAGGGGTGATGGTGTGAAGAAAGTGGATGATGCACCAGAGGCACCTGCACAAAAGAAGCCTGATCCATCTCAAAAGGTATCAGGTACTAACATGAGAATAGCTGCAGAGAATAATAACTATCCTACTTTTAAATTTATGTGTCCTGAAATGATCCGAAAAAATGATAAGCTTGTTCAAGAATATATGAATGATCTCCGCGTAGGTATGAAGTTACCAAAGATAAAATTTTAAGTAATATAAATATATTCGATACACTAAATTATATTGATGAAGAGTTTTTCAGACTTTGCCAAGAAGACTCAGGTTTCCCAGTCAAAAATCACCCGTGATAAGTTCTATAAGAACGAAGTATATAAGAAAGGTGAATGGGTTTTAACCGAGAACAATCAGGTAGGAAAAATTCTACGTCGTGGACCTAACTATGTACTATGTCTAACTGCTGAAGAGACAACCTTCCGCACTTGGATTAAAGACATCAAAGAGGTCTTTGAACTCGGAACAGATGCATACCGTGAGTATCTTCAGGCAATGACACCTGGAGAAAAAATACAGAAACCACCTGGTACTGTACCTGTTCATCAAGTCATACCCACTGACCCCAAAAAAGATAAGATGGATCACCACGAAGAAAAAACGCTAGCTCAAGCAGCAGCAGAAGCAATCACAGCAAACGCCAGAATTCCTGGACCACTCTCTGATGAGAAGATACAGAAGGAGTGGCGGTTCGATTACTCTGGAAAGATGGCCAACAAAGACATCAAAGGTCTTGGTGCTGATGGTGTAGGTGGTGGAGATGCACCTGGCATGAAACTTGCTGAACCTAAGGGTGAAGAAGGTAAGCCAGACGTTAAGAAAGTAAAGCATTCATGTGTTACCAAAGTAGAACACCCAGAGTGGGGTGCAGGTAACTGTCTTAGTGAGATGCATACGCTTGACGAAGAAGGTAATGTATCTCATTATGACATTATGTTTGAGCATGGACTGGAGAAAGCAGTACCTGCTGAATCATTTGAAGTAGTTAAGGAAGTTGTGCATGAGCACGCTACTAATCCAGCTGCAAAGCAGGATGAAGTCAACACTGATCTACCTGCTGGACCACATGGAACTGTATATGTAGAACCACCAGTTAAGTCAGAAGACTATACTAAAGCATACGGTGATAAAAAATCTGTTCATAAACAGGTTAAGCGTAATGAAATAGTAGGAGAGAAGAGATCTTTCAAAGACTTCAGGACTATAGCTGAAAAAAAGTAAAAGGGCCTGTTGAGGTCATGCCTACATTGGATGACCCCGATGGGCGTAAACCAGCTGAAGAGAAGATGCCTCGTGCTCCTAGAGAGAAGCAGGAGTCAGCTTGCAATCATACCGAGAATGGTGTAGACTGTCCCGTACATGGTAGTAAAGAGTGTCCACCTCGTAAGACAGATCCTAAGAAGAAAAAGAAAACTCTTCCTAAGACTGGAACCGAGAACACTAAGAACCCACCAGAAGCGAGGAGTTTTACCGCAGGAGGCGGTGGTCTAGGATAGAAATTTAGTGAGAAAGATTTGGCAAGAGGATATGATAGAACATCTATCCTCATTTCAGAATTTAAAAGTACATCATAAGTGGATCATTCCAGAGATCTTAAAATTTGTAGAAACCAATCAACCTATCTTAAAGGAGTGGGTCTTAGATAAGTGGGTTGAGGATAGGAACCTTGGCAGGGTGCAGCTTTGGGATGGCTCATGGACAGTCATCCCTATGCCACTTAATGCTGTAGGTGATACAGCAACAGAAGAAGACTTTGAACTCAGCGAGATGGTTTCATTCGTTGAGTTGTTTAATACTACGGTAGAAAAGGTACAAGAAGTATTACCTAAACTTACTCACAGTATGATGGAGTGTTGTCCTACATTCTATTTGTCATTACAACCTGAGGTAGAGTCTAAGATATTAAAGAGTTGTACTATAAGTAAGTTATCTCCAGGCACAAAGATCAATCCTCATAGTGGTGACATAGATTCATTGAGGTTGCATGTACCTATAGTTACTGATCCAGGTGCATGGTTAAGTGTACGTGGACGTAAGAGAACATGGGAGGTGGGAAAACCATTTGCTTTCCATGATCACGATAAGCATTGGGCACAGCATAATGGAACTCATGATAGAATAGTTGTTATATTAGACTACTCTCTATCACAATTAGAGAAAGAAGGTATCTATATAGAGAAGTGGCTAGAAGATGATGACTGATTTAGGACTTGATGCCTCACAGGAGACACGTATAACTGTGATGCAATTGAAGATTGAGAGATTAGAGGAGAAGCAGGATGAGTTGCGTGAAAGACTTAAGGTTGTAGAGAAGTGGGTTATAGGAGCGGCCGCAGTCTTAGCTGCTGGTACTACTGTAATAGGCTTCGCTACTAATATCTCCAAAGCCTACCTTTAATAAATAAAATATAGATAACTTATAGAATTGGAGCGTCCCAATGTCCCTTTACGGAAGTGACGATAGCAACGCCAACAAAACCAAAGCGGAAATTGGTGTCGCAAAATCGTCTAACACAAAAACTATTGTCTTCATAGATGATACAGAAGCACAACTGGCTGAGAACAAAGCAAAAGGACTAAGTGGTCCTGGTTGGTGGGCAGTTGATACTTACACTGACATGCATGGTAAGACACGTTTTAAAACCGAACATCTAGTAAACATTTGTGGACCTGAAGCTAACGCAGCTGAGACACAAGCTGATGATACACTCGGTGCAGACGTTACATCTACCATCACTCCAGGAACAGTTGCTAGTGTAACTACATACGCTCCTGCTGGTGCGGTTGCTACATTCAGTGATAACGGTGGTGCTGATGGATCCAGAACTGCTGGAACATACACAGTAACCAACGCTGCTGGTTCATCATCTGGTACAGGTGCTGACTTCACAGTTGTTGTTGCTGCTAACGGTGACCCAACAATCACTCTTGTATCT
>VTLG01012705.1_pt1 | contig 82077 bp, 79 predicted proteins | sample 4694571 | NCBI WGS metagenome assembly VTLG01 (sample SAMN12604809, study PRJNA352737) | marine metagenome | biome: ENVO:00000447; feature: ENVO:00000209|ENVO:00000569|ENVO:01000036; material: ENVO:00002151; isolation source: viral sequences binned using virsorter ...
TGAGTGCAGCACCTGTGTTCATAACAGCAGATGTAATACCTCTACCAGATGGTGCAACAGTAATCTCTTTACCGTTATCTGATATTGCTGAGTAAGCAATAATCTCTTTTGCAGAAACAACATGCATGATACTTCTCCATGCTTCGGTTGCATCATCGTCACCACCAGGAGGTGATGGAGGATCAAGAGCAAGGTTATCTGCACTCTCACCAACTAACATTACATATCCTGGGTTAGTTGTACTGATAGGTTTACCGTTAACTACCTTATGGAAACTTCCTGCATCATTTACTGACAGTGTAGTAGCAGTAGATGATAAGTTAGATGTCAATGTAGTTGATGGTATTTCTGAAACAACGTTCTTTAACTCAACGTTATTTGCTCTATTGTGCATACCATGATTAGGTTGGTATATAATAATTTTCTTGTCTCCTGCTCTTACAGTAGGTTGTGACACAGGGTATCCTGTATATGAGTCACCACTATATGATGCAGATGAGATAGTACCACTTACACCACCAGGTTCTGACAGTGTGTCGTTACCAACGTCAAATGCTTTGGAAACGTAGTTAGCAGTTATAGTAGATGTACCACTATTATATGCAGTAACAGTTGCAGTAGCACCAGAAGATGATCCAGTAATTACATCACCAACTTCAAACACACCGTTAGATATTGTTGATAAAACAATAGTAGCGGATGATTGTGATGACTTCATTGCGTTGGTAATATTACCAGAGTTATCTACAATACCTTGTACGAATGTACCACTAATATCTGTAACAGTTAGGACTTGTGGATCTGATGTAGAATCAAATTCTTTGACTGTACCCTGTGCATTAGATGGTGACTGTATAACTCTTGCACCCACAGTGAATGCATAAGTTACACCAGTTGCTAATGTAATGTTTTGTTGTGGTTGTATCGTTGTAATAGGATTGTTTACAAGCGATGCAAGACCATCATTACCAGCACCAAGTGATGCGTTATTAAATACAGCACTACCAGTTACACTTGTATTGAACTTCGCTCTATAAAGATTAAATTTTAAATCTTCATATTGGTCAGCAGTCCATGTAGATGCGTTCTGTGATTTGAATAGAACACCAGCATAAGGTTGTTCAGATATAGTTCTTGTACCTGTGATATCAATATCACCCATACGAGATATCCATACCTTATATTCGTTAGAGTCAGAGAATAGAACAAAACAATGTTCTTCTGATTCTGGAATGTATACAGGTGCAGGGAACTCAAACTTAGTCGCAATAGATGCGTTCTCTGATATCTCAACCTGTGATGGAATCAATGTACAGTCAGAGAAAGGTAGAATGTCCTTAGTAGGATAACCATTCTCCATAGGTCTGATCTGCATAGAGATAGGGATCTTCTGATCCTTAGTTGCAAAGTAGATATCAACACCAGTTACAAACATACCACCTTGTGCTTCAAGTAGGAATGATTGTGCTAGTGGATCCCACCAACCAACTTGTCTTGTGTTTGTTCTCACCGACCTTACTGTCCTTGTATCGTTGACAGTATCACGAACGATGGATGCGTTTCTAACTGCAAGTACGTTTTCTTGTAACGTATTCAATGTACCTCTTGCAGTATATTCTGCCTCAGCAGCAGAATCAACAGCACCTGGCAACCTACTATCTTCCTCAGAAGATGTTAGACGCATAGTTCTGGCACCAGTTGCCCATCTTGGGTTCGCGTCTCTTCTTGGGTTAGGTATAAAGAATGTTCCTTTTACAATACCCAAGAGATCGGAGATGAGACGTCGATCTTTGACAACAGCACGAGCACCAGATGTTTGACCTAGTAATACTTCTCCCACTGCTATATTTCCGTAAGAGTCTCCTCTTGTTTGTCTTGCAATCTCAGTTGTATCAATATTTAAGACTGCTGTTTGTGATGCATAAGAGTCTGGTAATGAATCATTAGTTGCTGTATAAGGGTTAGTTGTTAGACCATTATTAGGTGCTACAACTTTTAAACGACAACCTGAGTTTAATCCAATAACAGTTTCACCAATAACAAATGGTGTCTCATTTGTCTTAGGATCTTCTGATGAGTTCTTAACTAATTCAATTAGTTTTGGAGTAATGTAATTCATTACATTATCACCATCAAAGAATCCATACATTCTTGTTTTTGGTTTTATACGTTCCACATCAAATGCAACGTTCCTAGATCTGATCCATGGTATAAATGTGCTATCAATAATACTATCACCAAGTGAACGTCTGTCAATTCTAGGCACAACTCTGATACGAGTACCAGATCTTACCTGACGACGAGTTGTAGTAATAGTCTCACCTCGTAGGACTCTTCTAGGTGTACCCCTTGCAAATGTTGTTTCCCTCCATGTTCTTGTCTCTGATGTTCTAGTACCTGTCCAGTTAGTTCTCCATGCATTCCATTGTACAGGAGCAAATCCAGCATTGTTAGTTCTGAATCTACGTCTTGTTGCACTGAAATTACCTTCGATAGATGTAACTCTTGTTGGAGCACGTCTTGTATCTGTCCAGTCATCAGATGCTGGAAGTAAGTCAATACGTCCTATGAATGTGAATACGTTAAATGGGTTAACGTTCTCCATTCTAGAAGCATAAGGTTGGATAATAATTGCTTCTTCTTCGTATGGAAGAGTCAATACGTTAGCACCTGTCTTACCAGAACGAAGTGATCTAGTATTATGGTCTGTTATATTACTTGATGCACTACCGCTAAATTCAAGAGATATATTAGAGGTGTAGTGTGAAGGACGTAGTATACCATTATTAAAGTCCATAGAACACTTGAAGTCTATATTCTCAACAGCAGAAGTAGAATGATCTGTAAAGTCATCTACCATGAAACCATTTTTCAATCTATCAAAACCATCAGAGTCAAACGCTCTTGTATTTCTAGCGTCTGCTTCTAGTAATGATAATGAAGTATAGTATTCAAGAGACTGCAAACGTCTATCCATGTTACCTATGTCTTCCATAGTGTAACGACGTTGCTGGTTTATTATAATTAAGATGTCTTCTTCTACATCATACACATAAGGTTCATATGTAATTTTAGCAAGTAACATTGCTTTATCAATGTTATCTGCTTCTGGGGGATCTTCATTAGGTACACCCATTGATAGTTTTAATTCACCATCATGTGTCATGAAGAGTTTGTCCTGACGTGGTAGATAGTAGTCGTAGTCGGCACGGAAGAATTCTTCTACTTTGGGTATATTAAAAATAGTAGAACCACCAGCACCACCTGTGCTTGTAAAAATACGAGAGTCGAAGTCAAGAGACTTACAATTTGTGAAGTACGGTTGCTCCACAGTACCCGAGCCACTAGCAAGTTCACCAACACCAGGACGAAAATCGATTCCATCTGTTAAGTACTTTGAGTTGCGTTCAGATCTATACTTAGGTATCTCGGAGAATCCTATACCAGAGTAAGATTGGTTAGAGAAATAATCGCCAGATGGTTCGTGAATAAAGTAGTCAAATACAACAGCAAGTTTTCTCTTTGGTTCGCTGGTTCCTGCCTTCCTAACAATTTTTGATACACCATACATAAATGGTGTTTGGTTTGGATCTAGTTCATAGTTACCTGAGATGTCTCTGGATCCTCTTTCGATTGCTCCATCACCATCCTCAGTAACACCGACAAGTGCATTCAAGTCAGCATCAAATCCATCAATAGTTTCACCAGTTCCGAAGTAATCAGAACTTAATGGAACTACATACAACCTATTGTTGTTGGAGTTGAATGATACTACCCTTGCCCTTGCACCAGATGTTCTTCCTACAACAACACTACCGTTCTCGAAGAATACGTTTTCTGTTAGTACAACGTAAGGGACTTGTGCATCATTGTCATCAGTGGATTCATATACAGCATGCACTTTATAAACATCATTCAATGCAAAAGATATTTCTTCATCTTCAATTCTTGTACCATACAAGTTACCAAATGCTAATCCATAATTCATCACATCATTCTGCTCTCTGGTTCTGATAACCTTCATGGTTCTCATCTTAGCAGCAGTTTTAATTTTCTTAGATACAGTGTTTACAGATACAGCAGCAGTCAATGTAACACGAGTGATGTTAGCACTACCACCAGAACCATTGTTGATACCAGTAATTTGTAGTGACTGTCTGTTAGCACCAAATGTAACTGAGATAGTAGGAGAGTTCTTAGTTGACTCATTCTCTATATCAATGTTAGTACCTGGGGTCCAACCATATCCTGTGTTGGAGTTAGATCCAGTAACGACAGTTAAATTATAGTTTTCGTTATCTAATGTAGTAAACTGTTCGTTCTCTGGTAGTGTAAATGTAACGTCACCAGATGATAACTGTTTGTTATAGAAAGTCTTGATAGATGTAAATGATTCATCAGCGATAGACTTGATTGCCTTCTTGGGCATATCAATTACAAGTTCACCGTCTCTTACATTTTTCTGTGTAAAGATAGGACGTAAACGTGTAAACTGGATAGCAGGATATTCTGCGTCAGTTATACTACCTTTTGTTAAAGTAGAATCTAATACAGCAGTCTGTAATCCAAAATCAAATACAGGAGTTAGACCAGTGTTCTTTCTATTAGCAGAAGTAAATGCAATGTTAGTAGAATCTATTCTCTTAACTCTAAGTGATGTCTGACCTTTGTTAGTAGTAGCAACAGGAGATATAACTTCACCAGGTCTGATATCAGCAGAGAATGCAGTATCGAAACCAGTAATTGTTTTAGTAGAAGATGCTTGATCAACTGTAACTGTTTTACCAATCAATGATATTGATTCATTTAATGCTAATGATGCAGTAAATGTTACAGTAGCAGAAGTTGCTGGATCTTCATATCCAACTACCTGACGCACATCAGATTGTTCATAGTTGAATACAGCAGAACATGTATCTAATACACGACCATCTCTTTCAAGAACTTCTCCTATTTGAAACTCACCAGATACCTGATGAACAACAGCAGAGTCACCAGATGCTTCATATACATATCCTCTTGCACCAGATGAACGTCCTATAATTACCTCACCATCATTTATAGTCTGTGAACTTGCAAAGTTAATTGCAGTAAACATCTGTATATCAAATAAGAACAAGTTATATTTTGATCCATCTGCTTCTAGTTGTAAGACTCTTGCCTTACCAATTTTATTTCCTTGTGCAGCATTAGAAGCACCAGTTCCTAACCAGTTGTCTCTAAGATCAACAACCTGATAGCAGTTAGTAACACCTTCTCCTGCAATACTTGGCCACCCCCAAATGTCATATACCTCTACTGACTGTGATAAGTCAATAGGAATAATTTGGTTCTGACGTCCTATAAATGTTCTTGGTTTAGGAGCATCAACATATGTAGATGCAAGTAATTGAGTTCTATAACCTTTTACATATGCTTTACCAGGTCCTACTTCAAGTGCAGCAAAGTTTTCACTAGCAACCTGATCGTCAGGTGATGAAGTTCCTGGAAGATACACACCATTATTAAACTGATCGTTTAAGTGTTCTCTTGCACGAACCTCGAATGAGTTAACAACATAGTCACCATGTGTTTCAAATGTACGACGAGCAATAGATTTCTCAATCTCGTTGTATGATGTTGTGTCAACAAAGTTTTCAACAGTAGAATTTCTGATACGAAGAAGTTCAATGAAGTTCTTATCTGTATCATCATTAATAGGTTTCTTAACTAACTGTGTTTTAATTCTAAATCTATGTGCACCAGGGGCAGAATAGTTAGATGAACCAATAGCATTATCTGTTAATGATGGATCATCTTCTGGCGTGATGATAGATTCTGAGACATCAAAACCAACTCTATATGATGGGTTGTTATCATACTGTTCTAATATAATGTATTCAGTAGGAATATCTACAAAGTGTCCTCTTATGAAATATACGCCCTCACTTATATAAGCAGCAGATCCAATGTCAGTAGAATTTACTGGAAGTAATTGTGCAAATGGTGATCCAACTTCGATCAAACTGTTACCGAAAGTTATTTCATTTTCACATATCAACTGTTCATTATCACCAAACTTCTTTGTAGTAGCGTCTGATGTTGTGTCTCCTGATTCAACATACTTAATATAAAATGTGATATATCCTCTTGTACTTGTTGTTGCTGGAATAGAGAAAAGAATCTTTGCCTTGATGCCAGTGGTAAGACCCTCTACAATTTTTCCATTTAACTGTGTACGATATGTCTCTACGTCTACTCCTAAAAATGATTGCTGGATTATTAAACAATCTACGTTAAGGTCATATCCAACTTGACCTGGGATAACCATTGCACCTTCTTTGAAAAGGTGTGATCCCATTGCTTCCACTTGGTTCTGCAAAATAGATTGCATAGTGGTAAGTTCTCTCGCTTGGATTGGGAATCCTGGTCGAAAGAGAACTCTGTAAAAGTTTTTGTCCTTATCAAAGTCATCAAAATAAGGAGCTATATTCAGATTGGTATTCTGTGGCATCTTAGAACTCGATTACGATTTTAATATCTTCAATTTGATCACCAGCACGAGAGATTGCTCCTCTGTTATCTATGTAGATAATCTCTCCTGAGTTAGGATCGATCTCTGGTTTTGCATAACCATTAGTAAAGGACATACCTAAGTCATATTCAGTGTTGTTGATGACTCGGGTCGAGACACCAGATACAACTGGGAAGTTGATATCAGGGTCAGCGGATGTACCAGAAGTAGCACCTGTGACAGGGTTACCTCCTTCAAATTCTGTTAGGTTACCAGTAATTTCTGGGAACACACCATCAATTCTGTTTTGATAATACTTCAAAACTTTTGTTGTGGTATTCCATGATATAACACGACCTCTTGCAGTTACCTGTTGTCCACCTACGGTTCTTGACTGTGTGATAATTTCATCAGTTGAGAACGTACCTGTAAAGGTAGGTGAGAAAATAACAGCACGAGTAGCAGACAACGTAATAGCAGATGTCAGTTCTGTCGTACCATACTGGTTTGGGTTTATAACAAGACCGATACGACGATAATCGTTATCAGTTGGGAAGTCACCTGATCCTTCATCATAGGTGAACTTCGTATTGATCATAACTCTATATCCACCAAGTTCTTTGGTAGGATCAGAACCATGACCTAATTCTGGGGGAATGATAACGTCAATAGCAGCACCAGTACCTGTACCAGCACCAATACCATTAACCTCATCAATGATAATCTTACCGAAGGTGTAACCAGAACCACCAGATGTCACAGTAGCGGATACAACCTTACCACCGTCAACAACAAGTGAAACTCTACCACCAACTCCGTCACCTTTGATCGGTACGTTTTCATATGTACCGTTGTTATAACCTGTACCAGATGCTTGAATAACAACTGTGTCAATCTCTCCACCAACAGCGTCACCTGTAACAGCAACGTCGGCAAGCACAGGCATATAATCATTCGAGAAGAACTTTAAAACCTGACCAACAGGAATCGTGTACAAATACTTCCAACGATAACCATCGGAGGTTGTAATAATAGATGTAGATGTACCAGTAGGTTCAACAGTAGAAGGTTTACCGTTAGGGTCACTAGGTGATGTACCGTTATAGATGCACTTGTATGTCTGATACTGTGAGTTTACAACGTAGAAATCTGCGTCGTATAACTTAGTCGCACCAGAAGATGCAGTCTTAGTTGAACTGTAATCATGACGATACATGTCATAGACGTAACCTAATCCACCAGTAGTCTGCTCTGGGGGAGTCCAGTCAATTCGTCTTACAACTTGAATTGTATCGTTTGCTAAGACACGTTTCAGTGAAATCATGTCGGAGAATGTATCACTAAACTCTTGGAAAGAATCAACGGGAGTCGGAGGTGCGTTTTCATTATCCCACTCTTGTGGACGTCCTATGAAAACATACAAACGATCTCTGTTGGATCCTGCTTGCAAGTCAGATTGAGTCGCATCAGCACCCTCCAAAGATTTTATGAATCTTTTAGCAGTGAAAATTCTAAATTGGTCGGTTAGGAGTGCCATTGTTTAGTTTACCTTCCTTTTATTTATAGTGGTTACTCTTGCTCTTTTCTGACAAGGTTAGTATATTCTTGTGATACAAACACACCGTTGGCACCCGAACTGCCTCCGTTTAGTGTATCAGAAGTTGTAAATTTGTAATTTGATCCGCTATTAGTTATGGTTTGTACTTTTAAAAATACATATCCAAAACTATCAACAGCAGATTGTGTTTCTACTACGATAGCAGTAACACCAGTTGTTGAACCAGTTACTGTCTCACCAACAGTGTAAGTATTTTGAACATTTCTCAACTTAATAGTTGATAGAGAAGTATGCTCAATACCATCATCTAATGCTCCTGCTTGCTGCACAGATGCAGTTAGTGGAACTAAACTTGAATCATATAATTGGTCTGCTTGCTGGAACAGTGTAGTATTCTGTCCACCAACAGTTTCCTCAATACCATATAGTGATGATGCTATACCACCATCAAGACTGATTTCATTCTCATAATCTGTACCAGTATTTACTAGGTCAGGTATTCCATCACCAGCACCTTGTAATTCATCATCATCTTCAAATCTCTTTCCTTCTAATACACCAAGAGGACTCTCGAATGTAACAATAGAAGATGTCTCATCATCAATAAGGACGTGTGGTGCCTCTCCTGTCTCAGTAGATGATGCAGTACCACCAATGAATTGGATAACAGCAGTTCTTTCATTAGATCTACCACCATCAATAAATGCTAGTTCATCAACTTGGAAGATTAAGAATAGTTCTCTTGTCTCTGGACGCCAGTCATATACGATAGCAACCTTATTAGTTTTATCTTCCTGTACTCTTCTGACTCTATCAGATACAGTAAACTGATAACCAGATATACCAGTTGAAGGATTGTCAGCAAGATTATCCAGCAACACACGCTGGTCATATCGGAAGTTAATACCTCTATCACAACCAGTAAATGATATAGGAGTCTTACCTGTATATCTGACAATCTCTCTACCTATTTGGAACTTACCAGATCCAGGGAAAGCATCTGTTGTCTCAACATATAATGTGCTATCAGTCGCAGTTGCATTACGAATCAATGCAGTTATCTCAAAGAATGCAGATACTAATGATGTTCTATTTCTCTGAGTTCTAATTAAGTTTGTATCTCTTGTAAAGATTACACTAGGAGGAGAAGTATATCCACCACCAGGGTTCAATATATTAATTGCAGTAATCTTACCAAGATTTATCTCTGCCTCTGCCTGAGCACCAGATCCACCACCACCAATAAGTTGGATAAGAGGAGGTGTCTCAAAGAACTCACCAGGGTTTGATATTGTTATACTTTCAACTGTACCAAATTGGTTTACCTCACAAACACCAGTAGCATTTTGTCCACCACCACCAGATATAACCAAAGTAATATCTTCTGCTGTATATGATCTACCATTGTTCTCAACAGATAAACCTGTTACCTGTCCAACAGTAGGTACAAGTTCAGCACCAGATCCACCACCACCTTCTAGTCTTGCATTAGCACTGAAATAACCATCACCAGGTCTAGTAACTTGGATATAGTTTATAGAACCAGCAGGAGCAAGTATGTTACCCTGTTGATCTACAATATCACTTTCATTCAATATAATATTTGCATCTGCCTGTACTATATTACTTTCGTCAGATTCAATAATAAGACGTAATGGGTTATATCCTTCACCAGGGTCTATAACATCTACTGATAATATTTCACCATTATCAGCAATATTCGCTGCTAGTACAGCATCACGAATAGGAGTACCACAATTACCAATAGTTAATTTAGGAGGATCCGCAGCACTATAACCTGACCCAGGAGCAGTCACAATAACATCCTTCACACCGTATACACTATTGAATACAGGTTGAATTGATGCTCCGCTTCCAGGTACAGTTCTTGTCATTATACTACTACTATATCTCCTTTCATGTTACCGTGTATAGTGCACTGATAAACATACGTTGTACCAGCAGCAAGTGTTTGTGGAACTGTCCAGAACTGAACACCATTCACTGAACCACTGACATTAGAAACAGATGAACCACCATCAGATACCCTGATTGCTAGTGGGTGTCCACTTCCAGTTGTATTATCAAATCTGTATGTGAATCCTCTGTACACATAGATCGTTGAGTCACTACCACTAGACAACCCAGGACCTGTTACCAAATAATTCTGCGAAGTGCCATCTGATGTAAAGCTATATGACAATGTAGGTGATGCAACTGCTTCATATGAACTTGCACCATATAGAAGTGACTGTCCTGAGTTTGCACTAGGGAGAGAAACTGTATTTGTAATTGTAAGAGTATTACTTGAAACCGCAGTTGAAATACCTGTTCCACCAACTATGTTCATAGTTGAGTCAGCAGCAACACCAGTATAAGATCCAGTTGTTCCAGCAATAGTCTTAATAACATTCTGCACCACGTTGGGTGAATCATTTGTTATTGTAATAGCACCAGCATTTGCATTTGTGGTGATTCCTGTTCCACCAGTAAATGTTAATGTATCAGTTGTAGTGTTTGCTGTGATAGTTGCGTTGTCAGCACCTAACGTTGCAAATATGTTTTGATCAGGAGCACCCAGTGAACCTGTCATGTTGATGGTTAATGTATCTCCTGTAAGTGAAGTTGCAATATTTGTACCACCAGCAATAATTAAAGTGTCGTTTGCAGCAGATGCAGTTGTTGTTCCTGTGTCTGCGTTAACAGTTTCAAATAAGTTTTGTGTGGTTCCACCACCTCCACCACCAGATTGCTGGTCGTTTGCTGGTTCCCACTTACTATTAGAGTCGTTCCATTTTAGAACTTGTCCATCAGAAGGACCACCGTTGACAGTTGTATCTACATCAGTAAGTGCAGATATACCATCGTTATAGTCCATTAATTTGACCCATGCAGCAGCATGAGCGAAGTAACCTTTACCTGTGCCATGTACATGTGCAAACATACCATGTTGGTCTGTTGCACTAGGAAGATCGCCTTCGGTTGCGTATGGTGCGTACCAAGTTAGATAACCTGTTGTGCCATCTATTCTTGTATAAGCTGACCCAGAACCGCCTGCTCTAAGATTAATACTCCCAGTTCCTGTTTGATGTATTGTAATAGCATCAGTTCCGTCAGAAACAATATCATTGCCATTAGTGTCTAAATTACTGCTTAGTAAATTATAATCCGAACCACGGAATGCAGGAGTTGGAGATGAAGTCCATTTAAGAACTTGTCCCTCAGTTATTCCCCCAGCGATGTCTATGAGAACATTTGTACTATCCCCTAGTTTATCGTAAATTTCTGTGAAATTAGAATTTGCCTTGATAGCACCATCACGCAGGGTGTCACCTGTGCCATCATTTGCAGAAGATCCAATCCCAATCGTTTGTTTAGCCATCTTTTTACAGTTTGTACAGTTTTATTTATGTGGCGTCGAAGGAAACTTGTGTGCTATCCAACTTCAAGTTAGTTGATGAGAAGTCCTCAGCAGTTCCACCGCCAACACCAGTAACAGTTAATGTAGCGATTTCAGTTGTTAATGGTGAGTTTGTTGCTGGTGTTTGTCCAATAGGTCCTGCAATTACACAACGGAATTTGTATCCTGTCATGTATGATAATGCAGTGAATGCATATGAATTGCTTGTTGCACCAGTAACAACAGCAAAAGAGAATCCACCATCTGTTGATCTATACCACTGATAAGACTTGGGACCATCTTCGGGTGATATAGCAGCAGTAACAACGAATGTGACTGTGTTGCCAGCAGCAGCAGTTGCGTTTGCTGGTTGTGCACCAATCTGAATAGTAGCAGGAGGTGCTTCTCCACCTTGTGATGGAGGTGGTGGTGGTGCCTGTGCTCCGTTATTTGGTGGTTGATCTATTGATTCCCTACATGTGAAACCCATCAAGTATGGGAATATTGCTTTCAAATTTGACTCACTATCTAACTCAGTAGATAAGAAATATGCATATGTTCCATTTGGATATTCTGGTGTTACACAGAATCTACCATTATGATAATCTAATACACCAAGACCTTCTGCATACTCCCAGTCTTGCATTAGAGAACCAGCAGGAGGATTAAGTTGGGTAGTACCATAGGTAGGTCTGCCTGCAACCTCTTCTGCTTTTACTCTATAAGAACTTGTTGCTAGTGATATACCAGATCCATTGTTCCAAGGACTTGTGTAGAAATATGGTCCATAGATAGGGAATCCATCAAATGATATTCCAACCATCTTTGAGTGCCCATCTGGGTGTCTTAGGTTGTCACCATTATACTGTGATGAACCATAGTAATCATTGTATGTTGACATGACAGCATTTGCTTTCCAGCATGCTAAGAAGTCAGTGTCATGGTAATGATATTGTCCTGTTTGTTCTGGGTGTCCACCACAATTATCATCTCCAAAACTTACCACAGCATCTTCAAAGTGTGCATTCCAATTAAATCCTGCTGGGGGATTACCACCATCACCAGCACTAGGATTAAAGAATACTACACCATTAGATGCTACACCAATAGCACCAAGAGGTGTTGCAACACGAGCATTTCTTTGATCGTAATACTCCACTGTACCATTTTGATCAGAAGCAAAGTCTACAATAAGTTGTAAATTATTACTTGTCTCTCTCCAAAACTCCCCAGCAATAGCAGTCTGAGTTGTCCCTCTGTATATGAATACTTGTTTACGTTCGTTAGCAGTGTCCTTATCGAATACAAATAGAATCCTATCACCAACTCTAATCTGTCCACTAGATTCTGTTCCGAGCAGCGTATTGTCGTTAGCCGAGAGTGGTAATGATACTAGGTATCCATTCTGTGTGTATGTTGCAGTATCAAACGTTCTTGTAACACCAAATGTACCACCTCTAAAATAAAAGTCATGGTCAAAGTCTTGCTCAGTTACAGAACTAGGATTATTCGCATTAGGAAACGTACCATAGAGTACAGGGTTTGGTAAACCATCTGCTGATACATCTATGATTCGTGTTGCTGGATTGTAGGTTGCGGTCCCTGCCATGATTTATTTATTGGAAGAGTTGATTAGGTGTGAAGTTAGAAATTACAGTAGCACCAGTCTGTACTGTTAGGATTACAGAGTTGGAGTAAACAGGTTGTGCACCAGCAGCGGTGATAGCAACTCTGAACTCATCACCATCATCTGCCTGTTCAGCAGCGTTAGATGTGTAAACTGCTTGTGTAGAACCAGTGATGTTTGACCATGCAGTTTCACCGTATTGCTTACGCTGCCACTGATAGTTAAGAGGTGTAGTTCCTACACTGTTATCAGATTGTAATCTGAATGATGCGTCTACTGTGAATGATGCAGTCTGACCTTGGTTAACAGTTACGTTTGTTGGTTGAGCATTTATAACAATATAACCAGCAACGATAACGATTGGATTACCATCTGCGTCTGTACCTTGTCCAAGGTATGTGTCAAATCCACCGTTAACACCACCACCAGTAGGTGCAACGAAATCATCTTCAACAGTTGTCTCTACAACAACATCAGGTAATGCATAACCAATACCAGCGTTCTTAACAACGATACTTGATATACCCATCAACGCACGAACACGACCATCAAATCCAGTAGATGATATGACATCAACTTGTGGACGTGATGAATAACCATCACCAGGGGTTGTAATTATTGCTTTTGTTATTTCACCCGCTTTAATAGTTGATAACGCAGAAGCGTCACGACCCTTAACAGTTCCTGTGTACTCGAAAGTAATTAAGGAGTTTGAAGATTCAATCAACGCAACTTCACGAGGAGAACCTTCTCCTTCGATCTCTAATACGTCTCCTGCTTCGATAGGAGGTACAACAGTTGCAGCGATAACGTCAGCATCAGAACCAATATATGAGAACGCTACGAATGTAGATCCTGCACGAGGAGTTTCAGCAAAGATTATTCTTGAACCAACAAGTTCGTAACCTATTCCAGGTTCCTGTATAACACCGTTCAATGAACAGATGATATTGTTTTCTGGTAAAATTGTTGCAGAATCAACACCTTCTGTTAATGTTAGTGAGTAGAATCCACCGAGGTATTTGAGGTTGAAGGACGAACGAAGTGAATCAAATTCAAAACTAATGTCGTCCAACTGGCGTAACTTACCGACATAGTATCCGATAAACTCAGATCCGATAGTTGGAGGTTCTGTAAATTGGATCTGGTCTGAGAAGGCAGTGTATGCAAAGTTTGCTCCTGGGGGTTGTAAGACACCATTAATAAATGTGAGGATATGACCAGCAGGGTCGGGGAAGTATCTTTCGCCATTGTTGACGGTCAACTTGAATGTTGTTGCAACCCCATCAAATCCTCTGAAATATCTATCACAACGTCCGAGTAATCCTTTACTTTGTGTAACACCAGCAGTCCAACCATAGTCAGATATAATACTTAAATTACTTGGGAAGTCACCACTTACATCTTCTAACCATAATCTACCAGTTGTACCAGAGATTGCCTTACCAGCAACACGTCCATAAGATGTGTAGTTAGTAATTGTATTACTACTTAGATTAGCAAATATAATTGGGAAGTTATTAAGGTTCTCAAATTTACCGATAGCACCATTGACTGCTAGGTTTGGATCATCAGTTGTATTACCACTTGCATCTGAACCATATGGTGTAAAGTTAGCAAGATATATGTTATGAATACTATTCTCCTGATCGTAGTTGTATTCGGTTACAACAGCAGTCCAACCTGGTTCTTTTGGAATAGTTCCTTGTAAGAGATATACTAAATCTCCTGCTGCAAAATCACCTGTAAATCCTTGGTCTCTTGTGACACTAGCAACCTGATACTGAACAGTCTTAGTACCATGTACAAACTGATTAAGTTCAATTTGATCTAGTCCTGATACTCTAATATCTGCAATATCAAGAATCCTATCTGTTACAGAACCATAGATGATATCACCATCAACAAAGTCTTGATCTAGTGATTCAATATCAATACTGATTCTACCACCTGTGTTACTTGTAAGAGCACCAGCAGAGTTTTCATAAAGAATGATATCTGCCTCAGCGGAGTTTGCTTTGTTGAATATCATTTCGTTAACAGCAAATGCTCCTCTGTCTAGGTTGACCAACATACGAGTCTTACCTGTGCCATTTACACTAGCAGTAACACCACTAGCAACACCTTCTAATACATCATTGTCACTAAATGCACCAGTAATATTCTCAACGTAAATATAACCTTCGTTACTATTATCACCTGTCAGTACAGATGTCTGAACGATAGTACCATTGTTAGATGCAGAACCTTGAACCTGTATTGTCTCTCCATTTGTAAATCTACCAGATGCAGCGTCGATAAAGAACTTGCTATACAACTTAATGACTTTTGCTTCATTATTTCTAGTGCTTATAACGTCAGCACGAGAATCAGATGTGATACCAGCAACAACATCAGCAATATTAAATCCACCACTTACAGGTGTATCAATATCTCTGACGCCAAATGTTGTAGTTGCTCTTTCGATACCAGACCTTACATCAACAGCAAACTGTTGTTGACCAGTTGTAAGAGTGTCTACACGGAAACGTGAGTATCTTGCATCGTGTCTAATCTCTCTTGAAATCTCAAAGTATGTTGGAGTTGCATTAAGAACATAGAACCAATTCTGTCCTTGTAATCCTTGCTCAATATCTGCTGATGCAGGAACGTAAGTTAATACATCACCACGAGAATAGAAATTAGGACGAGTAATCTTAACTCTATGTTCTCTTCTCTCGAATCCAACCTCGACTGTTGGTGTATTAAGAACAAGATCAGGGTCAGTGTTCCAGTCATTACCTTCATCATATAAGTTGCGATCATTGGTTGCATGTGTATTATTGATCCATGTAATAGTATTATTTGTTGGAGGTGTACCTCTGGTTAACGCAAACTCAGCAACGTTGATTGATGCGTCCATGAAGAACTCAGTAGATTCTTTCTGGTAATGTATACGATTGAGTATAGCAGCAGAAAGAGTAGTATCAAAGTATGCATCATAAGTATTTTGTGCTCCCCATTCTGCTGTATTATTCTGGTCATAGGATATACGTTTTGCTGCCTCTGCAATACGCAAGAGATAGAATACTAAGTGTTGTCTAACAACAGTTGGGAATGCAATAAAGTTACCTTCACCATCAAACCATGTATTTACATACTTCATCATTCCAGCATTACCACGAGTGTTCAAGTCGTAGATAACAGCATCCATTATAGTTTCTGCAAATCCTATTTCAGCGTTAGTTGTAGGATATTGTGATTGTGTCTCAGCAAATGCCTTACGAGAGATTGCTCCTTTGTTAAATGTTAGGTATCTTGCAATGAAACGTTCAGAATAGTTACCACCTGTATGTGGAGAATTACCACCACCAAGTGTATCAATCATTAGATCAAATAATGTATCAGATGCAGATACAACGTTATAACATGTATATAACTGATAGTTTGTATTACTATTGTATGGAGTTGTTCTAGTAACAGTTGTTAGATGACTAGGAGCAGGACTTGAAGATGCTGCCTTCTCTATTGTATCCATTACAAGATTGAATAATGTCTCAATACCAGATGCTGCCTGTGCACAAGTATTGTTCCAACCAGATGTACCACCATTTTCATCAAATGTGATTGTTGTGTCACGATTTGCCATGTCATTAGCATACTTGATTGGCCAAATATTTGGTAGTGATTTCTGAATTGTACCATCAGTTATCTGTACAGGGTTAGCAAGTGTATCAGTAACGATAGATGTAAATGTTGTTAGGGCAGATGCTACATCAGCACAAAGAGGTGAACTACTATCAGCAGTAATTACATAGTTTGATTGATTGTATGGGAAGAAGTCTAAGTCAGTGAATAATTTCTGTGAGAATCCATGTGTAGAACCAGTAGTATTAACAGTCTCCTGTCTCATTACTTGTATAGCAAGATCTCTTGCTTTATTCATTACCCAAGTTACTTCTGTAACGTAACCAGAAACGTGTGCAAGTGCAGTTCCATCTGTATACATTTCAGCAGCATGGAATACTTTATTGTTACCACCGTGGCGTAAGTTCCACTGCATTGCATCAAGAACATCAGTAACGTCTTGTACACAGTCATGCTTACCAGCAACAGTGATTGCTTCATGCTCTGCTCTTACAAATGTATGTACATATTGATCGTTTGCACCAGCAGCACCAACATTAAATGTAAATGTATTTGTACCTGTTGATGTAATTGCAATACCTTTGTTATACCATGGGTCAGTTGTTCTAGGATATGCATGCTCAGAATTATTATTATCCTTAGTACATGTGAATACTAATGATTCTTGGCGTACATAGATCTTACGCCCTGTTGTTAGTCCATGAGCAGAACCATGGTCATATGTTATAACACCAGTAGCAGCATCATATGTTATGCTTCCTGCTGCTGGGGTGAATGGACCCACGCCACTTACCCAGTCAGTGTTATGTAATGATGGATATTGTACAAGCATTTCATGTACTGCTTGCTCTGCAATGAATCTAATATTTCTTTCAACTATATTTGCAGCATCAATAAATCTATCAATAGCACCATTCTGTTCATATGTACTTGTCTCAACTTCATTAAATGATTCAGAAGCACCGCCACCACCAGTTGCTTCTCCACCTTCTGCACCAGTGTTATCTTCTGGATCGTAGATGTAAAGGTTCTCTCTACCAAATCCATTTCTCATGGTAAGGATTGCTATTTCCATTGCCCATGTCATTGCCCACTTAGATGCTTTATCTTCACCTTCTACATGGATAAGACTGCTATCTTCTGGATCAAGATATAATGCAGCAGCATCCCAAGTCTTAGAGTTACCACCCATTCTAATATCATGAACCATTGCTTCTATAACATCTACTAAGTCATCAGCACAATTTGTTCTACCACCTGGAACTTGGAAGTCTAGGAAGTAAGACATATCGTTCATTGTATGAACTGCTTCCCATGCAATAACATGTTTGTTTCTTTCTAACTGATCAGCAGTATCCATCCAAATATTATGACTTGGAGAAACTCTACTTTGATCAGGTGCTTGTGTGTCTATTGTGACTGTTGTATCTCTATATGCTTCTATCTGTGTGTACTGAGCAACATAGTAATCATCTGCATATTCAGCTGAGATTCCAATACTAGATGCAGTTGTACCAAATGTTAATAATGTTTGGTTAATTGCATGATGTGCTAATTTCTTAGTATGTTCAAATGCATCTAACATAGCACTTAGTTGATCTTCTACATGAATGATCTGACTAGAAGGATTGATGTATTGATCAATAGCATATTGTGTAGCAGAGTTACCACCTGTTAGTAAATCAGTAACAACAGCAGGAAGAATGTAAACCTTAATATCTCTTTCACAATATGGTTGACCATATCCAGGCATCACTAAAAAGTCATAATCTGTGCCATTAATATTTGCTTTATAATCATCCTGTATTTTAAGAGCAACTTCTTCTGCAATGTAATCTCTATTCTTCCATAATGCATCACCCGCATCTCTGAACCTATCACCAGTAGGAGCAAGAATATTAATTATCTGATCTGATAGACTTGTTATCTCATCTTGTATTGCCTGAGATGCAGGGGAAGAGAAGTTATTAGGAACTCTTAGAATCTCTGTATATTTTGTTCCACCAGCAGGATAATTTACAAGATCACTACTTGTAGTTGTAATGATATAGTTCATTACATTAGCAAGTTCATTCCAAGCATATACAGATTGTAAAAGTTCATTACCAACGTAATCTAAACCACCCGCCTTGGTTAGATATCCTCTACCAGAGATTGTACTGTTATAATTACCACCATATCTGATATCAGCAATAATTGCTTTTGCGATATATTCCTTAGTATCACGAACACACTTAGCAGTACCAGTTGTGCTAGTGCTACTGTCACCTGGAATTATGAAATCAGGATATTTTGCTGCCATTAAACCAACAGCAGTTTCTGCCATCCAATCTAAGTTAAGTTCTAATATATCTGCTGCTTCTCTATATGAGTCTCTACCTAAATCAATATCCTCAATAATAACTGTCTTGTTATCATAGTTAACTTTCTTACTTGTAGCAGTAGAGTTTGTCTGACCTGTATATGTACCGAAGCAATCTTCTGTACTGATGATTATAGGTGACTCACAATCTAATCCAAATGTTACCTTAGCAGTATCTGTTGGATATGTAAATCCTGGGGTGAATGTATTTGAGTACTTAGATTCTGTGTGGAGTATGAAGTTATCCATATGTCCAACAAATCCATTAGCACCCTGCCAATCAGCAGCAATATTAAATGGTCTTTCTAGGTAGTTATTAGTATCATTATAGTCACCACCAACTTGTGTACCATTTACAAACAACTTAGTAATACCTGTTGTTCTAGTAAGAGCAATATGACCCCAAACATTAGCAGTTAAGTTATGTGCACCTACGATATGATCTGTGCTATCATACCAGTATTTGATTTGTGTTCCATCAAGATACAATACAGGAGATCCTACCAATGTTGCACTTGTAGTTCTTGTATCATATAAGAACTGTGTACCACTTACTGAGTTAGGACGTATCCACATTTCAATAGTGAAGTCATTAGTACCGAACTTCTGACGATCAGATAATGTATGTGCTAAGTAAGAACCAGCGTCAAATCTTATTGATTGTGTTCCTGCTTTCTTTTCTAGTTTTGTTAGAACAGCAGAACCATTAACAGTTAATTTAGAGTTAGAGACATACTCTCTATCTGTAAATGAACCAGTAACAGCATTAGTGAACAACCACTTCAATCCAGCATTTGTTCCCTTACATACAAAGTTAGCATTAGAAGTTGCACCTCTAATTGTTTCACCAGGAAGGAAGAATCCATTACCTTGTAAATCTTTATATGCAATCTTAAATACTCTGAGGTTTTCATTCTCTACATATCCACCATCATTTAGAGCAGCACCAGTAGGAACAGCACTAAGTGATCCTGCACCTATTGCAGTAGTAACGTGTGATATTAATGTATGAATGCCTGCTTGAACGTCTGCACAATTACCAAGACCTTCGTTAACTCCACTATAATAATTAGGATCATAATATGCTGCTTCGGTTCCGCCCCCATTGTATACAGCATTAGGTTCAGCAGAAATAAATGTATGAGTATAACCACCACCAGAACTAACAGCGTTAGCAGAGGCAGAAACAAATGTGTGGGCATATTGATCAGTCTGTGCAGAAGCACCGACGTTTATAGAAATAGTATTTGTATCCTTAGCAACAACTGGTAAAGATGCACCAGACGCAGGGTCAGTTGTTCTTGGATATTGTTTTGGTGTAGTGTTATCGTCTTGTGTACAAGTAAATGTAATTGAGAGGTCAGCAAGACTTACTGGATCACCTATTTCAAGTGAATGAGTTCCAATAGTAAGAACCATTACACCTGTTGCTGGATCGTAGGTTGCACCAGTAGGTGTATATTGTACAAGAGGAGATGCCCCAACGTCAACTGTAATAGAAGTTTGAGTTGTAGCAGATATATTTAGATCAGCGTTAAATGCTGGGTCACCTGTTCTAGGATATGGGTGGAATGAAGCACCACCGTCCATAGTACATGTGAAGTTCAAACTGTAAGGTCTGATCTTAACAGTATCTGATGTGGTCAAACTATGATTACCAATAGTCATTACTAATTGACCATTAGCAGGAGTGTATGTGACAGCAGTTGGTGTAAATTGTGTTAGTGTAGTTCCAGCAGCACCAAGATAAGGACCTTGATATGTTGTTGGATCTTTCAACATATAACCTGTCTCAGGTGTTCTTGTGTTGACCTGTACATATAATAAATTATTGATTGCTTTCTTACATAATTCTGCTACATGCTTAAATGCAGATAGATATTCTTTTACCTCTCCTACAAATCCGTTAGTAATAGGAACACCAAGATTATCAAAGTATGTCTTGATAAACTTGACAGTTTGGAAGTTACCATCACTTGTGATATCTGCTGATAATGCATCTACAAGATATCCTATGTCTCTTCTGCACTTAATTTCATGTGCAGTGTACTGTGTGACAGTTACCTCGTCAAGTAAATCAGCGAGAGAACCAGCAGTAAGTACAACAGAAACGTTGTCATATAAAGTTTGTAAAGCTGACTGAACATCTGAACAATTAGTAGCACTGTAATTTACAGTATTAGTGCCAGCAGTTCCATAAGGATTACCTGGTGAAGGGTCAGCAGTAATCCCAGTTCCGCTGGAACCACCAGCATTTCTTTCATTATACTTAACGTAGGTCACACCGTCAACAGTTTCAGAACCAGTGAGCATATTGCTCAATGCCTGTTTCATCAAACTAACTGCCTGACCAAATGCATAGTTAGTTGCCTCTGCCTCATTATTTACATATAAGAAGGTTGTACCATCAGTTGAGAAATACTTTTGTAACAATTTGCGTGTGTATTTCGTACCACCACTGTAAACGTCGAATGCTAATGCCTCGATCATATACTTGGTATCTCTAATACACTTAGGTCCAGATGGAATTGTTAGTGATGGATATTGTGCAACCATCAACGCATATGCTTTGTTAGCAATGTAATCTATATTTTTGATGATTAGACGATAAGCATCAGCATATCTACTCCAAGCATCAGTCATGTTATCACCTGGATAGTAGAATCCTGGGTGCTCAACTGCTATCTGTGCATTAGCAAAGTCAACGATCTCTTCTTTGTTTAGAGAGATCATACGACCACCATCTTGCCATCTATTCTTAGCGTTAGTTACTTGGTTACCATACTCAAATGTAATAGAACGAAGCATGTCGTTTGCTGCTATTACACCACCAGTTAAGTTCTCATATTCAATTTCAGTAGATCTTACTTCTTCAAAATCTAGGAAGTCAGCGTTGATACGATTATCTGCATCGGTTAATGTAGTAGGTGTAATCGTAGTCTCAGCAATATTGTCAAGAATTACGTTCTGGTTAGTTAGAGATATAAGTCTTTCAAATATAATACCGTTAAATGTAGATCCTTTGTTAATGATAAGAGTGTCAACAATATCTCCTAATACATTATCACCAGCAACTACTTCTGTAAGAGAATCTAGTAATCTATTTCCTTGTGCATCGGGGAAGTATCTTTGTATTGTTTCTCCATCTGAAATCTCTGCCTCACTGGACTTTAAGTAGTATAATCTTACAGGGTTTGCTTCAAAGTCAATTCTTACAATTTCACCAGTAGCAGTTCCACCAGGTCCTTGGAATTTATCACCTTCTTCAAAACTAGACCATGATCCAGATGTACTACCAACAGGACGTACTAAGTTGATAGAAACAATAGGATCTCTATATGGAGAAATACTTGTAATCTTAGCAGCAATATTAGAACTTGCTGAGTAGATTATATCGTTTAAAAATATACTGTATGTTCCTGTTTCATATTCAGATGTACCTGATGTTTTAGAAAGAACTAATTTATCATCAATAACACCATCAAGGTCAAGGTTGTTCTCTTCAATTACAGCAGTATTACCATCAAGACTTGTTACTGTTTCACCAAACTCAAAGATAGTCTTATAGTTTACACTATCTACGTTTAATACATTAGCACCATATCCAGCAGCAAAGAATGATACATTCTCTCCTCTATCAAAGTAACCATTTGCCATATCAACAACGTCAATAGTCTGGTTAACAGTATCAACAGTTTGTATAGTAGCGGTTGCTCCTGTTGTAGCACCAGTTACTTTATCACCAGCAAGTGCACTTTGTGTAAATGTTCCACCTATATTCTGTAAGAATATTTTAGTAATAGAATCATCTATTGATCCAATAAGAGCACTGAATCCTGTTCTGCTAACATCAATTCTTTCATTAAGTACAAATGGACCATTCTGAATATCTACAACATCAATAGATGTAGCACCAGTTGCAACAACTCTTGCAGTTGCAGAAGAAACAAAACCTCTAACTGTATCACCTATTGATGGGAATATACCACCAATAGTATTCAAGTTAAATCTTGTAATAGGATATAAGTCAACTTCTACATTTCTGTATACAACCTTTGAATCAGGTTTTGGAGGTTCAGCAAATACAATGTTATTACCAACAACATTATATGAGGTTCCAGGTGCCTGTATAATACCATTAAGTGTGATTAATAACTGGTTCTCGTTTACAACTAAGTTTTCACCTTCAACAGCGATTGGGAATGATTTCTTAGATCCATCAAACTGTGATGCAATATTATCAATCTTCTTAACAATAGAAGTTAAAATTTCCTCAGAGTTAGTTAATCTCTTCTTACGGAATAGAACCTCAGAGTTATTAAATGTAGAGTAGATAGGTTGTGCAGCACCAAAGGATGTAATTTGGTTTACATTAGAATACTCATTGATGTTTACCTGTTTTGTAAATCCAGCAACAACTTTACGTCCAGATACGTCCTTACCACCAGTTAGTTCTAACTGACCAAACATGTTGAATCCAACAGGATGGTTGTTTTCTAATATCTGTTCTTTCCATCTATTGATAGGAATCTTAGACTTAATAACATAAGAGAAGTTTTGATAGAAGTAAGAGTCTTGAATCTTTTGTACAATCTCTGATGGTTTACCAACGTCATCAATAAATCTACCAGGAGTTCTAGTAAGAGCGTCAATATTAAGAACACCCTTAGCAATATTCAAGTTATCAATAATACCAGATGCACGAGATATCACACCTTGTACTTTACCACCAACAACAAAGTCTCCTCTTGGGTTAGTAATCTTTAAGATCTTAGGTTGTATTTGCCAACCTTCGTTTTCTGATACAAAACCAAATGCACTTGCTAATTCATATGTTTCACCTTGGAATACTTCTTCACCTTCTAAGAAACGTGATGTCTCTACAACAGCATCTGCTTGACCACCAAATACCTCAGTAAGAAGAACCTGACGACCATCACCCTGTGTTAGGAATGTAATAAAGTTACCAGACTGTGCATCAACAGCAGTCAAAGCAAATCTTAACTGGTCAGATTCTAGTGAGTTAGCATCACCAGTGATAGCATAGTATGTCTGTGTAGATGATAATGATGTCAAACCAACTGAACTTGGTTTTGGTAGTACACCGACAGTAGAACCAATATCTTCTGCTCTAAACTGTACAGCAGCACCAGTTGTAATACCATGTGGGAAGTTGAACTGTAAGTAGTTCAAGTCAAGGTTTACAACGTATGTAAATTCTGATTTAAGTGTTACTGATGGTTGTGAACTATATCCAGCACCAGGATTTTTAATTAGAATCTCTGATAATCTATTGTTCTTAACGATTGCTTCTGCCTCAGCACCTGATCCACCACCACCTTCGATGATAACAGAAGGAGGAGATGTATAACCAGCACCAGGATTTGTAATCGTGATCTGTGAAAGAATAGATGTATTGAATAACTGTAAGTTGACTGGGAATGCAATCTCAGGACGTAAAGTATAGTCATGTGAATAACCATAACCAAACTCATTGTTTTTAAGAGTTTTAATCTTACCAATCTGTCTACCAGTTAAGAACACAGCAGCACCAGTACCCTCAGCAGGAATTACAACATTTAATTCAGCACCAGAACCTGACAATGTAGGTCCTAAAATACCTTCAATACCATCTACATCAATAGATGCCTCTGTATATCCTTTTCCTGGATCTGTTAATGCAACAGCAGTAATAGTTCCTGATCCAATCTCTTCATCAACTTCAACAGTAAGTTGAACAAGACCACCTTCACCATCACCTAAAATAGGAACCTGTGTATAAACACCAACTGCATATTCAGTACCACCATTAACAATTCTGACTTTCTCAATCTTACGATCTGATGCAATATCAGATACAACAGGTAGTCTTTGATAGAATCCACCTGGGGATATCAGTTTAATATTATTAATAGGACCAATCGCTTTTACTGATGTAGTAGAGTATTTGGAATTAGGTTCATCTTGATCATCAAGTCCTATATTAGCATTTGTAAATTCTGGTTCATATAATAGTGGGAATCTAAACTCAGTATCACTTAGAACCTCAGAAATTCTAAATGTACCATCAAACGGTGTCTTAATAACATCAATAAATGAGTTTGTACCAACAGGAGAGTTAGCACCAAGTCTTGATGGGTCAAAGTAATAAGTGATATTAGTAACTTCTCCACCGATTGTAAACTGAACAGTAGGTGTCTCAGTTGCAGATGCTACACCAGGAGTTCCTTCTCGTTCAATAACGTTGAATGAGTATTCAAGTTTAAACTGGTTGTCTTGTGAGAATGATAAGAAATATCCGAAGTTAGATGCATCACTCATATCAAAGATATAAGAATGATTTCTAACCAACAATAATGTTGGGTGTTTAGATGATATCTTGACATTCGCAATACCACTGTTTACAAATAATGGGTCAGCAGTTGCAGTTGAACGAAGTCTATATGTGTAATCTCTTGAAGAGAATAGTTCTTGTACAAAGAATGATCCATTAAACTCAGCAGTTGTGAATCCCTCAACATATAGAATATCATTTGCGTTTAAATTATGTGCAGTAGTAGCAGTTGCATATATTAAGTCAGTTCTTGCATTAGCAGTTCTAATAATGTCTTTATCAAGGTTTACAGTAAATCTAATCTTACTTACAGATCCAATTCCATCGATATCTGCTATCTTTGGATTATCTGCGTTTGGTATAGCCGTGATACTATTACCTAGCGAAATTACGTCACCTACTATGAAATCGGAATCTGTATAGATTCCCATAATTTGTATTCGATAATCGTTTGCAGTATATGGTCTGAATCTAGCAAATGAATCTAATCCTGTATATGTTGAAACATATGCCCAGTTGACATTTCCATCGCTAACAGTACCAGTTGTATGTACAGGAGCAGTTGGTCCAGCAATACCATCTGCTTGTGCCTGATACTTGTATCTACCATAGTAAACAAAATCATTAGCAGAATAAGATCTATTTTCTTCCCATTCTGGTTCTGATGGTCTGGGCCAAGCATAGTCTGCTAGATTAACTTGTAATGTTCCAGATACGCTAATAAAGTTCCATGTAACAGCACCATCAGTAACTATACCAATAGAGTGTGTAGGAGCAGTTGAACCTGATGTGGCAGAGTTTGTAGCAGCATATATCTTACCAGAACTATAAACCTGATCTCCAACAACATATGCCTTACCAGTTACCCATTGATCCTGTGGACGCTTAACATTGAACTCTACGTTGTCAATAGTGTTTTCTTCGTTAGTATCGTTTCTAAATCTGTCAGAATCGTTAAAGTTACCATATATCTTACCAATCTTGTATTTGGTTCCTAATCCAGGATTATTAAGTGTTCCTGTTGGAACTTCAACAATAGTACCAAATGCTTGTGTTATACCTTGGGAATTGAACTGTTGGATGATAGTTCCCTTAGAATACTTGATTGCTTGGTTAAATGTAAATTCTAGGACGTTATCAATCTTAGAATACCCAGCATCCCTAATATAGTATTTTGCAACAACATTAGGTGTAATAAGTAGTCTCTTACCTAATGGAGTTGGAATAGTCGAAGTTTTAGACGCAAATGTTGTAATTGTCTCTGAGAACGTATAAGTTCCTGGATTTAGTTGAGAAGTTACGTCAGAGTAGTCTAATATCTGTAATCCACTTGCACCTTCGTTCCAAACGGTAATTATTGGATTATTAAGATTATTAATGTTGAGATTTGTATTTTCTGTAAATACAACGCCATCTGTTGATGTTTGATAATCAGCACGCTTACTATGCTCTCTATCAAACTTAATGTAGTCTACATTGCTATTTGAAGTTGTAATACGATATCTTTCGGTAGGAACCTGTAAAGATGATCCAGTATAGACTGCTCTTGGTTCAATAGCGATATCATCAATATGTCCAAGGAATGAGTTAGTAATTGCTTGTCCTGATGTTGCACAACCGATTGTAAGGTCATCCATTGCAATATCAGCAGTGCTAGTTGCAGTATTTGTTCTTACACCATCAAAATAGATAGAATAGTCATATGAACCCAAACTAGGTTCTTCTTTAACAAATGCAATGTGATGCCAGTTACCAGCGTCCATTGTAGTGAAATATGTTGATCCAACTGAATCAACAGTCACTGCACTTGCACCTTGGGGTGCAATCACCATTCTGATCTTACCAAAGTTGGCATCTGATGCTGCACCGATAATATTGAGTTTTACAGTCGAACCAGCGTCATCTATCGCTGTAATCATCTCCATTATTGGATTATTGGAGTCATGAGACGTATCCATCTTAACCCACATCGCAACAGTCCAATCATCATTGTTATCAAGGTTTGCCCATGATAAAGAACCGTATTGTTGGAATTTAAGTGATCCTGTACCAAATTTTTGAACTGTACTATCATAAACAAGTTGTGCACTGTTTACAATCGTAGGAATTGCCTTTTTCTGTTTTGTAGAGTCAAAGTAAAGATCATTAGTGTCATTAAAACGATATACAGCACTTTGAACTGATTTTTGAATATTTGCTGGAATTATGACATCACCAGAGTTATCAACGGTATGATTATGTGCAGTAAACCCTAAACCGTAATCTGTTGATGAAGTTCCGCTATTCCAAGCACCAGAAATGACATTTGACTTTTTAAGAGTCGTTCCATCGTATTTGATGTAATTAATGATTGCTTGTTGGTTATTATCTTCATATAAGACATGTGTAACAAGATTAATGTTACCAAACTCATCAAGAGAGATACCAGCATGTGTAATTGACTCAAAAGGAATACTAGGTGCAATAATCTTTGAAAATGTCCATGTTGGACTAGCAGCAGTCGTTTCAACCTGTGACATTGCAATTTTAAACAATGCAACACCATAATGCTTAGTTCCGTTCCACATATCACATGTGAAGAACAAATCATTGTAAGAATCAATAACAAACTGTGGTCTTCTTACCTGACCACCAGATACTGCTAATTTCTTAACATATCTCATTTCAATGTTAGATCCATCGTAAACCATCTCACCAAACATGAGATCGTTGTTATCTAAGTCAATACCACAGAATATAATCTTATCATTTCCGATATAATGAATCTGATGTAATTGTTCTCCTTTATTAGGTGAAGCAAACTTACGTTTTTCAATAACATCACCTAAACTGTTAAGTTGCATGATCCAGATGTCATCTGGGTCAACTGAGTTAGTATCTGTCCAACCACAGATGTATAGACGTTGTTCATCGTCCATATAGAGGTCACCAGCATAATCAGACCTTGTTGCACCTGATACACCAGCAATTTCCTTCTGCCACTGAACAATACCCTCTGGATTGTTAGCATTATCAAGACCAGAAAGATATTTGACAACTAATATGTCAGGATTGTATGCAGCAGTTGATTGTGACTCTGTTTCACCAAGAACATAGATGATATGGTCATCAGCAGTTGTTTGATCTAAGTATATACGTTTAAATCTTGCTTTCTTGATACTTGCACTTGGTAAAAGTGTTCTATCCCAAATTACACCACCAAGATCAGAGAACTTAGCTAAGAATGCAGAACTATTGCCATTTGTCTCTGTAAGTTCACCACACACATACCATGTACGATCATCTGCTGGTTGAATGTCAAATATTTCAAATGATGCAGCAGATTCAGCATACTGGTTAACCCAGTAATAAGTTTTCTTGTATTGCTGTGGATGTGATACTCTAATTTGTGGTACAGCATCTACTGAGTATCCATAACCAGAATTAATGATATTAACAGTACCAATCTTACCAGTAGTAGTGTCAAGAATAACATCTAGTTCTACGTCTTGTCCTTGACTTGCAATAATCTCATAAGTTGCAGGAATCTGCTCATTATAACCAACACCTATCTGATCAACAGAGATTGTCTCAATACCAGTAACAACTGACATATAGAATCTCTTATTTGTGTTTTCTGTAATAACTCGTGAACTTACGATAATTTCATCTTGTGCAATAAGTTCATGGTTAGCACCAGTAACAATTTTACCGTATGGTATGTCATTTATAATTTCTTTCTGATAAGATGCAATACTTTCACCTACCACTGACTCAATTTGTGCAGATGCACCAAATCCACCTGTTCCTGTGTTGTCAAAGAACAATGTATCATTAACCTGATATGATACACCTGGGTTTTCAATAACAAACCCATCAATTTGTGCAGATTCAAATTTTGTAGTTGTTTCTACTTCAATATCAACTCTTGACTCAGCAGATACTAATGGGAAGTAATCATATATCTGTAATGCTGCTTCTTCTGTAATTGCTTGTTGATTTGCAATCTCAACAGGTGTAATTAGACCATCACCGTCAATATCCTCTATTTCAAAGATAAGTACATCACCTTCTTTCTCAGTAACAAACTGATCTGACTCTTGGTTAGGTTGACGTTCAATATCAATGTCAACATTAGCATATGGATCTCTGAAACGAGAAACATCAAGAGGTATATTCTCTTGAACTGCACTTAGTGATAAGTTCCATGTATCAACAACAGAGTTAAACTGTGGACCAATAATATAAGGGAATACTGGTAAACCTTGGTCTGATTCATCAATAGTAATGAAGTATGCATAAGTTCCAGCAGGGAAATCAGGTGTCTTACAGAATCTACCATTGTAAGGATCTAAGTCACCTAACTGGAATGCATATTCGTAGTCATTAACAAATATACCAGCAGGATAAGATGATAATGCTGGACCGTCTGTTCTTGATGGTGTTGGGTTAGTATCTACATCATATACAACTTCATCTTTAAGTTTATAAGAGGAACGCATTCTTCTTAGTCCACTGTTCTGATCAGTTGGGTCGATATATCCATATGGACCGTAGATTGGGTTACCATCAAATGCCCAACCAATAATAGGAGAGTGTGTTTCGTTAACACCTATCTCTCTAAATGATTGTGTAACTGGATCTAATACAACGTTATCACCAACAACGTATCTTAGTTCTTTTGGATCTGATATATGTGCATACTCACCACCATACTGGTTATTGAATCCAGTAAATACATATCCTCTTGCTACGTCATACTTTGATGCTAAATCATATTCAAGGTTTTTATTCCACTGGAATACGTTTGCTTGGAATGTTGCTAGTTGACCAACCGCTTCTAAACGTACAGTTGTCATTCCTTGTGTATATCCAACACCTCTATTTGTAATTGTTACAGATATAACTTTACCTTTATCTTCTCCTAGTGTTCCAATAACAGCAACTGCCTGAGCACCAAATCCATCACCATTAATAAAGATAGTAGGTGCAGTTGTATATCCAGATCCAGAGTTAATAATAGCGATTGATACAATACGACCATTAATAACAATAGGTTGTGCCAGAGCACCTTCACCAGAGTTTAATCTGATTGAAGGAGTTGATGTATATCCAGATCCAGCAGATGTTAATGTTACACCCGATATAGGACCACGAACTTGTGCAGATGCAAGGGCACCTGTACCGCCACCACCAGTTATTGATATAGTAGGTTGAGATGTATAACCAGTTCCAGAGTTCTCTACAAGTATTCTTGTTACTCTACCATTAGTAACAACCGCTTGTGCAGTTGCACCAGATCCACCACCACCAACAATAGAGATCAATGGTTGTGTTGTATAACCAGTTCCTTCATTAGTTACAGCAATAGAGAATAAAGAACCATTAACAGTTACCGTAGCAGCAGCACCTGTACCTCCACCACCAGTTATTTCTAATGCTGGTTTTGATCCAGCGTCATAGTCTTCTCCATTTGTAAGAATACTAATACTGGTTAAAGGTCCGAATGTTACAACATCAGCAGACTTGTAAGACCATGCAGCAACACCATTTACCCATGATCCAATGGGAGTATTGGGTGAAACTAATGTTCTTGTAGATACTGTCTCAACTGTTCTAGGAAATCTTAGTAACTTACGTTGGTTTCCTGGAATAAGTGCAGATCCTGTAAACGGTCCAACCTTATAGTTGGGTAATCCAGATGCAGCAATATAAACATAAGCACTATTGAAGAAAGAGTTCTGTATGTTAGATGTAAAGAGTGATATAACTTCATTAATAGAGGTTACATTTGACTTACCTCTGTTAAGGTCAACTGATAATAGAATATTACCCTGTGGAACGATATCGGTAGGAACAGGTAAGTTATATGTAAAGGTAAACTCATCAAGACGTGATGTTACTTCAAACGTGCCATTATATACAGCAGGGTTAGCACCATAGATGGTAACCTTGTCTTCTACAAGTAAACCATGTGGGTTAGAACAAACAACGTTAGCAATTTGACTTACTGAGTTGTTATTTTGTGTAGGAGTAATCTGTGTAACAGAGATTAACTTCTTAACGTTGTATAACCATGAGTTTAGACGCTTATCATTAGCAGTAGAACCTAACGCAGCAACATTTAACTTGTCACCAGGTAGATAATATGATCCACTGTCTTCTAAGACTGTTGTACCCGCTTCTGCAATACCTAGAACACGAAGTTTGACTTCTGTTGTTAAACCACGGTTGACATATACAAATATATCAGAGAATATAGTAGTTCCTGGGTCCCAGTCTTCTACCACACCATTTTTAGAACGTGTACACTCGATAAACTGGTTTAGTGATTTTTCTTTATACTGTACAACCTCAGAATCACCAATAATGATAGTTCCGTTCTTCTCGGGCCACCCAATAGTTGAGTCAACTGTTATTATGTTCTCTGTTGTAGTTAATGGTTCTGCAAGAACTGTTTTATAGGGAATCTTGAATACCCCTGATAGTGTTTCTTCTGATATTGCTAATTCGTAAATTACATCAGTACCTTCTATAATTGAAATGACGTTTTCAATCAATACATTAGCATCTCCGATGTTTGGATCAACATCATCAGCAAATTGATTAAGTTGTGAGTTAGGTAAGTTAGCAGGATCACCAGATATCAACTCTGCTCTTAAAATAGTGTCAACTATCCATGATGCAGCAGATGGTGTAACTAATTCTTCTCTTGGATAGTAAACATCAACCTGTTCACCAAATAATATCTTGAATAGGTACTGTGCAGCAGTTTTCGTACCCTTAGAAATATAGAAGTCCTTAATAGTCTTAATAACCTGTATCGGATTGACCTGTGAGTAGTCAATGTTGATAGTAGGCATATATTGACGTCTAAACTTGTCAAATACTTGTCTAATGATCTGAGAGTCAAGGTTATGTACAACAGCACCACTTGTATGATTACTTTGTGCTAGTTGTGCTTCTTTTGCATAGATCTGGTTACCATAGTTGTCAAACTGTACTATATCAGATACACCACGAGCACAATTAAGGAATGCAGAGGGTTCATAGTAAGAACCAGCACTTAAAATCTTACAACCAGTGATTTCACCAAATCCAACGTCACAGGACGATGCAGCGGATAAAGGTTCGGCTATGTACACTTTGGGGGGCGTTTCTGTTGAGTATCCTGTACCAAAACTAATGATATTGATATCAGTAATTTCTCCGTTGAATATAGTCGCTGCTGCCAATGCTCCTGTACCACCGATTGCTTCTCCTAGTGGTCCTTTGCGATCATCTACAATATAAACAGAAGGTGCGTCTGTATATCCAGCACCACCAGTTAATAGGTTGATATTAGTAACACTACCATTAGCAACAGTTACGTCTAAAACCTGTGCACCAACTGGTTGTATAATTCTTGCTCTTGGTGGAGTTAAATATCCTCTACCTCTATTATTGATAGTAACTTGAACAACCTGTCCATCAGGTGATACTGTACATGATGCTTCTGCATCAATACCATCAACAGGAGCAGCATCAATGTAAATTGTTGGAGGGTTACTGTATCCTATACCCTGTGTAAGTACACTAATAGAATCAACGTTTAATCTACCCTCACCATCAATAGTAGGATCACTAATTGTTGCACCACCTGGGTTTTGGAAAGTAATTGCTGGAATAAAGTCATATCCAGAACCAGAGTCTGTGATAGTAACGCTATCTACCCGACCAGTAGTATCATCAACTGTAATAGCAGCAGTTGCCCTTGAACCGTTGATTAGATCACTAGGGGGTGTGATATTAATAAGTGGAGGGTTATATGATGTATATCCTTGTCCACCACTTATGAGTTGGATGTTTTTGATACCCGAGACAAGTGATCTTGCAGCTGAGTTGCCACCAACACCAGTCGAACTGTATATAGAAACTTTTGGAGCGAAGTTAAGTTCATATCCTGATCCTCCGTTTTTGATTATGATTGCTTCAATCTCACCATTAACTCCTATCCTTGTAACCGCCTCAGCACCCGATCCAACGGACGGAGAGACGTATTCGATAGACCTTATATGGTAAACATCCTGTGAGGTGATATTTACAAAGAATTTGATTCTTGTATTGTTGTCAGTTAGTACATAATCAATATATGGTCTTTGTAGAGTACCATTACGATTAATAATTAGACCAATCTCTGAAATAGGTGAATATGGTTGACTATTGTAAGTAATAGGCATGGACTCGTCACCAGCGAGAGTCGCAACATCAGGATATTCTAATTTTTTGATTACTGAATCAGCAAAACCGATATAATACAGAATTTGTGTAAATTCTGTTTGGTCAGTACCAGTTTTTGCTCTTGGAGGTGTTGTAAAGACAATTTGAGAACCGCTGATTGTATAATCAACAGTTGGTTGCATCATTGTCCCATAAACAGTGACAACAAGGTGATCTGCTGAGACAGGTGAGACTGGGGTGCCTAAGAATTTAAGATCAAAGGTAGTTTTGACTCCATCGAACAAACTTATAGGACTTTCTAGGTTTTGACGCTTTTTATTAAATTCTTCTAGTGAAATTCCTGGTGTTAAGATAGCATCAGGACCACGAACTGTTTCTTGGTAGTATATTACTTCATTGTCGATCATTACCGAACCATCTTTCGGTAAGAATCCATCTATCTGTTCTACTTCAATCTTTTCTACACTTGTATCAACATCTTTGATCAAAATTGTGTTAGATGTTAAGATCTTAGGATCATAAGCATCAATATCAAGATATTCAAGTAAATTGTTTAATACATTATACGCACGACCAGTCTTCTCTTGTGACTTGTAGTATTCAAAGAGAAAGTTAACGAGTTGTTGATCTTCGTCCCTTATAAACTCTGGGAGTTGATTACTAACTCTGTCAGAAATGTTTATTTTGTCAGCAAACATCTAATTTAGAAACAGGAGTCGATTTCTGGATAGGTAAACGCATCTATCGGGTAATTAATTGTATTTATGGTGCCTCCACCATAATTCCAACCACCAAAGTTGTAAGGATCAAATCCACTTACGTTTGATGGATTAGTAATGTAATCAACAGGGAAAACTTTCGGATCAAATAACGTAGGATCGACACCTGGTGGGATTGTTAGTCCATCACCGTCAGGTAATACTACAATAGGAACACGAGTTGTACTGTCAGGTGTATCTGCAATATTTAGCGGTCCAGCACAGACTTTTCCAGTAGCATAGTCAACTGTACCAACTGATGAAGAAAGGATGACCTCTTTTTCATTTCTATTAGTAACCATTAATAGATTACCTTTTCCATCATCACGAAGATTTACTGGTACTAATGTACTTGATTCTACTAGGGTGCCATTAAATACTGCTGCTTCAAGACCACTTGACTGTTGTTGCGTAGTAAGGGATCCTGCTGCTTCACCAGCAGCAATTAAGTCTGCTACTTCTTCTGTATAACCAGTTGCATAGAATGAACCAGACTTAACAGATGAGAACTTAGGATCACAATCAGCACCATCACCACCACCTAGTGAACTTGGGTCTGTTAAGACATTACCAAAGTCAAGACACTGAGTAAATACGTTACCAAATGTAAACTGGTCTAAATTCTGACCAATAGACATTTGTGTCGTTGTACCAGCGATAGCATTATCAGCAGAGTCAATCATACTATTGAATTTTGACATTTCAAGACGACCACTAAATCTGTCATCTCTATTCTGTGAGTTAAACTTGTCAACTGACTTTAAAATAGCAGATGCTAATTCGTTAGCAGACCTTGTTGTACTATTACCATCAAATGATGGATAGATCTTAGGTGACAAGTAGAAAATGCGTGGATCAACAACTATTGGTTGAATCGACGCCATGGAGTATGCAAGTAGTTGATTCTGAATACGTTTCTTTGTTGTAGTGTTTAAGTTCACACCAGACTTTGATCTGACTGCGATAAACACTTTACCATACTCAGGGGGTGAAAGTTTCTCACCACCATAGGCAGTTACTGCTGCTGCCTGGGGATAGATGTCTTGAACAATGTGAGCGTAGTCATTCTCTGTAACTGCTCTGTTCTGCGTCGAGAATGCCCTAGGAGCGCGAAACTTAACTGACAGGGCAGATTCTCTCTCTTCGCCACTTTGACTGCTGTCAATCGTTGCTAGGGACATCTGAGAGGGTAATACAGCACGTCCTGTGACATCCACTGCTTGACCTATGAAACTAAACTTATTAGCACCGTTTGCTTTTGGTCCATCAGTAGTAATGTACTCTAATACAATAAACTCATTATCAATTAACTTACGTCCCAAAACACCATCACCAAATATTACCTTGTATCTAAGATCTTCTGTCTCTTCTAAAAAGTAAACACGAGAAGTCGCAGTCAATGCTGTTACGTTTGATGATAGAGAGTATTCATCAATCTCAGCAGACTGTTCATTTGGTTTTACAGATACTGTAAGCAACTCAGTATCAACTCCCTCAGCAGGAATTACATAGTTTGCCTTAGCAGTATCATCAACTGTATAATTGAAAGTAACAAAGTTACCTTGATAGATTATGAGTTGAGAGAATGTTGCTAATCCAGTAGTTTGGTCAACTGTTGCTTGTGTGTCTCTTGTAAGAGCATATGTAAATGTCTCACCATTGATCTCAGATATAAACACATCACCCTTCTTAATAGTAATACTATCAGGGTAACTCTGAGCACCAGGTAATACTGCTGCCTGTGCAGTAATACGAACACATGCTTTTGCTGCCTTTATTGATCTAGGTGTATAGTTTATCTGCTTTGCAATTCTGACAACGTTATCTCTTACTGTCGCTGATTCTAGAAACGCTTCATTCATCGACATGTTAGCGGTGAATGCGCTGTAATAAGTATTGTACGCTAATGTGTCTATTAGGTACGATGCACTAGATCCTTCAAAGTCATAATCACTAAACTCAGGTCTTGTTCTGAGATATGACTTAATGGACTCCTTAATCTCGAAGAAATCTAATGACGTTAGATTCGATGGGGTGGCAGGCATGTTATGTTCTCTCTAAAAGGAATTCAACCACTTGTGTTTGTGGTTGTCCAACGATGGCATATTCAACACCAACGTCTATACTATGTTCATCCTCAGAAAGTCTCACGTCAACGTCAACCAACTCTACTCTTGGTTCTAATCGTTCTATTGTGTTTGATATTTCATCTTTTAAGTCTTCCGACATGAAAACATCAAACGGTTCAAATAATAGACCTCTCACTCTTGACCCAATAGTCGGTTGGAAAGGTCTTTCACCAAAACTTGTCAATACAAGGTTCCGTATCGATTGCTTGATAGCATTTTCGTTTGTTACTGCTGAGAAATCATTAGTATTAGGATTTGCTTCAAAAGAAATCGCTAAATCTTTGAATCCACGAGATAAGAACTTTTCTGATCGGAATCTGTATGTCGACATTACGATTATTTAGTCGTTACAGTTTTATTTATAGCAGTTTTAGCGACCTTGCCCTCTATACTTCTTTTTTGCCTTATTTCTCGACGTAGCACTGACTTTTGTGTTTTGTGACGCTCCCTGTCTTGTCTTTTTTGGGATTGTGTCCGAAACTACCTGAGATCCGAAATTTCCTGTTTTTGTTCTAACTGGCATTTAGTAAAAAAGCAATATTCTATGATGATAGCACATTTGGTGACCCATATGCAACCACACTGTTACATGGATAACTATATGCCAACGTACCTACACCCAGAGGGTCTAGAACACGTCCGATTGGTAACTTAGTAACATATACAGTCAAAGAGGTCGCAAATAAGATTCTCATATGACCAACACCACCCATATCTTCGGTTGTAAGTATGCTACAAGGGATTGGAGTCGGAACTGGGCATAAAGATTTACCACATGGGCACATATAGATGATAATATTGGTACATGGTGAAATATGTGGTATAAATCTATCACCAAATGTCATTGTAGGCAATCCATTGGTTAATACCATTGCTTTCAATGGACTAAGTGGTCCAAAAGGTACTAATGGAGTGGGTGGCCACCAACATGTCCACTCTTTTATCTTAATAGTGTAAGGAATAGGTGGTGAACCACAAGATTGCACAGAGTGAACCGTACTTGGGATACAAATACCATGTCCCGAGCAAGGTAAACCTGTAATAGGTGCTACTGGTAGTAAAATTCCTGCTGCCATTATTGTGTCATGTCCGTTTGAGGGTTAGTTGAGAAATCAGAAACTGGATTGTTTGCTATTTCTGCTTCATAGTCAAAATCAGGATCATAGTTTTCTCTCCATGAGTCATCGCTGAATTCTAGGTCGTTAATATCGCGTGCTTGTGATTTTAACAGTTCAGCATCACCTGGATCATGCGACGCTTTGTGAACTCGACGTCTTTTTAGTGGAGGTTGTGGATTTATCTGTGCAGGAGACTGACCAAATGCTTCTCCTTCACATTCTGCGAAAAATGGGTTGCCCATATTCTGTACTGCTTGCCCAAATGCGATGTTAGAGCCCGTGTTCCAGTTTTTCACGTTCATGGTTCCTGTATATGGTCCCATACGCATACCAAGTTGCGTAAACATACGCGGATCAACAGCAACAGAGATGTCATTGACGTATTCAAGACCGCAAGCGTTGTTATTATTGAATCCAGAGGTTCCGTAAGAGGCACTTAGGGTTCCTGAGCATGGACTAGACCCGCAAGTGTACCCATTGTACAGTCCGCTACTTGTCCAGTACCCTCCTCCTGCTGTTCTACCTTGCGTATTGTTGTTATTGTAGTACGCAGAGTAAACATCTAGCACTCCGTTAGCATTATTACCGTGTCTAAGGTATGTATCCCAACATTCATTAGGTGGAACTCCACCAGAAAGCGCAGAAACCGAAATTACATTGAATGTTTGAGAGAAAGGATCTCCACTATTGCTCACACTCTTAGTAGAATGAACAAAATTGTTGCCTAACCAGAGTTCAAGTTGCTGTACTTCCGAAAAACCACCCGCATCCCAACTAAAAGTGTTCTCATCAAGTCCAACTGGCACAAAAACTACGTCATCTGATCCGCTAGGTGCCCAATAACACCTTCCTTCAATGTCTTGACGAGTGCATCTCCACATTTTCTTCTTATTTCCACTATCAATCACAGGTCTAGTTGCTTGAACTTGGGGTCTTGCCAACTTTTGCATGAATTCCATGAATGCTTCACCCTGTGGACCTGTTGTTTTACCCTCAACAGACAAAGAAACCTTAAATGATGCGTTGTCACCCTCTGCTGCACAGTATTTGTAGATCATCCACCCAAAGTTCTTACCAGTATCATCATCAACATAGGGACAAGGTAGGTCTTGGAGACGTGTAACGGTCTTAAACTTGGGTTGGGCTATGGAAATACACTCATCACCACTATTCCACCCGTACAAATCGCTTAGAGAGGACGTAGAATCGTCAGATGTGGTTGCACCACGTTTCATTTCTGGGTATTGATTCTCCATTACACTCTTAAAACTGCTATTAACCTCTATAATGCCCTGTACAGTCTCTACTGGGAACAATGCTTTACCTACAACTGATGGCATTTCGATGTTTACACACCCTGCTGGTAAGTTATTGCATAGTTTAGTCTTTTCAACGTCGTCAGGACTGGTCATCTTGATGTATCCAGTAGGATATTCAGCAGTGAACCCTTCCATCATGCTCTCAAATGACCCCATGACACCATCATCCATGATAGAAAGTTGATTTTCCTTCGCTCCACTCTTTGCACGAACCTCTCCTTTGATACCAGTGACCTCTTGTGACCCCTGTGAGGGTTCTACACCAGTTCCACGCATCCTTTCAGTAAGGTCTTCTGTCTTTTCATTAGCATCTACGGTGTTCTTAAACTCCTTTTGCTGTGTTTTTGTATTAGGACCACGCATTTTATACTGCTCATCCTCTGTTTGGATGATCCAAACCTTTGGTTTGCGGTTAGGATCGGTGTCATAACCAAATCCACGGTCTCTAATCACGATCTCATCTATCGCTCCGTCGTCAGTTAGGGATAAAACCTCCACTTTTGCCTGTCTGAACTTACCTCTTCTCCTATGTTCCGCACTAATTGTTCTTACTTTTGATCTATCGTTCATAGATACGGAGACTTCATCCACATCTGGTTCTTCATCTGCACCAACAATCTGTGTATTTGAGTCTTTTCCATAAGGAACCTTCGCTTCACGCTCCGACATATCGGATTCTATGCTTCTTTCCGAGTCTCTTTGGTTCTCTTTGATGCTATTGAAGGTAAAATTGTGCTTAGTTCCGTCAGGATTGTCCAATGTAGAGGTAGGAGAACGCAAAGGTGCACCTTCCCAACCATCTAATTGCCTCATATTCTCTTTTACATTGTCCATCGCACCACCTTCTGTGAGTTGTGCGGGTTCTTCTATGACAATTTTCGGATTTAGATACCCTCTTCCACCATTGATTATCTTAATTGACTGAATTTCTCCGTTTTTATTGACCTCACACTCCACATCTGCGATATCAATCGACTGTTTACTGACCAATGCGGTCTTATCTATCTCAACTCGGTAGTAAGATATACGTTTAGGGAACTCATATACTCCAAAGAACCCTGCTTTGTCCTGTATTCCATAACCACATATCACATTTGCTGTCTTTCCGTTCTCACCATTCGCAGTAATTGTCTGATTGTAAGTAAATATCTTACCATCTCCCTTCAATTCCATGTATCCTGCTCTTAGTTTGTTACCAAAATATGCAACTTCACTAATTTCCCACCCATTTACGGTGTCACCTACGCTAAATGAGTCACCAAATCTGGATGTGTAACGGAAAAGTATACGTTTTGTGTCTGTATCAACAGTTTTGAACGACTCATTGACACCAGTTCCGCCAGGTGCACCAGTAATTGCCATCTTAGAACGTGTAGTTTTCCAAGAATCCTCTCTAATCTCATAAAAATGTGAATAATAGTCGTAAGTAAGGAGTGATTCATTGCACAAACAGTTACCACCTGACTTTTGGTTAGGGCAACAGTTACGATTTGACGTCGCATACTGGATTCCGAAGACAGGACCCTTCCATGGATAGGAAGTATCGTACACATAATAGGTAAATTGACTGTCAAAGAGAGTATGAAACTCCAAATATCTTGGAACTGCTGCTTTGACTGCTCCACTTTTACCATAGACCCACTCAAATAATGCATCTGTGTTTAAATTTGGGCAGAGAGTTGGATCTCCCCAACCAAAATTAGGAAATGCAGAGGTTGATGGAGTTCCTCTCCAACGATTATTACGTCTTTGTGTCGGAGTTGGGTTGAGTGGACCAGCATTTGCATCATATTGATACTCATAATTCTTCTGAGTATAGATTCCAGCACCAGTTGCGTCCCAATTATACCATCCTGCTCTTGTTCCATAGGATACTGGACTACCATAACCAGTCGGTCCTATGATTCCTTGGTCTCTTAGTGTCTTCCTGTTACCTTGACCTAGGTCTTCTTGAAAGACATACCCTACAATACCCACATATGAGTACTCTTGTTCACGAGGATCTCTTGGATTAGGTACTCCTGCAACGTTTGTCTGTAAATTTACTTCTACTGTTGGGTCTGCTGTGTAGAAGTGATCTCTCTTTCTATTATTTGTGTTCCTATAATACTCATATAGTGGCACTGCTGTCTCACCAGTGTCAGCATAGGTCGATGCATTTGATGCAGACGTGTAAATGTATCCAACTGTGCCTACATTGACATACCCACTTAGGTATGAAGTTGCTGTACTGAGTGCACTATCGTTAAGAGTTGCGTTATACCATTGGTATAGTTGTGTTGTGCCAGTCACATTCGTGCCTGACATATAAAATACTGCTTGACCGTTTCTTGGTTCTTTGTTATATGAGTGTGCTAAGTTCTTTCTACTTCCTCTTGTGTCACCAGGAAAGTCTTCTGGATATCTGAGTTCACTATTAGGAGAATACTTATGATCTCTGTTAGTACCATCAGCACGATAGAATCTATGGAACCCTACTCTTTCATTATCACAGTTGCCTACACATATCTCTTCCTGATTCCCAATATAATACACCTTGTCTTGACCGAAGATACTGGACCCAGGTCCGTCGTCATTAAAGGTTATGTTGTAGTTGGTGCCAGGTCCCGAATGAAACTTGTGTGATTTGTATCTACTAGACGATGGACGTTCCCACGTCTGTTGATATTCTCCCCCTGCATCTACATTTGGAAATCCTCTCCCTGTTTCGAGGATGTATATTGCCACTAAGGTATGTTGTGTTGATTAACTCTGTCTTCTAACATATTTATTCGCATATACAGATCATCTAATACTTCCTTAATGTTTAGGTGATCTCTGTAACCTTCTGGTTTATACTTTATCATGTCTGCACCTGGCGCAGGCATCTTACCCATAGCACCTTCTATTGTCTGTATACGAGCAGCAAGGTTCTCCAATGCCTTGGAGATCATATCCATGTGTTCTTTATATGCGTCTAAGAATTCGTTATCCATTAGTTAAAAGGTATAGACATCATCATTTCATTAGAAGGTGAACTCCTCTTACAGTAGTCCATTGCCTCCTGAGTATATATGTCCCATGCAAGAGCAATCCTTGTTTCCTTAACTGTACCTACTTTATGTTCTAACCAAGAAGGGAAGATCGTAGTCATACCAGGGATAGGGGCAGGAGTTAGGTTGCCACCATATAGAGAGTACCCAGGAATGTAATACTCAGTAGGTGTCTTACTATGTGTAAGCAACATATTACCCGACAAGAAAGTGTTCTCATGAATACTATGATGATGAGTTGGTAAGTGCTGCCCGACAGTAAGTTTATGAATCCAACCACGAATCCATAGTTTCTCAGGCATCTCTACTTCAAGTATATCACAGAATGCCCCAGTCATCAAGTGAATCTCAGGTAAGAGGTTATTTTCTGTTTGCTCATTAAAGAAGTTATACGTTGCCCACGGACGTTTTTCTTCTTCCCATTGTTCTAGGATTTTTTTACATTTATCTGGTTCTACCTGATCTAACCACATCGGGCAATCAAACCTTGGAGCAAAAGGAGTCTTTGGTTCCCAACTCCTAAAATGATACATTCTTGGATCATCGTATTTTACTCTCCCTGCACATGCTTCGACTCCGAACCATTGCATTTCTTGATTCACGCTCTTCATAATGTTAAGGGGTTATTTTTCTGCTTTTCTTAATATAATACTTCCGTCGAGTTCCTCAGTATATTCTATCTCGGTTCCTTCGTACCATCCCAATTCAGTCATTAACTCTGCTGGGAATGTTATCGACATGTCACCGAAATCATCAACCTCAACAGGTAATGTGAATCGTCTACTCATATTATTGTTACATGTATGTGTCATCATTATATAGGATTTGTATAGTTTGCAACATGTGGTGATCTCAGTACAAGTTCTACTGCCCTTAGTAAATACCCATCAATCTTTAAGTCGACTATGTTACTTGGATCTAACCATGCATGATGGAGCATATAACCATGTCCTAGGTAAATGCCACTGTGGTTACACATTCGCCCATCCTTGCTCGCATAACCGCCTTGTAGGGGATTTAAGTACAGTTTCATGACCATCATGTCACCAAACATAAGATCATCTAAACTAGGTGGTGGTGTATCTCTATCTCCCTCATAGACATGTATTACACCATCTTCCCATCTGTCTGCCTGATCAGCGATAAACTCAGGCATAAACAATGCCTTCCTATTAATATTTGGATAGTCTCTCAGGTTTAGATCAAAGAACTTATCATAGAACTCCATGCATATACCATAACAATCCCCCACTTTCATCTTACCTTTAATCCATGGTCTATCCACCCACTGACAATAAGTCTTCCTCATCATCTCCATTGACGGTCTCTGATAGTCCATAGTGGTAGTCATCGGTGTCTCCATAGCGTTCCATGTGTCCTCTCTCTACACTGAATACCCTAGTAGACACTTTAAAATCTGGCATCTTAGGATTCTTAGGTGTAAGAGAGTTATCATATATCCTTAACCTGTTATTAGGATACAATGCAAACTGTCCATTGTCAAGTTCTATTAAGTTATGACTCTTGTGTTCAGCAGGAGTCTCAGCAGTACTGTAATCGACTCTATCTATATCCTCATGATAATTATCCAGTGTAACAACGTACTTACCACGAATATTCCCATAATCTCTACTGTATATTTCATAATCCATACTCCCTATAAACTGTTTACATATAGCAGTCACCCCATAGTCCATACAATTCCAGAACTGTAAGTTAGGTAAATCCATATCAGGAGAAGGTGTCTCGGGGCGACTGACGAACGCACTGATAGGTAACTTATCATATATGGCAGCATACTCAGGTAGATATGTCTCAAAGTAGAATGCTCTACCAGGCATACTCTTTACAGATACCCATACACCAGGGGTAAACTCACCATGACCACTCTTAAAGTCAGTAAGGTATTCTTTCCTTACCCAGACCTCCTCAGCGGGCATGTTAGCAATTAGTGAAGACATAGGGGACTATTTTCTACCTGGGGAATTTTTTGTATATAGACTTTGACAAACAATCGAATTATATCTACCCCTCTGGGATACTTTTATAGCTTATGAACTAGGAACCCTTTTATATCGGCAACCCAATATAATAACAAACAGCATGAAATAACTGTCCTAAGTGTAATTAAGAAATCCCTTGGTATGACTGGGATCTCACACTTATTTGTTTATACTAACTGTTTCCCACTAATTAACAACAACTGTTCCCCACTATGTGTTAATAACTGTGTAGGTGTTAAGTATCATGAATTGCTACATCATAACATAGTCCTTCTAGAATGAAATACTCACATATGGGTGCATACTGGTGTAACTCCTCCCTTAACTCTGTATCTATTAGAAACTGGATAAGGTCTATCTGTTCATCAGGTGGCAACCCTCCCATGTCGTATAAGTCTAGTAGTAATTTATACTTAGTCGGCATAGTGTTTAGTTGAGTATGTTAAAGCATCTTGCAATGCCTGTGAGTAATTAAAGAAATTACCCATAGGTTCGCAACCCTTATAGTTATACCTCCAATAGTAACCAGCATGAGATTTACCTATTATAATAGTAACAGGGGGAACTGTCTCTAATACAACAGGGGGAAATACTGCCAGCGAAGTCAAAGAGGGCAAAGCGATCAGGGCAAAGTCTGCTCATTATATATTATACCATAACTGTCGATAGAGTCAACAGGGGCAAAAAGGTCAGGGCGGACTGTGTGGAATCGCTCGTATTACTTGACAACTCTCGCCTGATGTGTTACAGTCCGAGGTAGCAACGTGTCGAACCAAATAGAACACACACATACATTTATTTGTACATTTTAAATAGGTATCACATTAAAGGTTAATGTTATCCTATTGTCTGTGGGGTTGCTGTCAAATCCATGTGTTAGGTTACTTGGATAAATCACAATATCCCCTGCTGCGTAAGGGATAGTTGCTTCCTGTAAATTAAATGCGGTCATGCTCTCGTATGGTAGCATCATAATAGGATATGTATTTGAAATTGTATTACGTTTGAATTTCAAATAACTATGGGCATCTTTCTCGTATGATATAAAATAAGTGCCTGAGAATAAGCAATTACTGTGTTCATGTGGTGCATAAATTGCTCCCTGATGTGCAACTTCTAGGTAACAGTCGCTTATCTCAAAATTACTAGCATAGTTTAATCCGCTTTGATTATGCTTTCTTGCCACTTCTAACAGTAATGCTTTTAACTCTGGTATATCTGTTAAAATTTGGTTAGTCTCTCCGATTTGTTGAATATTATGGGATATTGCTTGACGATCATGTTTAACAAAATCCTGATTTCTTGCCCACTTCAAAACATCATCAACAAGTGCGGTTGCTGAATATTTTGTAACTGGTATCATGAATAACCCATAAGTCTCGAAATCTATCGCTGTTTCGAGACTATCGGATAAGTTAATAGTAGAGTCGCTCATTAATGATAAAAACTATAAGGTGTTTGCTCTGTCTGGTCATGCGTATTTATGACATTATCAAAGCAACTTTCCATGTCCTCTAATATTTCTACTAAGTCCTCTGAATTTGCTTGATAGTCGAATAGATACCACTCTAACTTTTGAAAGTCGTATAATGGGTCTCCGCCTTGGGAAACTTCTCTATAATACATATATCCGTCTCTCTCGTATGCTTCAAAGTTACAGTCATCATAGTTAAATAGCATTGTTTTATTCTCCTTATTGAATTTTAGTGTTGGGACTTCGGTAGAATATATTGTATCTCCGTATAGTGTGTTGTATCTGAATAGTGGGGATAGTTTCTGCTCTGGTGTTAGGTTATCTGGGTATAGTACATTGAAAAATGTGTCCTTATCGTTTATGATTAGGTCGATTGCGTTAGATACCATTGTATGAATATGCGAATATGTCGCTCTCTTCATATTACCATAATCTAGCGAATCTGTCGCTAATATACTGTTCTTTACTGCCATTGCCTTTTCCCCTGTGGATATGCTCTGCTCTGGTCTGTAATTAGAGAACATATCGTTAACGATAACTGGAACTGCGTCAAATAAATTCATGTGTGTTACCTGTGGTTGCTTATATATTAATTGTACCATAAAAAGCACCTATTTGGGGTGCTTTCTCTGGTGCGGTGTGCAACTAAAAAAATCGTCACACTCGATTGGGAAATACTCTGAAAATGTGTTATACTTCCTTTCCAGTTATGATAAACTGGTATTCTTCGTATGATAATTCTCTGGGTAAACCTTCGCCTACTGGTGGATATAATCGAACTGTGGCGGGATAGTATCCAAAAGTTGAAAAATGATCGTTTGCGTATTCTTCGATTAGATGCCTGACTGGTTCAAATATCTTGTAATATTCGGGTTCTCTTCTTAGTTTAGTCATAATATCCGTTTTCCTCCTGCTCTTCTCTGATCTCTTCACTTGCCATTGCAAAGAATTGTCTGATTGTCATATCAGGATATTCAAGTAGATAGGAACATAAAGCACCCATCTGCATATGCCTTGATTCTGCCATGTGGATTTGCTCCATAACTGTCATTGCATCAAATTGAAGTGAATTATCGTTCTCCTCTTCGATTTCTTCGGGAACATATAAAGGTGTATTATTTGACATTATGCAACCTCCATGCCTGAGTTGAATAACTGCTTAGTGCCTAGGAAGTTGACTAAGTACCATGTCCAGTCACGTTGAATAACTTTGAAACCTGTGTTGAACTCATAGCAAAGTGCATTGAGTCTAGACTTAGTGGTGTTAGACTGCCAACCGCCATCAAAGATATAAAGATTCTGATGTACATGATCGAATGTTGCAATATGATTGCCATGTAGATATACTGTGGACTCTAAACCATTGTCAGTAGTGAATACAGTTGTATTACCAGATGACCAATTTCTCTGTCCTCTGATTGCTCTGTTCATGTTCTTTTCAATGATTCTCATTTTAAAAATTCCTGTGTGGTTGCTTATGTCTATATTATAGCGAATATAGAGGTGTTTTCTGGTGCGAAGTGACACTAATATAACTGTCACACTCACACCTGTATTTTGATTAATATTGTGCTAGTGCTTTCTTATGAACATTAACAACTGTATAACCTTGCTTTACAAACATATTTCTGTATCTGGTTATCTGTGTCTCGTTAAAACTCTCCTCTGCTCCTTTTCTATCCATCATGAAAATTACATCAACTGGTGCTTTCTTAGTCTTATCCATTATTATTTCTGTGTACTCTTCCATGTCTAGGTCTCTCTTCTTATACTCATAGAATACTTTACCTATGATTTCAGAATGACATATAATATTTGAGTAACCTGACTCATGAACATAATGAACTGAGATCCAATTTTTCCAGTCTCCGCTTCCGTATGTATTGATTGCATCTACTACTAATTGCTGATAAGTGTTTAATTTGCTCATAATCCTGTGGTTGTTTGATTCTATTATAATCATATAAAGGTGAAAAAAGACCTCACCATGTGTAAGTAATTAAACTGTCACAACCACATAACAAATTTAATTCTTTTATGGTAAGGTCTTTGATTAGGTCTTATGTAAGATTGCAACTGCCACATCTAATTAAAGTTGGTGTTTTAAAGTTCGTATGCTTACTGCCTAGTGATACGATTTCGTATCATATCGGACTTACAGATAGGGAATCGTATAGTGTACCCACCTCATGCCGATTGTATTTAGTCTGCTTCCAAATCGAAAGTAACTTGAAACTTATCTGTAAAATCTTGATAATCAGTTACAACTAATGGGCATTTATTTAACCACTCTTGGAACTGTTCATAACGATATTCAAGTAATTTCTCTCTTGTAGGAAATCTTATTTGTTTGAATAACTTTTCATTCATGACCATGTAACCTCATTGTCTATTAAATAAGCGATAAAATCGTTCCACTCTGACCAGTCTTGATCGTAAACTTGATAAACTAGATCATCTAATTTATCCTTATTAAAGTTGATCTTCTTCCACTCTGGGCGGTCATAAGTATCAATTACATTCAAAATATCTGACCTAATATCAACATATTCAGTTGCGAATCTACTAGGGTCAGGGCATTGATTAATCCATGTTTCAAAATCCATAATTACCACTCCTCTTTTGGTAGATTGACTTGTTTAATTCTAGGTGCTGTATTTCTCTTATTATAGAGTAATTTATCAATAAATGACTGTAAATTGTCATCTACTGGTTGATCTTGCTCATAAATGCACCAATCAACGTGTTGCTGAAATGCGTGTAACTCGTCAAATGTAAATGTGACTGAGATAGTGCCTGCATTATCGTCTATAACTGGTGTTGTTAACTCTTTTAGATGATTGAGTCTATTAAATGCTGACATTATACTATGCCCTCCTCAACTAAACCCATAATGTTCCCCATTTCATAAACAATTTCGCCTGTGGCATTATCTCTAACACAAGAATACTCGTAGTCAAGACCAAAGTCAAAACATAAATCTTCTGCTCTCTGTAAATCATCTGTAAAAACCTCACTTTTGAATAATTTGGGTGTTTCGATTGTGTATTTGAACTGTGGCATTTTCTTGTGGTTGTTTGTATGTTTCTATTGTAATGGACTAAAAGGGCAAATTGGGCGGTGTGTGGTCAGTATATAGACTGTCACAAGTCTCAACTGTCTCACTCACACCTTGAATCAAATTCATTGTAAACTGCGTGCTTAATGAAGTGCCAACATTCATCTTCGGTGTCGAATGTGTCTCCTGTATGCTCTCCTTCATAAGTGAGTTCAAATACTCCAACTCCGTTGGTGCATTTTACTATATCCCACTTATCTGCAATATCTTCAAAAATTGCTGTATTAGTTAAACTGCTCATAATTCTGTGGTTGTCTTATATTATTTAATATAACCGATAATTACATTAAATGGGGAATGTGTGTGACACCTCATAAACTGGTACACTCAAATGGATTTCTGTCCTCTTTCCATTTAATCTTACCTTCTGCATTATTAATGTCAAAACAAATCTCACATAAACATTCATAGTTATTTGGCATTGTATAATCTTCCTCTATATCCCCATGCCAATAGAAATATAAGTCAGGTTGATAACCTTTTCTACGTTTTGGTCTCCTACCTAAGTGAAAGATACCATCATCATTTTCTATTTCTTGGTCATCAAAATTACCACATTGTTCACATAATGCCATTATTCTACTCCTATCTCGTCAAGTGCTGACATAATACGATTAGTTCTATCAATTAATGCCTGTCTGCACTCTATCAAGTCTTGATCTGATAGTTCTCTGAGTGAACAATTTAGTTCCTCTGCTTCATTCCATGCTTCCTCTATAAGGATAGGGTTGCTTCCATCACTATATGATTGTATTCTCTCGATAACTTCGAGTTCATCAAAATCTCTGTTTATAGCATTGTCTCCAAATGCTATTTCATAAATCTCTTCTTTAAAGTTCATTAACCGTTCCTCCATTCTTTTGGTATAGTGTAACCATTTTGGTCTTTTAGGGCATAATAAGCGGATATTAGAACCTTCATGTGTTCTTCATTCTCTTCTGCTATCCACTCGATTGAATCAAGTATCTCTTCTACTTGATCGAAAGTAAGTCTATAATCGAGGTAGTGATCTCCCTCTAAGTACTTTCTAGGACTTGTTTTCCTTATTGGTGGCATACCTCTATTACACATAATCCGCCTGACATACTGCATCAAATAGATTATCGAATGTCTGCATATCCATGTCTCCATTGGAATTAGCAACGATCTTCTCGCCATGCTCTGCGATCATTAACCATAATAGGTTGTACTGACCTGATGTAACTTGAATGTTTAATTTCTTCATGATAGTGGTTGAATCATTAATATTATTATAGAGGACTATGTGGGCAATTTAAACAAAAAGTGGACACTTAACTAGGTGTCACATAGTATCCATCATGTAGTTCTGCGTGTGTTACATTGTACTCTTCACATGATGCTTCGATCTCATAGTTATAGATACCATCATTCTGTTGTATCTCTTCTTCTATAAGTTCCTTCGCTTCGGTTACTGAGTCTGCTTCCACTTCAATAGCATATTCTACTGTTTTGGATACTAATACTCTATAAATCTGTTCCATGATTAAATCCTCTGTAAGTTGTAGTTCATGATCTCTTCATTATCATAATCAGAATTTCCATAACGATACTTGTCTGGATTTTTGAGTATATAATCCCATGCAACTTGCATTAAGTCCTCATTATCCCAGTCATTAAGATCGGATTCTTCTTCATCAAAATCATTCTCTTTACAATAATCTTCCCAAAATTCATCAAATGAAATTTCAAAACTTTGGTAGTAGTCAGTTCTTGTTGTGAACTGCATAACATACTGTTGCTTAACCATTGATTACTTCCTCGATAGTGTCTGTAAAATACTCGTCAAAATACTCCTCTATTTCTACCATTGCATCATTGAATGTTAGTGAGTCTATCCACTTCTGCATATCCTCGGTAGCATAGATGATTAAATCCTTCATTGACATATTGTCAACGATTCTATCAACATATAACTCTTTTAAGTCTTTAAACTGTTGATCTGTTAGTTCTCTTTTGGTCATGACTAGCAATAAAATGTAGTTGGTCTTTTTTTAATCTTGGATTGATCTTTACGATATAATCCTAACACCTCAAAGTCTCGATCAAGTCCAAAGGCGGACTCTTTTGAAAGTGGACTACCATAGGGTTGACGTTTTAGTTCAAGTGTGTCAGCATTTAATCCTCTGTTCTTGATTTCTTCTTGAACCTTCTTAAATGCTCCTACAACTGCGTCTTTACCATATCTCTCGAATGTCCATGTGTTGCCACTATTGGGTGTATCGAGGTCGCAATATGCCATACCTAGTTTATGAGCAATTAATCCTAGTTCTCTGTCTGTGAACTGCATTACCACTCTCCTCTGAATGACTTTTCGCACCAATGCTCTCCTTTATCGAGGACTCCTAAGAGTTGCATTGCTTCATCATAGCATTGCATACCTGAGCATGAAAATCTACTGTTTACATAATCAAAACCCATGTCTGTTAGTAAACTGATGACCTTATTTAATTTCTTTTGGTCATCTTTATGTACTCTAATTGTCATTGTGGTTGAATTAATGAAAGAATAAAGATAGGCGGTCAGTTGGTGGCGAGTTGCATTACTGACCTTTAATAATAATATTGCGTGGTAATCTTCTAATAAACTGACTTGTCATTTATTAGTGGGGACTTACACCTCCTCAGTTGAGCAATGTGACCTAATTAACCTAAGATGTTTGTGTGAGTGTGGGCAACCTAGTTTGGCAATCTAGGATTAAAACCTGACGGTTCGCCTTGCCCATGTATTCATTATAGTCGAGTGAATGTCGATTGCTATAATGTGTGTGACACTATTTCAACTGGATTTCATAGTGTATGTTTTTTACTAACCAACCTGATGAACAAGTAATCTCTTCGATTAAATCCTCTTCATTGTCCGCTTCCCATACACCTAAATGACGCTCTGTGACCTCTTTACGATCAAAGTTAGATGCTATAAAGAATACGTCTAACTCACTATTGCAAACTGTGTCTGCGTCATCATTATCGAAATCAAATTCAATATCTGTTACTAAAAACTGCATAATCCCTCCTCGAATTTCTGTAATAACTGCACTCTTCTATAATCTACCATGATCTTATCGTCAGTATATTCATCTACTATTTTAATTTGTTTAGTGTCATCAAATCTTGATAAAACATATCCCCATACCCGATTGTATGATACAATGTCTCCTATTGAAATTTCTTCAAATGTTTTATATGTCATTAATCAATACCTCTTAGGTGTGAGTTTTCATGATAGACTTTCTTAGTCCAGTATTCTATTTGATAATTGTATGTCTCTTCATCAAGTGATTGTTTTCGGTGTTTCATCATTTCATATGCCTTATCTGTGGCATATTCCCATAATCCCTCTTCATAATACATTTAATAGTCCTCCTTTAAGAATCCATACTTATCATAGATTGCTGAATATTCTCTACCTCGTTTTGTTGCGTGTAGATACTGCTCAAATGTGGGTACGGTATGGTCATCATCATCACACCTCTTTAACCACTCTTCTTTATACTCTGAAAATGCTACTGACATCATGATTAAACCTCGAATACAAATGAATCAATAAAACTAGGTGTTATTGTATTATAATCCTCGTTAGTTAATCCTTTTCTTACATCATCAATAGTATAGAATAGATCAATAGATTGTACTTTGTTACCGTATTGTCTCTTCAATACTGGTTTAATGTTGGTTCTATCCTTCGCTGACTTGACGTCATCAAATCCTACAACTTCTCCCTTCTTATTGAATCTAGGTGCTGTTCTAGGTAGTAATGAAACAAATAATATCTTTTCGATTGTTTCATTTACAATAGGTGCATAGAATAGTCTTGATGCTTCGCCTATCGTAGTATTTGCATAGTTCTTGATGTTCTTATTGACATTGCTGTTGATTGCCTTGGCAAGTATCGCATATTTGATATAACCATTGTCATCTAGACCTACAATATCAATATCGAATGTACCACCAAATGCGTCTTGTTGTAGTTTATACTCTTGTCTCCAATGTAATGATTTTAGTTCTGGATATGTTTCTAGGAACTGAGTTAGTAGTGCATCATGCAACTGGTCAGTTCTCTTAGATGATCTTACGTTTTGGAAACTTGTTTCTAAGAAATTGAAAATCATGTTATCTGTGGTTGATATATCCATTATAGTCATACGTCTAGCACCTGTGTCAAACTATGTGACACTTACATAGGTGTCACAGCAAGATTGAAACTGAGCGTTAATCTGTTATTATCAAATCTTTGAGTCTTTACACCATGTCGTACAAACGAGGGAAATAACAATAAATCTCCTTCGGTTACATCAGGTGTTAATATCTGATCTTGCTCGAATATATGTGTGTAACCTAGTACTGTATGCTCTAAGTTTAAATTCTCAAAGTAAAAGTTAGCATCTTCTCCCTTCTTATACTGTATGAATATTACTCCACTAAAATTAATAAAATCAGGGAAATTTACATGATGATGTGGTTCTTGTGTGTGTCCACTATTATATAAGTTTAACCATGAATTTATTAAATCTATGTTGCAATGTGTGGGGAAATATTGATACAAATAGGGTGCGAGAACCTTGCCTAGTTCATCAGCATCTACTACATCTTGCTCTTCAAAATATGTTGTATAAACACTACAATTCCATTTACCCTGAGCATCTTTGAGTAAATGTTTAGCACTATCTAATAATGAACCAAATAACTCTTTATGGTTATGTATCTTGCAATGGTAGTATTGTATAGGAAATAATGTATGCTTCATTAAAATCCCTTACCGCCTGATCTCTTAGGTTTAATGTCTATTACTTCTACATTCTCTATTAATTGATGTTTATGCCAATAGTTCTCTATAACATCATTATAATCGTATGTAATGACTGAACTACCGTCTTTACAATTAATCTTATACTTATGTCTATTGTATTGTCCTTCACTTGTTTTAGTGAAGTAATTGGATTCTTGCTCTGGTGTTATCATCTACAATACTCCTTATCTACTTTACATAGTTCCTCGTATAATCTATTGTTTCTTTCACTCCTATCAATTTTAAGTGATGTTCTAATAAGTGATAGAAATACAAGTCCGATTAAAATGTATAAAAAATAGGGTCTCATAGGTCAAATCCTAACTCTTCTTGTAACTTATCTAGTTCAGCAGAACATTCGCCACACCGCCAACCTTCTACCTCGTCTCCGTAGTAAGCATAACGATTAACAAATCTTCCAGAACCCATGTGACAAGGTTTTCCACAATCTACGCAAATTTCTGATTCAAATAGATTCATAGGTTGAATAACAACTTCCATAATACTCCAATAATAATGTTAAGTCAAATTCTGTGTGAGTTTGATAATAGTTCCAATAACTATCTCGTCAAACTGGTCAGCATTGTCAGGTCTTACACCTAACATTTGAAATCCATAGTCACATATCTCTTCTATTTGAGCAAGTGATTGATCTCCACCACTCATAATATACTTATCGAATGTTGCTATTTTAGTGTGATGATTAGTCGGCATAGTGATTAGTGATAATGTCTTTTAGTTCTTCGAGTTGATTACGCTCTAATAAATTGAACATGAACTCTATTAAGTCATGCTTTCCGCCTTCATAATCCTGACCTACAATATCATGTAAGTCATCTAATAGATTTAGGTCAGTTTGATTGTAGTTAATCATGTGTCCTCTGTATTAATTTCATCATACACCCTAACGGATAGTTCTTGGTCTCCACCTGTGTCAATATTATTTCTGTCACAAGCATTGCCCACTATCTCCCAGATTTTGTTAAGTTCATCATCATTGAGATATGAAGTCATATTGTAGTAAACTTCAACTTTACCATTATATGAACATTCTCCATACGGATTGTCCTCTGGGTATTCCCATAATCTACTCTCCGTCATGATCTATCTCCAATGAATCAATAAAGTCAACACAATACTGTGTGAATTTCTTAACATCAACAGGTGCAACTTTATCGTTGTCCTCTCCAATATAATAAAATTGGTTGTTGGTGTTTGAAATGAATGTAAGAAGTGCTGTTTCGTTTTTAGTGTACATGATCTTAAAATCTAGTGTTGTCTTTAATTTCTTTTAGGATTGCATCAACTTCGCTGATATATTCGCTATCAGCATATTTGAGTGATGCTTCAAGACTACTCTCAATAATTGAGAGTTGGTCTTTTGTAAATGGAACTAAATGTCTCATAGTGCTAAATCCTTTAAGTCTTGAACTGTAATTCCCCTCTGTGGGTTGTAATTGATTGTCATGCCCATAACATCAGTTAAGATGTCTCTTACACGCTCTCTATCGAGACTATCTCCGTCTCCCCATGTAACATTGTCATTCATACTCTTGAAATAGATAGCAGTTGCTTTGAAAATGTCTAACTTTGTTAGTCCTTCTATTGGATATAGTGAGTCATCATCACTACCATAGAATGACCACACATAATCAACAAAATCATCAAGTTGTCTCTTGTGTGTAATTGTGTCCATTGCTTTGTGGTTGAAATATATTATCATTATAAAGGTATGATTCTACGATTTAAACAAGTAGTGTGCCACTTTTTAAACTGGTTACAAACTTATTATAAAATTGTTCATCTGTGGTATGTTCTACCTTAATTAAAAATTCATTAAGTACATCAGCATCATTTACATAATACAAGAAAGATGCCATGTCATTTGCCACATATTGTTGCAAATCTTCCATACTCATGCTATCAACGAGAGTATTAATATATGTCTCTTTAAGTGTCATGCTAGAACCCTATCATAGTTTTTCATCATATCATAATCGTTGTTAGGGTCTTTATCTGCTTTATAACAGGCATCAAAGACTTTGGTATAAACCAGATTTATTAAAATCTCTCGTCTATCTGGATTAACATTGCCAGTAGTATTGAGTCTAGACTCTACCATAATCTCACTCTCCCCTTCTAATAGGATATTGAGTGCTGTTATCTCCATGTCATCTAATACTATTGTGTGTCTCATGATTCGCACCCCTGTTTGTAAATTTGATACTGTTGTTCTTCAAGTGATTGCATTGCTTCCTCTACCTCTGGAAATTCTAGATCATTACCTGATTCAGATATGTCTGTTAGTTTCCATTCTAGGTAGTACATAATATCATTGAGTTGTTCCCATGATAGTTTGATGTCAACTTCCTTACCTTGAAGTTTATGAAAGTCTCTTATATCTGGATACATCATTTTGATGCACCTGTGTTGTAGAAACCTTGATTCAATATCTTTTCCGCTAATTCTTTTTGTTCTGGTGTCATGTAGATATGATAGTTCTTGAAAGCATCATACATGAGTTCAAATTCTTTTCTTGACATAGTGGTTGAAATAGTTTGATATTTCTATATTATATGATTGTTATACAATTTCAACAAACTATGTGACACTTAATATATTGACACACCTTTATGTGGTGCGATCACTCCTAGTGTTATTCTTATATCCTCGTTAGGTGGTTCGCCATCATGTTCCTTCTGAGAATCAAATATGACTAACCTACCCTCTCGAAATGGCACTCGGTGACCGTCAGCAAATGTTGTATCACCACTCTGACCGTATGCGTGGTATATGATACTTGTTGCTTTATGGTTAAAATCTGTGTGAGTCTGACTCACTTGATGTGGGTGTTGAGCATTGACTAAAACTCTATGGATATGACTTAGAGGTAGGTCTTTACATATATCTTTCATTATACATTCATTAAGATAAGCGAAAAACCAATACCAAGGTGTTTCTCCTGTAAACTCGTTATCCCTGATAACAGTATTACCCCAGAATCTTGCTTTCTTATAGTCTCCGTATGGTGTGTTGTTATAGTACATAGGGAAATCAGTTGACAAGTATTTACCTACGTCATCTATTAACCAGTCTGGGAAATATCCGTCAACTACTCTGACGTCACTTGTGCTGTATGTCATGATGTTACTTTAAAGTTTGCTGATACTGTGATTCTAGTAGTATCTGATCTATGTGGTTCTACTTGATGATGTAACCATGAGGGAAATATTATTATATCTCCTTCTTGTACATCAGGAAACCATGTGTTTACCACTCCACTATAATGTTTAGTGAACTCCCCTAAATGTTTAGTTTGATCTGGGTCATAGAACAAAAATCTAGCGTCATTAAGGGCATATTGGGCAAAATATGAACATGAGAAAGTACAGTTATCAGCACCTATGTGGGTGTGTACTTCTTGACTATCTCCTCTCCCATATTTGTTTAACCATGCTTCGGTCATAGTAAACTGGTGCAATGGATTACCTTTTAATTGTTGGTGCATATCTAACAAGTTAGGTTTAATGCACTCATAAAAATAATCCCATGAGAAATTGTTTTCAGTTTCAAATGATGATTGAACACTACAATTCCACTCCTTTGGTTGAGATAGTTTATCATCAGTTAATTCAGATAATAGTTTATCTTTTAACTCTTGATGTTTCTCTACCTCTCCATGATAATAAAATTGTGGAAATAATGTACAGATTTGACTCATCTAACGATACTAAGTGGTGGTTCTCCTTTATTAAAGATACTATCACATACTAATTCTAGTCTCTTGATAGTTCTCTTTGATGTCTTGTGTACTGGAACTGTAATGTAACCAGTAGGTTTATGATATAGTGACCACTTACAAGGTGTTAGTTCTCCACTCTGTAACCTGTTACTATCTCTCCTATCTAGACGTATAACTCGACCAATAGTCTGTGCCATTTCAACTACGTTAAGGTTTCTTAACAAGATACAATGGGTCAGTCCATGAACATTGATACCTTCACTAAGAATAGAATAGTGAAAGATAACAAACTTCTTGTCTGGGTCTCTACCCCATGATGTAAGAGTATCAAAGAAATATTCTCTTGATACTTTCTTACCATTGATAATAGCACCGAACTTAGATGTGATGTGTAAGGTGTCATATCCACGCTCTGACAAGCGAAGCAATAGAGTGGTCTTAGCGATCATACCTTGCAATACACCGCTACTAGGAACTGCTACAAGTACCTTAGATGCGTGTGTATCATCTAGTGTATCAATAATATCGTCAACTGACTCTGCATCTACTTCATGACAATTCTCCCTAGTCCTAGTTGCATCAATTTCAAATGGTACGATAGTCGGTGGTAGTATGTGACCTTGATCTACGAGTTCTGGTGCGGGTACATTGATAAGTCTCTTACCATATACCTTCTCGTTAGTCATACTACGCTCATGTTGATGTGCTATGCGAGGTGTTGCTGTAAAGAAATATGATTGTCTTGATTTGTAACTCATTGCCTGAGTACCATCAAAGAATCGTCTAGTAACTGAGTTATGTGCTTCATCATAGTATGCTACGTCAACTTCAATATCAAGACTATTTGTAATCTTGTGTAGTGAATGATATGTAGTGAATATGATAAGATTCTTAGGTGTATTGTGATACCACTCTTCTAGTTGCTTAGTCTTAGTAGTTGACTTGAAGTGAGTCTCTCCTGAGTGGCAATGTATAACCTCGATAGACTGATTGTACCAACCGTCTAGGTTCTGTTCTAGAAACTCTGAACATAATTGATTTGCTAGTAGTATGCGAGGTGCAACCACTACAATAGTTTTAGGTACTGAGTTCTGACAATATGTCATACGAGCGTGTTCAATCATAATCATAGTCTTACCACCACCTGTGGGTACTATAACTGAACCTTTGTTGTTTTTACGCATTGTGTCAAATGCTCGCTGTTGATGTGGTCGTAATGTAATTGTCAACTCAATAATAATATAATATTCCTTAGTATAGTGCATAGGTTGAATAGTAGTCAACCCCTTGTGACAGTTTATCTTTTGTCTATCTCTGGCATCATATCATTGCCTGCGTGGTCATTGATCTTACCTCTATATGATTTGACTCTTTTAAAATGTATAGGGTCTAGTTCTAGTTCTTCCCAATCACACCGCCTGACTACTAGACTGACTGTTCTATATCCATATCTGGTATTCTTGTCTGGTATCTCTCTTAATATTAATGTGATATAGTCATCACTTACAAATCCAATAGTTCCTTCAAATCCTTGAAATCCTGCTTTACTACCAACTGATAGTGCTTTGAGTATGTCTCTAATTTCCAATGGTATGCTCTCTGAAATGAATAAGGGTGTACTCATAGGTTTATGAATGACGAGGGATTGCCAAACTTTCCTCGTAACATCATATTAAATGCTAACGAGTATCTTATCTCACTTGATAGATTCTCTGTTACAAAATGAAATAGATCACTAGGGAACATAATAACCATGCCCTTCTCTGGTCTGATAGTCCACTTCATACTATTGTATATGTTATGGTGTGTCTTATCTGGACTTATCATTTCAAATTTATGGTTGGTGAATACCAAATCACCACCGTTAGGTTCGCACTCCAAATATACTATTCCAGAATATAAACAATTTCTATGATTATGTTCATGTGATTTATCTTGAAACTTATGTCTATTAACCCATGAACAAGGTATGTCTATATCATTCTTAGTATCACACCCCATGACACCATACACATACTCTTTAACAAATGGACTTAACCACTCTGTTAGTTCTGGTAGTGTGTCCAGTATGTTCATGTTGGTTGTTTGTTCTCCACCTTTATGCCTATTAGAATAATTATGATATTCTAAATCCTTAATGTTAGGGATAACATCAGGCATATCTTTACCTACCTCTACAAATACAGGTGTAGAGAATAGTGGTATTACTTTATCAGTTAAGTGAGTAGTTTGCATTAATCAAGATACGACATTTATGTAGTTGAGGACTGTGACCTGTGTGTAAATGTTTACCATTAAAGGTAATCATTCTGTTTGCTTTGGGTGTGACTCTATGTATTGAATTATCCTCTCCCATTATTATAGTATCTCCATCACTATCATTCACATAATATATACAAACTCGGTGTGGTTGTTTAGCATCAGTATGAAAGTCATGTCTATATCCTTTTGGATTATACATTGTCATGTCACATCTTGCTCTATAACATTCTTTCGCCCCTACTTTCTCTTGCATTTTTAATACTAACTCAGAAAATTCTGGGTCATTTTCATTACTCAACCAGTGGTTGAACCCTAGTGCTGAGACGTCAAGACTGCCTGCTGTTAGAGTATTCTGGTAGAACCAAGGGAACTCCCACCCTGTGAGGATAGATAATAACTCTTGATGATAGTCCTCGTCAAGGAAATCATCATAGGTATTCATCTCTAAGGTGCAATGCTGTTGCAATTTCATCTAATAAGATTAGTTTATCGGGTGGAATTTCTCCCAATTTAGTGTAATACTCTTTCTGCAAGGAAAAAAGAGCATGACGCACCAGTTTCTTTTGTTCTGGTGTTAGGATAGCGGATTTAGGAAACATAGTTGCATACTGGGTTATGCGTATATGTTTATTTAACCACATACTCAAACAGTATACCACAAAACTGTCATAAATTCAAGACAATTTGGGCAAAATGGGCATTATGAAACCCTAGGTTTGAAGTTAATATTGAGTGCTATCCTGTACCCCTTGCTTGGACTACTGCTTGCATGCCTGCGTAGTCCATCAAATACTATCATCTTACCTCTCTCTGGTGGTATGTGTATGTTTACCTTGTTGACATACTTATCTTCATCAGGAAAAAAGAATGTGTCTCCATCACTTTTGTTCACATAATATAATGCTGTGGTATGTGGTTCTTCAAAGTCAACATGAGGGCAATGGTGTGGTAGGTTATCAGGTAACAGACACCCTAACCTGACTCTGTATATGTCAGTAAATGGTTGCTTTGCTCTGTGTGCTATTAATCTTAATGCTGATTCAAATAGATCATACTGGTGACTAACAACTTCATAGTTCATCACCAATACATGAGAGAAACTATTGTTGTCATATACTCCTGCGTATGGTGTTGCTTGTTCATCAGCAAACGTTGTTTCTTTCAACAAGTACCAAGGAAATGTCTGCGAGGTTACTATCTCCTCGATCTGATCCATCATAGGATCAGGCAATGGAAAACAACTATTCGATAACATATTGCTTCCTATCACTCTCTACATCAAGTGGGTACATACAAGGTATAGACATACTCAATCGTTTACCACTAGGAAATGGTTTGTGATATGTCCTAGCGGGTATGTACATGACGTCTCCCGCTTTGAGTGTAACATCTAATGCTACATTTAACTCTTGCCCTGCCTTATCAGGTAGATATGGTTCATCAGTCATTTCTACGAGTGCTGAACAACGCTCTTCAAATACATTCCAATGTGTCTCTCCTTCTATCTGACATATAAAGTTTGGTGGTATGTCCCAATGCGAACCAAATGATGTGCTATCTGGTTTTGCTGCTCCAAATATATGTGCATCACAGTTGCAATCAAATACTGATTCTATATTCTCTAATAAATTATCTACTGCTGCATTATAGTGTCCATACTGTTCAATAATAAATGTATATCCTTCATTAATTGCTGCGAATAATTCTTCCTTGCGAGGTACTCCCTTCTCATACCAGACTTCAAACTTCTCTGGTAACATCAATCTTCTTCCGTTCTTATTTAATATCTGAGTTCTATAATACCAAGGATTATTAAAGCAATGTGTGACTGTATCCCAATTCACATACTGTGTAGGGTCAGGTAATGCGTTTCTCCATACTCTTGGTTTATCTCCACATACAAATAGATCAGGATTTAGAAATGGAAGTATAAGTTTATTCAAAATCTCCCTCCGCTGGGTCGATAGGGCAACCCGCTACATTAAAACTAATAGCAATTCTATCTCCTCTTGCTGGTTGAGTTCTATGCTTTAACCATGAGGGAAATATTATATAATTATATGATTCTGCATCTATTTCTTGCCAATCATATTGTACTCCTTGATGATAATAGTCGTCTCTTACCCAATCATCATAATCTTCATTGAGTGGTAACATTCTCCATATCTGTTCTAATGGATTCTTAAATTCTATATTGCCTGCACCTTTTTGTTTCTGTAAATAATATACTACTGATACATCTGACTTACCTCTACCTCCTTTATGACAATGCACCCCAGTAGTATCTCCTTCGCTGTGCTTATTACTCCACATACTATCCAAATATATGTGCCAGTCTTTACGATAGTTTAAATCATTCCTCCAATAGTCTGCTGCTTCTACCATGATAGGGTGTGTCAACCAGTCAAATTCTTTATGATCAAACAACTCTTTACCACCACGTTGTGAACCAGTAGAGAGTCCAGATTCTAAACCATAGTCTCCTTTACTGGATAGGGCAAAATAGGCATTTAAGATGCTCTGAGACGCTTCTAGGTCGCTCTCAGAGGGTGTTATCGTACCGAATCGTATGAGTGTTGGGAATACATTAAGTAGCATTGTTTCTAACAATATTCAACAGATCTTGTTTTGATCTTTTAGGAACTAAATTGAATGAAATACTGATACGATCTTCGTCAGTTTCATTCTCTCTAACTCCATGACTTAACCAAGCAGGAAACAAGATTAACCTACCTTCTTGTGGTGGATAAGACCAAGTACTACTGGTATGAGGTACTTCTGCTGTACTCATATCTTCTGCTACACCGAGACTATGTAATACATAACCATCAGTACCATCACGGTGAAAACATATCCTCCCTGGTTCACCTTCCTTTGGTACTTTAACATAATATACACCAGATATTACACACCCTGGGTGTGTATGTACCTCGTTATATCCACCATTTCCATTTATATTAATCCACGCATTTGCAAATGATAATTCAGTAGACATTGGACCAAATGTTTTATAACAATCTAGTGCATTTGATTTAATATCTTTTAATAATAAACCAAACTCATCTACATGAGTTCCATTATCTAAATCTTCGATTACTTGTTCTCCCATAAAATCAGGGGATTGATAATTCAATACACCCCGATTACTTCGTGCTTTACCCTCCATAGTACTTGCTACTTCGTAACAAATATCCTGCATTTTTTGCACGTCAATGTTTAAATCAACCCACCAAATTGGTGTGGGAAAAATATAATCAAGATTCATCATTTACTTAGGAATGTTTACGTCAGCATCAGTCGCTGATGCATCTGCTTCCCAGTTAGCATACTTGGAATAATCTCCACCTTTTTTAGAATACTTAGAGTTAGTTCTAACTTTAATCTTCTTACGTTTTTCTTGGATGTCAATCTCTAACCAAGGTTCTGCTTCTACTCCTAACACTAGGGTTCTGTATAGATTTAATGTTTCTAAACCACCTTCTAGTTTAACAATATCATCACGCATTTCATTCATTCTAGTGAAGTCAACTCTTGTCTCTGCTGACTCAAAGTTCATAGCAGATAGTGATGCTTGTAGTTCAGTATATTCTTTATACTTTTCTCTATGCTGATAGCGTAAATTTAACCAGAGATCATCAAATGATTTAACTGCTTCTTGTGCAGTATCTACCTCTGTAATTTGCTCAGGCAATTCGGGCAGTTCTGAGGATTCTCCGTCAGGTAATACTACATCTAATGGTACTGTCATAATTAACTGTAAATAGTTTGCTTTTGGAATTCGTATGACGAGGGTAGATCATCACACCAATGATACATTGCTTTGTTCCAACCGTCAAATAACAACTCTGCTTTGTCAAGTTCAATCTTGTCCGCTGCTTCTGATAGTTGATTTTGTAGTCGGGTAAGTTTCAATGTATGTTTATTTAGGGGATTAAAACCCATGCCTGCTCCTATGTATCTAAGTCCATCATTATAGTTTTGATCGCCAGACCATTCATAGGAAACATGCTTTTCAGAACTATATTTAACAAATAGATTATCTAGTGATGCAGTCGTAAAATCATATTCTACATCATTTGCTACGGTTTGCCAATAGGGTGTTTCACGAGCAGAAAAGGCATAATGAGCAGCAATGAAATTCTTGAATCCTTCTATTTCAAGATCATTCACTAAGTTTAGCATATCTGCTTCAACTTTGGGTACAAATCCCTCTCTACCTTTCAAAGTGTTACAAATTCTAATGATCTGTTCATGTGTTGTCAATAGTCCTGTTGCTTCTAATGGTTCAACAAAACAGTTTGCTAACCCAACTGCTACTACATTCTTCTCCCATGATTTTTCATGCTTACCATTTCTAAATGGTACTGTCCTAAACTTTGCTTGGTCTGCTCTATACTTACCACTTCTTCTAACTAGGTATTGATATAGTTCTTCTTCTGGATTCTTTGCAAAGTCTTTTGAGTGTACATAACCACACCCTGATCTCTCCCATAATGGTACATCCCATATCCAACCATTATCAACTGCTGTGCATGTAGTTGTATTAGTAACTTCTATTTGTGGTTGTTCATGTGGCATATGACATGTAACTGCTGTATCATTTAACAAACAACCACCTTCATTTACATGAAATGATTTAAAAGGTACCTTCATAAGACCTTCTAATAATACTGAGTTGAACCCTGTGCAGTCTATATACAGATCATATTTTAGTTCTTTATTTCTTGCATATAATACGTCAATGTTACCATGTTCATCTTTTACACACCCTGTGATCTCTCCATACATATGATCTACTTCTTGACATCTATTATCTCGTAACCACTGACCAAACTTAACTGCGTCCATATGATATGCAGTATCATGATCGAAAGGAAACTTATCACATCTTGTAAGTTTATTAGCATATGCTAGATGACCTATGATATTCATAGATCGGGCAAACGTGTCTCTTGTAAACTTCTCTGGTTTCTCTATATTCAAAGCAAACCATGACATCCACCCATGTGGTAGATCATTTACAATAGTAGATTTACCAAAGGGATAATCCCATGTCTCTCCCTTCTTATAGAAATCAGTAAATCTTATGTTGGATTTATATGTGCTTCCTGTCTCCTTCATCCATTCTTCATCTGTCAGGTCTAATAACGCAAAAAAGTCGTTGATCTGCCCAAGTGTAGATTCTCCTACACCTATGATGGGTTGATCTTTCGACTCTATTAGACTGGTTTTAATATGTGGGCAAAGTTTCACTAAGGCGGTTGCAGTCATCCATCCTGCGGTACCACCTCCCACAATGAGTACATTACGAATTTGCATTATGTAAGTTAAACGTCAGGTACTTGTTCTTCGTTCTTTGGATCGTATTTTCCTATCTTAAATTCTATCTGAACTTCTTCTGGCATTTCCTCTGGACCCATCCATGCAGGCATTGTTTCATCATGTGGGAATGGTTCATCTGGTAACACTTTCTGTGTCTCCATGTGAGTTTCTCCACTCATTTCATCGAGTACTTCTACCTCTTCATATTCTACTTTCGGGCACTCTTCTTTAACTTTCTTGATGTGGTTGAAAAACTCACCTGTCTGATCTAATGTACCATTCTTGATGTCATTATAGATCATAGAAAGTTGCAACCCTGGGTCGCCATAACTTACTTGGCGAATTAATTCTGGGTCGTGGTATTCAAAATCTGGAATCCACTCTCCTAATTCTAACTTCCATAAGTTAGATGCTTCGTCAGGTATATCCATCCATTTCATAGATGACCCTGGACCTGTGTAGACCTCGAATTCGCTTCCTGCTTCAACGATGTCTGTAATAAATCCGTCTGCACGGACTAATGCTCTTTTTCCCATTGTTAATCGAATTCGTAAACTACAACAATACCTTGGCGTCCGTCTCCACCCCTTTCAGAGTTTCTACCCGAACTACCTCCTGCTCCATATGCAGCATGTGCTCTGTGACGTTGTGCCCACTGCTGCTGTCTATGTGATGTAGGAGCAGAACCACCCCAGAAAGATGTTCCACCATGACCTAACCCTGGTGGGTTTCTGTGTCCTTGACCAGAACCACCATAGATTCTTACTGAACCTTGGTTTGGGTTTCCACCAGTAGCACCTTCATGCTGCTGACGTCTGTTAGCACCCTGTCCACCACCAGATGAGACGTAGTTACCAAAGGATGAAGTTCCTCCGTTACCACCACGACCTGAGTAACCAGTTCCACCACCCGCACCACCAACGGTAACAGAGATAGAGTTGATATTCTCAACGTTGACTATGGATTCTGTGTGTGCACCAGCACCCGCTGATTCACCATAACCTGATCCACCGCCACCGCCACCAGTACACATAACCCAGATACGTTTGATACCTGACGGTTTATTCCATGTACTATTACCATTATACACTGAAATGGATTTTGGTCCACCACCTGATTCGATAGTACCCCATGACATTGTACTACCGTTTGTAGTCAAGAATTTACCTGACTGTCCTGATACTGACGGAATAACCTGTGCAGATGACCCTGCTATTGTTCCGTTAATATTAATGTTGCTTACAGTAAGAGTACCGTTCACTGTGATGGAACCAGAACTTAGGTTTAATCCACCAGAACCTGATAGGTCTCTAATTGATGTTACTTTGAGGGTACTCATTGGGTACTAAATCTCCTTCGTTGTTATTTATATCAAATAAATTCGTAGACAACTACGATTCCTTGACGTCCGTCGCCACCACGTTCACTGTTTCTACCTGATGAACCGCCTGCTCCATATGCAGCATGTGCTCTATGTCGCTGTGCCCATTGTTGTTGTCTATGGGATGTTGGTGCAGCACCACCCCAGAATGAACAACCACCATGACCTAACCCTGGTGGGTTTCTATGACCCTGTGATGAACCACCATAGATTCTTACTGAACCTTGGTTGGGATTACCACCTGTGGAACCATCATGTTGTTGTCGTCTGTTGGCACCTTGACCACCACCTGATGAACAATAGTTACCAAATGATGATGTACCACCATTTCCACCACGACCATTATAACCAGTACCACTACCAGCACCACCAACTGTTACTGAAATACTATTGATGTTAGTTACATCAACAAATGATTCTGTATGGGCACCAGCAGCACCAGATTCACCATATCCAGAACCACCTCCACCACCACCTGTGCATTTAACCCAGATCCTTTTTACTCCGCTGGGTTTGTTCCATGTAGAGTTACCATTATATACTGAAATTCCATTTGGAATACCTTTGTTTGTTGAGTTTCCAACCCACTGGATCTGTGATCCATTAGTACTTAAAAATGATCCTGATTGTCCTGACTGTGATGGAACAATATAACCTGATGAACCTGATACATTTCCATTTATAACAATATTAGTGACATTGAGGGTACCATTAGCAGTTATCGTTCCGTTTGAGAACGACATACCGCCTTGATTACTAAGGTCTTTAACTTGTGCAACTGTTAACTGCGTCATCTGATACCTTTTCTTTTATTTATCTAATTAGGAGCGATAGGACGTGTTGCCCCATCTTCCAAATACTTTTGATGTGCTTCCCACTCTTCGTCAGTAGGATAATACCCTGGGTTGTAGATCATCTTATTTATGGCAGAACGCTCAAAAGTCCCTGGGGTGTCATGATTACAAGGTTGTATATTGAATACAACTTTCTGTTCTACTACTGGACTGTCTCCTTCACAGAACCAAAATGTTACATCATATAGATTAGTGCCTTCTTCTATGTGGTCACCGTCAGTAAAACCACTGATCCATATTTCCTCGAAACATGATTGGTCTGATGCTGTTGGACCATCATGTGTAATTGAGTATATACTTGCCTTATCTTTCTGTCTTATGATATCTATACCATATTTAAGGTTATCATATTCAGTAAAATAAGATCCATTACTACCATTCTTGATAGCACCAACATGACACTGTATATTTGGTGCATGAAATATAGTACGAGAGATCATAATACTCTCCTTATCAATATCCATGATGAAATTGAAATGTGTGTGACGTTGTACGTCTGTTATGGTGTCTACACCACCATTGTCAATGTTAGTAAATTCCATTAAGTTTGCCTCTCGTAACCAATAACAATTCTACCTGTACCACCATTTCTCTGTCCTGCACCATTTCTAAATCCATGACTAGATTCCCCTGGGGTACCGTAGTTTCCAGCAGCAGTTCTTGATGATAACGCTGATCCAATAACGAAGTTAGATCCACCGCCACCGCCTGCTGCACCATGACAGTCACATCCTGGGTCTCCACCGACGTTACCGCCTGCGTAACCTCCTCCGCCACCGCCACCGCCAGAGCGATCTCCACCTGGGCGTCCATTAGAACCTACTCCGCCACCACCTTGTGCACAACACGAACCTCCTCCTGCACTGCACGAACCACCTTGACCGTTTTGATTTCCACCACCACCTTGTCCTGCACCACCGCAACCTTCGCGACCACCTCCGCCACCGCCACCGCCAGCGACTAACCATATGTTCCCAAATGCTTCGGTACCATTGTATAAGACGGTGCCAGCACCGCCACCCCCGCCACCAGCGGAACATCCTCGACATCCTGCATACCTTCCTTGTCCTCCATTACACCATGAACTTCCATTACTTCCTGCTCCTCCTGCTCCCCAACAACCATAGCAACCACTACCATTTCCACCGCCACCACCGACTGCGACTCTAAAACTTTGTCCTGCTACTACTGGAAAACTTCCAAATGCGAATCCACCAGACCCACCACCGTTTCCACCTTGTCCACCATTTCCTCCTGCACCACCCCATGCCCATACATAGATGACACCTTCTCCTGACCCTGATATATCGTCTATACTGAATGTGCTTGTACCACTAGACTGCCATGAGTGTAGAGTGAGTGGTATATTGTCTGCATCACTATTAGAACCAGTTGAAAGAGATCCACCAGATGCAGCAATGTATGGTGTAGAGTCTCCTCCTCCACCACCCATTTGCATAAGTTTATTGGTTCCAATAGGCATAATAATTAACTAGCGAAGTTCGTTACCATAACAAAACAAGTCCACTGAGAACCCTCTAAGTAGAACATACACTGATATGAGTTTGCATATTCTGCTGGGGTCAAGTCATCTACGTTAAAATGTGTGTCTGCTGTACTACCATTTACCTGTACAGATGTAATAGCACCATTACCATTTCGTTGGTATATAAGCACTGATCCGTTAAACATGATACCAGACTCATTCGGTACATTATTAAAGTTTATAGTAATGTTACCGTTATACCCTGTTGGGTTTTTGGTTTCAAATACGTTTGCTATGCTATGATCAACAGTTACAGTAGATGACTTAGCAAATGATAGTATTCTTTCTTTTGTTTGTCCGAACTCAAAGGTAGAGCCAGGAACCATTCTTAGATGCTGGTTAATACCTAAGTTGTTGTAGTATCTGTATGCACTTAAATCTTCGTCAGGACCAATAATAGTCCATGTTGCACCGTTCTCAATAGTAACAGTATAACCATTTGCAACTGTAATAGGAGCAGCAGTAAAACCGTTAGTAAATTCAGCACCATTGTTAGCACTGGGTCCTATTGTTAGGTTCTCAGAAATGGTATTACCATTTGTTCTTATAATACTATCTTCACCAATACTGGGTCCACCACCACCAACGTCATCCCACCCTGGTGACCCTGGTCCGTTAACGTCAGGTAAGTATCCTTGGAATATCTTTTCAGAAGAGTTGTATATGATAGTACCTAACGCAACTGTTCCAAGTGCATTGATTTGTGTTTGGTTTAAGTTAGGCAAGTTGACTTGCTCTGTGACAGTAAGGGCAGTAATAATTGCTCTTGTCGCATCGCTAATCTGATTACCAATTATTTTGGTTGACATTAGATTCTACCTTAGATTACTAATTCACGAATTTGAATCACATCACCTGATGCAGGGATTGTCGCCCCAGCAATACTAAAATCAACTGCGTTACCAGTCACAGTGTAGTCTACACCTGGGACTTGGCAAACACCATTTAAAAATACCAATACAGAGAATGCGGTGTGCCCTGGTGATATAGCAAATGTAACTGTGGATCCATTTCCACTATATGTCACACCGTTGTTGCTATTCGCAAGACCAGTCGCCAATCTATATTTATCGGCAGCACCATAAGTTCCAGTAACATCTATGTTACCAGAGAAGAATGTGTTGCCACTGACCTTCAATCTATTTGAAGCGTCAGGTGCCATACCAATACCATAATGAGTTACACCACTATATCTTTGTGATGTGATTGGTGCTGTATCACTCAATCCGATCTTATACCATGTGCCAGCATCATAAACCCAACCAAGTGATGCACCTGGGGTCCAGTCTATGTTGTAGCATATGTCGCCATTGTTAAATGCTAATCCAGCAGCAAGATCGGGTACACCAGCAAGTTCATTTGCTAGGAATGTTTGTTTTAGTACAGTACCATCATCATTACTATAAGTGAATTTAAGAGACTGAATTTCATCCTGTGATGTCAGTTTCTTCTGCATCGTTACAGGACCTGAGAATACAGATTCTAACTGGTTAGATGCTCCACCAATAACAGTTAATTTATCAGTCAATACTAATTCAGAGAACGTCTCAATCGTAGTTCCCTCTTCACCCAACACGTTAAGTTGAGCAATATCTTCGTTAGTGATCTGACCTGTAACTGGGTTGATAACTTGGTTACCAACGAATAGTTCTCCATCACTGTTAACACCAGAGTAGTAAGCAACACCCGCTGCTTCTTTCAATGACTGTGACAGTCTGACTTGCTCTGGACTTAGAACCTCTACCTGAGTAGATGGGAACGCTGTTGAGTAGTTACCTGGCCCGAAACCAAGATACTCAAACGTGTGTCCTGACGCTCTAAGGATAGAGTAACGTCTCAGTTCTACCTGTAACGGTGCTACTGAGTTGTCTGGATTTAGTTTAAGTGGTATCTTTCTCTCTTCTTCATCTCCTAATCTAGCAGTAACAACTATACCTGTTAATGTGTTGACTGTGGTTGTATATCCTAAGTTATTCTCTGTCTCTTGTAAGAAGAACTGTGTAGTCTCCTTAGTAATTGATAACTGTGTGTTCTCATTAGGTGTTGGTGTTGCACCATCAGTTGTTCTAACTAATCCAAGAACCTCTGAGTCTGCAACTGAAACTGCTGCTGCTGGGTCTGCAACTGGGTTGTCTCTGTCAAATGACGGATATATGTCCACTGTCTGTTGAGAGAACTCAAAGTCATTGAAGTTAGTAGCACCTGGGGATACTGACGCTGACAGGAATGTCAAGTAGTATATACCATCTGTAACACCACGTTCAAATGTCTGATATGTTTCTACATCATAGATGTAGTAAGTTTTACTATATGCTGGCGAGTTTGACTCACTGGATCTAGGTTGTATAACGAAACCAGTAATAGGTGGTCTTGGTATTGGGAACGCATCCTTGTCTAGTACATATCTGAATCTATATGTTCTGTCATTAAGGTCTCTTGCGTCGGGAATACGTCTGATGAATGTGGTAGGTGTGAATCCTAAGTTCTGATATATGCTGTTCGCTTGTAGTGTTGTGTATATTGTGTTGTTTGCGTTGTCAACCTGTAAGTACCACTGACTTCTGTTGCTATCAAACTTCAATGGTGAATCATCATCACCCGCTTTTGTACCTGTAACTGTTGGTCCTGCTGGGGATATATGTGCATAGTGTGTTGTAGGTTCACTTGCACCTGATGCTACAAGAGCAACATATATCTTATCAGGTGTATTAACGTCATCACGTCTAGCACCAATAGTATAACCCTGTATCTTACTTGGTGGTTTACCTAGTTCTGATGTGTAACCATATAGATATAGTCTTGACGCATCTGCTTCTGCTTTTGTTGCAGTAATATCAATAGTAACCCAGTTGATTGATACCTCTGATACATCACTCAATCCTTTTGGTGGTATAACGTGTGTTATCTGTCCTGCTTTATCTTTCGTAAATGCTGCTGCCTTGAATCCTTTTGATCTTAATGATGTGTTACCAAAGTTTGAGTTAGAGTTGGTGATTGATAAGTCACCGCCACTCTCTGAGAAGAAGTGATCTCCAAATCCCACAGCGAAAACAGACACCACCTGTATGAATGAGTCATTAGATGCATGTATGTGTACATGTCGCCATCCTCTTCTATATTCTGCGAAACCATTGATGTGTGCACCAGAACCCGCTGCCTGTGGTTCATACTGTCCAGTTGATTGGTTATAAACAACAAATGCTCTATCGTCTTTTTGTAGTGAGATACCAGTAAACTGAGCAACAACCATTGATTTGAAACCAGTTGCAAATGCTCCATCTGCGTGCATACCATTGATGCCCCAAACAGATCTTAGTGAACAGTTGAACACATATGGTGACGCTGAGTCAACAGTATCAATCTCAACCTTAACAAGTATGTTAGAACCAATAGCGTTACCACTAGGTTCAGATGACATCTGATAAGTAAACTGGTTACCCTGTGCAGACGTTACCAAGAATGAACCATTATAGAGGAGCTGATCTTGCTCAGTAGGACCAGTAACCCCAGATATATTAACAGCGACACCCACGGAGAATCCATGATTCTTCGGATTACCGAGTTCGTCGACTGTGAACGCTGTCGCTGTTTGTCCATTTCTGATAATTTGTGATATAGCAAATTCATCACTAATAGGACCAACGATCCTGTTCTCTTCAATTCTTGCCTGTAACTGGTCTTGTGCAACTACACCTGATGAATCAGGAATTGTAGCATATGCTTTTGAAATCTTTTGATAGTATAGGTTTAGGTCAGGTACATCTGCGTACTCAAAACATGTAACCTTATGATGTGAGAAGTTTGGAGCAATAGTTCCAATATCATCTGAGCGATAGTAAACTCCATTGTTATCTCCATCGAAGAATGACATCTGCCAGAAATAACAACCACCAGTCAATCTGAATATTGCTGTTGGTCCTGGCTCGTTGACCGCAGTTATTCCGAGTGAACCTTGGACTGTTGGATACGGTACATATTTAGGTACAATCTTAGTTCTTCTGAGGTCGGATCCCACGACTGAACAACCTCTGGGTACAACAATGCCACCACGAGTTGAATTGAATTTATAAAGTACATTACTTGAAGATGTTAGATCGAAGTTTGAGTTAGCATCAAAAGGTTGTACATCATTAAAGTCAGTAACCCCAGGTCTGTTATCTAGAACATACTCTGAGGGATATAGGTATATACTGAATGCGTCAAACTCGTCATTACTTAGTCCGACTCTGTATGAAAATCTTGCTACTTCTAAAAAAGCACGTTGTAACGTCTTAAACGGACGTAACGCTGAGTTACCTCTATTGTCGTAAGCATCCGATGCATCGAAGTCGTCGGGGTTGACGTATATGATACGACCAGTCCTCGACGTGATGATATTTTTAAGACGTGTTAATGCCATCTAGGTTTCCCTTATGTTCTATTTATTATGGAGTCGCACCACCACCACCAGAATCAGCGGTCTTAGCGTTACCTAGTACAGTGTAATCCTCAGAGACAGATTCAAATCCTTGTACTTGGAATGCAATGTTTGTATCTGATGCCCATACGATCAGATTTTGCCCAGGTCCTACTACAATACCAGTTGTTCTATCTGATGCGTTTGCAGCGATTGCCTTGCCATAATGTATGTAATCCTCAGTCTTCACATATGTTGTTGATGTTGCACCAATACCATCACCCGCACCGATACCATCAGTTGCAAATGTAAGGTTAGGAGCACCACCACCACCTAAAAGAGCGTCAGTTACTGTTAGTGTTTCACCGTCTGCATAATTCTTTCCACCATTGATGAGTGTTACAGTCGCTGCACCTGTGGATGCTGCAACTACAATATCAACTTTTAATCCTGATCCTGATCCACCTGTGGGAGATAAACCAGAGTATGTTCCAGCAGTTCTACTTGCGTTAGCAGCACCAACTGTATCAATAGCAAGAACTTTACCAGCAACAACTTCTGCCATAGTTCTATTAGCATCAACAAGTGTAGGTGTATCATAAAGTTGATCCCCTGTTGCAAATGCTGATGATCCTACACCCAGCGAGATTTTTAACTCGTTAAGTGTTGGATTCCATTCGTGTACATACCCATACTTACCAACAGTAACACCATTTGCCTGTACAGTATATGTTGTGCCACCAATTTCAAATGCTTGTGCTGCTGCCCATGGTTCTCCTGCTACGTCATAGATGTATATCTCTTCATAGTCAGGTGTTAGTGTTGTACCAATTTGGAAACCATAGTTTGCATTAGCGTCAGCAGTGTTTGCTACTGCTGGTTCTGCGTATGAATATAGTGATAATGGTGTACCTGATGTAATAGTGATATCTAAGTATGCACCCGCTTGACCAGCAGTTCCAACTTTTGTTACACCAGTTGTATATTCAGCACCTGTTAGTGTCTGTGTACCATCTGCCTGTTCTGATAATCTGAATGGATGACCAGTGTTTGAACTATCTGACTGATCATAACGATAAGTTCTCTCATTGTTATGATTAGATAGAGTCAAGTATTCATATACACCACCTATTGAACCTTCTGCAATAGTAAATCTATCTTGGTTAGTAATAGAGTTAGAACCTTGTGTTACGTTAGAACTGATAGTGGCATTTGAAGTTCCACCTTGAAGTCCCTCTGATTCGGTGAAGAAGTTAAGATAATAATCACCAGCGTCAGTCATTTGTGTAACTGCTGATCCATCGTTATGGTCAACTGCTGATGTACCATACTGACCACGAACAATAGTTAGATCGTTACCAGCAACTGTTGTTACTGACATAATTTCGTTACCAACACGAATGAAACTACCTTCTAAGAATCCAGTAGCATCAGTAAGAGTTAGTGTAACGTCAGCAGCAGTAAATGTTGCACCTTCGTTAATTGTTGATGCAGTTGCTGAATCAATGAATGACTTAGCATACTGTCCACCAGGGATAGGACTTGCTGTTGTACCATATACACCACGAGTAACAGTCAGGGTGTTATTGTTTACATCGATACCACCAGTGTCAATAGTAATAACTTCGGTTCCTGTTGCAGTAGCATCCTCTGAAAGCATTAACTTAGTGCCTTCTGCTAAACCTGTGTTACGAGAAACTTTGACTGATGTTGCACCTTGTGCTACGTCTGCTATGTTTGCATATATCAGTCCAGTTGTTGCTTCAAACTGTTTTAATGTTGCTGTAAATGTTGAAACTGCCCCAGTAATTGTTTCACCATTTTGAAATGTACCTATTAAAGTCTGAGAATCTCCTTCAAAGTTTGCTATCTTCTCTACCTTTACATATCTGTTTATTGTTGCAGTATCCTTATATACATCGAGTAACTTTGCTCTTGAACCAGATTGTGAGTTAAGTTCAGCGTTTGGTGATGCTGCTGCGAATGAAATTCCAGGTGTTATCTTCAACTTATATGTTGATACTGGGTTTCCTTTATTAAATATCAAATTGGACGGTTCGTCACCATCTAATTTAAGAATCTGATCATAATTACGAAGTGCAGCACGATATGTAACACCAGAACCACTTATATTAGTTGCTGTGAGTACTGTTGATGCTGTTTGGTCAATCACACTTCTGTATAAAAGTGTATTAGTCGTTGCGCTGGGGTTGCTTGCAGCGAGTCTTCCTGCTGTCATTTTAAATTACCATCCTGACTGGAAAAATGTTTGAAGTCGAAGTCTACCTCCGAATGTTGGTGCTGATAATGGTCCACCGAAACTAACACCCACTGCATCAATGTTGTTAGTAGAAAGTAACGTTGCATCACCGTCTGGGAACGCTATGGTTCTTGCACCTGTGATGTTTGAAGCATCAATAATGATTTCGCCATTGACGTCCTCAGTATTGTTGATCCTCATATTTTCCATTGTCTTAGCATTAAGAGTTTGTGTTGCTCTTTCTGTTACTAAAACGTTGGCATCGGTACCATTATTTAGAGGTGCTAACAAACTACCTTCTGGAAAGGTAAAGTTAAGGTTTGTATTACTATTTAGATTGGTTAAAGCAAAGGTAATCTTCTTACTTGCGTCTGCTGTATCCTCAAAAATAGCACCCTTATAAACTTTGTTAGTTAATGTTTGTGTTGCTCCTGTACCAACCACTGTAACGTTCAAATCAGGGAACGTAACTGTTCTATCCTGTGTTATACCTGACTGATCAAATATAATGTACTTGGTTGGGTTATTCTCATCTGTTGATAATGTAGTAGAGAACGTGGGGTTAACCATGTTCTTGTTAAACAAGTTCTGCTCTGTTAAATCATCAATCAGAGTAGTTTGAGCAGTTGCTGCTCCTGCATCGGGTAATTTATATAATCTTACCCCTGGTGCAGTCCATGAGTCACACTCAAATCTTGCTATCTTTGCAGTATCAGTAGAACCTGTAATACTAAGGTCATTATCCTTAATGATTACAACTTTATTTGTTATTGTCTGGTTTGTGTCAGTAGCAACGAATGTAGTAGATGTATTTGCTCCTAAATTAGGAAAATCAAATCTCTTTGTACCACCCGCAGTAGAAACTGTACCAACGTTGAAGAATATTCTCTTTCCTGATGACTGATCATCTTCAAAGAATAACTGGTTATCTCTAAAAACTGACGGACCGTCAACAGTAAAGAAACCACTACCTTGTGGTTCTATCTCTACGTTTGAGTTTGCACTTGCTGTATCATTACCCGCTATGGTCAGTGTAGATGAACCATCTTGGTTCGCTGAACGTGAGTAATATAGTGACGCTGTTCCAAACGTCATACCAATTTCGTTTACTGTGCTTTGGTAAAATCCAGTGTCCCTGTCCAAGTTGAAACTTAGACCTGGGGCAGTACTTGACCCCGCACTTATCGATCTGAATAATTGGTTGACTTTTGCCTTACGGTTAGGAATCAAAGGATCACTAATAACAATAGGCAGCACTGCTTCACCAGTTACTAAATCGTCAGATACAGTTTCAAGTTGTGATATTCTTTTTGTTCCCACTATTATCAGACAATAGGTTGTTCCAAGTTATTTATACGATTCGGAAAAGTAATCCTCACAAGAGCATACAAGATTACGATCACCATAAACATTATCTATTCTTGACACTGCTGCCCAGAACTTATCTTCCTGTTCAACTGGATATGCTGCTTCTTCTCTTGTATATGGATAATCCCACTCAGTTGCAGTACATACTGCTGCTGTATGTGGTGCATTTTTCAATAATGCTGGGTTTTCGTCTATTTCACATCTGATTAGATTCATTGCTTCACCAAATCTTTCTAACTCTTCTAGTGATTCACTCTCTGTTGGTTCTACCATTACAGTTCCAGACACAGGCCATGACAGGGTTGGTGCATGAAATCCATAGTCCATCAGTCTCTTAGCAACATCTTCTGCTGTAATACCATCATATCCTCTTATATCAAATATACACTCATGTGCTACTCTACCATTCTTTCCTTTATATAATACCTTGAAATAGTTGTCTATTTTCTTAGATAACCAGTTTGCACTCAATATAGCAACTTCACTTGCCTTTCTCAGTCCATCTCCACCCATCATACGAATATACATCCATGTTATCGGTAGTATTGATGCACTACCTTGAATTGCTGATGATACACGATGATTTATATAAGGTTCAAGATACCTAGTTGCACAAATAGGTCCGACCCCTGGTCCACCACCTCCATGTGGTATGCAGAACGTCTTATGTAAGTTTAGATGCATCACGTCAGCACCAAATTCCCCTGGTTTTGCTAATCCAACCTGTGCATTCATGTTTGCACCATCAATATAGACTAATCCACCAAATTCATGCATGATACCACATATCTCTCTAATAGTGGTTTCAAACAATCCATGTGTTGATGGATATGTCAACATACAAGATGATAACTCGTCAGCATGTAAACATGCTTTGATTCTTAGGTCGTGAATATCTATCGACCCCTGGGAGTCAATTTTTACTGGGATAATTTTTAACCCTGCCATGATTGCAGAAGCGGGATTTGTCCCATGAGCAGACTCAGGTATTAAACATATGTTTCTTTTATCGTCTCCATTATCTCTATGAAATGCCTGTATTGCTAACAGTCCTGCATATTCTCCCTGTGACCCTGCATTAGGTTGTAATGATACAGCATCAAATCCTGTGATATCTTTCAACCATTTCTCTAAATCTGATATAATCTTATTATATCCTCTATGATGTGCTATGGGTGCAAATGGATGTACTCTTCCAAACTCTTCCCATGATACAGGCATCAGTTCTGCTGCTGCATTTAGTTTCATAGTACAACTACCGAGTGGCATCATACCATGCACTAATGAGTAGTCTTTTGATGCTAACTTATGCATATATCGCATCATGTTAGTTTCACTCTGATACTTATTAAATACTGTCTGCTGTAACCACGGTTTAGTTCTTTGTGGTATACTCATCCAATGGTAGTGCTTATAGATATCATAGACATGATCAATAGTATCTGCCTTGTTTTCAAACTCTACTTGTGTAGAAACAATAGATGCTAACTCTAATAGTGTTGATCTTTCATCAATAGACAATACATTCCAACCATTTTCATATCTGATAGAGAAACCATCTACTTGATAGTCTGATTTCCATCTAACAGTATCAAATCCTTCACTATCATCAGTTTCGTATCCACACCATTTCAATGCTGTTATTAACGTTTGTCTATATCTTAATATTCTATTTGCTATTCTTTTCAAACCTTCCGCGCCATGATAAGCAGCGTAAAACCCTGCCATATTTGCGAGGAGTGCTTGGGCGGTGCATATATTGGACGTTGCTTTGTCTCGTCTTATGTGTTGTTCCCTTGTTTGTAACGCTAACCGTAGTGCTTTATTACCTTGACTATCTACCGACTGCCCTACAATTCTGCCAGGAATCTTACGTTTATATTTCTCAGTGGTTGCAAAGAATGCTGCATGAGGTCCTCCAAAACCCATAGGAATACCAAACCTCTGCATACTTCCAACTGCAATATCAAATCCCCATTCACCTACTGGTTGCATCAATACCTGACACATAGGATCTACGATTGCAATCTTTGTGGTGTTGAATACCTCTGCACACCTTAGTAATCCATCACAGTGTCGTAGTTTACCATTATTGTTAGGTAACTGCACTATGATACAAAATGCATCAGTGAAATCTTCTAGTGCTATGCTTTCATCTAAATCTATAAGTTGTATGTTTATATCTAACGGTCTTGCTCTTGTTCTTAATACTTCTAACGTCTGTGGAAATACTTTACTATCAACTAGACATGTATTCTTACCTTTCTGCTGTGCCATGATCATTGCTTCGGCAGCAGCAGTTCCTTCATCTAATAAGGATGCATTTGTAATTGGTAGTCCTGTTAGTTCTGTAATTAATGTTTGATAATTAAATAGTGCTTCTAATCTTCCTTGCGAAATTTCTGCCTGATATGGAGTATAAGATGTGTACCACGCTGGATTCTCAAAAACATTTCTCTGTATGACAGGCGGTGTAATTGTTCCATAGTATCCTTGTCCAATTAAACACCTCGTAACTTTGTTGAATGATGCTATATGTTTTAGTTCTCGTAGTGCTTCATACTCACTACAAGGTTCTGGTAGATGTGTGTCGTCTCCCCTCAATAGTATTGAGTCAGGAATAACGTCTCTTATGAGTTCATCTATATTATTAAGACCCAGATCGTTTAACATCTGAGTCTGTTCTTCTTCGGAAGGACCAATGTGTCTTCCTATAAATTCTGTCATTCGGGTAACATACTTGGGTTTGAGATCTGTTCTTCTAGATCATATACGATAGGGTGCATGCCCTCTAATATTAGATAACATGACCATTGATACATTTGATTCAGAGTTATCTCTGGATTCAACATTGCCTCTGCAATTATTTCTGGATCTGTATAATCAAATCCATCTTCTTCAAATGTGAAGGGTGTTCCTTCAATCATGTACATAAGTACGATTCCGCAGTCTTTTAGATTACAATATGCGCTAGTAATCCTGTATTTCACGTCCTTCTACCTCCATCATAGACGCTATCTGTTTCTGGATAATCTCCATTGACTCCTTAACAGTGTATGCTCTTGAACTATGTATATACGAGTGATCCTCGTAACCGAACAAAGTCCAGTGCCATGTGTGGTCATGTTCACTATACCACATTTTTATGTCAACTGTTAAGTTCTTTCTGGATGGAGTTGAGTTCTTCTGTGACATACTGTTTTACTCCGACTGGATCGGGTTTCCAATCCTGTGGCATTGGAATCTCTGGTAATTCTTCATTGTCTTGTGCATACTCTTTGACATATTCTGGAACAGGTAACATCAAAACGCTTGGTTTACCTTCTTGGACAATCTTTATTGTATGTCCTCTTTCCACCATTGTCAAGACCAGATCAAAACCTTCCTTAACTTCTTTAACAGATAGTTCTATTATAGATGTGTTCATTTGATAAAGTTGTGCTTAGATGTACTACTTTTTGTTCTGTTATGTATGACGATAAATCTATCAGCAGCAAATGTTCCTGCTAGACAGACATCAATCTCGTCACCGTCTTGCCAGTTTACATCACCATTCTTTTTGGTGTGAAGCATTGCTTCTTGTATCTGGTCAATTACTTCTTTTGTAAGTTTCATTAGAATGTGTAGGTGCGTCTTTCAGATTCCAAGTTCTGTTGTAGGAACTCAGACATTGCTACAAACCCACTTCCACCATCTTTTGTCCATTCAAATTTCACTTTCTGTGAATATCCTTCTTCATCCAATACTTCGATAGTGCGTGTACCAAAGTGGATGAAGGCATGTTCAATTAAATCATTCATTAGTTTAGCATTACAGGGAGTCCATAAATCTGTGTAGGTCCAAGGGCACTACCCAGAGCAGCAAGTCCAGTTCCAACTCCATAGGAGACAAGTCCTGTTGTTACCTGATTTATTATAGCACCAGATCCTGCTGTTACAATCTCCCCTATGCCACCTGTCGGAGTGGCCACTAATGTCATATGTGCACCTGGGGAACCACCTGTTACTATGTCTGCCATAGCACTAGGTTGTGCTGTACCAACTGCCATACGAATATGTGCGGGGGGTGTAGGACCAGGGAAAGGTAGATCCATTGTAACATCTACAATAGCACCTTTAACTAAACTATACTGCCCTGTGACCACACTTGTCAATGCAGAAGAGAAGATACCTACGATATCAAAACGTCCACATGCCAAGAAAGATGTGATCCAGTTTGTTTCATTTATTATCTCACCTGTTGCCTTATTAGTCAATGCCTGACATGAATTGTTTATCTCTGGTGCATCAAGACTGATAGCATTAATACCTTTCATATTAATTCTTGCACCTTGAATTGTGATATCACCCTGATAACTTATATCATGGTCTCCTGCTTTTGTTTGTACAGACTTTGCTTCTTTCTGTCCTGACTTTACATTGAAATGATTACCACCACTAGGTTGCTCTACTGCATCTGGATCATCATTACCCTGATCATTCCACTTAGAACCCTTTGCAAAGAAACTAGAATCACTTGCTGCCTTTGCTTTTGCCCCAGGTCCATTAGATGTATGCTCATTCATTGACCCTGCAACTTCGATATGGAAGTCACCCATGACTTTTAGATAGTAGTCACCTTCAACAGTAAGAACATGATTACCCTTGACGTTCTCTACTAGGTCACGTCCTATAATCTTAGTATCATTGTTAGGTATATTATAGTGTACGTTACCACGTTTATCTTCAAATGATGTGACACCACCTGGTCCAGACCTTACTCTCTTCTCTTTTCCTGGGGTTGCATCATCTATATCTCTTGCACCATTTAAGAATGTTGCTGTCTGCATCAAGAATGGATTCATGTCTTGGAAGTATCCATCAAAGATACTTGTTGAACCTTGTACACCATCAGAGTGTCGTGACCCACCACCACCGAACGAGTCAGCAGAGCAGTTGCTGTAATCTCCTCCACCTGGTCCTTCAATTCCTGGGTCTGAACATTCGGTGGTGCCTAACAGTGGCATCCACCCCTTCGCCCTTGGTTTTCGACTCTTCCTCCCACACGAAGTGAACTGTGCAATAAATCCGATGATTGCAGCGATGATATCTAAGATGCTGCTGAAATTTAGTGCTGAGAAATTAACAGAGAAGATGCTACTAATACCATCAGCAATCTTTGATAGATTCTTGAATGTATTGATAGCAGATAACACTGTGTTTGCTATCTTATTAAATGCTGCAAGTGCTCCACAAATCTTTGATTGAATACCCTTCATTGCTCTCTCAACGAAGTCAGTAATAGATGCCAACATGTCATCAATCTTATTCATAACAAAGTCCATGACTCCTTGCAGGAATCCTCCCAGATTACCGACTATCCCACTTATAGCACTAAGAAATCCTGGGACTGGTTTACAGAATATATCTTGAATGATTGACTGTATGATTGCCATGATCTGCTTGACCACGATCAATGGAACAAAGTTACTGACCGCTTTCATTATAAGATCAATCGCCATTTGCATCTTCTGTGCAAGAAACTCTTTTAATGGTGCCAACATACCACTAATACCATTAGTGATAAAGTTTGTAAGGTTAGTCAACTGAT
>VTLG01014425.1_pt1 | contig 81978 bp, 113 predicted proteins | sample 4694571 | NCBI WGS metagenome assembly VTLG01 (sample SAMN12604809, study PRJNA352737) | marine metagenome | biome: ENVO:00000447; feature: ENVO:00000209|ENVO:00000569|ENVO:01000036; material: ENVO:00002151; isolation source: viral sequences binned using virsorter ...
TCAGTTGGTGGATTCGTATTATTAGACGGCACACCATTAAGATACCCAATTGGAAGTGTTCAAACAGCACCTCTTCAATCAAATGGTTCATCAGATGCAATTGCAGCTTATACTAATACTCCTGTGTGTACAGCATCAAAAGGAGATGTGTGGGTTGCAGTTACAATTGCTTCAGGTAGTGATATTACAATTAGAGCTAATGATGTTGTAGTATTTGGATATGTAGGAGCTGGTTCAATAACTTCTTCTACAGGACAAGAAGTAAGAAGGGTTGTTTCTGCATCAGGAACTAGCAGTGGGTCTTATCTTAGATTAGATTATCCTTTACAATTTGACCACTCGGCTGTCGAACTTAAAGAAGTAAGTAGTCTTAGTTTTTACAAACATACAATTCATGAACAAAATAGTTTAGATACTCTTTCTTGGCATATAAAAATGGTAGACGATGCTGACTCCAATGCATTTACCAGACGATATTATGGTGGAATGGTAGACAGTGCTACTTTATCAGGTGAAGAAGGTGGATTACTTTCATATGGTTGGGACTCAGTTCCATTTATGGGAATGGTACATAACCAATATGATTATGATGGCAAAACTAATGACCTTAGTTCTGCATATCCAGGTGGCCCATCCAATACAGAACTTCCAGGATTTGCAGTTATGCAAACAATTGCTTCAAATGCAATAGGACATCCTAGTGCTGTATCTGGTGGAGCTGTAACCAAAACTTTCCCTTCTACTGAACCTTATTATTTTTCGCAAGGTGAATTAAAAATGCACGGAATTACTTTTGCTAGAGTAAGAAGTTTTAGTCTTTCAGTTTCAAATGGAGTTGAACCTAGATACTATGTAAAACCAATACATGGTAGGCAAAGGGGTCCTAGTGAAATGATGGAACAAGCTAGAGAGTATTCTTTCTCTGCAACAATAACATCTGAAGATTCAGCTGCAAATACTTCTACATCAGAAAATGCAAATGCATTATTTAAAGAATTAATTCTAGAAGGTGATTATGGAACGCCTTCTAGTCCAAACAAAGCAGGTATAGATATAGTGCTGACCTTCGAGAGAGGAACTAATGATAAAATAGTAGTAACGGTACCTGATGATGGGTCTGCTACAAAAGGTTTGAATCAACAAGGAGCATTTATTACATCTGCGAGTCATTCGATAGATGGAAATAATCCAATACAAGCAGACGTAGATATGATATTTAGAAATATGAAAATCGAAATATCAGACCAATTACCAGTATATCCATAACTAAATAAACAAGGAGGACATTTTGTCAGAAGACGAAGTAAAGAAAAGTACCTTTAATCTAGAAGATTATAAGATTAATAGAGCTCCAGAAAAGACAACGATAACGATAGAAGAAACAGGAGTTTCATTCGATATCACTACTAAAGAGTTGTCGTGGAGTAAAAGAAATCAGTTAATGGCTAAGTGCATGAAATTTGATTCTAAAGGAAATACAAATTTTGAAGCAGATACATATGTTAGAGCTTACTTAAGAGAGTTAATAGTTGAAGCTCCATGGGGAGTAACAACAGAATCATTTCTTTTATCTATAGACACTAGATTAGGTGGAGCACTAGAAAAATTAGTACCATCAGCTTTTGCTGAAGACAATAAGGTAGACGAAGCAAAAAAAGAGCTCTGAGGCTTTTAAGAGGAGTATCTGACCTTAAACCTCATGAAATGGTGGTATATAGATATTGGATGGTAATGATGTCATTACTGAAAGAAGGTATACCTTACGAAGTGTTAGTAGATGCTTCTGAAGACGAAATTACCCTTTTATTAGGTATTAGTGCAGCGTATCATCAAAAAGAAAATGAAGATAACGAAAGGAATATGGCAAAACATTATTAAATTATGGCTGAATCAATTGTTGCAAAATTATTAGTAGACTTCGCTGGAGAAGGGGCTGACAGGGGAGCTGACCCTAATGGGGGAGGTTTCTTTAAAGAACTAGTTAAAAACGCCCAAAAAAATACAAAGACCTTCAATAGAATGTTAAAAACTAGTTTAGGTCTTAACTTTAGTGTTGGTGCTATTCTTAAACAATCCCAGGTTTTTACAGGAACTGTGGGTGCATTATTCCAAATTTTAGGTGCTATGGTAGATGTATTCCTAATGCCTCTGGTGCCTTATATGTTACCTATGATTAAATTGGTTGCTAAAGCAATTCCAATTGTTAGAAGTGCATCTCAAGCTACTGTTGATTTTATTGCAGGAGTTTTTAGAAAAGTTGGTGATGTATTAAAAACTGTTTTTGGTTGGATAGGTCTTGATGGTAGTGGTGTTGGAAGTGTATTAGAAGGTGTAGGTAAAGTTTTAATTGCATTAGCAACTGCTGCTTTTATGTTAAAAGTAACTGGTATATGGATGCTAATGAAAGTATTTTTTAAACCTTTAGTTGGTGTTGTAAAACTTATAACAAAAGGAATAACGCACTTGTTGGTTAAATTTTTTCCAAAACTTGGAGCTATTCTAAGATTTGGTTTACCAAAATATCTTTGGCTATCTTTTAAAGCTGGATTATCTAAATTTTTTAGTCCTATAATTCAATTTATTATTAATTGGCAAAAAAATTCAATAGCAGCGATAGGAAAAGGATTTAAAAGTGTTGGTGGCTGGTTTGTAGGTGTACTAACTAATTCAAAATTAGGACAATTTATACTTGGTTTTTTTCCTACATTAAAAAATAGTATTGTTTCACTTACTAAAACAGTTGTAACAAATATATTGAACGGAATAAAATTTCTTTTAAAACCTGTTACTTTTTTTGTTGAGATGTTTAAGACTGGATGGGGTAAATTGTTGGCAGGTTTGTCTAAAATACCTATGATTGGTGGTGCATTTAAAGGTATAGGGGGCTTATTTTCAAAAGCTGGTGCAAAATCAGCTGCTAAATTTATTCCAGGATTAGGAACAATAGCAACAGCAGGTTTCGCTGCAGCAGATACATATAAAACATTTAGAGACCAGGGTATGGCTGCAGGATTTACTAGAGCTGGAATTGGTGTAGCACAAACAGGATTGTCAGCGTTAGGTCCTTTAGGAGTGGGTGGGGCTATTGCATTAGATTTAGCTGCAGATAAAATTGTGAACGCAGTAACTAATAACACCACTATAAAAGTTGAAGTAGGACAAGGTATGGATGCAAAAGTAGTGAATCAAAGAACTGGGGCTGAACAAGCACTAAGTATGTATGAAGAAGCCGGAGCCGTAGGATAATGGCATACGTAAGAGCAGCAAACGCAAGTCCAAACTTATCAGTGTTAATCAGAGATGGTGAACACGATAATACTAATAGTAAACAAGCAACTGAGAGATTTGCTCTTAAGTGTGATTCTTTTGCAGTTAATATTGCTAAAACTCCAATTCAAATTCCGATTCCAGGCAGTTCTCCAGAACTTTTAGATTTAGGTATATTTAGACCATCTGTTACAGTTTCAGGTATTGTAGATACTGTAGTACCAAGTCCAGCATCATATACAATATCTGGACAAACTTACAAAGTTCCTTTTAAAAATCAATTAGAAAATGCTGTTTATTATTGGGCAGCATCTGAAGATGCTTTATTAGAAATAGAAATTGGAGATACAACTTATCCAGCACAGGCAAATAGCACTGATGCTTATAGTTCAAGTATTATAAATCCAAGTAGTGAAGCTAGTTGGACAGGTGGTGCTATATATAGAGTAGCATTACAAAGTGCACGATTTGGTATCAATGCATCTAGAGAAGACCGATATGATTTTAGTTTGCAATTTGTTGCTTCAGCAAGAGAAGATTGGGTACAAAAAGGAACTATATCGTAAGGAGAATTTATGGCAATTGTAGGAGGTAATGCAGGTAGAGCAGCTTTTCAATACTGGAATGGTTCAGCTTGGACAGATGCACAAACTCCTGGTAGTAATAATGCTTTACTTGTTTTGGAAGTAGAAGACATACTTTATAATCCACTGAAAGTTAAAGCTACATTAATTAATAGACCTTTAAATCCTCGTTCAGGTACAGCAGCAAGTACAAAAGGAAATTTAACAGGTACAATTTCAGAATTTATAAAAGTTAGAGTAATTGATTCATACTCGAAACAAATAATATTTTCAGGTTTTGCAGAAGACGTACAAGAAAAATATGACCAAGCTGTAGGAAATATTTTAATAGTTACTTGTTATGATAATTTATATGAACTTAAAGAATTTAAAGCAAGTCCTTTAACAAAAATAGATACGACACAAACAGTTTATAATACACGTAGTAAAGTAATTGCTAAAATGATTGACTATGCAAGTAAAGAAGGAAATCTTGCAACAACTGATACTGACCAATTTGAAGCTTCTACTATCGCATTTCCTTCTGGAACGGGTAATTTTACACCAAAAGATATTGGAAAAAATATTTTATCAGTTATTCATAGTTTAAGTAAAACTGAACCACACACAGCTAGCCCAGGTTCATCTACATCTCAAACAGCTTTTGGACATGATTTTTACTTATCTCCACAATACACTTCTACAGCTTCAGGTGCTACTCAAACACCTATGTTAAATTATTTTAAAAGAGCAACTAGACCAAATACAGAAGCTAATATGGATACATATGGAATGAAAATAGTTTTTCCATTAAGTCCAAGTGATACTGAAGGTGGACAAACTAGAAGAATGTTATCTGATTTTGATTTTGATAGAGTGCGAAAAGAAACTTATTCAGAAGCAGTTGTTAAATTCGTAGAAAAAGGTGGTAATGATGGAACAGGTGTGGGTACTGATAGGAAATTCAGTACTTTACGAGTAACAAGATTAAATCCGACTCATTTGGGAGGTTCAAGTGGTTCGGGTGCGGGAACTTTTAGTTGGAGTGAAAAACCTATTGCTGGAGACCTAACAATAGATGGAAATTATATGTATACAGCAGGTAAAGAAGGAATCCTTCATCCATTTGTAGCTAATCAAGATAAAAGAGGTGGTAGTTGGCTTGTAAGAATGTGGGCAAATACAGTAGGTTCAAGTGCTGTAGGAGTTTATACACATAATGGTGGTGATGATACTGCTAAATCAGTAAATTCAAAATATGGATTTGAAAATAGTTGGTTCAAATATGCAGGTGTTCCAGAAAATAATGATGATAATGATGTTCCAGGAGGTAAAGTAAGACTTTCTAGTATTGCTACTACAAATTTAGCAACTAAAGGTGAAGTAATAATAAATACTGTTACTAAACATCATTTAAAAGCTGGAGACAGATTTATATTATCAAACATTTCTTTAGGTTCTAATGGAGCTGTTACTGGATTATCACAAAGATTTAAAGGATTAGCACCAAGTGGAAGACTTTTTGGTAGGGAAGCAATGGTTGCAACATTAGCAGGGGCTTGTGGTAATAACCCAAGTACAGATACAGAAATGTTGGTTCATAAAGATACAGGTCTTAATGCTACTGCTGATACCTTTGGAAAACATTTTAAAATAGATGACAATAGTGAAGATATGACAGTTAGTGCAATTGCAGTAGCTGACACTACCCAAATTACGGGTAATGCAAATACTGGTCAAGAACTTGTTGGAATGTCTTATGATAAATTGACAATCACACGACAAGATGATAGTACAAGTGCAATTCTTTATGAAGCACATTCTACAAATGCACAACTATCACATGGTCTTATGTCGATAGGTAGAGAAAATGGACATAAAGACCAAGAAGGTTCTGGTGGAGGAATATTTGACCATAATATATTTAGAGTAGAAAGAGTAATTGCTGATACTCAATTTATTGTTAAAAGTGATTTAGGTGCAGTTTCATGGACAACAGGCACTGTAAATTGTGGTTTATTACACACAACAATTAATGATAGTGCATCAACAACAACAGTTGTTTTGAAGAAAGATGGCACAGGTGTTGATGCTGGAACAATACGAGCAGCACATGCATCAGTTGGTTGTATTATTAAAATAGGTAGTGAAGAAATGCTAGTTAAAGAAGCATCTTTTGTAAACCAAGATTTAGATAGTTCTGGGAGTGCTGAAAGTGGTGGTGCAACTCTTGTTGTAGAACGTGGTTACAATGGCACTACAAGAGCTGGTCATGATGCTGGTGATGCTGTTTTAACTATGATGAGTCATGTTATACCTGTTGTAGGAAGAGTACAATATCAAAGTAAATTAGATAGTTGGACATCAGGAACAGATTATATATTAGTATCTGACCTTAACTCTAATTTTCCAACCACAGGACATTTTAGATTAGGAGAAATTAATTATTCTGATGATTCTTATGGAGCATATGTTGAATGTAATTCATCATCTCAAACGATTAGTTATGCTGAAACAATTGGTTTTAATAAACCATCAAATTTTCAAATTGCTCCAGGTGAAAAAAATCCAGATTCTATTAGAGTTGCTATGTCAGAAGCTTTGTCAAATACATCTTCTGAGACTCGTAGTGGTACAGTAAGAATAAATAATTATGCATATCAATATATAGATGGAACAGCTTATTCAGTAAGTAGTACGACAGTAACGTGTCGTAATACTGCTAATGATACGGCTCTTAATCCTTTTGCATATGGTTTGCGTGTTGGTATGGTTGCGTGGAAATTAACAAGTGCGTCTGATTCTACAATGGCTGCGTATGGATATGTTTCTGCTGTTAACGCTACTACCTTTACAGTTACATTAAATACGGGAAGTTTTTCTGCTGACGATAAATTTAGAATATTTGTTCCATTAAGACCAGGAAATTTGGTTCAGGTAAAAAATAAATTAATAGGTATAGATACTACAAGTAGTAATACTTTTAGTGATGCCCAAACTCAATTTATGGTAACAAGTGTTGAATACGCTGAAGGGCAAGGACAACAAGCTAGTACAATTGGTTTAGTTAAAGCTGATGATGGAGTTATTAGTAAACATTCGGCATTTAAACGAGTGGAAAAAGAAGCTGATAGCCAATCATTTACATCAATTGAAGATGAAATTGTAGAAGATACATCAAGTATTGAATTAAATGTTAATTTTAAACCGGGTCTTAGGGGTAGTGTTGATACTACATCAGAAAAAGCAAGTAATGTTAAGTTAAAACATCAAAATAGAGGTCTTCATTGGGATGCAGGGACTTTAAAATATAAAGGAGAAGAATATATTATTCCTGCTGGAAATAGTTCAGATGGAGTTAATCTTGATGATGTTTATCGTGAAGACCCTTTTCAATTTGCTGATGTTGGTAGTGTAACACCAACTACTGACCAATTATTTAATACAGCAAATGCCTTAGATGATGAAGGTAACGTTGCAGGTGTAGGTGGTGGAGCTGTAAATAATATTCCAGATTCTTATCACATTTGTTTTGTTGATTTTGGTGCTGCTAAAGGAACTATAAAATTACAATGGGTTGATAAAAATGATTACTTTACTAGAGTTGTAAATAAGGCTAGTAAATTAGTGCTTGGAGAAGGACATGCAAACTTAGATTTAAATGGTCTGGCAACTTTTCACCCTGTTGCAGGTGTAACTGTTACGGGTAATACTCGTCTAAAAAAGAAAAATGGAAGTGCATTCGTTGGACAAGGTTATGGTGCAGGAACTCAAACTACTCCTGTTATATCTTTTGATTCAGACTTAGACACAGGATTTTATCATTACGCAGATGGATACGTAGGTGTAACATCAGCAGGGTCTGTGGATATGGCATTGGGTAATAATTATGTATACGCTGTTGGTGGCTATGCGTGGCTTAATGACCTTAATACTTATATAAATCTTAGTGCGGCTGATACTTTTCAATTTGTTGGTGGTGGCACATCACTTATGACAATGACAAAAGACGGGGCATCTAAAACTTTAATTACAATACCAACTACATTGGCTACTGATTCTGGAACAGATTTAGTAATTAATAGTAGTAATCAAATACAAGCAAAAAGTAGTTCGATAGTTTTTAAGGAAAATATAGAATCTATAGAAATTGATTCAAATAAAATAGATAAATTAAGACCTGTAATTTATAACTATAAAAATTCAACTGAAACAAATAAAAATATTGGTTTAATTGCAGAAGAAGTTGAAGAAATTATGCCAGACCTTGTAGTTAAAGACAAAGATGGTAAACCCTACTCAGTAAAATATAGTGATTTAACTGTTGTATTATTAAGTGAGATACAAAAACTTAAACAAGAAATTAAAGATATAAAGGAGAGTAAATAATGCCAGATATCACAATATCATTTACAGATGCACAATGGACAAGAATGAATGCTACTCAAGGTAATGTTTTATGGATGAGAACCTTAACAGATGATGAAGATTTTGCAACTGTTTTAGCTCAAGTTTTAAAACAAAAAGTAGGCGAAAATGTTAGAGCTGGAGAAAGTATAACAACAACAAATCCACCTGCTTTTTAATGAGTCTAACGACCAGGATTACTAAACTACGAAAACAAAATCCATTACTATCGAATGAAAAAATAGCCGAAAAGGTAAGATGTAGTAGACAGTATGTACACAGAGTGTTAAAAAAAACTGATTTACCTAATCCACCCAGAAAAAAGAAGGTTAGACTTTGTGAAGTATGTAAGAAAGAGTCTACAGCTAAAGTACATAAAGGAAGATGTAGTTATGAATATTACAGACCTGAAATAGTCTGCTCTTTTTGCAAAGTAAAATTTCGTAGAACTCTATCAGCTCTTAGACAAGGATATGTTAGAGGTTTTACTTACATCTACTGTAGTCGGCAATGTTATAATAAAGGTAGTGCTGATAAAACTAGCACATGGGCAAAATGACTATACCAATTGATGACAATTTAATAACTCAATGGGAACCTAAAATTCAAGGGTTAGTTAATAAATATTATGTTAGTGGTATGGATAAGGATGATTTAATTCAAGAGTTAAGAATGGTCTTAATGAGGTGTGCAGAAAAATATGACAATAGTAAAAGCACAGCAACTTTTCATACATATGTTCATAGAGGAATGATAAACACATTAATTACTTTAATTAATAAAGCTACCAAACGACCTGAAGTTATTAGTTTTGATAAAACATTTATTTCAGCTACTGAAAATGACCAAAATCCTAACGAGTTACAGAAAGCTTTAGAAGACCCAAATTCTGAAGACTTTTCCAATTTATTGCTTTTAGATGATATACTCTCAGAAGAAAACGAAATCTTTTCTGAAAAAGAAAAGGTATTTATTTCAAGTCGAGTTGATGGTTTAACTATGGAAGAAATTTCAGAAGACTTAGGCGAATCCTCTTATAGAGTACGACAGAATTTGAAAGACAGATTAAAAGCATATTTAGATGGAAAAAAAACCTAAAGATTATACAGTTAAAGATATTCATATAATATTTATGGAATTGTATGAACGCATAAATAATGAACCTTATCCCTATAATAATGGTAAGACTAAAAGTCCTTTTCCTTTTATCGGAAATGAAATAAAAGCTCTTAAACGACTACTTGACCAAAATAATATTTATGAAGTATTATGTGCTATGTATAATGCAATTGCTCAAAACACTACGTATTTTTCTGTGGTAAATTTTGTTGATGGTTTTGAGAGATATAAAACTCAACATGACCCCGAACTTTATTGGAAAGTAACCATATCTGATAATGCTAAAATTAAACAAGCATGGTTACGTTATAAGATATTAAAATCTATGTGGTTTCCTAAAGCTGGACATAAGAAAGAATTAGAAAAATTAGAAAAAAAATTTACGAAATGGAAAAATGAAGAAGAGAACTAGAAAAGGTGGGTTTATCAAAAAACCCTTGACACAGGACACTAAGGTATATAAAGTAATAGGAGTCTACAAAGAAGCTTTTACTAACTATAGTTACGATAAAGTAATACAAGCAAGTGATGCGATGTCTTTAGTAATAGTTAAAGGTTTAGAGAACGCTAAGAAAATAGCTGATGAACAAGCTGGAACTAAAAAAGAACTAAAGTACTTTGTTATATCAGATGATAGTAATAGAGCAATATACAGAACAGAGGGATAGATGGAAAATTACGAATATGTTGAATCAGGCATTATTTTAAATATTAAAGAAAAATCTACACTTGATTCTTTTCCTTTCAAAGCTAAAGATTTTGCAGTGCACGGAAAAGCATTTAGTTTCATAACAAATTTTTATGACGATTTTCAAGATTTCCCAAGTAAAAAAGTATTAAGTGAAAATTTCCCAGACTTAGATATAAATGTTCCTTCTACTGATTTTGGGTATTTAACTCAAGAATTTAGAAAACAAGTTATTTTTAGAAATGTTGTTCAAGCGTTTCAACAAAATAAAGAAAAGTTAAAGACTGACCCTAAGATGGCATTGGCTAAAATTATGGATGGTCTTGAAGATATCAATGTGGTTTATGATGAAGATGTTACTTATTACGATTCAAATCAATCAGACCGATTTGAAAATTATAAAGAAAAGATTCGCCAAAGAAAATTAGGTGATGGATTGATGGGGATTCAAACTCCTTTCCGAACTATTAATATGACTGGAGTAGGGTGGCAACCTGCTGATTTAATTTCTATGTTTGCTAGACCAACAGTTGGTAAAACTTGGATGTGTATTCAAGTTGCAGCTACTGCGATTATGAATGGTTATAAAACTTTATTTATATCATCTGAAATGCCGACAGCAGCTATTAATTTAAGAATGGATGTAGTTATTGCTAAGATGAAAGGTTATGAATTTTCCCACAAAGCTCTTAGAAATGGTGACCCAATAAATGAAGAACAATATCAAGAGTTTTTAAATGGTTTAGACGAAAAGAATTTACTAGTATGTGACCATATTGAAGGTGAATCCACCATATCTATTGGAAGTATACAAGCATTAATCCGAAAACATAATCCTGATTTTGTAGTAGTAGATGGTATCTACTTAGTATCGAGTGGCGATGGTAGAAAAGCAATGTGGGAGCAAAACCACAGTTTGTTTTATGGCATGAAGAATATTTGCCTAGCCACTAATAAACCAATATTTGTCTCAACACAAGCTACTAGAGAGGCGGCTGATATATTTACGCCACCTAGAGTCGACCAAGTAGCTTTTGGGGATGCTCTTATCAGAGCTTCCGACATCGCAATTGCAATGTCTAAAGTAGAAGAATCAGACGACCAACGTATGGTACAATATCAAAAGTACCGAGATGGTATTCTGCCTTCTGATACATCCTTCTTAACATGGGATGTAGATAAAGGGTACATAGAAGAAATAAACGAGTTTAAAACGGAGGATATAGAATTTTGATTAGAATGATTATCAAATACTGGTCTCTTTTAAATAAGTACAAGGATGTTTTGCCAGAGGTTATTCAGCTTGTGGATGTTGCTGTGAAGGCTGTTGAAGATAAGAAGATAACAAAGAAAGAACAGAGTACTTTAATGAAAGAGTACTGGAATGTAATTAACAAAATAAAAGACTCACAATAAAATGATTGATTGGATTGAAGCATTACAAAAAGTTGGAATTGACGCACCATTGGGAACGGATGAGTTTTCAGTAATATGTCCATTTCATGACGATAAAGTGGCTTCATGTGCAATCAATGTGGAAAAAGGTGTGTGGATTTGTTTTGCTGGATGTGGGCAAGGGTCGTTAAAAACTTTTTTGCGTAAGCATTTAAATTATAACGATATTCAATTAACAGAAGTTTTAACAACAAAACCAAGTTATGATATTGATATATTTGACGAACCAATAAATACTACTGATGAAGAAATTACTGACGTGTTAATTCCTGATTTTGTTGAAGGAATATTTCCAGAGTGGATTTATGACAGGGGTTTTACTCCTGGCACTTTGAAATTTTGGGGATGTGGAACCAACAAATGGAAAGACCTTATAATTCCGATTCACAATATGCAAAACGAATTAATTGGATGGGTGTCTCGTAGACAACAAGCTATACCGAAATACATGTATTCGTATAAGTTTCAGAAATCAAAAACGCTTTTTGGAGCAAGTAAAATAAAGAATAAACATTTTATTTGTGTAACTGAAGGTGCTCTTGATACTATGTGGTTATCGCAACATGGGATAGACAGTGTGGCTATTCTAGGAGCAACCATGTCAGAAACACAAGGTAATATACTAAGGTCTTTAAAAGTCGAAGAAATTATCTTTTGTTTTGATAATGATGTCGCTGGGCAACGAGCTACTGATAAAGCAATGAGCTTATTATCAAGTAGTACGTTGACATCATCCATATCGTTGCCAAAAAAGTACAAAGATGTACAAGAAATTAAAAACAAGGCATTACTCCAAGAAGTAATAGCAGAAAGAAGCTTTTTTTAGAAAGCTCAAGGAGGAAAAAATGGGTGGAATATCCATGATTTCACAGAGGCGAAAGCAAATTAATGCTCCAGCCACTGTTAACAATAATCAATCAGAGCTATGGTTCAAAGATGGCGACCAGGCATTGATTAAATCAGTAGCAACAGGACACCCTGATGATACTGGAATGACTTACATAAAAGTTTACCAATACAGAGATGGTAACACTTTCAAAACAGTTCTTGACTCTATCTATGATGGAGAAAAAGACGACTACGTAACTCCAGAAGGATTAGCCGTAGACGGTATTCCTGAAGGTGTTAGTTCAAAACATCAATTTGCCTTTTGGGCATATGTTGATGAAGTATTCCATTCTGAAAAAAGAGTGGAATCTTGGGAAGTGGTTACAGGAAAGAGTGGTAAAGAGATGTATAAAGAAGTCGTTAATGACTTTAAGGTCATCAAATTAGGTTTTGGAAGAGGGGATATTGTCTTTGGACAATTAGAAGAAATCTATGAAGATGAAGGTAGTTTAGACAAGTCACCTATCCGAATTAAAAGGATGGGAGCTGGTTTAGATACTACCTATCACATAACATCTCTTGCAAGGGAATTAGAAATACCTGCTGATAAGAAAGCAGAAATTGCTAATCTACCTTCCATAAATCAATACTGTATTGACACTTGGGGTGTAAAAGCAGGAACTGTAGCAGAGCAATCTGCTGACGAATTGTTTTCGTAGGAAGTTCTAATGATTGTACAACCTGATAATTTTGAATCAGTTATATCTTCATTTGCAGACCAGGATATGGTATTTGTGGATGTTGAAACTAATGGTTTAAATGCTCATGGGGACAATCAACTCTGTGGAATCGGAGTCGGATTGACATCGGAGCAAACATATTATTTTCCTTTTAGACACTGGCAAAACAGTCCTTCAGAACAAAATTTGACGTTCAATTTTGAAGGATATGTAAATTTACCAGATAATACTCTTAAGGAAGTAATTGATGCTTTGAATAAAATTAAAGGCTTAGTTGCTTATAATGCTAAATTCGACTTACGATTCCTACAGAAAGAAGGTTTAGATATCTCAGACAAACATATAGATGATGTGATTGTTATGGTTAGGTTATCTGAACACAGTGATATAAATATGCTTTCATTAACTGAAACTATAAAAAGACGTTATGGTATTGAAGAAGCTCAATATGATATTGACACTAAAAAAGTATTAAGAAATGGTGGGTGGAAAGATGATTTCAGTAAAGCTCCCATAGAAATACTAGGACCTTATTGTGAAAAAGATGTGTTCTATACAATGAAACTTTATTGGGATGCACTTAAATATATAGAAAAGACAGACCAAAAAAAGATATTACAAATACAATCAAACCTTACAAAAGTATTATTTCATATGGAAAATCAAGGTGTGAAGGTTGATACGGATTATGTTAAGAAAGCTACAACACGTATATCACATCGAAAAGAAGAAATAGAACAAAAGATAAAAAAGATTACAGATGGGGCATTTGATGGAGAATATAATATTGCAAGCACTCAACAAATGGGTAAAGTTTTTCAAAGTTTAAATTTAGAGTCTCCTGATAAAACAGCCAAAGGTCAAGATTCATGGAATGAAGCAGCTCTGGCTCAAATCAATCATCCTATTGCTGGATTAGTTCGACAATGGAGAACACTAGAAAAACTTAGGTCTACCTATTTAGAACCATTTGATAATGATGATGGGTTAGATTTACATACTGATTTCTGTAATTGGGGAACAGTTACAGGAAGATTGTCCAGTAGAAACCCCAATCTTCAAAACGTACCTAGAAATCACTTTAAAGTTGCTGATGTGGAGTTGTCTGATGAAGAATTACAATCAGTAAAGAATAGGGTTGATGCAGTTATTTCAGCGAAAGGTGCAAAGGGTGTTAATTTAAGTAATGATGTAATAAAGACTTGGGCGTTTATTGGAGATGAATCGTATGATGACAATGATGATACGCAAATCTCACTACGTAGAATAATTATTCCTAGACAAAACACATATCTAGTATCATTTGATTACTCGCAAATGGAAGTAAGAGTATTTTTAAGTTATATCGCACAATCAAATAAAGAAGTTCAAGCTATGTTAGAACAAAGTGATGTTGATTTTCATGGTGAAGCTGCAAAACTTGCATTTAAAGTAGATGAAAATCATAAAGATTATAAATATTATAGACAAACAGCTAAAGCAATAACATTTGGAACTATTTATGGGATAGGAAACAATAAACTTTCGACCCAATTAAACGTTACACCTACCGAAGCTGGTGAATATAAAAAGAAATATTTTGATGGCATAAAAGGTTCTAAACAATTTTTTGATAAAGTGGTTTCAACAGTTGAAAATAGGGGTTGGATTAGAAATAGATATGGTAGGGTTTATCATATGGATAAAAGATTTGGCTATAAAGGTGTGAATTATCTTGTTCAAGGAACTAGTGCAGATATAATGAGTGAAAGAATGATAGAGATACATAAATATTTAGAAAATAAGAAAAGTAATTTGTTGCTTCAGGTGCATGATGAAATAATTTGTGAAGTACATAAAGATGAAGTTCAAACAGTATTACCAAAGATTAGAGATTTATTAAAAACTAATACGTTAGATATTCCATTAGATGTTGATATGGAGATATGTAGTCCTTCTTGGGCAACTAAAAAAGATGCAAGTGATTTAATAACAACAACTACAGAACAAGATTGGATAGAATGGTAACACTAAATCATAATTGGAAAGACCAAAAAAAACTTGGAGAGCTAGGCGTTGAGCACATTATAGACTGGTTATATTATTTAAATAAAACTACTGGTGTGTGGGATGTGCAAGATGAAAAAGAATATCAGAAAAAAGATATTGATTTATTATGGACAGTAGAACCAGGTGATAAAGAATATACAATTGAAGTAAAAACAGATACTTACACATCAGGTAATTTCTTTTTTGAAACTGTTAGTAATGTATCTAAAAATACTCTGGGATGTTTTTTAAAAACAGAAGCAGATTTTCTTTTTTATTATTTTATTGAGATGGGGCAATTGTTCGTATTAAACACAGGAGCAATTCAAAAATGGTTTCTAGAAAATAAAAACAGATATAATGAAAAGGTATTAGGCACAGATAATTTATATCAATCTAAGGGATATGCTGTCCCCATAAAAGATATACCAAAAGAATGTATTAGGTATCACGTAGGAGATTATACATGAAAGAAAAAAGCAAAAAATATAGTTTTATAGAAGCATATAATAAACCTGTAAAAGAAATTACTGACCCTGTGCATTACCATTTTGAGATAGAACCTTTTGATTATATACATGATAATGATATGGGGTTTGCCGAAGGAAATGTGATAAAATATATAACAAGGTGGAGATATAAAGATGGTATCAAAGACCTATACAAAGCAAAAAAATATATAGAGATGTTAATCAGCAAAGAAGAAAAGGAAGAAGAAAAACGTGGCAAGACGTAATTGGACAACATGTCCTTCATGTTTACGAAAATTAAATAAGAAAAAATTTGAAGGGCAAAAAACAAAAGTATGTTACCCATGTCATTTAAAAGAATTAAAAGATAAACGAAAAGGAGTTACACGTGGCAAAAATAGGCGTTAAAATAGGTTTCACTTTTAGAGTAGGACCTTTAGACACAAATCAATATGGTCGAGTAGATATGGAAGTGCATGATATAGATACCGAACTTCCAATAGATAAACAAATGAGTGAAGCTGGATTAGCTTTAAATGATGTATTTACATCTTTACTTACTAAGGTTGATAGTGAAGTAGAGAACATTTTAAAAGAAACATCACCCCCAACAGGTAATAAATAATGAGTAATGCTGAAGAAATTACTAAAGATTATTTAACAGAGTTACATAGAGCCCATGCTTTAGAAGATGTTTTATGTGAACGTTATAGACAAGATGAGTTGTGGGGAGACCAATCAGGACATCCAGATGAACGATGGCTTGTTATATTGATTGAAGAAGTGGGAGAAGTAGCAAGAGCAATGTATGACGATGATGAAGGGCATGTCTATGAAGAAATAATACAATGTGCAGCTGTTTGTATGGCGTGGGCAGAAGCGATGCAAAAAAGGAGAAAGATTGGAAACGGATAGAAAAAAAGTTATTGATAAATTATTAGGTAATAAAAAACTTAACATTGTTAAAGGTGATGATAAAGAATTTGAATATAATAGAATTGAATTTGGCATTCCTAATTTAGATAAATTAACAGGTGGTGGGATTCCAAAGAAAAGAATGACTTTAATATATGGCCCAACTAATGTTGGTAAGTCTTATCTTGCATCACAGATATGTGCTAATGTACAACGTGAAGGTGGTTTAGCTGCTTGGGTAGATACAGAACTATCTTGGGATGCAAATTGGATGAGTAAATGTGGATTAGATGTTGGGGAGATGTTATTGTCTCAACCACATAATGGTGAACAAGCCTTTGAAACAATTACTGAAATGATGCACGCTGGTGTTGATGTAATCGTTTTAGATAGTATTGCAGGTTTAGTCCCAGCTCAAAATTTAGATGAAGATTTTAGTTTCAACCCTATGGCTTGGCAAGCACGATTTGTAAATTCTTCTTTACCTAAAGTTATGAACTCACTTAGAGCAGGTAGTGCTTTTATTGCCATCAATCAAGTTAGGTCAAGTATAGGACCTGTTGCATTAGCAAACATGCCAGGTGGTTTAGCACAAGGATTTTTTGCACACTTTTTATTAGAAGTAAAAAGAAGTGGGTGGTTAAATTCTCCTGAAGATAAAACTCAAAAAGTAGGTTTTGATATGGAAGTACGATTACGAAAAACTAAAGTAGGTGGTAGTAATTGGTCTTCTGCTATTGTGCCATTTAGAGTTGATGGTGGTATTGATGTAATTGAAAGTTATATGAGAGACGGAATTACACAAGGCATAATTAAAAAAGCAGGAGCTTGGTATACATTCGGTGAAGATAAAGCTCAAGGTATGAATGGATTAAAAGAACTAATTGTTGCAAGACCTGAACTACTAGAACAATTAAAAAATGACGTTACCTAGAGATTTTACTGAACAAGAAAAAATAGTTCAAAAATGTTTAGATGTAACAGGACTTAGATATGATAATCAAGTGGAGTTCGGTAAATATACAGTAGATTTTTTTGTTGCTGAACTTGATATGGTAATTGAAGCTGATGGAGTGTATGGGCATTTAAGGAAACGTGATAAGATTAGAGATAGTGAACTACGTGAATTAGGGGTAAAACATATTGTTCATGTTCAAAATACAACACAAAAAGGAATAGCAAAAGAAATATGGCAGGCATTAGACAAATTGGAGCAGTAGGCAGACGCAGAGGTTTATCTCCTAAAAAACAAAGACAAGACAAATGGTTGATTAATCAATTAGATGAAATGCTTTCATCCAAAAAACGTAATGGAATGAAAGGAAAATTTCATGCTTCGGCTATAGGCAATCCCTGTGATAGATATTTATATCTTGCGTATCACGGACTCTTACCTGAATTACCTTTAAGTGCTCGTATTCAAAGAATATTTGATAATGGTAATTACCTGGAATATAGAATGGGTAAATATTTTGAACGATTAGGAATTTTAATCAAGAGAGAAGTTCCATGTAAATTAGAAAATCCAATTATTTCAGGAAGAATTGATTTTATTTTAAGACATCCAAAATTAAGAACAGTTTTATTAGAATTAAAATCTATAAAAAATTCTGGTTTTGAAGAGTTAAATGGTCCAACAGAAACACATGCTATTCAAGCTCAAGTATATATACATCTTAATAAGTTAGGAATTGATACAGGTTATGTGTTGTATGAAAATAAAGACACTCAAGAGTTAAAATGTTTTAGAGTTGATAAAGATGAAGATAAATTTAATAAAATTTTAGAACGTTGTTATGCTATAATGAATCTTACAAAACTCCCATCAATGTGTACAGGAGAATATTATTGTGATTGTAGGAAAGTAAAATGAAACTAGAACGTATGACAGTAACAGGGGCTGATGACATGACTAATGTTAAAGGCATGATTGAATTATCAAAAGAGTATCCATTTTTAGAATGGGGTATATTATTTCCATTATCAGGTGGGTCAAGATTTCCTACATCAAAATGGTTAACTCATTTATTAGAAGAAAAAGGAAAGACCCCTATGAATTTATCTGCACATTTATGTGGTGGTGATTTAGATGATGCATTAGAAAATAAATCTAAAGTAAACTTAAATGAGTTTAAAAGAATACAATTAAATTTTCATGGATTAAATTATTTTCAATTAGTTATGAAAAGTGTAACTGATACAGAAATGACATTATTTACAGTAGAACAATTTTTAAAAACTGTATCAAATAAAAAAGTTATATTTCAATTTGATGGGGTGAATGATGGATGGATTTACAATTACTTAAACAATGGTGATTTTCCAAATATCCAATATCTATTTGACACCTCATCAGGTGCAGGCATTTTACCTAATACTTTTCCAATGCCTTATAAAGGTGTTACTTGTGGATTTGCAGGTGGTATAGGACCTGATAATATTCAAGAAGTGGTGGACACATTAAAAGAAACTATATCGCCTACAAAACCTTTTTGGATTGATATGGAAACAAGAGTTAGAACAGATGGTGATTTAGATTTAAACAAAGTGGCACAATGTGCAAATGTAGTTGCACGTGATGTATTTGGGAGATTATCAATATGACACAATCAAATTGGTTTGAACAAGAACCTACCCATAAAATAGAAAAAACAGTTGATGTACCATCTTTAAATTGGAATTTAGATGAGCAACCAGACTTAGAATTTCCTAATGCCTGGCGTGCTACAAATGAAGAATTACAAAGATTTTTAACAATGTATGGAAATTATAAATCTTATTTGGAATATGCACTAGCCGATAAACAATCCAGGGCTCATGCATTAGCTGACCAATATGATGAACTTATGGCAGTTAATATGTATATGTTTGTTAAAAAGAATACAGATGCTAAACGTATGGTAAAAGAACAAGTTAAAGGGGCAGTCATAGATTCTGATGAAAATATTCAAAAACACATTAAAGAACTAAGAAATGTAGAAAGTGAATGTAAAAGATTAGAAGGTTTACTAGCTTCTTATACTACAGCTTACAATACTATTAGTAGAATCATATCTCTTAGGGTTACGAAATAATATGATATTAGGAGTAGATTGTTCATCTAAAGGTATTCATGCAGTGCTTTTAACCGAAAAAGGTAAACTTAAATCTCAATTTAAAGTTCAATCAAAAAATAGTATATTTTCTGAAAGATTACTTGAAATTTTTGATAAATTTCAAACAGAAATAAGTAAAATAAATATAAGGAAAACTGCTATTGAAAAAGCAATATACATTCAAAATGCAAAAGCAACTATTCAAATTGCTTCTGTAGTAACTGCGATTCAGTTATCTTGTCATAAGCAGAAAATTTCTTGTGAACTAGTTGATAACAAGACTTGGAAAAAACATATAATCGGTAATGGTAATTCATCCAAAAAAGATATCATGGAATATGCTATCTCTGAATGGGGAAATATTTTTACTGAACAAGACTATGCAGATGCGGCTTGCATCGCATTGTATGGAGTAAAGAATAGTGAGGAGGATATAAATGCCAGCACCTAGAGGATATAAAAAAGTAAACGATAAGCCAACGTTTTATTTTAATGAAAAATTAAAAACAAAGGCAAAAGGAAGAAAAGACAGTCTGCCTAAAGACATGACTGCCGAAGAGTTTAAAAAGAAATACGCCAAAGTTGTTTGGTGTGATTTCTATAAATGTATACACAACGAACAGCCAGAAGGGGCAAGTAAAACGATAGCAACTATATTAGAAAACCCAGAGTACAAACCCCTCGGTCCAAAAGATGAAGGTTTCGTAGGTGTGTGTAATAAAAAAGAAATTGGTATTAGATTTAAAACCATTATTTCTTCAACTGGAATAAAACAAAAAGTTCCAGAATGTTTTAATGGAACAACTAATTCTACAGGAAGAATGGATATGAGTAGGTTCTTACAATCTAACGGCACACCTTATGGTGGTAGTATTGAGTCACAAAGTGCTGACCAAGATTTTTCAAACTCAGCTGCATTTGGAACTAAATGGCAAGGAAAATAAAATGCCAAAACTTATTCCTAAAGAAATTAGAGCCCATGCTAGGGATTTATTTTTAGAAGGTAAATCTGGAAGAGAAATTTCAGAAAGACTTTCAAAAGCTTATGATATAAACATTGCTCAACCGACTATTTATGAGTGGGCAAAAAGATTTAAGTGGAAAGACATGGTGGTGGAAGCTGATACAAAAGCAAGAGAAGAAATAGTAGAGAGTGAAGCTCAAAAACTTCGCAGATTATCAATAGAACATTTAGATACCTATCAAGCACTTCGCAAGAAGGCATCCAATGAACTACAAGATTTAGAATTTATAAGAGCAGGTGAAGCAGCGAAAGCCCTTGAAACTGGTATTGAGGGTGAACGGAGAGTGATACAGGGGATGATAAATTTAGCCTTTGTTCAGGAAGTTTTAAATATTTTAGTAGAAGAGATACCTGACCAGGAAACTATAAATAAGGTAGCCCTTCGATTACAAACATTGGTAAGTGATAGTTCATCTAATGACAAGTAAACAACAAGACATAACAACATATGAAGATGCCTTTCAGCGATTAGCTTCAGGGCTTGTTCAACAGAAGAAGTACCATGTAGGTAGCTTCTATGAATTTATTAGAGATATCTGGTCACAGAGTTTTGACAATCCAGAATACTTTGGAGCATGGCATGTAGGTGTGCTTGCTGAAGATATTGAAGAATGTTTAGAAACAGGACAAAATTATGTTGCTGTTCTTCCTAGATTCCATTTTAAGTCTACTATATTAGGACACGCTTTCAGTGTGTGGAGACTTTTAAAAGCTCCTAGAGATTGCTCTGTTTTGTATTTATCTTACAGTGATGGAATGGCTAGATACCATCTATCTGAAATAAATAAGACTGTTTCTCGAAACCCTGTTTTAACAGAACTTATGGATAATCGTTCTCCAAAGGCAGATTATTCATTTAGATATTATATTAATAAAAGACCTATGGAAATTATGCATGGTGGTCTATTTTCTTTCAAACGTGGTATGCACGTTAATGGAGCTTTGATTGCTGATGACGTATTACGTGACCCAGAGAATCCTTTAAATACTTCACAGATAACTAAAGTAGAAGACCATTTTATGACAGAGAGTTTATTCATTCCACTAAAAGACGTACCTGTAATTGTATTAGGTACTCCTATGATGCCTGGCGACTTATTAACTAAGTTACAAAAAGATGACCGATTTAAGTCAAGAGTATTACCTGCTTTAGACCCTGTGCCAAACAGAAGAGTCTTGATGCCCGAACTTTACAATGAAGAGTGGTTATTGCAACAGCAAGAAGCTAGACCTAAGTCATTCGCTTCAGAGTTTTTATTGCAACCACATTTTGCTACAGAAGCCTATTTTAATGAAGAAGAAATATCTGAGTGTGAGGATGAAACATTAAGAAATCATCCAGCATCAAATAAATATAAGAAGCAAGAAGACGAGCAATTGTTTGCTGGCTTTGATGTGGGTAAGAAAAGACACCCATCACATTTAGTTATCTTCAAAAGAGTAGGAAAGAAGTTAGTACAAGTACACCAATCTTGGTTAGATGGTTGGAGTTATTCTGACCAAATAGAATATCTAAATGATATAGCTAAAAACTTTGACTTAGAGAAAGGTTACATAGATAATACTAGAGGTGAGCTTGAAGACCGAGGTCTTGACACTGTATGGCACGCAATGCACTTTACTTTAAAGAGCAAGCGAACTATGGCACAAATTTTTGAAGAGTATGTCAGTAAAAGTAATCTGAAACTTATTCAAGATTCCAGACAGAAGTCACAAATCGTCTCAGTAAGTAATGATTTAAAAGCACCTGAAACCCCTATGGGACATGGAGATGCTTTTTTTTCTGTTGCTATGGCATTACAAGCTGCTTATGAAACTACTATCTTTAGATACGAATCTTTAGGAAGTGCGACTGATTGGTTAGATGCTGTAGACCCATCACAAAAAGATGATGGTGTAGAAGAATTGAAGAAAAAGGTAAGTCTAGATTTTAAACCAGAAATTCAAGACGAGGTATCTAAGGAAAAAGCTCCGAATCCAGATTGTACGGAAGCTGTGTGTATGCCAAGTTTTTGGGTTCCTGAAAGAAATTTATGTATATACTGTGGTCACAGAGGATAAGGAGAATAATAAATGACAACACTAACTACACAAGCAGAAACAGTCGCATCAAGTCGATACTATTTAAAAAATGAAAACAATGAAGTTATTGAAACAGCAGATGAAATGTTTGAAAGAGTTGGTATAGCGATAGCAAAAATTGATACTGAATATGGAAGAATAGATGCTGATGCATCTTTAACGGCTTTAGACTTTATAGCAATGATGAAAGAATTAAAGTTTATTCCTAACTCACCCACATTAATGAATGCAGGAACTAATCAAGGAACACTATCAGCATGCTTTGTTTTACCTTTAGAAGATAGTATGGAAGACATTATGAAAGCTGCACATGATATTGCTATGGTTCAAAAGTTTGGTGGAGGTACTGGATTTGCTCTTAGTAAGCTACGACCACGAGGAGATAGGATAAAAACTACACATGGGATTGCTTGTGGCCCAATACAAGTTTTAAAAACACTTTCAAGAGTTTCATCTATGATTACTCAAGGTGGTAAAAGAGATGGAGCAAATATGGCAGTTATGTCAATATATCATCCTGACATACTTGAGTTTATTGAATGTAAAAAAATTGAAGGTGAGATACATAACTTCAATATATCTGTTGGAGTAGATTCTAATTTTATGAAAGCAGTAGAATCTAATGCAGAGTATGATTTAATTAATCCAAAAAATAATGAAGTAACTGGAAAATTAAATGCAAGGGAAGTATTTAACAAAATAGTATATGGAGCTTGGCGAAATGGTGAACCGGGAATGATATTCTTAGACAATGTTAACAAAGATAATCATGTTAAAGATGAATATGGTGAAATGGTAGCCACTAATCCTTGTGGAGAACAACCATTATTAGGAAATGAATCATGTAACTTAGGTTCAATTAACTTAGCAAACTTTTTTCATGTTGCTCACAATGATGTGGATTGGGCAGAACTAGAAAAAACTGTCAAAACATCAGTACATTTTTTAGATAATGTAATTGATGCGAATCAATATGCTACACCTGACATTGAGAAAATGACAAAAGCAACTCGTAAAATTGGTTTAGGTGTTATGGGTTTTGCAGACCTGCTAATTCAGCTCCAAGTTAAGTATAATAGTATAGAAGGTAAAGAGTTAGGAAAATCTATTATGAGTTTTATTAGAACAGTTGCTGATAAACAATCGCTTAAATTAGCTAAAGCAAGAGGTACATTTCCTGCATGGGAAAAAAGTAATTATACAGATGATGAACGTTATAGAAACGCTTGTCGTTTGACAGTTGCTCCTACAGGTACTATTTCTATGTTAGCTGATACTTCTAGTGGAATTGAACCAACTTTTTCACTTGTATGGAAAAAGCAAAATATTCTAGAAGGAAAGACTCTTTACTATGTTAATAAATATTTTGAGGCAGATGCTAAGAAACATGGTTTCTATTCCGAAGATTTAATGGAATATTTGTCTCAAGGGGGGTCTTTAAGTACTAGAGATGATGTACCAGAATGGGCTAAAGAAATATATGTTACTGCTCCAGAAATATCTGCTGAAGACCATGTTGGAATGCAAGCAGCTTTTCAGGAAGATTGTGACTCAGGAATCTCAAAAACAATTAATTTTCCTAATGAAGCGACCATCACTGATGTTGAGTGTGCTTACTTATCAGCTTGGGAGCTTGGTTGTAAGGGTATTACTGTATATCGTGCAGGTAGTAGAGAAAAAGAAGTCTTGGTTAGTGGGACTGATAATAAAGAAGAAATGAAAGACCAAATCCCATTTCCAATACAAGTATCTGAAAAAGGTGATACAGGTATTCATACAGATTATGAATGTTGTGATTCACCACAAGTAGTAATGGAATCAGGATGTGAAACCTGTAAAGTATGTGGATGGAGTATGTGTCATGTCGCTTAATAACATTATTAATATTTTTACTGATATAATACAAAAAGCAAAAAGAAAAAAATCTACAGTGAATCAAGCTGGTAATTATACTAAACCTGCTATGAGAAAACGACAATTTGCTTCTATTAAAGCTGGAAGTAAAGGTGGGGCACCAGGACAATGGTCAGCCCGTAAAGCACAATTACTTGCCCAAAGATACAAGAAAGCTGGTGGGGGGTATAGGAAATAATGGCTAAAAAGAAAGGTCAAAGGTCTCTTGAAAGTTGGGGTGACCAAGATTGGGATTACGTTACTAGAGGAGATGAAAAGAAACCAAAGAGTAAACGTGGTAGATATTTACCAAAAAAAGTACGTAGAACTTTATCTTCATCACAAAAGGCTGCAACCAATCGTAAAAAAAGAAAAGCAGGTGGCGTTGGTAGTCGTGCTAAATATTCAGAAAACGTAGCAAGAAGAGTTGGAAGTTTAAGTAAACTTATAAAGTTCTTAAACTGGTATAATTAAAAAGGTTAGAAAATAAAATAAGGAGAGTAAATGGCTATAGGAAGTATACTTAGAGATAGAGATGTTCAGTATATAGCATTGAGAGATGATACAAGTAAAACATGGCGTATTTTAGATACATGGCATGAAGATTTAAAAGGTTTAGATTTAGAAGATGATATTCCAGATGATAATGCGGCAGTACAAGTACTAACAGAAAGTGGTTTTACAGCCCTAGTTAAGGAAGCTGCGAGACTTGGAGTGCTTGAAAACATTGATTTTGGAGTAGACAACTCCTATGAGATAGAAGAAAAGGATGCAGAAATTGCCAAACTTAAAGACGAAATTAGTAAAATAAGAGAAGAGAACATAAAAAAAGGAGACATGCATAGTGATATGGATGATTCTTCCAAACTAAAGTCAAAAGCGATGGATTCCATTTTAAAGATTGTATCGTTAACAGACATCAATGAATTAACTAAGGAATAATATATGAAGCTCGGAGATTATTTACCTGAAGTTCCTCGAATTGCCCAGCAAATGAGTGACTTAAACAGTCAAATTAACATGCTGCAAATGATGCAAAAGTCAGCAGGGGATACAGGAACAGCTCCTACTATGGGATTAGACCATGTAGTTAACACATGGGTAAGACACCAAATGGCATATCGCCAACAAATGGTGCAAGATATTCAGACAATTGCGTATTCTGTAGAAGAAATACGTGCTCCTTTGAATCATATTACAGGTGAAGTGTTTAGGCGTGGGCTTGAATGGCATCCAACTGTTGAGAATCCAGACGAAGAACAAAAAGAACGTTTATTAAAGTTCATGACTGATGCAAACGTGTTCGACCAAAGCATGGAAGAACTCTTAAGGCAGTTCCACTTTGATTTAAATTCTATTGATGATGCGTTTCTTTATTTAGCCAAAGAATATAAAGATGTAGGTAATAATGAAATTAAGTCTAAAGTAATCGAAATTAGACGATTGAACCCTGCATTAGTAGAATTTGACTTAGATGCAGCTGGATTACCAAAGAATGCACATTGGATTTGTCCATTAGATAGAACTGATGTAGCTGAAGAACCTGGAGACTCTAAGAAGGGTTATAAAAGAATCCCTGCTATGTATAAGTATTATCATAGAAATCAGCATATGTATTTGGCTGATAATGAAGTAATACACTTAACTAAGTATGCACCATCTGAAACTTATGGGTGGTCGCCAATACTTACTATATTTGAAAAGGCATTAACTCTAATTGGTATGGATAAAAACTTATACCGATACTTCTTTGAAAGAAAGATGCCTTCGTCTATGCTTATGGTTACAACAGATGACCCTGAGAGTTTAAGACGTGAAAGAGACCATATTGCTGCTCAAACTAGGGTAGACCCTAACTATATACCAATGGTTGCTGTTTCATCTAGAAACAATAGGGGTAGAGTAGATATGGTTAGATTATTCCATACTTTACAAGAGATGGATTATTTACCAGTTAGGGAAGAAATTAGGGAAAGAGTTGCAGCTATGTGGGGTGTTTCTCCAGCATGGCAAGGTGCACCAGATGCATTTGGTGGACTCTCTCAACAGACTACACAGTTAACTGTAATGAGTCGTGTGGTTGAAGGAGACCAACGTTTATTCCACGAAAAAGTATTCCCATTAATATTACAAGCATTTGGTATTACTGATTGGAAATTAGTTCTACCGAATCCTGAAGAGAAAGCTGAAAATACTAAATTAGCTATGGCTCAACAAAGAATTTCTATTGCTACACAATATTTAAATATGGGCTTTGATGTTAAATTAAAGTCTAGTGGTGATGTAGATATGATGGAAGCTGAATTTTTAGTTGCTGGAGAAGCAGTTCCACAAGCACAAATGCAAGGTGAACAGCAAGCTATAGGTTTGCAACAGGCAGAAATGCAATTGCAACAAGCTATACAGCAACAGGAAATGCAAGAACAACAACAAGCTATGATGGGTGGTGGTGCACCTGAAGAAGGTGAAATGGCTCCAGAAGAAGGTGGAGAAGGTGAAGGCGAAGGTGAAGACTTACAACTTATGGAAAAATCAATTCCAGCTTCTGAAAGAAAGTTTAAAGGTAGAATGGGTGGTACAACACCAGACCATACTGATAAAGCTGGTGGCACTGATGAAGAAAGAGACCCTGAAGAATATGCTGAAGCTAGAGCTAAAGCTGCCGAAGAAAGAGATATGGGAATTAAAAAAGGTACTACTTGGATAGGAGATTTAATTTCTAGGGGATACTCAGCACCACTAATTAAGGAAGTAACACCAGATGGAACACAGATGTGGTTCTCTCAAGATGGTATAGATTATGTTGCTAAGTTGGGTGCTCTTGGAATATCTGATATTGAAAAAGCAACTTTTACTAGAACTAAGAGTACGGAAGACAATAAGAAACAAAAACCTCAAGAGACTAGTATTATGAATAACGATGATGATGAAGACGATGAACGAGCTTAATTATTTAAATATCTATAAACAAAAATATAAAGGTAAGAAAGTTAAAAATCCTAAAGGTGGTTTAACTGCGGCAGGTCGTAAATATTTTAAACGTAAAGAAGGAGCTAACTTAAAGCCTGGTGTAAAAGGTAAAGCTGATACACCTGCAAAGAAAAGGCGAAAGGGTAGTTTCTTAACTAGATTCTATACAAATCCTAGGGGTCCGATGAAAGATAAAAAAGGTAACCCTACTAGATTAGCTTTGGCAGCTAGAGCTTGGGGTGAGTCAGCACCTAGCACAAGACAGCAAGCTCAGAAACTTGCAGCCAAAGGTAGGAGAATGTTGGATAGATATGAAGCATCTAAGAAAGTAAAGAAATTTGTAGCGTTTGCAACTATGATGCAAAAAGATTATGGTGGTGGTGCAGGTACAGTTGCAACTACAACAGATGCAGGTTCACCTGGATATCATACACCTACGTTTGGAAGAGCTAGAGCTGGTGGGTTGAAAAAACCTAAAAAAAGGAAAGCTGAAAATGCTGACTTTAAATTTACATATTAAGGATTAAAATGGATGAACCTTTAAAAAGACCTGATACTGCTTTTACGTCACGAACCTATAGGGAATCTCAAAAACCAAAACGCAAAGCTAGAATGAAAGATGGTATAGATAAACTTGAGATGTTTCTTGATGAGTATAGTCCTCAAATGGGTGAAGATGCAATAAAGAAAACTAATACTTCATCATTTGTTGTTCAATTAATTAATAGTATTTTAAAAGATGATGGAGCACCTATGGTTAGTAGTGTAACTGAAGCGTATGGAAATAAAACTGTACGTGGAAATCTTGGCCCTAAGGTTGTGGACTTTGATAAAGACAAAGAAAAACATACTGAAAGAAAAGGCGAACCAGATGATTATGTTTTATTAGAACAGAATGATATGGAACGAAGAATAAGGGGTTATAAAGAAGATGAAAAAGATAGTGGACCTGAAAACGCTTTGGATTCTGGAGCAGTTGGTTCTGGTACTGTGGATGTAACAAAACAATTTACTGGATGGGATTGGAAAGGTCAACAAGGTGAGTATAAACGTGGTACTGAAAACGATAAAATAGATGATAATCCTAGAATTGAAAAAGATACTGTTGACGATTTTTTGCTAAATCTTTCTAAAGGGGAAGATGGTTCAGAATATGTAACAGAAATTTATGATGATGTAGAAATTTTAACTAGAGATGAAGATGAGACCAGGGGAACTTATACTGGTAATAGTGCAGCTTATAAATACACACAAACTTTAAAGAAAGCAGGTGACGTGAAAGAATTGAAATGGACTGATAAGGAAGAACTATCTGAAAAAGCTATGAAGAAAGCTAATAGGGATTTGAAATTATTTAATATGAGTTTACAAGATGTAGATAAAATAGAATTACCTGAACCCTTTGCAAATGATAGTGATGAAGTAAAAACTGAGTTAGAAAGAATGAGTACAAAGAATAGAAATTTTCATAAGAATGAGAAGAGGAAAAAATTCCATGGAAATGATATAGCATATCAAGATGAAAATCTTTTTGAAGCATTTGTTCAATTAGCAAAAGTTGTGGATATGTATCAAAAACCAAAAGATAAAGTAAATCTTAATATGGATAAGATGAAAGATTTAAAACATGATACTGGAACAATACTATTACGTTTGAAATTAAAATATAATCGACCACGACCAGATGCTTTATTAGATTATCATGGAATAGAAGTAACTCCAGAAGATTTACCGATGGCAAAAACCCCTTCATATCCATCTGGACACGCTTGTCAAGCTAAATTAATTGCTAGGATACTAAGTAAAAAATATCCTGAATATAAGAAAAAATGGCATAGTTTAGCCGATGAAATTGCAAACAATAGAATAATTGCAGGGGTACACTTTCCAAGCGATTCTAAAGCTGGGGAACTCTTAGCTGATGAATTGTATGATAAATTAGATATGGATAACTTAAAAATTTGAAAATAACTTGTGATAAATGTCGTGGTTCTATGCGACTTAATGAAGATAAAGACTTGCATTGTTTTACGTGTGGTAAAATAATAGTATTACAGATAAGGAGAGAATATGACTCACATCCCAGAAAAGGCAAAAAACGGAATAATAAAGAGAAGGTTAGCAGGGTGGAATTGGACAGACATAGCAACTTGGGTGAAGGAGAAATACCACTTCGAGGCACATCGAACAACCTTTCAAAAATGGTACGACAGGGAAGTCTCACTAAGAGAAGGGCTTTCTGAAACAGAATATAAAGAATTACCAACAGACTTTTCTCCTGATGCACACGCCAAATTAATTAAGGGTATAGAAAAATATAAGGGTGAAGCTCGTTATTGGAAAAAAGTTGCCGAAGCATCTCTTAAGCAAGAAGCTAAAAAAGAATTACTTGTAGAAGCTGTAAAAAAATTTACCCCATCATATAAATCTGTTAAGAAATATAAGATACGAAAACCTAAATCAAAGGTCAGAGCTTCAAGTGCACAATCTGTAGTTGCCCCATTAACTGATACACACATCGGAGATAACGTTGAAGCAGATGAGATGGTGGGTTTAAACGCTTACAACATTGATATATTTAATAAAAGGTTACATGGTTGGGCTACTCAATTACTAACTCTTGTTGAACTACGAAGAAACTCTGTAGAAGTAGATGAACTTATAATACCTATGCTCGGAGATATGATTAGTGGGGATATACATATGGAATTAGCTCTAACTAATAATGACCATAACATGGGTCAGATGATTAGAGGAGCCAACCTTATTGCACAAGCGTTGATGTTCTTAGCTCCACACTTTGATAAAGTAAGAGTGCCATGTGTTGTTGGTAACCATGGTCGAATGACTAGGAAACCACCTATGAAAAATAAGTATATGGATTGGGATTACATGTTGTATCAATGGGTGTCTGTGTTCTGTAAGAATCAAAAGAACATAGAGTTTCATATCCCTAAATCTTTTATGACTACAGTAGAAGTTAAAAATAGAAATATACTTTTATCTCATGGAGACTTTATAAATGGTGCAGGAAGTGGTACTGCAATTAGTAAAGGTATTATGAATATGCGTAATGTCTTACAATTTAGAAAAGGTCTACAAGATGAGATAGGTAATTTAAGAAATGAACAAATTGGGTTACCTGAATATTTTGATTCAGTTTTAATAGGACACTTTCACAGAATAGATGAAATAGATATTGGTACAGGTGCAATACATATATGTGGTTGTATGAAGGGTGGAGATGAATTTGCCATGCAAAGAGTGCAAGCTATTAACAAACCAAGACAACTAGCACTATATTATCATCCTAAGTATGGAGAGATTGGTAAAGACATCATATACCTAAATAGATTTGATGATAGTTCTGAAATCTTTAATGATGTTCTACCAGAGGTGTGGGCTTAATTATGAGTAATGTAATAGAGTTAAACGATTCAAATTTTGATAGCGAAGTAGTTAAATCTGATTTACCTGTATTAGTTGATTTTTGGGCTACATGGTGTGGTCCATGCAAAATGATAGCTCCACTAGTTGAAACTATAAGTAATGACTATCAAGGAAAATTAAAAGTTGGGAAATTAGATGTAGATGCAAATTCAGTAACAGCTTCTCAATATAGTATAAGGTCTATCCCAACATTATTAATATTTAAAAATGGTTCTCCAGTAGACCAAATGGTTGGTGCAGTGAGTCAAGATGTCATATCGTCAAAAATTGCTAAACATACAGAAAGTTTAGGCTCTTAATTAGTATAATAATATAGGCAATTAGTATAAAGGGGAGGCTGATTGACTATTATGTCTACTAGCATTTTAATTAAATTAAGTGTTTTTGTAGCTGTCTGTCTATCTCTGATGCTAATAGTTGGCGAATTTTATAGCTAAAGGAGTACAGCAACATGAACGTCATAAAAAAAATAGGGAATGCCTTATTGGGGTTATTCACTTTTCTAACCGTAATCAGTGGAACAGTTGGGCTTACTATTACAGTAGTAAATCCAGTTAACCTATGGTGGACTATCGCACCGATACAACTACCATATGGAATTTACATAATTACATATTCTATGGTTATGGAATATTTACAATATATCCAAACTTATTATTACTATTCGTTAGGAATATCAATAGCAACAATCTTATTAGGATTACTGATTCATGTTAGAAGCTTTAAACAATTACTCCAATTAGTAAAAGCTACTCCAATGGCTATTTTAAAATCACCAATTCTAATTTACAAAGATGTAAAACACCTTAGAGATTGGTTATTTGAAAAGATTGAATACTTAAATGGAGAGTCTGCTAAGTGGAGAAGGTTCTTTTCAATAATGAAGAGTCCGTATACTGGACTTAGAATGCTGGGTGTTAACCCCCAGATGGCGATTGCAATACTTGGAATCGGTTCTACAACAGCAGTTGGTGTTGGGGTAGCAGAAGTACTAGAAGAAAGAAGTTTTGCTAATGGTAGTGCAGGTATATATGCTGCACCATCTGAATATCCTGACGAAGAACTAGAAAAAGCAATGGCGTGGAGAAAAGATAATCCAGATGACAATACTCTAAGAATAGTATTAGGCTCAACTCCAGTAGAATTAATAAGTATTTCAGATGTATCTATTGGTACTGCATACACAGGTTCAGCACTTCCATCAGGTAAAGCTGAAGCTATCTTAATTGAAGGTAAATCAGGACAAGATGCACGCCTGGAGATAGGGGAATTGATGTTTGATAGAACGACCTGTAAGACATTAACTCTTAGTGATATTAATGCACACAAAATAATTGTTCAACATAATATATCTGACGGACAATCTATTGCACAGACAATTGGAACGCAAAGAGACCTTAGAATTTCAGGTGGAAACTTTATGGCGAAAGAGTTAAAAACTACAGGGGGTACTTATGACCGACTGTGGTTAGATACAGGTAGCTTAACATCTACTAATGCCAAGATTAACAAATTGAATCTGTCCAACATAGTGTCAAAAGGTGGAACTTGTGTGATACGAAAAGCTGATATAGGTCTACTAACGATACAATATTCGGCTGTAGGACATGACCAAAACTTTGCCACCAAAGAATTTACAGTACAATCCAGTACAGTTGCAAGTATATGGGATGTGAACAATAACAGGGAAGTTCTTTTAACGGAGCCTGCTACGGAATAAAAGTATGGAAAATTTAAAGAACATGAAAGTATCCATAGGATTAGTGATTGCTATCATTGTTCAGGCGTTTGGTTTGATTTGGTATGTCGCACAACTTGATTCTAATGTTACTTCTTTAAATGATTCTGTATCATCTCTACAGGAACAAGCTACTACAGTTGATGTCGCAGTTCTTCAAAAGGATTTGGAAAATATTAAAGAAAAAATTCTAATGATGGATGAAATGCATAGTATGAAATTTGACCCATCAGAATTAGAAGAAGCAATAGATGACATAGAAAAAATAATTGCAGGACTTCAAACTACAGATGCCCTTATACAAAATGAAATGCGAACTATTATGGCTGACCATGGTGGGTTCGCTGAAGTTTTAAAACAACTTAATGCAGCTGGTTTATTACCAAGTGGGGAAAAGAGAAGCTATGGGAATTATGACTAATGGATATACAAGTTGGAAAGAATAAATATAAAGTAACTGCAACCCTTATTATGGCAGCAGGAGCTATACTAGTATCTGCTATTAGTTGGTTTACAATGTTACAAGTTGACATGACTGCAATGCAAAAAGACATAAACAATCTAAATGACGAAGTTAAATATTTAGAAAAGAAATTGGATGGTATTAAATGATGGGAAAATTACGCCCACAAATTTTTCTTGCGATAATCGTACTTGGTATTATGAGTGCTTTGGGTGTATACTTAGGGCATATAGAAATAGCCACAGGTTGCACTGGTGGTATAATAGCACTAGGTATGAAGGTCCTGGAGAATGAGTAGTAAAAAAGAAACAATAAAAATAATATTAGCTTTAGTTGTAGGTACCATTTGTGTAGCTACAGTTTATTATATAGGCTTAACAAAATAGAGAAGGAACATGAAAGAAAAAGTATTACACTCAGTAGTAAAAAGTCTTCCAGTAGTTAGTTCTTTAGCAGTGGGTGTTGGTGTTACACTAGTGCTTTTAAATAGAGAAAAGATAGAAAACAAACTCTTTGATAAATTGACTGTTAGACAGATTACAAAAGAAGACATTCCATTACAATGAACGAAGATAAAAAATTTATAAAGAAAATTAGGAAACAGGGTGTGCACCCTAAACAGATTACTAAATATGATATTCAACAAAAGATTAAAGAAAGGGAGTTGTTAGAAAAGAATGACGACCAAGACTCAAAAACAAGTTGAATATATTTCTTACGGAGGAGGAACCCCTTCTCTAGCATTAATTATTTTAAATGTTCAAGGTAAGATTAAACCAATTACAGGTAGAGATAAAGTAGATAAAATTATTTTTGCTGATACTGGTTGGGAACGTACTGACACCATGAATCAGATTGGTGCTATTAGAGATTATTGTACTAAACATGGTTTCGATTTTGAGATAGTAAAAAGTAACTATGGTTCTTTAGAAACCTATCTTTATAATAATCTAACTAAAAACGAAAACAAAGGATTTTTACCTATCCCTTATCATTCTAAAGACAAAGGTATTGGACAAAGACAGTGTACTAATCAATTTAAAATTTCTCCTATAAATCAATATCTAAGAAAACTATATGGACCAGTTGGTCGAGTTGCTCAACTAGGTATTCATTTTGGAGAATGGCAAAGAGTTAAGGATGCAAGAAATAAAAAAGATACTAATAGATTTCCATTAGTTGACCTACAACTTAAAAGAGCTGATTGTGTAACGATTGTAGAAGAAGCTGGATTACCAACTCCTCCTAAGAGTGCTTGTGTTGGCTGCCCATATTTACCAGCATCACGATTTATAGAATTAAATCAAGAACATCCAAAAGATTTTGAAAGAGCTGAAAAAATAGATAAACTTATGAACCCACAAGGAAAATATCTTTCAAGTAAAATGATTCCTTTGTCATCCTTAAAAAAACAATTAACTTTTTCTGATTTACCTGATGTTGATTATTCTTGTGAATCTGGTTATTGTTTCACATAATTAGATAAAAACCTCCTTACAATTCGTATAATAATCCATAGGAGTTTTCTTATGGCGTTACAAAAAGGAATCTTACCTACAGGAGTTGAAGCTCAGATAAGAGCTGGGTTAAATAGTGTAGGGCAAGAAATCTTTAAATTATCACAGGAATATGTTCCAGTTAAATCTGGACAACTAAAAGCATCAGGTTCATTAACAACCGGACTATCAGGTGGTGGCTTTTCTATTGAGTATACTGCTCCCTACGCACAACGAATAGAGAGTGGGGGACCAGCACAAGATATCAAAGGTGATTATATTTCAAAGATTCCCCAACACCAAAGAAGACTACCAGGAAAAACAATAACAGTAAGAGCACATACTAAGACGTATAGGAACATGAAGCCAGTATTGACTGACGATGGTTGGTATACATTAGGACAGGTATCTGAATTTAAAGGTACACAATTTTTAGAACGAGCTTTTAAGGAAGTGTTTACACAGAAGAGATTGTGGAAACATTTTCCTTTTGGAAATATTTAGGAGTAAATTATGGTAGACGGAAGTAAAGTAACTGTAACCCCCGAACAAGAATATATTATGGCAACCCATTCCCGAATGGTGGGTAAAGTCTTGGATTTGGTTGAGGCATCTATGTCAGAAGGTAATCAATTAGAGAAACTTAAGAAGTTAATTCAAGTTCCTCTTTATGATTTTCGTAACGATATGCTACAACTTCAAACTGGTGGGGTACCATCCAAAATCGAAAACGAATAACATTCTTCCCTTTTTGTAAAAATTTTAGGTTTAATTTGTATAATAAACTAGGTGAAATATAATTTATTATATTTTTCTTAGAATTTTTCTAAAACACAGATATTGTGGGGTCGGATGGCTAAGACCAACCATGCAATCAGCGTGGATTGGAATGGTCGAGTAAACTTAAACCTTAAGTAAGGAATGGTAAAATGTCAGAAATAGATGACATACAGAAACAATTAGAGGGTAATTCCCTCGCACTTGGTGCTGTTGCTGAGGTGCTTCAGAAAATGGATGCACGCCTTTCTAAACAGGAAGAAGAAGAAGACGCAAAAACAGAAGAAGAAAATGCTAAAATGGAAAATGATGCATTAACTAAATCTGTTGCTGCTGAAGTTGTTAAGCTTCTAAAAGAAGACCCTGACAATAAATTAGGACTGGACACAGACGGTTCCAAGGAGAGACCTGCAAAGGCTACTGCTCCTGCTGCCGCTGATACAGAAAAACCTATTTCTCCTACTACCAAGATAGAAGACCAACAGAATACTATTCAAGCATCTGCTGACTCATTAGCTAAAGATGAATCAGATAAAGAAGATGCAGAATTGGATAAAGAACACGTACCAGGTCATGACTCAAAAGAGGATGAAATGGACAAAGCTGCTACAGATGATGATAAACCTGAAGATATGGATAAAGGTGATGGCGATGACGAAGATGGAGATGATTCAGATGAATCAATGGAATCAATGAGAAAGCAAATTGAAACTTTGAAAAAACAAGTTGCTTCTTTTGACATGGAAAAAGCAGTTCAAACTGAAACTGAAGCTAGATTAAGAAAGATGGGCTTCAGAGAAGAGAATGGCTTACAGAGACCTCAGGTTCTTACACCTGATAATCCAAACGCTAGTCCTCTAGGAACAGATGGTTCAACACCAATTGTTAAAGGACAAAGTGCTGGAGACGCTGTAGACCAATTATCAGGTCTTTCTTACAAACAACTAAGAGACCTACAGCACAAAATCGATAGTGGAGACACTGACGGTGTGCCAAGGGAACTTCTTGGATAATCAATTATAAACATTTAGAAGAAGAAATAGGGGGAAAATAAGTATGGCAAATCCATCGTTAACTGAGTTTATTTCTCAGTCACAAAGAGGATTGTATTCTTCTGTATTCGGTCCTGAATACTTACAGAAACAAACTTATTTCACGGTTGACACTGCTACTGGAATTTTCAATACCACTTATGGTAGAAAAGTCTGGCATGCACTAAACAACCAAACTCGTTTTTTCAACGCAATCCCAAGAAACGTTTGGGGTAACACTGCTGGTTGGAGAATTAGGAGTGACAGAGGAAGTGGTAGGTCTCGACCTGTTACTGAAACTGGCTCCATCCCAACTGTAGACGTATCAGCTATTGAGAACGTCTCCAGTTTACCTAAGATAGTTTCAACTACTTTCGGTGCTTCAGTGAAGTCAGTCTTTACTGCACAGCTAGAAGGTGGTGTTGGTGATGTTCTAGCGTTGGAAAATGAAAATGCACAGCTTGACCACGTTAAAGAAATTAACGAAGAGCTGTTAGCAGGTTCTGGATTCGTTGCGTCTGCAGGTTCAACAACCGAAGTAACGGTTCCAGCATCAGTTGCTAAGAACTTTAAAGTTGGAGACAAAGTTGCAGTCTTCGATACGTCTGCAAATGACTACATCAATACATCTGGAGTAGCAGTTTCTGCTGTAAACACAACTTCGGGTGCTGTTACTATAGGTACTTTAAGTACGGGTGCTGGAGATGGTGATGGTGTAGTAGTTGTAAGTAGAGCAGGTATGACTTCCATTGACGACATCGTTAACTTTGACGGTGCTGTAGTTGGTGGTTCATATGACTCAAACGCAAACTTCGCAGCAAATGGTGGAGTAAATGCATACGACCTAACTTTTGGTGGTAGAGCAGAAGGTAACTGGAACGCTGGTGTTGTTTATGACAACAACGGTACAGCTAGAGACCTTTCACTAAACTTGATTGACAACTGTATTCAATCAATAAGAACTAATGGTGGAGAACCAAAACTAATTGTTTTGGGACACGACCAATACTTCAAACTTGAAAGATTACTACAATCGCAACAGAGATACTTAGGACAGGAAGAGTACCAAGTTGGTGTGGGTTCTGAAAGAACTTTCCCAGGTACAAGAACTGGTCTAGTGCTTGCTACGTATCAAGGTATTCCAATACTGCCAGACGCAGACGTTGTTAAAAACGTTGACTCGGCTGACGCAGTAGGTGGTTCAAACATTTACGTTTTGGATACTGATTACCTAGAAATTGCTGTAGCTCAACCTACACAGTATATAGAAAACAGAGATTACTTCGCAGCTAATGCGTTAGTAGTCAGAGGTTTACTATACACAATGGCAGAGTTGAGATGTCACAATTTCATTACTCAAGCAAAAATTGTTGACTTAAATTCATAATCGTAAGTCACTAAAAACTTAAAGGATTATATGTAAAGTAGGGGGTAGTTATAATTAAAGATAATTACCCCCACTTTTAAATGAATGTAATGTAATGTAATGGTGAATAATGCATAGTGTGTATCTAAATGGTGTGTTGCAAAGTTTGGACATCCAGACTAAAAGAATGGTTGGAGAAGTGATGAATCTTATGGAAGGTTCATTGCCTGAAACAATAGCAACCACAGCTTTAAAAAAATCAATAAAGCAAGCCATGTGGCGTACAAATCGTAATATTCAAGATGACTTGAACAGCATGTCTTTCACAGATATAAATGTGAACATGGAGAAAATAAAGAATGGCTAAACATACTTTTAAACAATCGGATGTAACAGGAGATACTAGAGGATTAGGTCGACTAGCGTTAGGTTACGATTGGAATTACTTGGCAGATGCCGAGACTTTACTATTTGGAAGCACAGATGAAACTGCTTTCAGAATGCAAAATATGACTGCAGGAGCTGGTATCACTGGTGGTACTGGTACTGTTTACAAAGCTAATGTTACAGTTGCAGGAGACTTAATAAAGACTGAAATCCTTATCGATTTAACAGGACTACGTAATACAGCAGCTGGAGACATCATCGGAAAAGATGGTACTTCAGACGTTTGTCACATAGGACAGATTACTGCTGCTCTAAATGGTACAATCTTTGCAGGAGAAATGACCTGTATAGAGACACCTGCTGGAGGTGAACCAGACATTGACTTGTTCACAGCTAACGAAGGTACTGGAGTTGAAGATGGAGCAGTTAGCTCATTAACAGAAACTGTATTGGTAACTGCTGGACAGGATTGGATATCAACACTGTCTGCTAACAACTACAACACCGCAGGATTCATTGCTGGTGCTGTACCAGCTGCTGACGACTACTTATACTTAGTTGGTGGTGGTGGAACTACAGATGCTGATTATACCGCAGGTATTTTTAAAATAACACTTTACGGTTATCCAGCGTAATAGAATAAAAATAATGGAGTAACCACTCAGTAATATGGGTGGTTACCCTTCAATGTTTGAGGAGAAAGATAAATATAAATGACGGCTAATACTAAGTCTAAAGAAGTACAGTTAGCTGTATATATGGAACGATTGGATAATTATATCCAAAGTCAAACAGATTTAAATAAGACTTTAACATCTGGACTACAGAAATTAGGTTCTGATGTTGATGAAATTAAACATTGGAGAACAAAAATATATGGAGCTAAAGCTGCTTTTATTACAGCAGGTATTCTAATTGTACATACATTTGCGATACTGGGTAGCTTAGTAGCGATACTGTTGTGGACAGATAATTAGGAGAAAAAACATATGGCGTTTAATAAAGACTTTAAAAATTCAAGTAATTGGAGAAGCTGGAATACAGTCCCAAGTACTAGAACGGCAATGCAACCATGGGACCGATACGTACCTTTTAGTGGAACGGTAGGAACTTCAGCTGCTGATGCTGTAACTTTATATGCTGGTCCTTACTATGACTTAGACCAGGGAACATCTGCAGGAACTACTGCGAATTGGGAACTGGCTACTACAGGTACTCCAGGAATAAATAGAATTTTAAACCCTTCAATAGAACATGCAACTATAACAGAATTTACAGCAGATGGGTCAGCTATATCTAGAACCACAGGTGCACCTCATTTAGGTTCAGCAGAACTTACATGTAACCCAGCAAACTCTGCAGCTAAAGAAGGATTTTATGTAACTACAGGTGGCACAGGTGGAAGTATAAATGTTGGGGCTAATCTGACAGGAGAATTATATTTAGTTGCTTCAGGAATGGTAAGAGGAGCATCGGCATCAGGTGATGCAGTAATGCAGATTACTGATTCTGATGGAACTGTTTTAGTTACAGGAGATGCAGTTAGTTTAACTACATCTTATCAAAGAGTATCTGTGAAATATAATATACCTGCTGGAAGTTCGCCAGCTGCATACAGAGTTAAGTTTTGTTCAAACACACAACACAATATTAATATGTTGTGGGATGCTTTAATGTATGACTTCAGAACAGACTCAAATGACAAGATAGATTATATAGATGGAAACCTTGCTGGTGGAAATGGTTATGAATGGGAAGGTACAACAGACTTATCAAGGTCACGACATACATCACCTATCGGAGTAATTAGGGGAATTAGTATAAGAAACACGCATGCTTCTAATGTATTATATGTAGCATTCGATTGTGAAGCAGAAGCAAGTACAGCAGCGATAAAACTTTCAGGGAATGATACTACAGAACATAACTGGTTTAATAGTACACATCCATTAGACTTTAGAAAAAAGGTATCCTTAATAGCAAGTGGTTCAAGCACAGGCTATGAAGGAGTAATTTGGGGTTCGGCATATCCTGTCGGATAACTAGAGGACAATAAAAAATGGTAATGGCAACTACTACAAATGACTGGCTGATTACAGCTCAAGAAGATGAAAACATAACTTTGCTTGAAAAAGCAGTAGATGGAAGAGTAACCCTTAATGATATTAAGGATGCTCTAGAAGAATACAAACGTTTGTTTGTAGCTGACATTGCATCACCTGCCGAGATATTAACTTTATATAGAGCATACCCAAATAAGAAAGTTTATACGGAAGCAGTTAAAAAACTCGGTTTAGGGAATACTGATAATCAACCAATGGTTCTTGGGGGTCCTGCATCTATTGAAGTTGTAGATAGAGAAGGACATCTTATTACTACTGATGCTTTAAAGAAAGCATTTGGTAACTACATGAAAAACTTTAGAACTAGGAATGCTATGGTTCTACATTCTGATGTTCAAGTAGGTTGGGCATTACCTGCATACATTAGTAAGGGTGGTCAAATCTTTAAGAGTGGTGTGGATGATGAAGGATTATATTTTATTACAGAACTAAGAGCAGACACTAAAATTTCCAAAAGAGTTGAAAAACAAATTGACGAAGGAAAACTAAAGTCATACTCAATAGCTGGTAGTGCAACTAAAACTCAACAAATTCAAAAAGGCATGGAACAATACATGCAAGTAGATGACTTGGAACTAGCCGAAGTAACAGTATGTGAAAAGGGAGTTAACCAAGAAGCAAGCTTCCAACTAATTAAATCTGAACACGCAGCAGATACGACTTGCGTGGATGGAAGTTGTTTAGTACATCTTGAAAAGTCTGAGCCAGAAGATTGTGGATGTGATGGCCCAGGATTTGAAATTCAATTAATGGAAGATTCTACTGGAGATATTAATTTAAAAGATACCTTTATAAACTTTTTACAGAAAGAAGTAGACCCTTTTCAATCAGGAAAAGGATTTGCGACATTACAAAATATATTAGCAAGAGAACAAATGCATCATCAGCTACTTGATGAAATGGGATTTCCAGGCGAACTGGAACCGGAAGATGCCCGATACACACCTGTTACGGAATACGACCCAGCAGCTCCTACACCTCCTTGGCTTGTTAATGAGTCAGGACAGGATTTAGGAAACAGGCATGTTGATGATGCACTAACTAAACCTGGAAAGATGAAAGAGTTTCAAGCGAGTAAGGTTTCTCCTTTAGCCAGACTTCAGAAATTACTTAAGGCTGTGGATAATCCATATGCTGTGGCAACTGCACAGGCTAAGAAGATGGGATATAAAAACTTTAAAGAAGGTTCTGAAGGTGACAAGAAGAAGGATGAAATAGCTGAAGCAATCAAGGAAGGGAAGATGCTTGATACAGAAAGAGAGAATGATGTATTAAGAGAAGACCCTAAAGAAACTGACCTAAAGAAGTTCTTAACATTTCAAAAGGCTGATAAGGCAGGAAATCCATGGGCTATCGCTTGGGCTATTGTAAATGATGATGTACCAGAGCATAATCCTTGGAGTAAAAAACCAAAGCCTTCTAGCAACGAAGGAAGAAAAGCCTTGGCTGCAAAGATTGCTGCGGGAATTTCAGATAACCCTTGGAACTAAAGGAGTAGTATGCCAGTATTAAACGGAGATGATATCGCTAAAATAAATGAGTTTGCTGTAGACCATGGGAAAGAGTGGCAAATTCTTGATGACTTTGGTGGTGGTATCAGATTAAAATTTAAAGATAACAAAGCTTTTGTGTATCATAAAACTAATGGAAGTTTTGATAGTTGTGGAAGATGGGAATGGGACTATAAAGATGGGAAGAAAGATGAAGAAGTGGAAGAAGTCTTGGAAGAAAAGGAAGAAGAAGATGAAGAAGTAAAGGAAGAGGAATCAGAATAATGGTCGGTTCAGACAAATGTAAAAACCCAGATGAATGCGAAAACTCAGAAGAGTGTGCATGTGAAGAACTTGAAGAAGATTTCATCTGCTGTGGTGGTGATTGTTGCAAAAGCGAAGTAGACTTTGAAGATAACTAATCACAGATTTTTATAAACGACATCAGGAGGACATTCTTGATTACCAAACAAACAATGAATGAAGTAAATTTATTATCCTTGATATTCCAGACAATATTTGGACCTATCATAGATAAAGTAAAAGAGATAATAAAAAGACTTAAAGATATTACAAGAAGACAAAAGCCAGTAGAAACGATAATAGTCCATCAGTATAAAGATTATAATAACATAGACTAAATCAGACCCCCCTGAAATATGGGGGGTTTGCTTTTTGTAATAACATATGTTACATTTGTATCTGACAGAACAAACATCTAGTAGAAAAAGGGTGGTAGAATGATATCAGATAGTGTAAAAGTCTTCCAATGGATATGCTTATTAGGATTTATCTTATACGGTTTTGGTTGCTGAAGGAGTAAAAAGTGTCAAACATAATGGAGTACATAGTTCAGATGAGTCAACAGATGAAAGACTTAGCTGAAGATGGTGACACGAAACTTAACGAAGTTTTAGAACGTATAGATAAACTAGAAAGCCAACTCGCAGAAATTATCAGAAAAATGGTATAATAAACTATGACATTAATTTTGAGTCTGTTTAAACAATTTCGTTGTCGGATTATTGAAAGAGATTGTGGAAGTGTATTAATTGGAGAACGGCACGAAAAACCTAAACGAAAAACTTATTTTCGTTGTGGCAAATGTAATAGGAAAATTGCGTATCATGAACAAGAACGATAATCAGCTACCCTCTCACCCTATATCTGTGACACGAAATGAGGCGTTATTTCTTGACGACTCATTAACTTTGATGATTGAAAACTCCCCTGAAACTCAACACGTTAGACCAATGCGACCAATCTCTCCTGTAACCGGTGGTGGAGTTCCTGCCCCAGTAGAACTTATACAAAAGATTGGGAAGGCAGTTTTATACACCTGTAATGTTACTAATCAAAACAAAGAATATCTAATGTATTTAGATGAATTTGAGTTATTAATTCTGAGAGAAGTCTGTTTTAGCCATGTAAAATATGGAGCTGAGATGGTGGGATTCAGTTTAAAGAGAAAAATCCATGAATGCTTGTTAGCCAAAGACTTGCGTATGGAAGAAGAACTTAACGAAATTCTATTTAATATTGAGCAAAGTAAAGATATTTACGGGAAACAACTTAAAGATAAACAGATGACTGATGAAGAGATAGAGAATGTAAAAAAATCTGTTGATAAAATCCTTAAAGATATAGATGATAATACTGCATGGAAATCTTAGCAGTAGCAATTGGCATATCAACATTATTTTTAGCGTGGATAAACTGGAAGATATACCTGGAAACTAAAATTATTAGAAAGTTGACTAAAAAAATGGTTGACATTATTTCAGGAGAATCCTTCTTAAAATAATAGACATAAGAACAAGCGTTCTGATAAGATAAGATTAGGAGTAAAAATGAGTATAACTTGGAACTTAGATAAAGTTTACAAAAATATGGAAGAGTCAGGGATTAAAGATGCTAGTAAACTATTAGTGGTAGATGGGAAGGTAAACCCCATGACACTTGGAGTGATAATGTCTACTGCAGCTGTGGGAATAAACAGCATTACTACGAAGAATTTTAAAGACTTTCATCAACGAATAAAAAAACTAGAGATTGTTGGAAGTACCCTTTTAAAAAGAGAACAAGACGGGGAATCAATAGAAAGAAATCCTACACTTCCAGAGATAAAAGCACACATTGGTTTAACAACGAATGTTCCCACTATGGATAAAAAAAAGTTCAACAATCAACTTATGCAGATTATTGACAATAGAGTTCAAGAATTGATTAAGGTTGAATTAGATGAGCTAAAAGAAATGGAATCCCAAAATGACCCCATCACCGAATCTGCCGTATGAACAGGAAATAGAACGCAGAAAAAAAATTAGTGACCAGGTTCGGAAGCGACACCGACTAAATAAACTTGATACCCATCTTCACGAAGACGCAATTAATAATGAGTTAAAAGAAAAAATGGTTGCCTATGGTTACGTCAATCTTTCTAAAGCAATTGTTAGACATGGTTTGGAACACGAAGGGATAGATTACTTGGAAGGGGAAGATGGACAATTTTGGTTAGGGATTGTTAGGAAGGCAATACAAGGAGGTAAGGAATGAACAAAGTAGAATTTATATTTAATGAAGAATGGAAGAAACCAATTCAAGACTTGGTGGCAATTTTTAAAGATGGTAGTGATGAACCATTAACTCATGAAGAAATTACAGAGTTAGTAAACTTCATAAAAGTTCAGCTAGTTATTAGCGAATTAAAAAGATTAGATTTCCCTTTTAGAGATAATAATTGACAAAATAATTTCATACCTTTATTATAGTTTGTACATTGGTGTTTTGCTAATGTGACAGAACAATAAAAAAGAGGTGACAAATGTCAGGACATAGTTGGTCAGATGACTGCCCTAATTGTCAGGGTACAGATACAAACTTTTATCAAGACCATAAGCCATTTCAGTTTATACAATTTGATTGTCTAGAGTGTGGTATGTATTCACAAACTACTATTGCACAAATGGATATACCTGAATTGAATCAGACTAGAAAAGACTATGGCGATTATGATGATGAAGATTTTATTCCAGTTGAAACTCAAAAACCACTTAACAAAGATTGGTTTGGTGGATTTATGAAAAGAGAAGATACTCATGAAAAAAGAATTTATGCTATTCCATACGCATACATTCAAAGTATTAATAGTGATGTAGATACTATTAAAAAAATGAGTGATAAAAACTTTATTAATCATGCAGAACGTGGTGGTATGGTGTGGTCAAAATTAGAAATCTTTATTGATGATTTAAACAACCACAATCTACAACAGGTTGTTTGTAATAACACAGTTCATAGAGTAATAGAGGTGGCAAAATGATTGAAGCAATTTTAGTCTGTGCTGATTGTGGCTCTGATGATTTAATGTTTCAAGCATGGGTTAGGCAGATTTCCACAAGGGAGTGGGAAACAGATGAATTGATTGATAGTGGTTATGCAAATTGCAGTAATTGTAATGATGAAGTTGGTACTATAACAAAAAAAGAATATAGTTTAAGTAAAGGATAAAAATGAGTTCAGTAGATAATAAAATAATATTTAGTGGTACTAAAGAAGATATAGAAAATCTTTTAGGGTATCTAATCAAAATGTCTATATGCAAAACATATTCATCAGATGAAGATACTAGAGAAATGGTTAGGGTAGATAGTGATGTTGATGTTAAGGTAACAAGTGTTGATTTAGAAACTATGAAACGCAATACATTGGAGTTGGGTTTTGATAGCCAAATATCTCCATCAGATGTATTTGTAAAAGCAATTCACGATAAGTTTCCTAACATTAAAATTGATGGGTGGTATAAATTTTATGATGAAGATGAAAAATATTCATGGACAGATGAGTTAGAACTAAAAGATGAAGATTATTCGTGGGGGGAGATAAAATAATGAATTTAGAAACTTTTATAAAAGAAAATATACCTGATGATGTTATATGGAGAGATAAGATGATTGAACTTGTTACCAAAGCATATCAATTAGGTAAGGGAGAAAAATGTCAGTAATAGAATATTGCACACATTCACCAAATTTATGTATTTGTGATGATGGATTTAATACTTGTGATAAATGTGAAGGTTTATTTCCAGTTAGAAATATGATTTGGGAAACAGACCAAAAATGGTGGGACAATAAAACATTATCTAACGCAGAACAAAATTTATATATAGCATTATGTAAAAAATGCTTTAAGGAGTTTAAATGAGTAGCAGAACAAATGAACCTTTTATAACAAACAAATTTGATAATAAAGATAAGACAGATAGAATGAAAGAAGAAGTGATATTAACAGTTCAGAAATTACATTGGGATAACATCAAACAGGGTTATCCATATATAGAAAAAAATGATAACAATAATGGTTATGTTTTCGGAATAGAGTATGGACTTAACTTTGATACATTAGAACAACAATGGTTTACTTCTGAAAAAGAACGTGATGAAGAAGTAGATAGAATGTTATTCGGTGGAGATTATACAGAGATAGAAGAACCTTATATGGTTAATCCTATGGTAACAGAATTAGTATCCCAAAGTTTAGCAGAAGGTGGGGGATTTAAATAAAATGCAAACATTCATGCCATATCCTGACATAGTAAAAAGTGTTAGATGTTTAGACTATAAAAGATTAGGTAAGCAAAGAGTAGAAGCCATGCAAACTTATAATCAAATAACTAAAGGTAAGGGTGGATATCCACATCACCCTGTAAACAATATGTGGAAAGATAATCCTAGTGCATTAGCATACTACCATAACGTATGTATAGATGAATGGATTAAACGTGGATACAATAACACTATGGAAATGATTACAGATATCTCTGCTTTAGACCCAATACGTTTACCTGATTGGATTGGAGATAATAGAGTTCATGCTTCACATAGGTCTAATCTTCTACGCAAAGACCAAGAGTTCTATGGGCAATATGATTGGAGTGAACCAAATAACTTACCATATTATTGGGGGGATAAATAATGATAGAACTATGTGTATTCTGTTCACCAGAAGATGTATATCAAGATGGAGAATTAAGCAGTAAAGAACTAACAGAAGTATATGGGAAAGAACTCCCTATATGTAATACCTGTTATGAAGATGAAGGATATGAATCAAGAAAACAACAACAGGATTACTTTGTAAAATGTGAAGTATGTAATAAAGCATATAACGAAGAACAAATAAGGAACTCTGATATCTTTCCTGACTATGAAAATATCTGTAGAGTATGCATAGAATAGTTTACAAAGAATGAATAAGGTAAGTTTATTTATATATTCATAATCCCCTTGCCCTGTCAATAACTTAGGTTCAGATACCCCTTTAATTAGGGGTTTTTTTATAATTAGGGCAGTAGGAACGCTTGGAACGGGCAAAGCGTGGCTATGAGCCTTCTGTGGCTTCTGGGAATACAATCCCTGGTCTATTGGAATGAAGGGCCAGGAAGGTTGGAATGCCAGGAAGCAAGGAATGAAGGAACGAAGGAACGGTAGCTAGGGGTGAGCTGCAGAAAGATGGTGAAAAATATCTGGAGCCTGCAAGTATAATAAAGAGCCTGCTTATATTAATAACTGATGGACAGGTCTATGGGAATAAGAGGGGACTAGAAAGGTCGGGTTGTATACATCTAGTTCCCTCTTTGCTATTATGGGCCTATGACCTGCACTCATACATATAAGAGTAAACAATGGAAGCAAGGAACACAGCTACCTAAGATGGTTGATTGTGGGAATCCGGAGTTTAGGGACAGGTTATGTAAGAAGCATCACTTTTATCTGAAGGTCGGTAGGTCTAAACAGCAGAAAGAGATGTTAAGGAAGGGTTGACATTTTTTAAGCGACCCCTTATTATATATAGAGAGTTAGGAATACTAACGCAGACAGACAGAGAACTGCACTGCTCTTGTTCTTCTAAAGACGTTGAAAGCCGAAGACATGATGAGAAGCACATTAAATTCAAGAGTAAGGTGATTGGAAGCGAGTTAACCACTAACAATACAGGCTTCCTTTCCAGAGTTAATAAGTCAGCAGCTGATGTATTCCATAACTCACAAGTGGCTGGGGGATTTGATGGCAAAGTTTACTTTATACTTCAATCCCCCTCTAATTTAAAAAAAGGGGTTGACAGATGATTTCCCCTATAGTAATATACTAATTGTTGGTGGTGTTGGAGTTGAATTGAAGGGTGGCAACAGACGGAACTAAGATGAAGGAAACTTTATCCTACTCTATGAAGTTATAAGCCTCATGTAAGACATACTCACCCACCAACGCTTTAACAACTTAATATTTTAATAGGGCAAATTCCCAGTTCTAGTGCAACTCTTTAAAAAGAAGTGTTGAAAAATACACCCTCCTGCAAAGGAGCAGAGTAGCCAAGCGATTAGTATAAACAATGTAATAGTTGGAAGAAGGGGAAGCCAACAGCCCTAATTATTTAAACGTGTAATTGATGGCTTGTTGAAATGTTAGCTAATGGATACAAGTTGCGTGGCTGAATTATTCTGCATTACAGAAGAAAAGGCTTAATCTACACGAACCAATGGCAAATGCTGAGGTCGTCATAGATTAGATGTAAGGAGTTTAAACAAGCGGGTACGTAAGCCCTGTTACTCTAGATTACTTGAATGGTAGGAAGCCCGAATCCATTCCGATATCAAAAGCACAGAAGGAACCTCTACTCCGGTAGGGGTTTTCTTTTTTTGTGTTGTAGCTCCCTGGTCTAGCTGGAAGTCTTCCCAGCTGCAAGGCCCAGGAGATATATCTCTTTCATCTTCCCAGGGAGATGGAGCAGGCAAACCCCAGATGTGGTATGATGATGGAATGATTACAGCTAATAACATATTGAAGGAACCGGAAACTGTGGTTGGAATAATCCTAAACTCAGAAGGGAAGGTGGCGATAATAAAAAGGAACTGCCCACCCAAATTAGGTCTATGGGCTTTACCAGCAGGTGAACGCTGGGAATGGGAAACGCCTTTAGCAGCGATGGAACGAGAGGTCTGGGAAGAGACAGGTATCGTGGTGAGAGATGCAGAGCTACTAACGAAGGAAGGAAGCATCTACTACTTTCTGGGGTATGAGCTACTGAGAGACCAGGAGTTTTACGAAGAAGACTTTAACGTTAGCTGGGAAGTATCTGACTTTGAGTATGTTGATATCCAGGACCCTAGAGTTGTTGAAGCATATCCCGAAAATCAAAAGGTACTTGACAAGTTTCTTTTATAGGAGTAGTCTAAGTTTAATCAACTAGTAATCAAGGAGATAAATATGATTACCAAAAAAGACTTAACAACTATAAGAAACAAAATCAATATTGCTTTGCAAGATATTGCAAAAGAGTATGATGCCAAGATGACCATAGGGAATATGGGTTATGGTGGGTCGTCAGAAAACATAACTAATTTCACTACTAAAATAACTTGTGAAGTTGGGGATTACATTGACTCTACACTAGTTATGGCATTAAAAGGTATTGGTATAAATAACCCTAAAAGTATTTTTCAAACCCATGGTGGTAGAATACAATTTACAGGGTATAGCACTCGTTCAAAGAAATACCCATTTATCTATAAGAACTTAGATAATGGTAAGTCTTACAAATGTGGTTACGACCAAGCAGAACTTTATGCTACTAAGGAACAAGTAGAATGATTTGCGATAGTTGTTCAGAAATAACGTATGACCATGGGATAGACTCATCTATTATGATGGAAGTTGGATTAGATGTGGAAGACCATTGGTGTGATGCTAAAGAAAATAAAGATTTGAAATGTAAGTGTGCGTGTAATGGGAACTAAATGTAAGAGCCACTTCTTTATGTTACCACCCCCTGATGGGCGAGAGTCCATTGGGGTGTGTAAGTACTGTGGCTTGGAACAAACGCATTACAATTCTTTTGAAAATAAATTTAATGGTAGAGTGGTTAAAAAGAAGGAAGGGAATAATGGAACGAAAGTGGGAACGAAGGGAACGTAAGGAACGAAAGCGTAAAGCCTTCGTTAAGGACAATCGCAGCTCAGTGAATATATTAGCTCGTCTGGTTTTAGCTGGGGCCAAAAAGTTGAAAAAGAAAAAAAAGCGTATATAATAAAAAGCGAGATGCATAGACATCTCCTTTGCTAGTTGAGAGACCCTCCTGACTCTGAAGATTTGGGGGGGTCTTTTACTTTTGTTGACATACTGATTACTTTGATTATATAATTAAAAAATCAACAATAGTAAAGGAGTAATTATGCACCAATTAACAGGTATAGTAATTGACAAGAAAAACGCTTCTACTTTAGAAGAAGCACAAGCACAAGCAGAAAAATCAATGGATAGTTATCTATGTAGTCATAGTGGCGAAACTCAGGGTTACTTTGATTGGTATGCAAATCATAATGAAGGTCGTTGGTCTAATGACAAAGATTTAGAGCCAGTAATGGATTTAGCAACTGATAAGGGTATGAAGGTCTACAACAGACTTAAAGAAAATAACTTATATGAACAAAAGAGACACCTAGAAAAGATAAAAGAAATAATAGCTACTAAGTCCGATGAAGAAATATTGAATAGCAAAGATTGGGAAGCCAACTATCATTTCCGAGCATTTGGGAGTTCAGAAGGACTAGGCAATTATCTTTATGATAGTGATGGTTGTGGTCTTGATAATTGGTGGGAGCAAGAAATGATGAAAACAACTGATGACAAATGGCTAGTGTTATTTGACTGTCATAATTAAGTATGTTATTATTTTAAAAAATAAAGAAATAGCAAAGGAGAAATTATGTCTACTAGAAGCATAATAGCAATACAAAATAAAACAGGTTTCAAAGGTGGTTACCATCATTGGGACGGTTACCCAACAGGACTTGGCGAATATCTATTTGATACTTTTCAAGAAGATGGTTGGGCAATGGTAGAAAAAGCCACAAGTCATTCTTGGTCAAGTTTTATGTCTGAAGAATGTCATTGTTGTGGAACTATGTCAGATGGCAGAACAGAAGAGTTTTGGGTGGCTGACGAAAATACAGACTGTGGAGCAGAATATGTTTATGCATTCCTACACGAGAGTTGGGTTGACAATAGTGGAGAAACTAAGCATAATCATTTTATGAACATCTATGCTAGAAAATTAGATGGTAAACAAGTAGTTGAGTTTTTTGGTATGACTACACCAAATGCACAATGGGAGTTAATCTCGTCTGTGGATTTGAATGGCAAAAAACCTGACTTTAAAAAGATAGAACAGGAGCAATATGTTTAAGAATGAAAAATGGCATTATCTTGGGAACGTTGGTGTTGATAGTGGAACTATGATGTTATCTGACCCAAGTTATGTATCAAGTTATGAAAAGGTTTCTGATGATGCTTTTATGGAAGCGTTAACAAAACCTAACCCTAAAATTAATCCATACTCATCAGTTGGCACACTACACCAAACTCTTGGGGATAATCAATTTGGTGGTGTCTTAGTAAATGATATCGGAGCAGAAATGGGAGCAGTTTGCAATACAGGTTTTGGAGATGGGGTGTACCCTGTTTTTATCAAAACTGCTGACTGTGGAGATTGGGGAACTAGAGTAGTTGAAATGAAAATAGTATTTGTTGAGCCAGAGGAGGCATTATGAACGAAATACAAACAAAAGTTCTTGCAGCGTGGGAACAAAATAACAAATTATTAGACGCTAGGTCGTGGGAAGTGTTGGGACATAGATTGGGAATCAATGGAGCAAGAGCTAAGACTCTTCAAGAGATTGGGGATATGTACAATCTAACAAGGGAACGAGTAAGGCAATTAGAAAAGAACGCCTTTGACACCTTGGGAATAGGTAGCTCCAAAGACAGCATTCTAATAAACAGGTTAGCTAGGGAAGAAAAATTTGATAAGGAGTCAATAGACATATTGGAAGCAATAACTCCTTTACGATTTGAAACCAGACGACCTTTTTCAGAAATAGCAAAGATGTTGGGAATGGATTACACCAGACACGAATTTCAAAACGCTATGCAAATGTTTTATAAGAAACACAAGAACACTCCGGAAGCAGAGATTATGACTGACGAATTGATGGCGATGGTTGAGTATAAACAAAAACATCCATTCATTACTCAAATAGAATTGGCTAAAAAGTTCAATATACATAGTCCTGTCATTAGCCGAAAGTTTAAACGACTAGGCTTGGAATGGAAAGATGTAAGGTCAATGGAAGGCTATGTAAGACCTTCTTAATCTACTGGATGCATAATGATAGCATCTCCTTATTGATAGACCCCCTACTTTTGTGAAGTTGAGTAGGGGGTTTTTTTTATCTCAGCTCCATCTCCCTGGTCTAGCTGGAAGCAGCTCCAGTAAGATATATCTCTTTCCTCCCTCCAGGAGGAAGGCCCAGGCAGCCAGGGAACAAGAACCAGGAAGGAACAAGGAAGGAACAGGAAAGGAACAAGGAACGAACAAGGGGCCTTTGTTGATGGTCTAGCTGTTGCTGTGTCGGGGGTGAGATGGTCTAGCTGGTCCCGGGTTAGCTCATTTCTCTGACGAAATTCTGACGTTTTTCTTACGATTTTCTTACCTTTAATAACGTAGTTTTATATGTAGAGTTAAATAACAATAATAATAAGGAGTGTAAAAATGACGCACAAAGAATTCATAATAAAATACTACATCAGATTAAAAGAGTTAAGAAAAGAGTCAGAGTCAGAGAACGTTACAAAGCGTTTAGAGTTCGTTAATGGTAAAACATTACTTTTAACTTTTAAAGAAGGTAATCCGAAAATTTATGAGTATAAAAATGACGAAGGAAAAATTAGATTTATTAAAACACAATATTAAAATAATAGTTGACACACTATTAAAATTGTGAAATAATGATATTAAATCAACTAGCAAAAGGATAAGATTATGACAGAGCAAAAAGTTATTCAATCAAAAGACTTGGCAGAAATTATAGACACTATTAAAAATGGTCAAATTTTTACTGCAACATTCATTAAAAAAAATGGAGATACTAGAGTTATGAACTGTAGAAAAGGTGTAGCCAAACACGTTACAGGTGGCGAGTTGGCGTTTAATCCTAAAGAAAAAGGTTTAATAGGCGTTTACGACTTAGTTAAAAAAGGTTACAGGTTTATCAATAGAGAAACTCTAACAGGTATCAAATACAAAGGCATAACGCACAAGGTGGCAAAATGAAATTATTAACAAAAGAAATAATTAACCAATTTGAAAAACAGGGTAAAGTTGACGAGTTGCCAAGTGAAAAGGCAAAAGTCATTTGCAAGTTTTTTAATCCTACAGGTAATGGCACATGGTACGCTATAGAATACGACTCAACGCAAAGAATGTTTTTTGGGTTCGTAGACTTAGGCATTAAAGACTGTGAGGAATTTGGTTATTTTTCACTAGATGAATTAGAGAGTTTAAAAGTTCCTCCCTTTGGTTTGGGCATAGAACGAGATATGCATTTTAAACCAATCAAAGTATCAGAGCTAAAGAAACAATATAATTTGAATTACTAATTCATAACTTTTCCTATCCAATCATTGAGCCCTGATTTTTTCAGGGCTTTTTGATTTCCCCACTTTTCCCAAAATCTCAGCTACACATTTTTTGCAGCTGGAAGGCCCCAGAGATATATCTCTTTCCAGACACCTTCGCTGCAGTAGCTCAGTCCGGGCTGGTGGGAATGAAAGGAGAAACCAGATGTGAAAGTGGAAGGGGACAGAAGAAGCGAAGAGCAGAAGAGCAGAAGAGACGAAGAAGTGAAGAAACGAAGATGGGAAGAAGCGAAGATGGGAAGAAGTGAAGAAGCGAAGATGGAAGGGAACAAGGGGAAGATGGAAGGGAAGATGGAAGGGAAGATGGGGAAGATGGAAGGGAACAAGAAGGGGGTCTGGGTCTGGCTGATGGTTGGTGAAGGGGGAGATAAATAATCCAGTTGAATACAGAGTGCGAATTTATTCCAAAAAAATTCCAATTTCGTTCCAATTTGACTAAGTAAAAATTGGTCTAATTATAGTAACAAGAATAAACAATCAGAAAGAAGCATTATGACTAAAGCACAAATAACTAAAATTATTAATCAACTAGACAACCTTGAAAGTAATATGCAATTTATTAAGTTCATATTAAATGACCAAACCCACGGACTTAATAAAAGAATGTTTACTATAGAAAAGTTTATAAATGACTGTAAGGGGGCATAATGGAAAGACTCTGTGAGAGTTGCGAAATGGCAAACGATATAGGGGGGAAAGTTGGTCATAAGTTCCATCTCTGGTAGCTACGAAGTTTTCACCTGGAGCTACATAGATATATCTCTTTCCAGTTCCAGGCGAAAATCTGAGATGGGAAATTCTGGGGGATAAAAAAAATCCCCACTAGAAATTAATCTAATGGGGAAATTTAAATTTAGTATTATTATTTATAGATACTATCAGTACTATTTTCAATTTTAATTCTTGCTAATATTTCACGCTTTAAAGAACTAGTACCTATACCAGTATATCGTCTTTTACGTTTTTGCATACCATAAGAAAAATCATTGTTTATTAACCAATTAAGAACCATATCACGATTCCATTTTTTTAGTTGTAGCTCAGTTAAAATTGATTGCATTTAACTACTCCCATATTTTGCGACCTACTCAACCGAGTAAGTCGCATTGTTTATTTTTAATTCTTGTAATGTATTAATGTTAATCATTCTGTAGTCTTTTATTTGTGCATCAAACACAACTACTAAACCTTTACTATCAGGGTTAAACATTAGTTCGCCACCCTTAAGATGTTTTTTAACACCTTTACGACAATTCATTTCTCTAAGTTCGCCATTCTTTTTAGTAAATGCTACTGTAAAGAATTTCCCTTTACTTGAGTTAATCAAGTCTTTTGCTTGTAGTTTTGAGATTTTCATAATTTTCTCCTATTGCTAATTTTTTTTATCTCACTAATAAATATAAACTAAATGACACTAAATGTCAATACCTAATTTTAATAAATTTTAAAACAAATCCAGGACCCCGAAAAAAATCTGGAGACTACATAGATATATCTCTTTCCAGCTACAGCTGCAAAAAAAATTTCCAGTTGAAAATGTGGGGGGAAATAAAAAAACTCCCTATAGGAAAAATCTTAAAACCTATAGGGAGTCGTAAAAGTTAGTTTAAAATTCTAAGTCTTTTAAGTCTTTTAAATCAACTTGTGGATTTTCAAATCCTTTGTCATCTATCCATTTATTTATTTTTTGTTCAATTTGTTCATTAGGTAATAATCCTAATACTTGAATTAAAACACCTAGATAGTTGTAAATTAATTCTAAGCCTTTGTGATTACTTGTAATGATAGAACCATTAATTGCGTATTCGCAAACTCTTGCTACTTCATAAAGTAAAGAGTCTTTAGATTTTTCGCCTTTGTTAAAACTTGTAATTTCAACATGTGGCAAGTGCGAATCAGTTAATTTTTCTCTAATCCAACGTCTATCAAATTTGATTTCATTTTCTTGTTCAGACAATTTTATCTCCCTTCTTTTTTACTAGTTGATTTTTTTCTAGGGATTGGTTCTATTGCCTTGCTGTTTCACGTTCCACTTTTTAAGGTTCACTTGCGATTCACTTTTTAAGTTTCGGCTTCTGTCTTTAGCCTTCCCCAATCCCTAATTAAAATATTACTAAAAATGTCATAATATGTCAACTACTATTTTTTAAAGTTTCTAGCCAATTATCAATTTTTGCAATTTCAAATCTAATTACCTTTTTATTGATTTTAATATGTGGGATATAATTTTCTTGCACATATTTATAAATGGTTCTTTTTTTAATATTTAAATAATTAGCTACATCATCTATAGTTAATAATTTATTTTGTGAATCCATATTTAACTCCTTTTCTAACTGGAAATTTTTTTAAATCGGTAACATGTTTTTAGTTTTTTCTATATGCTTTTTTTCGTTCTTAGAAACATATTTTACATATTTAATTTCTTTTTTAGTTCTTGGCAGTTTATAACTATAATATTTTTTCATAATGGCAAACTCCCACTCTTTTTATTTTCATTTTCAATTTCAATTTGTTCAAGTTTAGATTTCCAATCTATCATAATATTCTGATTGCAATCAGCAAATCTCTCATAGGTTGTGCCGTCTAACATTTTAATATTAACCTTCCAACTCTCCCCAATTAATCTATTTACATATTCAATTGAGTCTACTTTTTTTAAATCTATATCATCAAACATTTTTTTACTCCCTATTCATATCTGAATATTTAGCATTCAGTTCATCAGCGTTAATTTCACATTCCTCAGCATCATCACACCTAGTGTTATTTTCGTAACATTCGTTATGGTCTTTAAGCATTTTTTATCCTTTACTAATTTTTTAATCTATAATCATTATCGCACAATATGACACTAAATGCAATACTTTATTTCCATTTTGTTTTGTCTTTTTTATTAACTTGGTCGTCAAATATGGCTTTGTCTAATAACTTTTTACTATCTAATTTTCTCCATATATCCATTGGTATTTGTTTATATGTACTATCAGAAATATAATTAAATGAACTTCCTATTTTGATTTCTAAATTTACTTCATTTTCTTTTTGCAATGTATCAGCAATAATTGTATCTTTTATTGAAAATCCTTCTTTATCAATAGCTACATGCATAAAAATAATTTCTCTATTTTCATTTTCTAAAATGTATTTAAATGCTTGATGTATGATACTCCCTATTTTATGTCGGTGTGTGGCATCTGAATCAAAACCTTTTATTAATTTTTCATCATGTAAAGTAAACATAATTTGTGATGTGTAAAAATTCATATCAGGTTTTATCATTGTCTTTTCAAGATTGAAAATTTTGCTATTGGTATTATCAAATGTATTGATAACATCAATAACTTCAATCCCTTGTTTATTTGAATTGTATTCATTGCTTTTCATAGTATCCCCTATGGCTAGTTAATTTTATTTATACTATAGATTTTAACTGAATATAATATTTATTGTCAATACCTAATATAAACAATAGTGTCATTTAATTACATATCATATCTAAGCAAGACCAGGACCTTTTTAACGTGGCTAGTAATCTCTTATATGCGTTTTTATTTCATTTTGGTAGTCTACCCTATCTGAGCCATGCGACCCCCCCTGTTGTACTATATAGGGGTATAGGTATCCTTTAAAAAGGAACCTTAGAGATTTAAGAAAAATGAAAAATTTGAATATTGATTAGGTTGGATTAATTATAAATTCTAAATAAGAAGTAATATGCTATAAGCAGTAGTAATATTAATAACTCTGGATGGATGATGGGGGGTCTCATATTAAATATTGTTGGAAGGAATTGAGTCGTTTATGTATTAACTCTACATACTCTGGATTAAGTTCGATAAGTACTGCTGCTTTACCTAATTTCATAGCTACAAGTCCAGTAGTACCTGCACCTGCAAAAGGGTCTAGTACGGTGGGCGTAATAAAATCTCTATCACTTGGGTCACAGTCACAATCTGCAATATAGCCAAGGGTACGAACTTTGTCTACTTGTCCAGAAGGACCACTGATATGTCCGTCTGTTCTGCCTGTTTTTTCCTTACTTGCTTGGCGTTGTGCTTCCATATCCCTGGTCGGATGCTTATCCCGTTCCTTTTCCAACTTAAGGGGCTTTCCACAGTTACTACAGTTGCCAAGAGAACAACTTGCCCTGATGCAGGTCTCTGGAAGAACTTCTGGAAAGGTGGCAAAGTGGGCTTCTTTATATGGTTTTGTGGTCATATTCCATACAGACCTTTTGTTTTTAGTGCCTAAGTCTTCGTATTGATTACCAGACTTACCTATGTTCTGATATTTTCCAGGGTACTTCGTACCACCTATGACATTTTTAGCACCCACCTGCACAGTAGGTTCTTTTATCAATTCGTTTTCATAGTAGTATCTTTCGGATTTACTCAACAAGAATATGTACTCATGTGATTTGGTACATCTATCTGTAACGCTTTCTGGCATTGGATTCGGTTTGTTCCATATAATATCCTGCCGTAAGTACCATCCATCTTCCTGTAAAGCGAATGCGACACGCCAAGGAATACCTACCAAGTCTTTTGGTTTTAATCCTTTTACGAGTTTACCTTGTGAAGTGGTATGTTGAAGCGTTTTATTGACTCTACCATATGCATCTATTTCATTATCACTAGTACCCATAGGTCTACTGCCTACGTAGCTGTCTCCTAAATTGAGCCAAACTGTACCATCATCTTTAAGTACACGTTTAACTTCACGAAATATCTCTACTAATTTTTGTACGTATTGCTGTGGTGTGGATTCTAATCCCAGCTGCCCTTCCACATTGTAATTCCTAAGACCCCAATAAGGTGGTGATGTAATACAGGTCTGAATAGATTTATCATCTAATTCCTTCAACTTTTCTAATGCACTGCCTTGTAGTATCTGTAATTTTTTCATTAATGATTGAGCACACTTTCTTGCCTGTTTGTTGTAAATAAAGGCACTTTCCCTGTTATATTTGTAATTACATCTATCATTTCGTGCATGTTTATTTCTTTATGAAGTAATTCTGAACCATGCCAAATAGTGTAATCGTTTTTAACTGGAACTATCTTTAACAACTTCTTCTTCCACATAGTGCTCCAATATTTTTTTCTAGCTTTAAATACTATATTCATAATGTTAAGTAGCAAAGGGCTTGTATTTTTGTTTTTGTATGAACCTTTAAAAACCAATTACGAGACTAACTTTCGCTTACAAACCCTTCTTTTTAAAATAGGGGGGTTAGCTCTATGGAACCAACCCCCCTGACAGAACAAAGAAAGGATGATGAACTTCTTTCTTTATTAAAATACCTATACAGTTTAAACCCTGTACATTATAAAGTCAACTAATAAATATACTCGAAAAAGCGTAAGCTTTGAGAGAAGGTATCCCCGGTTGGGCTACGCCCAACTAAGCATTATATTTTATCCATAAGTAATTTAAATGCATAAGCTGCTTGTAATGGTACGACTCCGTTTCCCACGACTCGAAGTCTGTCAACTCTGTTAAGCCCACCATCCAACCCATGAGCCATTCCCCGAATCTTGGATTCAATCTCAGATTTTTCGATTGCTGGGACAACACTTGGTCTGACTTGCCTGATGTAATCCCATTCTTCTGATTTTGGACCTGGTGGGAAGACTCCAAGTTCGATGGGTGCAGTTCTGGTATCACCTGTTCCCTGAGATTCGCTGGTTGGGTTCTGCCCTTGCGAGTTGTTTGAAATTGTCTCTTCATCGCTTCCTTGCTTCTGGGTTCTATTCCGTCCAACGTGTTCGGTGTCATCCATTTCGCTACTGATTGTCCTAGACTTGCTCCGTGAGTTCCCTTCGCTACTGATGGTGGAACTGTATTCAGGGTGTCCTTCCAATCCCTTGCTTTCGGTGTACCCCAAGTGTTCACCACGTGAACCGAATGGTCTCTGAGTTTGTACTGCGAGTTTGAACCTTTTATTATTTTCTTTATTCCACCTTCGCCATCCGAAGCTGCGGTGGTACGCCAAGATGAAGATTCGTGCCCTACGGTGGGTAGAACCGACATCGGAAGCTTTGACATTACCCCATCTTGTGTCATACCCCAATTCGGAAAGCGTTCCAAGTATGGGGTCGATTCCGTGTCCAGTAAGGAGACCTGGCACGTTTTCCAAGAAGATTCCTTTTGGTTGTATTTCGCTAATAATTTGTTTGATGTCATCCCAAAGCCATCTTTCGTCTTTTGCTCCTTCTCTTTTTCCAGCGACTGACCATGGCTGACAGGGGAATCCCCCAATGACCCAATCCACTTTTCCACGCCAAGGTTTGCCATCGAAGGTTGAGGAATCTGACCAAATAGGTGCATCATCCAAGAGACCTGTTTGCATCGCTTTGACCAATACGCTGCTGGATGCGATGTCTCTCTCCACGTAACAGACTGTTCTAGAATTGGGAACAGCCAATCTAAATGCGATGTCGAGTCCTCCAGCTCCTGAGTAGAGGGATAGTATGTTTTCGGTATATGTGTCCACATTAATTTTCCTTTGTTCTGCTGTTGTTAGAACGTTAGATTAGCATAAAAATTTTAAAATTACAAACATACTTTTCTTTTTCTTTTATATATTTTCTTTTTCTTTTGTAACCTCGTATATACTAAGAGGGGGTTATTAGGGGGATTTATGATATACTTTTTTTAAATTAAGATACGAAAGTTGGTATAATAACTTATGGAGATAATATATTTTATTTTAAAGTGGGCTGCTGTAATTTTAGTAGTAAATTTATTTTTCTGGCTCTTTTTTCCTAAAACTATGAGAGATTTAACTCATATTGAAAATAAATGGTTAGATTATAAATTAAAAATGTGGAACAAAGATGGTAAATAAACAATTAGATGGACTTATAGATTTTTTAATGACGAAACAAAACGTTGAAGAAAATCCGTCTCCAGAACCTTTTAAATGGAATCAAGCAAAGACTGATGATTTTAATCATAATAATATGTTAATTGCTCTTGGTAATGAGTATCCTAAAGCTACAATAATTGATAGTAAACAAGTTGATAGTTCAAGTTTACCCCCTTCTAGTGAAAGAGTTTATTTTTCTACTGCTGAACCTCCTAAAGATTATAAAGGTAAAATATACACGGGGGAAAAAGGTTCTAAGTTTTGGTTACCTACTGCAAAAGAATTAAAGTCTGCCAAACCAGATGCTATATTTACAAAATTAACACCATATCAAAAAGAACTTGTACACCAATATAAAGATGCTCAACATGACTTACCTCCAGGTGATGTAACTGAAGCTGATTATGAAGAAATCTCTGCAATTACACAGAACTTATATGATTCAGTAGAAGACCCTCTGAAACCAACTAAAAAAGGGAAAGCGTTTAAAGAAAAATTACAACTCTACTTAGACAAGATATCTGATAAAATAGCAGCATCTAAAACTCATGATGAAACTGCTACTGCTCCCAGCGTTAGTGATAAAAAAGATAAATCTGATAAACCTGAAAAAGGTAGTTTAGCTGACAAATTATTAGCAACAGAAAAACCAGATTACTACCAAGGATTAGAAGATTTTAAAGAAAATTTTCATAACTATGATTTATCTAATATAGGAGATTTTATACGTTCTGATGAATTTAGAGATAATCCAAATTACAACCAATTAAAACAACTTTTTACAGATTCAGTTCTATCAGGATTAAGAGGGGGGGAATTTTATAATAAAGTTAGTGACATGCATGACACATATGCTGATATTGTTAAAGGTCCTGCCCCAACACCTTTAAAAGAGCAAAGTTGGGAGTTAATGAATGACGGTTTTTGGGGATGGGGTGCAAGTGCTACTAAAAGTAAAGACGCTAATTATCTTGCATATTGGGTAGGAGAATTAACTGACGCACCTATGACATTTGGTCATCCAAAATATGGATATAAGTTAGGTTATAACCCTGACTTTAATGGAATTTATAAAAATGAAGCAGACAGAGATGCAACCATTCAAAAACTTGTAGCTGCAATTGATGGTGGAGAAGAAGGTGTTACTGCTTTGGGGTCTATAGGTCATTATCCTCCGTTTAAAGATGTAAAAGAAGCAAAAGACATGCTTAAAAGAGTCCGAGCAGGAAAAAAATGGAACGATAAGTTTTGGGCAGCAAGTGAATCAAAAACAAATAAACATTTACAAGAGATGGCAAAAAATGGGTATGAACCTTTAGAAGGAAAAAGTAGTGCGTATATAAATGGTTTATCTAGAGATGAAAAAAAACAACATATGAGAGCTTTATATAGACAGACATTTGATAATGTTAGAATGATATCAACTGCTATGTATGCTCATACACACCCCAACCATAAAACAGTATCTTTTTGGAGAGGGACACATGGGCAACATTCTTATGCTGAACTAGCAGGCTCTTCGATAAATGCTCCAACATCGTTATCTAAGTTTAATAAAAAAGTAGCTGAAGAAACATTAGGTATAGATTTATCTGACCCTGAAGGTAGTGACATTAGTATGAGTGTTAATAGTATTGCAGGAGGTAGTATACATCCTAATGAAGCAATAAGTTGGGCAGAACAAGGTGGACCTGAAAATGCTTTATTAATACAAACGCAAGTTGAACCTAAAGATGTTTTTCCACCTTATCCTTTAGGAGTAGGTAAAAATCATATAAGTGAACATGAATCAGGAATTTTAAAAGGAAGTGCAGGGGGAAGACCAGGAAAAGTTTGGCATGGTGCTCATAAGAACCTATCGGCTATAAAAGCAAAAGGACATGTAGGAAATTGGAATCCAAAAACTACTGAATATGATAAAGATGATTGGTACCATAAAGACCACCCAAATAAATTAAAAAGTTTAAATAAAAACTTAGGTGGTTCTAATCCTGGTAGTATTATGGAAGATAAAGATGGTAAGCAATACTACGTGAAATATGGTAATCAAGACCAAAGTGTAGTTGAAAATTTATCTAATCAACTTTATGAAGCTGCAGGAGTTCCCGTTAATAAATCTCAATTGATTACATATCAAGGAAATACAGCTCATTTAACTCCATATCAAAAAACTGCTAAAGATATGTCAGCGACAGATATGGCTGCTCATAAAGATGTACAAGAAGGATTTATCGTAGATGCTTGGTTAGGTAACTGGGATGTGGTTGGGTCAGGTAACACTAATATTAAAACAGTAGGTAAAAAAGCTATTCGTGTAGATAATGGTGGTTCATTATATATGAGAGCTCAAGCAGGTAAGAAAAATGATTCGGAGTTTTGGGATGCTACTGATGTAGTTACTGAATTGGAAAGTATGAGAGGACAGGGTGAACTAGGACATTTAGGTAAACATACAAGTCCCGTATTTAAAAACATATCTGATGCTCAACTTAAAACTGGATATAAAAAATTACATTCTTTGAATTTAACAAAAATAGATGATATAGTAAATAAAAGTGGACTTCCTGACAACTTTAAAGAAAAAATGAAATATACACTAATAAAACGAAGAAAAGCAATTTTGGATGCATATCCAGATTGGAAAAAAGAAATTATTAAAGGATAAAAATGTTTATAGATGAAGATAAAAATATTGATGAAAAAACAATTGAACATATTCATATAGACCCAATAACAGGTGAAAAATTTACTCCTTCAAATCATATGAAAGATAAAAAACCTCATATAATAATTCATGACTATGATGCTACAGGTAGTTCTGAGACAAGGAATCAGGAAAAAACAGAGGAAGAAGACGAAAAATAAGTATAATAATACATGTATACTTATAAATGTGTTGTAACTAAAGTCATAGACGGAGATACCATAGATGTTGATATTCAACTAGGTTTCAACGTTATCTTATATAAACAGAGAATTAGATTGCATGGAATCGACACTCCAGAGTCCAGAACTAGGAATTTGGAAGAAAAAGCAAGGGGATTACTTTCCAAACAATACATGCTTGATAACGCCCCAGTAGGTTCCACAATTACACTTCAATCTTTAGGTAAAGGAAAATTTGGTCGAATATTAGGAAATATTTGGTCAGAAGGAGATGAAGTAAATCCAGACACTAGTATTAATAAAAGAATGTGTCTTGACGGGTTTGCTGTAGCATATTTTGGTGGTAGTAAAGATGAATTAGAAGCCAAGCATATGGAGAACAAAGAAATTTTAATTTCAAAAGGATTACTGTAAATGCCTGCTATAGCTGAAAAAATATATGCCAATTTAATGAAAGACCCAGATTTAGATATTCCTAATGGTTTAACTAGAGAAGATGTGGCACGTACTGAAGCAGAACAAAGAGAACGCCAATACCTTAACAATGAGATGGCTCTATCTTTAGTTAAAGAAGAGTTGGAAAAAAATATAGGAAATATAATGGATTTAAAGGGTGAACCTGATTATAAATTACTACCAGAACATAATCTTATATATGACAACTTATCTCCAGAAGCTCAACAACATATAGACGCATTACATACTGCATCTAAAGACCCTGATACATATGGAGACGACCTTTCCGATTTATTACAAAACATATTTAATGGATTACAATCACATTACCATAAAGAACATGGAGGTCAAGGGCTTGAACATGGTGGAAAAGGCTCTGATAAAAAAATATTAGATTCACTTACTAAACAATGGGATGATACTCATACACATGTATTAAAAAATGATGACTACATGAAAAAATTAATGAGTTATGATAATACTCCCAATCAATCAGAGATACATGATTTAATTAAACAAATTAATCCCGATACTAAAATAACAAAACCTAAAAGCTCACAGGGTGAATCTAAAAAAGGTGTAGGCACCTTACAGCAAGATATTGATGCTGCACAGAAAGCTCATGAAGAACATTATGGAAAATTAACAGGTGGAAAACCTGACGATTTAGATACTGAAAACTTTAACAGAGAAGATGTTCCTTACCATGTTCAGACAGCAGGTGGAACAGTAGGTGGAAAAGCTTATCAACTTGCTCTGAACTATGGATTGGTAGACATTAATGGAATGTTAAATAAAAAAGGACATGGGTTAATAAACTATGCAAAGGCAAATGGTTTAAAAGCTACAGGAAGTTTTCAACCTAAAGCTATTCAATATACTAAAAATAAAAAATATGTATTAAATGAAAAAAGTATACAAGGATTAGTAGATTTTTATGAAGATTCAACAGGTAAGAAAGTTGTCTGGGGTGACGAAGATGGTATAAAAGATGCTCCAATTCCACAAGGCTTACAAACTGCACCATCAAAAGCAGATTTACCTGAATCAGAACAAAAAGCTTTTGAAGAGATTGTAACGGAACAGGCTGAACAAGACAAAAAGGCTAAACAGCAGGAGCAGGCTGACCCAAAAAAAGTTCAAGAGCTTAAAGATATACTACCAGGGGGAAAGAAAAAAACTCCAACAGTTGGTGCTGGTGATAAAGAAAAATTATTAGCCCAAGCTGATGATGCTGGTTTAATAGATTATATACATGAAGTGGTAGAAGGACACGGTGACGATAATCCTTACCACACTAAAGGAGATACAATCTCAAAACTTCAAGAAATGAAAAACCTAAAAGAATATTTAGGTAAAATGCACAACAAACAAAAAGTAGGTAAACAAAAAGAACAAGAAATTGCTGATAAAGAAGCTGTAAAACAAGAAACTTTAAAAGAAAAAGAAGAATTAAAAGCAAAAATGCAAGAACAAAAAGAAATGCAAGATGAAGCAAAAGTAATGCCTGAACATAGTGAAGGAGAAGATGTTAATCTACATGCTGAAGAAATGTTGGCTCACGTTAAGAAGTATGAAAAATATTTAAGTGGTGCTCAAAAAAAAGAAATGGCTAAAAAAATAAATAATTTATTTGATAAAAAGAAAGCTCCAAAATCATTTAAAGGTCAAGCAGCTGATAAAAAAGAAGTGGATAAAGCGATAAAAGATATAGGTGGTATATCTAATGTTGGTAATGATGACCACATGAAACAGATTGAATTTGATAAAGCTCATAAACAAGATATAGAAGAACATCACGGTAAACTACATTCTGAAGAAGGAGCTGCAAGTAAACAAGCAGCATTTGAAACTGGAGACCACCACACAACTACTAATTTTGATAAAGATGGTAATGTTACAGGACACTCAACAAGTAGTCATAATGCTGAAGGAAAAACTACAGCAGGTAAATCAAGTGATGAAGGATATTCTTCAGGTGGACACGATGGTATACATCATTTAAATCACCCTATGAACCCAGCTCAAGAAGAAACGTTTAATCAATATAAAGAAGCTATGAAAACAGGAGATACTGAAGCCGCTGATGTATATAAACAAGATTTAATAGATTCAGGTATTGCTGAAAGTTCTTTTGAAACAGAAGAAAAGTCAGGATATCCAGACCCTGAAGTTGCTAAAAAGAAATTAGCTGAAGGATATGTATTTAACGAAGAAACAAGACATTGGATACTTAGGGAAAACTTAGAAGGTGCACAAGGTGGTATGGGAGCACATGATGCTGAAATACATTCTAGTTCTAGTACAAACGAAGCAGGACAGGCTTTTGCACTTAATCCTGATGGTACGTCACATAAAGGGAACTTTATGGTAAGTCATGCTGGAGTTCATAAACTAGGTGATGACCATGCAACAAATGTATCTAATGTACCAAAAATGGGTGGTATGAATATGAATCAAACTAAAGCTAATACTTTAGGAAATTCAATTGCTAATTCAAGTTATGGAAAACTACACAAACCTGGTGGTGTTACTAAATTAAAAGGTGCTCTACATGAAAAAGGTAGTATGGGTGCTTTATTTAGTGGAGGTTCAGGTGGATTATTACATGGTAGTGGTATTGAACATTCTAAAAATATAGGGCATAAAAAACCAGCTTATGCAAAATCACAACAAAAAAAGAAGGCTGAAACAATTGATGCGGCTAAAGTTATAGGTAAATATGCTGCTTTAGGTTATTCACCACAAGTTGCTAAGTTTATGGGTAAGGTTGGTAAAAATTTAACTAATAAAATTAAGCAAATAAAACAAGCTAAAGCTCCTAGTGGAGATACAGAAATTAAAAAATCATTAGATGAATTTAGCGAATTTATACGTAAAACGAAAGTATAATAGATTATGGATAACAAAAACAAAGGAATTGCAAGAAGTGCTCCAGCTAGACCACGACAAAAAACTGGTGTAACTGATGTGCGTTTATATTTTAAAAAGAAATACTCTGATAAAGAAGGTTATCAAGCTAAACAAAATCTAGATAGAGTATCTGAATTAACTGAAATGGCTCATGACATAATAGAAGACAAAGATGAGTTACCTTCTTGGATACAAGATAAAATTTCTGAAATGGACCACCACGCAGAAGCTGTCTACAGCAAACTAAAGTATGATGCAAAAAGAGATAATCAAAAAGAAAAAGACTTTAATAAAGCTGTGCAAATTGCAATGGCTAGAAAGTCACAACAACAAAAAGATATGACGAAAATCGGTGGTCAAGATATTTTAAAAAACGCAATTCGTAAAGCACCAAAGCTAGGACCTTGGGCTGCGTTTATTGCAGGTCTTGCTATGAGTGATGACTTAGTTAGAGCTGCTGGAAACATGACTCCTAATCAACAAAGAGAATGGGAACGAACTATTAGAAGACAAATGCGAAGAAAAAGTTTGGATAAAGATTTATTATCTTCGCTTAAAACTTATATGAAAGACAATAACGATACTTATGTTAGAAGAACACCTGTTAAGAATGGTGTAAAATTAGAAAAGAAGTTAGCTGTACCTCCATTTCAAGGAGCTCAATGGGACCCATCTATTCATCGTTGGGTAAAAGGTGGGGAAGTTGGAAATAGTGTAGTTAACAGAGGTGGTAAAAAAAGAATTAGGGCTACAGGGGCTGGAGCACATCAAAGAAGTGTCGGAGGACATGGAAAAGGTGGGGCAAGAGTAAGTAGGAAACCTATTCAAGCAAGAAAAAAACAAAAGACTATAAAACGTAGTTCAGCAGTTGCTAGATTTGTAGCGGCTGTAAAACGAAAGAAAAAAAGGAGTTAAGATGGCAGGAAAAAAATCTACCAAAAAAACTACAGCAAAAAAACCTAGATATGTTACTTTAGAACCTGTAAAGGAAGAAGCAGAAGTAAAAGTTAAAAAAGAAGTAGTACAAAAAATAACTACTCAAGATGTAAGAACACCAATGGTACCTCAAAGAACTGAAGTAATGATTGTTGTTGAAGCTAGATTTTCTAAAACTAATTTAGATGAATTAGCAGCAACTTATGCTCATTCAGAAAGAACTGGGGAACTATATATTAAAGATGGTCAAAATGGTCCGTATGGTGCTGATATTGAAAATCTTTTTAATTGTGGTTTAGTAATAGAAAATGAAAAAACAGGAACAAAACAAGTTATTTCTAAAACTGAAACCCCATTACTATGGCTTACTAGAATGCATGAAGGTATATTAGGTCGACCTTATAAAGCGTTAGAAGCTACAACTCACGATGAAACTTAATCATTTTTTTGAAAAACAAAATAAACCAATTAAGAAAAAAACATCATTTACTTTAAACAATGTTGCGAAAGAAGAAAAGTTACAAAATAAAATTAATTTATTAACTCAAGAACTAGAACGCAAAAAAAATGTTGATAATAAAAATGATGAGTTGAAAAAGAAAGCTGACCATGCTTTTAAAGAACAAAAAAAAGCAATGAACATGGTGGCTGATTTAGAAGAATTTAAAGATAGAACAGAACTAGAACTATCTGATTTAAGACCTAAAGCACACTTGTTGCCACAAGTACAGAAAACATTACTTGAAGCTGAACAACGTGCTCTAAATGCTGTGCAAGATTTAAATGAAATTAAATTAGCAAAAAAAACTCAAGAAAAAAATATTGAATTTTTAAGTAAAGAAAGAGTGGAATTTCAACGAGATTATTTAAATGAAGCTAAAAAAAGTAAAAATACTCTTGCAGAATTACATAAAACTCAAGATAGTTTAAAAGATTTGCAAAAAAAGAACGATAATTTAGAAAGTTTTGTTGATAAGTTAAGTAAAATAAATATAGAACAGGAAAAAACTTTGGAGCAACTCGAAATTGAAACTTCTTATTATGAGCAAGAAGCAATGGGAGCAAAAGAGTATATGGTTAAGTTAGAATCTAGAAGAGACGAGGTTTTAGATTTATTAAATACTGTAAATTCTGAAAACTCTAAACACGATTCTACAGAAAAGTTTTTATCTAATAAAGTAACTGAAGCAGAAGCAAAAATTGTAACACTTGAAAAAGAGTATAACGATTTAAAACAAGAAGCTGAATATGTCGCTTCTTTAGCTAGAACTTATAAGTTAGAGTTAGATAAACCTAGATATGAATCCTTGTCGAGTATATCTAGAAAAGAAGGGTTTACAATTCCTGGGATTGCATCAGCAAAGAATTACAATAAATTACACCTAGGAAACGCTAAACCAACATTACTAAAGTTTAAATAAGGAGAAAATTGTGGCAAAACTATTTAGACAAGAAATAGAATTATTACAAAACTATGGAAAGCATAAAACCTTTACGCATACTACTACAGGTAGTTCAGCAGAGACTGCTTTAGATATTGCAGGTAACTTTGAAGAAGTTAATAAAATATCTTTTGTGGTTGAGCTAGGAGATGCGTATGTAGCATTTGATGAAACTGCTACTAGTTCTAATATGTTAATTCCTCAAAATGAAGGATACTTTGATGAAGGAATTTATCTTGCTACTTCAATAAGCATTATTCGAGTTTCTGGAACTGACGTTAGAATTAGAGGTATTTGCTGGGGGAGATAAACCTAAATGCCTAAACGAAGAGGGATGACTGGTGGACTCGCTAGGGGTTCACTATTTGATACTAATATAAAAGCAACTCAGATAGATGCTGATATTTTTTCAGACCAAACCGAATTAGATTCACCTGCTGATGGTGATAGGGTAATGGTCGTAGATGTATCAGCCACTCCTGACGAAATTAAATTTATTACACGAAGTGATTTTATTGGTGAAGGTCTTGTTTCCATTACGAATAACACCGATAATTATGTACTGACAGCAACAGGTTCTTCTGTAAATGGAGAAGCTAATTTAACTTTTGATGGAACTATATTAACTATTGAAGGTGGAGAAGTTAATATTGATGTTGGTTCTGGAGACCCACACCTTTCTTTTCAAATAGGTAACACCGATAAATTTACTATTGGTGTAGATGATTCTGATAGCGATAAATTTAAAATAGATACAGGTGCAACTGTAGGTGGTGCTACGAAATTTACTATGGATTCAAGTGGTAATGTTGATATTGCTGGAGATTTAACAATTTCTGGTGATGACCTTTATATGTCAACTAATACTGATGGATATGTATTAATAGCAGATGGAACCAATTATAATCCTGTGGCAGTTAGTGGTGATATAGCCATAACTAATGCTGGTGTTACTTCAATAGCTTCAGGTGTAATCGTAAATGCAGATGTTCATAGTAGTGCAGCAATAGCAGTTTCAAAAACAGCTTTATCAGCAGGAACGGGTTTATCTTTATCTACTAATACACTTAATGTAGATGCTGCTCAATCAGGAATTACATCATTAGGAACACTAACAGGTTTAACTTTAGATGGTGATAAAAACGTAACTCCAGGTGATGGAGCTATGATTCATTTAGACACGTCTACTATTACAGATAATGTTACATCTGGTTCAGGGACAGCAACAAAATATACCCATGTAACTCTTGAAGCTCCAACATTAGCGGCTACAAATTCATCAGTAACTACAAGTGATGTTGCTACTTTATATATTAATGCTGCAGCAACTGCAGGAACAAATCAAACTATAACTAGAAACTATGCTCTATGGGTGGATGCAGGAAATGTAAGATTTGATGGCTCCATTTATAGTGGTACTACTCATGTAATAGACTCTAGTGGTTTAGTACAAGTTGCAAACCAATCTAACATTACTGGTGTAGGAACAATTTCATCAGGTACGTGGGAAGGTACTGATATTGGAGTAGCCCATGGTGGTACGGGGGCTTCTTCACTGACATCAAATGCTTTATTAACAGGTAATGGCACCAGTGCAATACAAGCTGAAAGTACATTATCTTTTACTAGTGACACATTAACTACTTCTTCCACTTCGGCTAACTTACCTATGATAGAACTTACTAATACCCACGCTGGAGCTACGGCTGGAAAAATTAGATTTAATAAAGATAGTGCATCTGGTGACGACAATGACGTTATGGGTACTATAGAATGGTATGGTACGGATGCAGCTGAGAATACCCACCAAAGATTAGCTTACGTTGATTCTTATATTGTTGACGCAGCTGATGGGTCAGAAACATCTGGGTTAAGATTTTATGTAGCAGAAAATGACGCTACTTTAACTCAAGGATTAGCTATAACAGGTCAACCTGATGACGATGGTGAAATAGATGTAACTATAGGTGCAGGTGCGGCATCTACAACTACGATAGCAGGTACTTTAACTATGGGTAGCACAGCAACATTAACCAATGCTGGATTAGTCGCAGTTGCCAACCAATCTAACATAACAGGAGTTGGTACTATTTCATCTGGTGTTTGGCAAGGAACTGCTATAGCTTCTGCTTATATAGCAGGCGATGCAATTACTAATGCAAAAATAGCAGACAATGCACTTGACAGCGAACACTATACAGATGGCTCGATTGATACTGCTCATATAGCCGATGACCAGGTTACTCTTGCGAAAATGGCAGGATTAACTAGAGGTAGTTTAATTATAGGGGATTCAAATGGTGACCCTTCTGAATTAACAAAAGGTAGTGCAAACTATGTATTGAAATCAGATGGCACAGACATTGCTTGGGCAGCAGAAATTTCAGGAGATATTACAGGTGTAACAGCAGGTGTAGGACTTGATGGTGGTGGCAGTTCAGGTGGAGTAACAGTTGATTTAGACACACACTCTCTTACAGAAGCGGCAATAGCCAACGGCGACTATTTAATATTTAATGATGCTACTGACAGTAATGCACCTAAAAGGGAAGCATTAGCAGACGTTGCAACCTTATTTGCTGGTACAGCATCTTCAACAGGTTTGTCTGCAAGTTCATCAGTATTATCAGTTTCAGACTTACATCCAGTTGGTGTAGATGGGGCAAATAATCAATTAATTACTGATGATGGAGACGGAACTGTAACATCAGAAGCTCAATTAACTTTTGATGGAGATGTACTTGCTATTACAGGGACAGGTTCGGCAAAAGGGAATAAAGATATTTTAACAATTACAAATGATGTAAATGCATCAGATATGGATGGTACAGAAACATCTATATTATTTAATCAATGGTATTACGATGGTTCTAGTCCAGCAGTAGCAGATGCTGGTAGAATTTCTATAGGTACTGAAACAGATTGGACTTCTACTACTAGTACTCAAGATTCTTATATGGCATTAGAAACTGCACTTAATGGAACTGTAACTGAAAATGTTAGAATTACAAGTGCAGGTCTTGTAGGAATTAATAACACAGACCCAGCTAGTTTACTAGATGTTCGTGGAGATGCTGGAGCACCTGGTACTTTAACTTTATCTACTGCTGAAACAACAGTTGTTGATGGAGATAAATTAGGTAGGATTGATTTCCAAGCTCCTAAAGAAACTGGAACAGATGCGATTGTTGTATCTGCAGCTATTTGGGCTGAATCAGATGTTACTTTTGATGCATCTAATAATGCAACAGATTTGGTGTTTGCAACAGGACATTCTGAAGCGGCAGCAGAAAAAATTAGAATTACAAGTCAGAATGAAATAGGTATAGCTGGTGCTAACTTTGGTAGTGATGGTCAAGTATTGACTTCAGGTGGTGCTGGAGCTGCAGTAGCTTGGGAAGACCCATCATCAACTAGTGCTTATACATCTTCTAGTGCCAATGAGCCTGTAGTTTCTATTACAAACACTCACGCAGATGCAACTGCAGGGTTCTTAAAATTCGTTAAAGACCCAGGTTCTGGACAGGGTGCTGATAGCGATATTCTTGGAACGATTACCTTCCACGGTACTGATGCTTCTAATAACGCAGCAGAAGAGTTAGCAAGAATGGAAGCTTATATTATAGAAGCAGACGATGGCTCAGAAGCTGGTGGAATTAAATTTTATGTAGCAGAGAACGATGCTACTATGACTGCTGGTTTACAAATATTAGGAGTTAAAGATGCTGACGGAGAAATAGACGTTACAATTGGTGCTGGAGCAGCATCGACAACTATAATCGCTGGTACTCTAACAATGGGTTCTACAGCAGCTATGACAAATGCTGGATTAGTATCCGTTGCTAACCAATCTAATATTACAGGTTTAGGAACTATTTCCTCTGGAGTCTGGGAAGGTACAGATATAGGGGTTGCACATGGTGGTACGGGAGCATCTTCTTTAACAGATAACGCTGTTCTTACAGGTACTGGAACAAGTGCAATTACAGCAGAAGCCAACTTAACATATGATGGTAATGATTTAACAGCAGCTAGTAGTTCAGATGGTAAACCTATTCTAACATTAAAGACTACTCATACAACTAAAACATCTTCAGGTGAACTTCAATTCTTAAAAGATGCTGCAGATACAGAAGATGGGGAACAACTTGGTCAGATTACTTTTTATGGAGAAGATGAAGGTAATAATAATACTCAATTTGCAGAAATCGTAGCTTCAATTAGTGAATCAGATGAAGGTGATGAGGCTGGTATTTTAGAATTTAAAGTCGCTGAAAGTGATAGTACAACTACAGCTATAACAACTGGTTTAAAGTTAGAAGGAGAGCATGCTACAGATGGAGAAATTGATGTAACTATAGGAGCTGGAGCAGCTTCTACCACAACCATAGCAGGAACTTTGACTATGGGTAGTACGGCTGCAATGACTAACGCTGGTTTAGTATCGGTGGCAAATCAGTCTAATATTACAGGTCTAGGCACAATATCATCAGGAGTTTGGGAAGGCACTGATGTTGCAGTAGCTCACGGAGGTACTGGAGCTTCTTCATTAACCGATAATGCTATTCTTACGGGAACAGGTACTAGTGCTATTACGGCTGAAAGTACATTAGCATTTACTGGCGATACTCTAACAGCATCTTCTTCTTCTGCTGATTTACCTATGATAGAGTTAACCAATACTCATGCAGGTGCAACAGCAGGAAAAATTCGATTTAACAAAGATAGTGGTTCTGGTGATGATAATGATGTAATGGGAACAATTGAGTGGTTTGGAACGGATGCCGCTGAAAATACTCATGAAAAATTAGCATACATTGATTCATATATTATAGATTCAGCACATGGTTCAGAAGCGGCTGGATTAAGATTTTATGTTGCAGAAAATGATGCAACTAATACACTTGGACTTCAAATATTAGGACAAGCAGATGATGATGGTGAAGTGGATATAGTTCTAGGAGCAGGAACAGCTTCAACTACTACGGTAGCAGGAGATTTAACTATTTCAGGTGGCGATATTACTTACGGAAATGGGCAAAACGCTACAGCTTCTGTAGCTGCTACAGCCCACAATGCTGCTGGTAAAAATTTAACTTTATCTGCTGGAACTACTACAGCAGGAACTACAAACAATATAGCTGGTGGAGCCTTAACATTACAAGGTGGACAAGGTAAAGGTTCTGGAGCTGGTGGAGATATTATATTCCAAGTAGCAAATGCAGGAGGTTCAGGTAGTTCATTAAACTCTCTTGCTACAGCTTTAACAATAAGCGATGATAAAATAGCGACTTTTGCAGACGACATAGTAATTAAAGATGGGGGTACGTTTGGTGTAGCATCTGCTAACGATGCACTAACTATTTCATCAGGTGGTATTGTTACATTTAAAGATGACATATTAATTAAAGATGGAGGCACTATTGGTAACGCCTCTGTTGCAGATGTAATGACATTAGCATCAACTGGTATCGTTACTTTCAAAGATGACATATTAATTAAAGATGGTGGAACGATTGGTGTTGCGTCAGCCGCAACTGCAATTACCATTGCATCTACAGGTATAGTAACTTTAGTAGATGACTTGATAATTAAAGATGCAGGAACAATAGGTTCTGCTTCAGACCCAGATGCGATTGCAATTTCATCAGGAGGAGTTGCTACATTTTCACAAAATGTAATTGTAGCAGACGATAAAACAGTTACATTAGGTGAAGCAGGTAAAATTGATTTCGGAGATACAGCACCTGATGATAATGAAGCGACAGGAATTATATTTAGCTTTACAGCAGGAGCAAGTTTAGCTGTAGGTGATGTAGTTTATATGCACACAGATGGAGAGGTTGCTAAAGCAGATGCAGATGCAGCAACTACAATGCCAGCAATAGGTATATGTGTAAGTTCAGGTAGTGATGGTGGTGCAGTAGATGTTATGGTACAGGGAGTTATGCACGACACTTCTGCGTTTCCTACTTTTACAGTAGGTAATGACGTTTATGTTGGGACTGACGCAGGTACAGTGCAAACAGCCGCACCTTCAGGTAGTGGAGACACAGTTCAAAAAGTTGGTGTAGCAATACATGCTGATAAGATATATTTTAATTTTAATACAACAGAAGTATTATTAGCATAAAGAGAACTTATGGCAGATATAGATAAAATAAATGGAGTCGATGTAGGCGACATTGATAAAGTAGACGGAGTAGAAAAGGGTGATATAGACACTCTTCATTCTGGAGAAGTACCTGCATCACAAACAAACCCAAGTGTTTCAGCATTAACAAACTACCAATTTGATACAGGAGATGCTAAACATGGGGGACTGGCATATAGCCCAGATAATTCTACACTAGGTGTTGCATACTCTGATGGTGGGAATAGTAGTTATCCTACAGTAAGGTTAGGCACTTTATCAGGCACAACAATTACATGGGGTAATGAGACAGTTTGTGAGTCTGCAGCATGTGGACCAATGGGGCTTGCATATGATACAACTGCTGATAGATATGTGGTGGCTTGGCAAGTAAGTGGTTCAGGTAATGCCCCTAAAGTAGCAGGAGCAAGTGTAGAAAGTGGTCCAGTTATAGGTAGCCTACAAACAGATTCACTCTCACAAGTAAGTGGTAAAAATGACGGTAAACAACCTGAAGGTAATATGCTTATTTACGACCCAGCAGGTTCAAGAACACTTTTATATTTTGGTAGGTCAGGTAGTCATAACATGGACCAAGATGATATTTTTCCAATTACATTTGATGATGTAAGTAGTGATAATACTGTTTCAATAGGTTCGGCTACAACAGTATCAAATAGTGGTGCAGATTATACACAAGCTATGGCTTTAGCTTATGATGCAACAGCAAATAAAGTAGTAGGTATATATCAAGATAGAGGTTCTCCATATAAAGTAAAAGCATTTGTAGTATCTGGTTCAGGTACAACTGTAACAGCAAATACAGGAGTAGCTTATGCAAATACAAGCGTAATGTGCCATAATACAGATGCTGATGGCAGTAGTTTATCTAGACATAGATTAGATAATTCACAATTGTTAGTTCATGTAAATGGAGTAAACCATTGTTTAATTTTTGATGACGATGTTGACCAATATGTTTTAACTGGTTTTACAGTATCAGGTACTACACCAACTTGGTTGGCTAATAGTAATACAGGTTCATCTTTACCAGTAAGGTCAAATGGCATAGACAAACAATTTGGTAGTGCTATGAATTACGGAGGAAATGTAGATAGTGGAGGTACAAGTGAATATGCTACTTATGGTTTATTTGGTAACTCTGGTAGAAATAGGCTAGCACTTGCTGGACCAGCAGGAACTAGTGATTCAGATGATATGCTTGTAGTTGGTGTAAATTATGCTTCTGCTACGGGATATAATTTTATTGGAAATTATTTAACTTTTCATAGTGAGAGTTTACATCTTAATTATGGAGACGTAGATATTAATAACGATTCATGGTATTCAAAACATGCTTTAATAGCAGGGCAGCCAATTGATAATAGTGGTGGTTATATATTAGCCTTTGACCCTGGTGTAGGTTTAAGAGCTGGAAATGCTGGAGTATTTAGTCTTAGCCAAGCTACGTTGTCTACTGCTAGAACTAGATGTGGTGGTTTAGGTACTTCAAGGCTTGCTTGTCTTACAGTTGGAGGTAAAAATAGTAGTGGTACACATTTAACATCTTGCGAGGAGTATAATGGTAGTACAGTTGTTTCAGGTGGTAGTATAGCCACAGCAAAAATGACAGCTACTGGTTGTGGAACAATTACGGCTGGATTATTAGTGGCAGGAGCTACATAAAATGGCTGAAGTTAGAACATGTGAGGAATATAATGGTTCAACTTGGACAAATACAGATGTCGGTTCTTTAAATGGAGCAGGTGGTGAGTTTGTTAGTCTTGCTGGAACTGCTAGTGCAGCGGTATGTGCAGGAGGTTATATAGGTGGTTATGCAACAATGGTAGAACACTATAATGGAACTGCGTGGAGTGATACTGGGGTAGATTTAAGTTCTGGCTTTGCTTATGGAGGTTCTGCAGGAACTCAAACAGATGCAATATTTTTTGGGGGTTATGACGGAAGTACTTTAAGCCATACTATAGGCTGGAATGGAAGTGCCTTGTCATCATTAAATGCTATGAGTAATACAAGAAATGTAATGCAATCAGCAGGTACTCGGAATGATGTAATAATTACAGGAGGTGGTAGAGTTGGTAATAATGACGGGGAGTTTTGGAATGGAACAAGCTGGGCAGCATCATCAACAGACGGCTTAAGTTCTATGGATTTATATTCACCATCATCTCATATAGATTGTGGAGGTTCTTTTGCTGCAGCATTTCTTGGTGGTGGAACTACTAGTAGTTTAGGAGCAGCAACTAATAGAATAGGACATCACGATAGATAATGATTTATTTTTATGGAACACAAATAACTGAATATACGCCTAGCGATGCAAAAAGATTTAAACTTACAGGGTATCCAGGTAACATCTATAAAGCAGTGGATAATGCTGATTATGGTGGTGGTGTTGAACATTGTACAGAATGGGTTAATAAATATAGTTATACAATTAAAACAAAAGCAGAAGCACAAGAACTAGTAGATGCTGGAATAGTTACCTTAAATAATTTTATGGCAGATGAAACATTAGGCGGGGAAACTCCAGTACAAGGAGGAATAACACTTGAATAATTTTCCAATGTTAAAAAAAGAAGATAATAACTTCTTAAAAGAATTAAAAAAAGAATTAGAAGATACACACAATAAAGCACAGATATATAGAACTGAAACAGAAATGCGTTATTCAGTTCTTAATGATGGCACTTTTCCTACATCTGCTAGTAAATATTGGCAATGTGTTAGAGAGCAAAATGTTTTTTATATGAATTTAAAAGAAGAAGCATTTACTTATAGAAAATTATTAGTAGAAATAAAAAAACTAGAAAAAAAATTAGCAAAAGAAAAAGATGATTTAGAACAAGAATTGCTGGAAATAGAACTTGAACAAAAATTGTGGGAAAAACAAGAACGGGAAAGAAATGGTGCAGATAGAGTTAGAGAGATAGAACATTGGTCTAGGATTAAAAAAGAACTAGATGATGGTTCATTTGATACAAAAAATGTTAATGTACATCAAAAAGAAACGCTTAAACTGCAATTACAGGAAAGAGCTAAGAACTTAACTCCAGGCAGTTCTCAAGGCGAGACATTAAATGTAATAGGTCCATTAAAAACAATTGATGAAGACTTTAAAAATCAACTTGAAGCACAAGAGAAAATGGTTCTTGAAGCAAACAAAAGGCAGGCATTAAATGGCAAAAATAATTAGACGAAAATCTGATAACAAAGTATTTTACTGTTTAGATAATGCAGAAACTGCTGACCTTACATCTACAGCATTTAATTTTACACTAGATAATGGTGCAAGAACACTAACTGCATTAGATATAAATTCATCTACACATGAATTGCTTACTGACATTACACCACCCACAACATTTACTGGAAGTGGTATTTTTACTTATGATGGAAGTTCATGGACAATAGATACTGATTTGTTAAATAAGATTAATGCAGGTAGAGCAATACACGATAGCCCTAATATAGTAGCACAAGTTTAAAGATTTAATAAAAAAAATAGTATAATAAACTATGAGTAATGTTTTAAGATTTGACAGATTAGTTAAAAGGTATGTAAAGTGTTGTTACAGAACGAAGTAGCAATGGGAGATAAATATGCCTATATTAACAAAGACACATAGACATTATTGGAAAGATAAGAAATGGTACCAAGAAGAAGATTATGTGGAATATCCAGTCTTGACTTATAAAACACATTATTCAAGAACTAAAACTGTAGAAAAGAAAATTAGAAGTTTATTAAGAAGGCACAAACCTTTTTTATTAAATACTAATATCTTGACTGGTGATGATATTATATGGGTGAGTGGAATAAATGGAATGGTGCATGCATATAGAGATGCTTCGGAAGAATGTAAGGAAGTATGGCAAGCGAAAAAAGATGAAGGACATATATTATATGTATCCAACTGTCTACCATTTTTAAAAGGTTCACAACCTATATGGGGACCAGCACCAAAAAAACAAAAAAGAAAAAGCTCTGTCAAAAGAGGTATAAGTGCTAGGAGAAATGCATGACACAAGAAGAGATAATAACTTTAATTGGAGAAGATTTAACAGCTTTGGAAAATGAAGTACAAAAATTAAGAACACAAATGGCTGATTTAGATAGTCAACGTGTATCTATTTCTAATCGAATACAAAATGTTATTGGAGCAATAGCTTATATAAAAGGTAAAATACCTGCAGAAGAAGTTGCTACAACAGAAAGTAAAGCCGAAGATACAGCCGAAGAAAAGTCTAAAGATACAACGGGGGATAATTCGGAGGCTTAAAAAATGCCAACATCGGCAACTCAATATTTTGACTTTGTAGAAGTCTATGACGGTAGTTCATTTACTGATAGAACGTTAGAATCTCAATCACCAGGTGGAACTGCATTTTCAGTGCTAGAAGGTACTGATGATTTTTTATATTTAGGAGACGCATCTAGATTTGATATGGCAATGTTTGAACTAGCAACTGCTGGTAGTTTAGGTACATTAAAATATGAATACTATAATGGTTCTGCATGGACAGAATTTACTCCTTTATCAGCATCTTATCAACATGACCCTGATGATAATGAAGATACTATGTATAGTTTTTCAGGTGATGGGGCAGAACAAATACCTGTAGGTAGACTTGCAAACTGGGCTACAACTACGATTGATAGTGAAAGTGCATATTGGATACGTATAAGTAGTCCAACTTCTGTCACTACAGCACCAACAATAAAAAGCATTAGGAAAAGAGGGATTAACACTTATTGTGCTCCTCCTGATGTATATAGTCTTTTACAATTAGAAGGTGTGTTAGGTAGTGATAATTTTACAAGTAGTACAACACCAACTTTAAAAACTGTAGAAACTTTAATAAATGAAGCTGAAAGTAAAATAGACCACATAACAAGAAAGTCATGGAGACCAAATATTGCTTATAACGAATATCATGAGTTCAATATTAATGGATTTAAATTAGATAAACAGGACCCATATAAAATTGTTAATTTTAAAATATGGAATGGTGGGTCTTATGATTCTAAAACACAAGGAAGAAGGAGTGATTTCTTTTTAATTCAAGATACTGGAATGTTACATTTTTCTAGATATTTCTTACTTCCAGCACGATTTACATCTTACAATGCTCCTTTATTTAGATTTGGTGGGGGTGAATTTACACAACCTATTAAAGTAGATTATTTATATGGAAGAGATATTCATACAGATGCAAGAGAAGGTGCTGTTATTACAGAAGTCTGTAAGAAATTAGTTGCCGCAGATATTTTACGAAATGCTGATTTTGGAGATGTAACTGTAAGTGGTTTAGATAGAGTTCAAATTACTGAAAAAGTAACTCAATTTACTGAAGAGAGTATGGATATATTAGATAGTTTAAGAGCATTTGAGGTGTTTTAATGCCGAATGAACCAATGCCTGCTAGTGACGTTTTAGATGAGTTAAATTCTCAATGGAGCTCTAGTAATGTAACAGAACCAAATTACATAGAAGTTACAGGAGCTAATGACCCAATTAGGTTTAATTTAAACAGAGCTGATTATATTATCGGTAGAGCTGGTACTCCTGAAATACAAGAATTTCCTATTGCAAATTATAAATATGGGAATAGAGTTTATAAAGTAACATTAGAAGTATATACAAAGAATAGTAGACAAAGATTATATAATTTAATGAGAGAAGTAAGGCGTGTTTGTCACGCTAGAGTACATAGTTTAACTAATTTTCAAAGAATCACATTTAATTCATTTACTGAAGACAATTCTGAACAAGTCAATGTATGGGTTGGTACAGTTGATATTGAATTACAGAATAATGCTGTTTTGTTAGAAATTACCTAACAGATTAGTATAATAAATAGAAGGAGAATAATATGGCAATTTATCGGTCAGACCAAGCACAATTTACATACGCATCAGAAGCTGGACAGGGTGGAAGCCCTGAAGGTGCATCTGTGTCAGCAGAAACTAGTAGTGGATATTCAACTGCAATGGCTGTTGCTGGGGCACCTGGTGATAGACAAATTTCAGTTGATGCTGTACCTACTGCAACAGGAACAATTCAAGTAGGTGATTTTATACGTATTGGAAATGAAGATAAAAACTCTCAAATAAGAAGAGTAGAAAAATTAGATTCATCAGGTAATGTTTTATATTTAGATGTACCTTTAGCTTTTCCAATAGCTGTTGACCAAGAAGTAAAAGAAATAGATAGTGTAACAGATACAGCTATTGACCAATTTATACATTGGGTACCAGGAGTTTATGAAACAGTTGATGCTCCAGACCCAGAGATGTCAATCGAAGGTAGAAGATTGTTAGGAGAAGGTGCAAAACGTAATTTTGGTATTGCTTACAGTGGACAACAATCTTTTAGTGGTTCAGTTGGTGGATTCGTATTATTAGACGGCACACCATTAAGATACCCAATTGGAAGTGTTCAAACAGCACCTCTTCAATCAAATGGTACATCAGATGCAATTGCAGCTTATACTAATACTCCTGTGTGTACAGCATCAAAAGGAGATGTGTTCGTTGCAGTTACAATTGCTTCAGGTAGTGATATTACAATTAGAGCTAATGATGTTGTAGTATTTGGATATGTAGGAGCTGGTTCAATAACTGCTTCTACAGGACAAGAAGTAAGAAGGGTTGTTTCTGCATCAGGAACTAGCAGTGGGTCTTATCTTAGATTAGATTATCCTTTACAATTTGACCACTCGGCTGTCCAACTTAAAGAAGTAAGTAGTCTTAGTTTTTACAAACATATAATTCATGAACAAACTAGTTTAGATACTCTTTCTTGGCATATAAAAATGGTAGACGATGCTGACTCCAATGCATTTACCAGACGATATTATGGTGGAATGGTAGACAGTGCTACTTTATCAGGTGAAGAAGGTGGATTACTT
>VTLG01016153.1_pt1 | contig 81703 bp, 75 predicted proteins | sample 4694571 | NCBI WGS metagenome assembly VTLG01 (sample SAMN12604809, study PRJNA352737) | marine metagenome | biome: ENVO:00000447; feature: ENVO:00000209|ENVO:00000569|ENVO:01000036; material: ENVO:00002151; isolation source: viral sequences binned using virsorter ...
AAGTAGATGCGTTTTGTGATTTGAATAACACACCTGCATATGGTTGCTCAGATATTGTCCTGTTACCTGATTTTTCTACGTCACCCATTCTGGATATCCAGACTTGATATTCGTTAGAGTCAGATAGTAATACAAAACAATATTCAACCGACTGTTTAATATAAACAGGAGATCTAAATGTAAATCTTGTTGGAATCAATCCACTTTCTGATATCTCAACATCTGCAGCGTTAACTGTAATATCAGATAAAGGTAAGATATCTTTAGTAGGATTACCATTCTCCATAGTCCTTATCTGCATAGAAAGAGGAATGTTGGAGTCCTTAGTCCTAAAGAATAGATCAACAGAGGTAATCATAATACCACCTTCTTCATCCACAATGAATGATTGTGCAAGAGGGTCATACCAACCAATCTGTCTAGTCTCAGTCCTAGTAGAGTTTGTTAATACTCTTTCATCACTAACTGTGTCACGGACAATTTCAGCATTTCTAATTGCAAGAATGTTTTCTCTAACAGTCTGCAATGTACCTGTTGCTCTGTATTCTACGTCAGCAGATGAGTCAACTGTGCCAGGTGTCCTTTCGTTTGAAGCACTAGTTGTCAATCTAATAGTCCTTGTACCTGTTGACCAACGTGGGTTGGAGTCAATTTTAGGAGATGGAATATAGAAAGTGCCTTTAAAGTTACCAACGTTATCAGTCAATAGACGACGGTCTTTAGCGTATGCAGCAGCACCTGATGTTAGACCTACAAGCAATTCACCAATTTTAATGTTACCTTGGAATTCACCGTTGGCAGTAGACGCCATCTCATCGACGTCAATATTTAATATGTTGGTGTTAGATGCATATGATGAAGGTAATGTTGCAGCACCTGTACCATATGGTGTAGTTACATAAGCATCATCTGCTGCAGCAACTTTTATCTTCACGCCACTCTCAATACCAACAACAGTCTCACCTACCACAAATGGTATTTGATTACTGTTATCAATCGTGCTGTCAGAAGGTTGGTTAAATGTATTAGCACCTGGTGCAGTTACAACTTCGTTGATGATATTACTGTTACTACCTGTCTTGTTTAACTCAATTACTTTAGGTGTAATGTATGCTGTAATATCAACTCCATCAAAGAATGCATATACTCTAGTCCTTGGTTTCATTCTATAAACATCAAATGCAATGTTTCTAGATCTGATCCATGGGACAGCAGTCTGTGATAATATTGTGTCACCCATAGATTTTCTTTCAATCTTAGGTACAATTCTTGTCCTAATACCTTGTCTAGACTGATTCTCTGTGACTGCGAATGTGCGTCTTTCGTGAATAAATTCAAGACCTTGATGTCTTGTGCCGACCCAAGTACCTCCACCACTATGACTACCAGTCCTGTTGATGATGGTATCTGTAGAGATTAAACTTTCTCCAACCCAGTTAGTTTCCCAACCACCCCATTGGATAGGTGCAAAACCTGTATTAGGATCAATGTTTAACTCATTCTGTACTGATGAGAAATCTCCTTCTACATTCTCTACTCTAGCTGGAAGTCTATTTGTTTCGATCCAGTCGTCTGATGTAGGATTAAGATCAATACGCCCGATGAAAGTAAAGACGTTAAATGGGTTAACGTTCTCGGATCGCGAACAATAGGGCTGCTTAACGATTTCAACATCTGTATATGGTAGCATGCAAATGTTTGCAGGAGTTGTTGTAACATTAGTTGATTTTGTTTGGTTAATTTTTAGAGGGACATTCTGTGTAAAGTGAGAAGGTCTTAAGATTCCTTCTTTGAAATCTAGAGAGCATTTGTAATCTGCACTATTAACATCACCAATCTTATGATCAGTAAAGTCATCTACAACAAAACCATTCTTTAATCTATCAAAACCATTCTCGTCATAAGAAGCGGTATTTTCTGCTTTAACTTCTAGTAAAGATAATGCAGTATAATATTCAACGTTGGTGAGACGTTTCTCCATATCACCAATGTCTTTCATCGTATAACGCTTGATGATTTCTTGGTTAATTGTTGAGTCACGCTCAGGTGTAAACATGTATGCTCTATGCTTCAATGTCGCTAGACACATAGCATTTTGCATATTGTCGGGTGGTTGTGGATCTTCGGAAGAATTACCTTTAAGTAACTGTAACTTGTTATCGTGAGTTAGGAATAGTTTATCTGTCCTAGGTAGGTAATAATCAAAGTCACAACGGAATTCTGTTTCTGCCTTAGGAATATCAAACAATGTCGCTGCTGCTGCAGCACCTGCACCCTGTCCAGTAGTAGAGAATTGTCTTGCATCAAAGTCAAGAGTTGCACAAGTAACCTCGAAAGGACTACCAACTGTACCTTGTCCTGTTGCTAATTCACCAACTGCAGGTCTAAAGTCAATCTGATCTCTAACAGTTTGACTAGATCCTTTAAGTATAGGTGAAGGAATATCTGAAAATTCTATACCAGTATATGATTGACCAGAGAAATAATCTCCTGATGCTTCATGAATGAAGTAGTCAAACACTGCCATCAACTGTCTAGTTGGAGGAGTTGTGCCAGGTTTTCTTATTAGACGTGATACGTCATAGAAGAATGGGTTTTGTGCTTGATTTAATTCATATTGATTTGTGATAACTTTAGATCCTTTTTCAACAGATCCGTCAGCATCATCAATAGTTGCAGTCAATACGTTATTATCAGTGTCTACACCTGTTACTGTTTCGCCAGGACTAAACTGTGTGCCGTTAAGATCAACATTATAAAGTCTTAGAGTTGAGTTGATAAATGATACAACTATTGCTCTTGCTCCACTTGTGCCTCCTGTGATAACTGTGCCAGGTGCAAAGAAAGTTGCCTCTGAGAGTACAATGTAAGGTATCTTGGGAGGGTTGTCATCTGAGGATTCATAGACTGCGTGGAGTTTATATACATCGTTGAGACCGAATGAGATCTCAGTGTCTTCGATTCTTGTGCCATAAAGTCCTCCATATAGTAGACCAAATCTTTGGACGTCTTGTTGTTTTGCAGTCCTAGTGATTTTCATAGCACGCATCTTAGATGCGGTTTTAATTTTTCTAGAAACAATATTCTTAGATACCAGTGCAGTCAACTTAACTGTGGTAACATTTGTCAAACCACCAATAGTGATAGACTGTCTGTCAGCACCATAAGTAACTGACAATGCACCTGAGTCTGAAAGTGCTTCAATGTCTAAGTTTTGTCCTACAGAATATGCAGATCCTCCCTCAGCGAGGACAGTAAGAATATAATTATCATCATCTAACGCAGCAAACTGCTCAGATTCTGGAAGTGCAACAGTTAAACCACCTGATACAACAGTCTTGTTATCAAACGTCCTAAAGACAAAGAATGATTCATCACTAATAGATTTGATTGTCTTCTTAGGCATATCTTGAGACAACTGACCTGCAGGTATATTTTGTCCATATAGATATGGTCTATATCTTACAACAGTTGTATATGTGCCATCAGCTATAGATCCTTTTGTTAGACTAGTATCAACTGTAGCAGTCTGTGCTTGATAATCAAAGACATAAGGTGTAACACCTGTGTTGTTTTGAGATGTTAGGTTGATAGCATTCTTAACTGCTTTTGTAATCACAAAAGTTTTTTCACCCTCAGGAGATGATAATCCATCAGGGCATAATACATCACCTGGTCTGAGGTCTTGCTCAAACTTAGATCCATTTGTACCTGTAATCTTAGGGGGAGATCCGTTTAGATCAACAGTAATAGATGCACCTCTGATCGCTTGTCTATCATTAAGTAAGAAGTTAGCAAGGAAACTTACAATAGATGATGCGTTATAACCTACAGCAGATCTTGCGTCAATAACTTTGTATGTATGGACAGCATCCAATGTGCCAACAACTCTACCATCTCTAGTGATTACTTCACCATCAACAAAGTTACCCGATACTTGCTCTAGAGAAACTCTTGTGCCAGAAAAGTCAGAAGTTACAAATCCAGTTGCACCTGATATACGTCCAATAAGTTTATCACCTGTTGAGACAGTAGTATTACCTGCAACAAAGTTGAGACCTGTATACATCTGGATATCCATCATATACATGTCGAAGATACCTGCTCCCGATTTCTGTAGTTGCACACAGCGAGCACGTCCGATTTTTTGTCCAGATATACTAGCACCAGTATTAAGACCCCAACCGTCATATAGATCTACAATTTGGTAAGCATCTTGGACACCTTCACCAGTAAAGTTTGGCCATCCATATACGTCGAATACTTTTACATACTGACCCCATTCTAAAGGAATGATAGTGTTTTGAATTGCTTCAAAATCTCTTGGTTTTGGTAGATCAACATACTGAGGTGTTAGAAACTCTGTCCTATAACCTTTAATATATGCACGACCTGGTGATACCTCGATTGCAGCCCATTCTTCCGATGCTGCCTGACCTTCTCTAGATGATTGACCTGGTGAATATACACCATGATTGAAACCATCATTAAGATGCTCTCTTAAACTGACATCAAATGTGTCAATTACATAGTCACCAGACTCTTCGTATGTCCTTCTCGCAAGTGACTTTTCAAGTTGTGAGTAAGCACTTGTATTAACAAGTTGCTCAACTTTAGAATTTCTGATTCTAACCAATTCGATGAAGTTTTTATCAGTCTCATCTGTAATTGGTTTCTTAACAAGTGTAGTAGATATCTTAAATCTATGTCCACCTGGTGCTGAATAGTTTGATGTGCCTGCAGCATTATCGTTTAGAGACGTATCATCTTCTGGGGTAACAATAGATTCTGATACTTCTAGACCAATTCTGTATGACGGATTGTTTGTATACTGGTCAAGAATAATGTAAGCACTAGGGACGTTTGTAAAATGTCCACGAATAAAATATATACCTTCATTAATATATGCTACAGCAGCTACTGCAGTTGCATCAACAGGTAGTAACTGAGCAAATGGTGATCCAATCTCAATAAGAGTTGTGCCGAAAGTTAATTCAGACTCAGATATTAACTGCTCGTTTTCTTGGAAACCACGGACGCTTGTCTCAGATACAGTGTCACCAGAGTCAATATACTTTACATATAGTGTAATGTATCCTCTAGTAGATTCAGTAGCAGGGATTGAATATAGGACTTTTGCACGAATACCAGATGTAAGTCCAGATATAATCTTTCCGCTTAGTTGAGTACGATATGTCTCAACGTCTACTCCCAAGAATGCTTGTTGTAAGACGATTGCTTGTACGTTTAAGTCATAACCTACTTGACCAGGTATGACCATTGCACCTTCTTTAAAGAAGTGCTGACCCATATTCTCAATCTGATTCTGTAGAATCGATTGCATTGTTGTTAGCTCTCTTGCTTGGATTGGGAATCCAGGTCTATAGAGCACTCGATAAAAATTCTTATCTTTATCGAAGTCGTCGAAATATGGACTAATGTTTAGGTTGGTATTCTGTGGCATCGTTAGAATTCGATTACGACTTTGATATCCTCAATTTGGTCGCCCGCACGAGTGATTGGTCCTCTATTATCTATGTAAATAATCCGACCGCTATTTGGTTGGATCTCTGGATCTGCATAACCGTTAGTAAATGCCATACCCAAATCATATTCAGTGTTGTTAATCACTCTGGTAGAGGATCCAGAGACGATAGGGAAGTTGATGTCTGGGTCACCTGATGTACCTGAGATAGATCCCACAACTGGGTTACCTCCATCAAACTCAGTCAAACTACCAGTAATCTCAGGGAAAATACCGTCGATTCTATTCTGGTAATACTTCAATACTTTTGTTGTGCTATTCCATGAAACAACACGACCTCTAGCAGTTACCTGCTGTCCACCAACTGTCCTAGATTGTGTTACGATCTCGTCAGTTGTGTAGTTACCTGTAAATGTAGGAGAGAATATAACTGCCTTTGTACCTGACAAAGTTAATTCTGCAGTCAATTCATTTGTGCCATATCTAAATGGATTAAGTAACAAACCAATACGACGATAGTCGTTATCAGTTGGGAAGTCACCTGATCCCTCAGCGTATGTAAACTTGGTGTTGATCATTGTCCTATATCCACCTAACTCTGTGTCAGGTGCTGCACCATGACCTACAGATGGAGGAATGATAACTTCAACAGATGCACCAGATCCTGCTCCTGCTCCGATACCGTTGATCTCATCAATGATAACTGTCCCGAATGTATATCCTGATCCACCAGATGTAACAGTAGCAGTAACAAGTTTACCACCGTCAACCACTAGTGATACACGTCCACCAATACCGTCTCCTTTAATAGGGACGTTTTCGTAGGTGCCGTTGTTGTAACCAGTACCTGAAGATCCGATAATAACCGTATCAATCTCTCCACCAACAGCATCAGAGATAACAGCAGTATCTTCCAACACTGGCATATATTCATTAGAGAAGAATTTTAAAACTTGTCCAACAGGAATAGTATAGAGATATTTCCAACGATAACCATCAGCAGTTGTGATGATAGATGTTGAAGTACCTGTAGGCTCAACAGTGGAAGGTTTTCCGTTAGGATCACCAGGAGACGTGCCGTTGAATATACACTTGTATACCTGATAAGATGAGTTAACAACATAGAAGTCTGCATCATAAAGTTTAGTAGCACCTGATGCAGCAGTCTTTGTAGCAGAATAGTCATGTCTATACATGTCATAGACGTAACCTAATCCACCAGTAGTTTGCTCAGGAGGAATCCAGTTTATTCTTCTTACAACTTGTATTGTGTCATTTGCTAAAACTCTCTTTAGGGAGATCATGTCAGAAAAGTTGTCAGCAAATTCCTGTAGCGAATCCGTTGGATCGGGTGGGTCATTCTCATTATCCCAGCTTTGAGGTCTGCCAATGAATACATACAGTCTATCTCTAGATGCTCCTGCTGCTAGATCGGATTGAGCCGAGTCAGGACCTTCCAGAGATTTAATGAATCTCTTGGCAGTAAAAATTCTAAACTGGTCGGTTAGTAGTGCCATTTAGTTATAGGTCTCCCATACTTTATTTATGGAGTTTTTAATCGTCCTCATTTCGGACTCTGGTTGTATACTCAGTAAAGATGTGCACACCTGTTGCACCTGATCCTTGACCTTGTATAGTTTCACCTGCAGCAAACTTACTTGCTGTGTTAGATGCAGTAATATTCTTTACGTTTAAGATGAATTCTCCTGTCCTTTCCCCTGCAGTAATACTTACAAAGGTTGCAGTAACACCGCTAGATTGACCTGTTATGATCTCATCAACAGCATATGCAGAAGCGTTTCTATCTCTAACAGAGATTGCACCAAGAGATAAATGAGTGTCTCCATCACCCAAAACTCCCGCTGTAACTACTGTTGCAAGTTGCGGTGGGTTTGCTCCGTCGTATAGTTTATCCGCTGCTTGGAATAAGGTGATATTTTGTCCACCTAATTCTTCCTCAATACCATATTTAGATGATGCTATACCACCATCTAGGTTTGTATCATTCTCAAATTCTGTGCCAGTATTTACGAGGTCAATAATACCGTCACCTGCTCCGTCTAATTCATCGTCATCTTCAAACGCTTTGTTTAAGATTGCTGATAACGGATCAGTAAACGTAACAATATCGTTACCTGGACTGTCTATAATAACGTGTGGTGATACACCTGTGCCACTAGATTGTGCACTACCACCAACAAACTGTATAGATGCAGTCTTGTCAGCAGAGTTACCACCATCAATAAATGCTAATTCGTCAACCTCAAATGTTAGATATAACTCATGAGCAATAGGATCCCAATCATATACAATAGCAACCCTACTTGTCGCACTAGCAACAAAACGTTTTACTTGGTCGGTAACCGCAAACGAATATTGAGAAACCCCTTGAGCATTGTCTTGCAAGTTGTCAAGAGTAACCTTTTGATCAAATCTAAAGTTGACACCCCTGTCAAGTCCAGTAAAGGAGGTTGCAGTTTTACCTGTATATCTGACGATTTCTTTCCCGACCAAGAATTTACCTGAGCCTGGATACGCTGCAGTAGTCTCGACATTAATGGTGCTATCACTTGGTGCCACATCTGAAATGAGACCAGTAAGATTATAAACGACACTATTAAGAGATTGTCTATTCCTTTGCCTACGAATGAGATTGGTATCTCTAGCAAATATAACTTTAGGACTATTAGTATACCCATTACCTTGGTTAGATAGATCTATACTAGTAATGGCACCCAAGTCAATATCAGCACTTGCTGCTGCTCCTCTACCACCTCCACCAATAATCTGCACAATAGGTGCAGTCTCAAAAAATTCACCTTGGTTAGTTAGGGTAATTGATGTAACCTTACCAAACTGGTTGGGTGTAACTGTACCTGTAGCACCATCTCCACCGCCACCACCAGATATAACAACGTTAGCATCATTGAGGTCATAGTTTCTACCTTCTCGGGTAATAACCAGACCTGTCACACCACCAGTAACAGGGACTAATTCTGATCCAGAGCCACCGCCACCTTCAATAACAGCACTAGTGCCGTCAAAATAATTATCACCCAGAGTTGTCATCTGGATATAGTCTATTCCACCAGTTGCATTCAAAAAAACTTTGCCTCGTGCACCAAGATTACCTGGATCTGTTGATTCGATCTTTAAACGTAGAGGGTCATATCCTTCGCCAGGATCTAAGATCTCAACAGCAAGTATTCTATTGTCTTGGATTATAGGTCTTAAAACTGCCTCTCTTAGAGGTGTCCCTGCATTCTGTATAGTCAGTTTTGGAGGGTCATTAGCATCATATCCGTCCCCACCACTTTCGACAAAAATCGCCCTGACTCCAAACACACTGTTGAATTCGGGTCTAATAATTGCACCAGAGCCAGGAACTGTACGTGTCATACTACTACTATGTCACCTATCATGTTGACGTGTGATGGAATACCACACTGATACTTGTAAGTTGTGCCTGCACTCAATGTTTGTGGCACTGTCCAGAATTGGACTCCTGATTGAGATCCACTAACACCACTGACTGCAGATCCATTTTGAGATACATTAATTTCAAATGGATGTGATCCTCCTGTTGTGTTATTAAATCTATAAGTAAATCCTCTATAGACATATATTGTAGGATTGTCAGATCCAGTTGGTAAACCACCACCATCAAATCTATAACCAGCTGTTGCATTACTAGTGATTATGAAACTAATAGTTGGAGATTCGCTCGCAATCCATGCTGATCCATCATAGACTAAGTTATCATTCTCACTTGCTGAAGGGAATGATGCAGTGTTTGTAATTGTAAGAGTGTTACTTGAAACAGCAGTTGTGATACCTGTGCCACCTGCAATAGTAAATCCAGAGTTACTTGCAACAGCAGTATAACTTCCACTATCACCTGATACAGATTGTAATACATTCTGCACAATGTTAGGTGAATCGTTTGTTATAGTAATAGCACCTGCGTTGAGGTTAGTGCTAATACCAGTGCCACCTAAGAAGTTAAGGGTGTCTGTAGTTACTGTAGCAGTTGTAGTGCCATTATCAGCACCAAATGTTTCAAACAAATTCTGGTCAGGATCACCAAGTGCACCTGTCATAGTAACTGTAAGTGTATCTCCTACCAATGCAGTGGAGATGTTTGTGCCACCTACAATATTAAATGTGTCATTTGCAGCAGACGCTGTTGTTGTGCCAGTATCACCTGTAAATGTTTCAAATAGGTTTTGTGTTGTGCCACCGCCACCTGTTGCTGTTTCATCATTAGCAGGCTCCCATTTTGAAGATGTGCCATTCCATTTCAATACTTGACCGTCAGAAGGTCCTCCATTTACTGTAGTATCTACGTCAGTTAGTATAGAAATACCATCAGTGGCATCGAGAAGTTGTGTCCAACTGCTGTGTGCAACATATGCTTTTCCTGTGCCATTTACATATCCAAGCATACCTTGATGTGCAGTAACATCAGGAAGATCGCTTAATAATGCATAAGGAGCCGTCCATTTAAAATATCCATCTGCACCATCTACATATGCCTTTCTACTACCTTGACTACCTGCCTTAAATTCAATATCTCCTGTTGTATCTGGCTCAATAACAATATTGCCTGCACTCTCAGAAATAATTTTAAATGCTTTAACATTAAGGTCTGCACTTAGAGAATCGAAGTGTGATTCTGTAAACGCAGTGCCAGTCCATCGCAACACTTGATCATTGACAGGTGCTCCGATATTAACTTGTAAGTTGGTATCATTTCCTAGGTTAGTATATAACTCATCAATGACGCTATTTAATTTGATAGCACCATCTCTCAGGGTATCACCTGTGCCGTCATTCGCAGCTGATCCAACATTTAGATTTTGCTTAGCCATGGTAGGTAGTTTTCTACAGTGTTATTTAGGTTGCATCGTATGTAACTGACGTGGTGTCATACTTCACTGCGGTAGATGAGAAGTCAGTATCGCCTTGTCCACCACCTATTCCTGATACAGATAACGTTGCAACGTTAGACATTAGTGGTGAGTTACTTGCATTATTAGCGGGTGCAGGTCCTCGTAATTCAACTTTATACTTGTAGTTGGACATGTATCCCAACGCAGTAAATGATAGTGAGTTGCTTGTTGCACCAGTAACTTGTGCATATGCAAATCCATCATCAGTTGATCTATACCATTGATATGAAATAGGTCCTGGTATAGGAGAAACATTTGCTTGGACTGTAAAGGTAACAGTTGTATTGACAGATGCTGTAGCACTTTGAGGTTGTGCAGTAATTTGCAGTGTAGGTGTAACAGGAGGTGCTCCACCGTCTCCACCTTCTTGTGCAGGAGGTGCTGCTGCTCCATTGTTTGCAGGTTGATTTATACTCTCTCTAGTCATATTCCCAACCATATATGGGAATGCTGCTTCTCCTACAGAGTCAATAGATATAAAATATGCATAAGTCCCATTTGGAAATTCTGGGGTTACACAGTATCTACCATTGTGAAAATCTAAATCACCTAGACCATCAATATATTCCCAGTCCTGCACTAAAGATCCTGCAGGAGGGTTTTGTGCAGTAGTGCCATAATCAGGTCTTCCTGCTATTTCAATATTTCTTGTCCTATAACTCGAGGACATAAAACGAGTTGTTTGTGATGCAGTAAACGGCACGTCATATCCAAAAGGTCCGTATACTGGAAATCCGTCAAAGCAATATCCTAAGATTTTACTATGACCATCAGGGTGACGCATATTGTCACCATTAAACTGACTACTACCATAGTAGTCATTATAGTTTGCCATAGCAGAATTCTGCTTCCAACAATCTATAAAATGAGTATCATGATAATGATATTGTCCTGTTGATTCTGGGTGTCCACCACAAGAATCTTCACCAAAATCTACAGGTGAATTAGGATAATGTGCATTCCATTGAAATCCTACAGGAGGGTTACCACCTGCACCTGCACTGGGATTATAGAATACAACTCCATTTGCAGCAATACCTATAGCACCAAGAGGAGTTTCTATACGTCCATTTCTTTGATCATAATATGTGTATGTGCCTGTTGGTATTGTTTGTGAATCTGCAACAATAAGATCTAATCTTTGGTCTGTGGCGAGCCAGCATTCCCCTGCAATGGACGTAAATGTTGTCCCTCTAAATATAAATCGTTGTTTCCTACCGTCAGAAAAGATAAAGAAAAGATGATCGCCAGGAGCAATAGTTTGGGCAGCAAATAAAGCATTGTCATTAACTGATATATTTACAGAGATAACAAATCCACTTTGGAAGTATGTGTTATCATCAAATGTCCTCTCAACACCAAACTCACCACCACGATATCTAAACGTATGTGCAAATGCCTGCTCTGTAACCGCATTAGGATTATTCAGATTAGGAAACGTGCCATAACTTACTGGATCAGGTAGACCATCACCAGTTACGGCAAGTTGTTTAGTTGCTGACGTGTATGTTGCTGTAGCGGTCATGCGTCGTCGAAGATTTGATCAGGAGTGAAGTTAGAGATCACCGTGGATCCGATCTGGACAGATAGGATAGCGGAGAAGGAGTAAACAGGTGTTGCTCCCGCTGCAGTTATCGCTACTCTGTATTCATCACCATCATCTTGTTGTGTGGTAAAGTTAGTAGGATATGCTGCTTGGTTTCCACCAATAATGTTAGACCAGACAGTTGTGCCATAGTCTTTCTTCTGCCACTGATAGTTAAGTGTAGTAGTATTTAGTTGACCATCGGATGCCCTTACAAAGTCAGCAACCACGGTGAATGTTGCAGTTTGACCTTGGTTAACAGTCACGTTAACTGGGTTGATATTGATTCTAATTAAACCAGGATCAACAACGATTGGATTACCCTGTTGATCAATACCCTCACCTGCGTAGATGTCAAATCCATTATTTACAGGTGATCCTGTAGGTGTAACAAAGTCATCCTCAACAGTTGTAAGTGCAGCAACTATAGGTAGTGAATATCCACCACCAGGTGCTTTTACGTCGATCCTTTGGATACCCATCATAGGCACCAAACGACCATCGAAACCAGTAGAGGAGATAATCTCAACGTTAGGTTTAGATGTATAACCATCGCCAGGATTGGTTACAGTAGCAGAAATAATTTGTCCACTAGTAATATTTGCAAGTGCCTCTGCGTTTCTACCCTTAACTGATCCTGTATATTCAAATGTAATCAAGGAGTTAGAAGATTCAATTAGAGCAACTTCTCTTGGGAATTCTTCACCCTCGATGTCTAATTGGTCACCTGCCTCAATCGGTGGGACAACAGTTGCAGATATAACGTCAGCATCAGATCCAATGTAAGAGAATCCAACGAATGTTGCTCCTGCTCTTGGGACTTCAGCAAAGATTATCCTAGATCCAACAATCTCATATGACACACCTGGCTCCTGTATGATACCGTTGAGTGATACGAGTATGTTGTTTTCTGGTAAGATCGTTGCAGATGAGACACCTTCTGTCAATGTCAATGAGTAGAAGATTCCATCTAACTTTAAGTTAAAGGAAGATCTTAGTGAATCAAATTCAAATCCAATATCATCAAGTTGTCTTAGTTTACCAACGTAGTATCCAATAAACTCAGATCCAATCTCAGGTGGCTCTGTAAACTGTATCTTGTCAGAGAATGCAGTGTATGCATTAATAGCACCTGGTGGTTGTAGAATACCATTAACGAAGATGAGCATGTGTCCTGCAGGATCTGGGAAGTATGCTTGTCCATTCTCAACAGATAGTGAGAAGTTTTGCTGCACACCGTCAAATCCTCTGAAGTAACGATCAACACGTCCAACCAATGTCCTTGCATCAGATACAGCAGCTGACCATCCATCGTCACCCTTAATAGTCATGTTGTCATAAAAATCACCGACTGCCTGCTCAACCCATATTCTTGCAGTAATACCTTGCTGCTCAATCTTAGAAATCTTAGCGTAAGAAGTATATGTGTTTTGAGTTACGTTAGTTACATTGGAGTAGATAACAGGGAAGTTTGTGCCTATATCAAACTTACCAATGAATATACCTGAGTTTGTTAACTCACTCACAGCTGCACCTGTGCCTACAGGTTGGACATTACCAATCCACATCTTATGTGGTATTACAGGACTTACATTGTTATTAGGAGCTTGATACTTAGTTACGATCGCTGTTAAACCAGGATTCTTAATAACAGTACCTATAAGCATACTAACTTCATCACCAACTTCAAATGTAGCAGCAAGACCTGCCTCAATAAATGTAGATCCAAGATCTAATTCTATAACCTCTGTGCCGTGAATAATATCATTTACTTCTGCAACTCCACCTGGTTGGTATATACCCTTAACATCTAAGATATAGTCAGTAAGACTACCATAGATGATGTCACCAGTCTCCCATCCAGATTGAATGGTCTCAACATCCATAACAACACGACCACCATCGTTACCGATAATTGCACCTGACTTATTATCGTAGAATACGATATCTGCCTCAGTGTTATCTGCCTTCTTGAAGATCTTATCTCCAACAGCATATGCACCAAGATCAACGTTAAGGAGTAGACGATCTGTTATAGCAGTAATGTCTGCAGTTGTTGAGCTGTCTAGTCCAACAAGAGTATCTCCAACTGCCCAGTTAGGTCCTGTCTTATCTACAACTCTTAGGATAATTTCTGTGTTACCAGTGTTGTAGTTTTGCTGTAATATCTTACCTACAGCAGTTGCATCACCAGACTTGAATACATTTTCACCGTTAGTGAATTTAGAAACGCCAGGATCTGATGGGTTGCCAAGTTTAACATATAAGAATGTTTCTCTGACAGATGCTTCGTTAAAGGACTGTGATCCAATCTCAGAAAATACATCAGATTGTGTGCCGTAAAGGACATCAGCATCAAGGAATCCACCTGAGTATGGAGTCTCTACATTAGGATCACCGTAAGTTGTTGTTGCTCTATTGATACCAGATCTTACAAGGACTTGGAAGATATGAGATGATGCTGCAGTATCGTCAAATTCTAATGCTCTAAATCTACCATCATGAGTTGGGACAGCACCTATTTCAAAGAATGTTGCCTCAGCATTTAAGATATAATATAAAGATTGACCTGTTGTGCCACCTAGTGTGCTACCAGATGCAGGGATGTATTGTACAACATCACCACGTCTGAAGAAGTTAGCACGGTAAATTCTGACTCTAAACTCTGCTCTATCATACCCTGCACGAACTGTGGGAGTAAGAGATACAAGAGCAGGATCTGTATTCCAGTCAAATCCTTCGTTGTATACAACGTGTCTGTTGTGGACGTCAGTATTAGCAATCCATGTAGTCTTCGCCTCAGTAGAGAATTTAGATTGCTCAAGTGCAAATTCAAATACGTTAATACTAGAATCCATATTGAATTCTGTTGCTTCCTGATTCCATTCTGTTCTAAGAGCAGGAATGTAAAGTCCAGGATCTGCGACGTAAGGAATCCAACCTGCACCGTCAGGAGCATATATGATTGACTTACAATATTCTCTAACACGAGTCATATGATAGATTAGATGTGTCCTAACAATTCCTGTGTAGACAATCATATTTCCATCACCATCAAACCAGTTACTAATAGAATCAAATGCCTCAGCATTACCACCTGTAACAAGGTCATAAATTACAGCATGAATTATTTGATCTGCAAAGTCTGCATCACCTGCGTAACTAGGATAGAATGCAACAGTTTGATCATATGCTCTCTTCTTAATAGCAGGTTTGTTGAAGAGAATCATCTTCGCTGCCATCTTATTACTTGTTGATCCACCTGATAAGGTCTCATACATGACCTTATACTTCTTCTCAATCTCTAGTTTGACATCATAACACTTACCTGCATTATAGAGATTAGATGTAGGTGATGTAGGAGCAGTCTCTGTGACAGTTGTGCCATAGTAAGTAAGACCATTTCCTGCTACAGCAGCGTCAATACCACCTTCAAGAATTGCCATCAAAGTATTGATTGCAGCAGCTTGAGTAGGACAGGTTTGATTCCACTGTGTTGCTTGATTGTCAAATGTGACAGATACATCTCTAAGTGGGACATCTCCACTATATTTTGTTGGCCAGATGTTTGGTAGTGTTGGGGTAAATGATCCAGATAGACCATTAGGATATGTTGTTGTATCAGATCCTGTAGGATCATTGATAGTATCAGTAACTATACTAATAAGTCTATTAACTTCTGTATCTACATCAGAGTCACTTACAGCACTCATATTTCCTGATCCAGTTACCCACTTATCTTCAATGTCAGTAATTGGGACAAACTCAGCACCGTTTGTTGCATGTCTGGAAGGTGTAGTGCCTTGGTATATTTGCTTGGCAATATCTCTAGCAGTATTTGTAATCCAAGTTACTTCATTTACAACACCTGCGATATGTTGGATAACTCCATTCTCAACATAGTATCCTGCACCAAGTGCAACCATGTTGTCACCACCATATTCTAGGTTGAATGTATGCCACGCAAGCACATCAGCAACGTCATGGACACAATCGATAGATCCTGCAGCAACGATACTTTCGTGATCAGCACTTACAAATGCATGAGTATATTGCTGACCTGCAGGTGATGCACCAACGTTAACTGTTACAGTGCCACTCTGTTTTATCAATGCACCAGATGTTGCACTTACAAATGTATGAGGATATTGTTGTCCAACTTGTGAAGGATAAACATTAACTGCAATATTGTCATCATCAATCTTAGTTACTATCAACCACTTATTATTAGCAGGGTCAGTAGATCTTGGATAATCGTGGTTTGTGCTGTTTCCATCTTGTGTGCAAGTAAATCTAATACCATCTGTTGCAATCTTAATTCTATTTCCAGTTACAAGTCCATGACCTGCAGATGTAATTGTCAAAATACCAGTTGTTTCTTGGTATGATGCATTTGTAATATTTGCAGTCCCAGTGCCAACAGCAGTTACAGCAACTGTCTTATTATAGTAAGGATCAGTTGTCCTAGGATATGAATGATTAGATGCATTATTATCCTGACTGCATGTAAATGTCAATGAGTTAGGAGCAATCATTAAACGATTACCAACATTGAATACATGGTCAGGAATTGTCATTACCATGTCACCAGTTGCAGAGTTGTAAGTGATGTTTGTAGGTGTTAGTTTTTGTCCACCAAAATCATCACCCCACTTAATAGATCCTGCAAGTGCACTCTGGAATTGGTGAGTATACTGCTGACCTTGTGGTGATGCTCCAACGTTTATAGTAATGGTTGTTTGTGATATATCTTCTACAAGAATATTCTTTTCATATACAGGATCAGTTGTCCTTGGATATGGATGATCTGTTGCATAGTTATCTTGTGAGCAACGTAATGTAATACCTAGAGGAGTAACTCTAACTGTGTCACCTCTTTGGATATCATGCTTACCAATGGTAACGACCATCTTACCATTTGTAGAATTATAATTTACATCTGTAGGAGTGAATTCTTTTGTCCACAATGCACTAGATCCACCATTGATACTTAATGAAGGATACTGATCTAATCCACGACGGACTGCCTCTTCTGCAATAAATCTAATGTTTCTTTCAATAGCACGAGCAGCATATATTCTATTGTTAGATGCACCATTACGCTCATAACTTGAAAGTTGGAAAGTTACTTCGTTATGACCAGGTAAACTATCACGACCAAATCCATTTCTAATTGTTAGGATTGCCATATCTCTAGCAATCTTAAATACAGCTTTAGATGCTTCTGTTTCACCTTCGATGTGTTTAATACCACCGTCAGATCTTACATAAAGTTTACCAATTCTATAGGTTTCAGAGTTACCACCATGACGTAAATCATGAGCAACACCTGCCAAGATGTCAACAACATCATCTTCACAATCTACAGGGTTACCAGTTGGCACAATAAATGATCCATACTTAGAAAGGTCATTCATTGTAGAAACTGCTTCCTTAGCAATTATTCTTGCATTGTCATCAATTAAATCTGCAGCATCAAGGAATTTATTAGATCCAGTCCTTGTTTGGTCAAACTGTTTAGGATCGTAAGTAATTGTCTCATCTCTAAATGCTAATCTTGAAGTATATTGTGGTGAGTAATATTCATCTTGATAAGTTGCACTAACACCAAGAGCAGCAGAAGTTTCGCCTGGTGACATGAGTAAATTATTAATTGCTTTCTTTGCGAGCATCTCTGTATAGTGAATCGCATCAATCATTGGATTCAATTCATCAGTAATGTAAAGAATCTCATTATCACTATTCAAATAACTATCAATAACCTTCTGTGTTTCAGCATTACCACCCATAATGATGTCACCAATCACAGCAGGTAATACATGATCTTTAAGATCTCTTAGACACTTAGTATTATTTGGAATAGTTAAGAATTGGACAGGGACACTATTAATAGTTTTAGTATAAAGTGCGTTAATATAACCAACTGCCTCTTCTGCAATGTAGTCTCTATTCTTCCAGATTAGTGCACCTGCATCTCTAAATCTATGTCCAGTAGGAGCAAGGACGTCAGCAATATAATCACCCAATACATCTAACTGAGATTCTACTTGAGTTGTGCCAGTAAGTGCATGTGGGACACGAAGTTTAGTTGTGTATGTGCCAGTGAGGGTAGTATCAGATGTATTAATTACATACTTACAAAGTTTTACAACTTCACGCCATGCATATAAAGTTTGTAGTAACTCTTGACCAATATACTCAATTTCACCACCTCTTGTGCGGTAGAAACGAGCAGTAACGATAACGTTATAGTTACCACCTTCTCTTAGATCTTTTACAATAGCAGGTAAGATATAATCTCTAGTATCTCTAATACAAACATTTGTGCCACTCATTGTGCCACCTGCACCGTAAGTATCGCCAGGTATTGTAAAGTCAGGGAAGAATGCCTGCATGATTCCAACTGCTTCCTCAGCAAGCCAATCACGGTTAATATCAATTATATCTGCAGCGTCTCTATAAATTTCTCTACCAAGATCTACCTCCTCAATAGTAATACGCTTATTGAGATAATCAATAGATTTAAGTGTAGATGATGAATTGGTTAAACCAGTAAGTGTAGCATATACCTCAGTTGTAGAAACTACAAATGGTGCTTCTCCATTAATACCAAGGACAATATTACTATTAGTAAAGTCAGGATCTGAAGAAGGAGTAATTGTAGCACCTTCATAATCACCAACACCTTTCTTAACGATAAGATTATCAAGGTTACCTATAAACTGTTGACCGTTAGAAACATCTTTACCAAGAGCAAATCTTGCAAACTCGTATGTGTTTGTATCGCTGTAAGTTGTTTGCTGCACACCATCAATATAGATTGAAGTTACAGCAGACTTTCTAACAACAGCAATATGATGCCATCTAAGTGCAATAAGAGTATTTGAAGATGTAATAAGAGTGCTGCTACCATTAGCGAGGATAAGTTGACCACTTCCATTCAATACTAGACTTAGACCTGTTGAGGTTGTTTGTGGACGTCTCATATCAAAGATAATCTGATTACCTGATATTGCGTCAGCACGAAGTCTCATCTCAATAGTAAAGTCACCTGTGCCAAACTTAAAGTCATTTCTTTCTGTCTGGACAATCTGTCCAGTGTTAGGAATTCTAACTGATTTTGTGTTATTAGAAAGAGCTGATAATATTGTAATATCATCTATGGTGCAATTAGAATTAACTAGAGTAGAGTTAGTTACATATTCTCCAATACTGAATGTGCCAGTAGCGTTACCACCATAGATCCACTTAAGACCATTGTTAGATCCTTTAATAGGAGCAGATGCGTTAGTTGTAACACCTTTAAGGTTTTCGCCAGGTAAGAATAAACCTCTTGATGGATCTTTAAATGCATATTTTGTAACACGAAGAGTTTCACCTGCACTATAACCACCATCAGTGATTGTCCTTTCAGTAGGAGCAGTCCTTGTGGCGTGTGCCATATTGTTGTTGGTATACGCAGTTGTGTATACACTCATAAGTGTATTAAATGCAGATACAACAGTTGCACAACCATTAGTATCTGAATTAACAGGTGTTAGATCTGTGTCAAACCACTGTCTCTTTCCATGTATTCCTGTGGCAGCAAATCTAGGATAGAAGTAATCACCAAATGTCTTAGATACAAAGTGTAAGTAGTGTAATCTTACTGTGTCTCCATTAGATAATGTTGGAGTATAACTTTCTGCAAGTTGAATAGAAAGTGTGCCTCCTGCAACGTCATAAGTTGCTAAAGCAATGTCTGCAGTGTTATCTAATGTTACTGCGTTACTTGTAGCACTTACAAATGTATGTGTATAGTTACCACCTGTGATAACAGCACCAAATGCTGCACTTTGGAAGACGTGCTCATACTGACCTTGTGCAGTTGCAACACCTACGTTTACAGTAATAGTAGTAGATGTTGTATCTGTAATTGTTATTGCAGTATCATAGTATGGGTCAGTTGTCCTTGGATAAGCATGATCAGTTAGATAGTTATCTTGAGAGCATCTAAAGACTAATGATTCTTGTGCAATTTTAATAGCAGTGCCTGTCTCTAATTTGTGCTCACCAATAGTCATTACCATCACACCGCTAGATGGACTGTAGGTGATAGCAGTAGGAGTAAATGTTATCTCAGGAGATGCACCAACGTTAACTGTAATAGATGTGTTTGCAACAACAGATTTAACTTCTAGAGGTTTGTTATAATATGGATCTTTTCCTGCTCTAGGATATGTCTTGTTAGAAGATCCACCATCCATTGTGCAATTAAATGTCAAACTATTAGCAGCGATAGAAACAAATCTACCTGCAGTAATACTATGAGATCCAATAGTTAATACTAAGTCACCAGTTACAGGATTATATGTTGCACCAGTTGGTGTAAATTGTGGTGGTGCCACAACCATCTTACCGTTACCAACATAAGTTAATGAGTCACCTGCATTCAGTGTGACAGTTGGGACTGTCACATCAAATGTCCTAGTGGCGTTGTTTACGTTAGCAACTGTAAATGTATCTGTGCCGTTTTGTATGACACTACCTGCAATAGTCTGTGCCTCAGCGTATATTCCATTAACTTGTGATGCAGTTGTAGGAGAGTCATCATAAGCAATAGCATAAGTTGCAGCATCATATACTCTACTGTTTCCACCATACTTAATATCATAAGCAATCGCTTCAATTACATCTTTGATATCGTCTGTGCAATCAGCATCAGTTTGGTGAGGAGTAAATCCTGGATTAGCGGTCTTATAAATGTGAAGTGCTTCTGCAGCAATAAATTCTTTGTTATTAAGAAGAAGGTTTGCACCATCAATATTGAGACTACCTTGAGGCACTGGATCAGCAAATACACCAGTAATCTTAGGACCTCCTGTGCCCTCAGATGTATATGAAGTTGTGCCTGTAAGGTTATGTGTATTTTCTGCAGTAACAGAGTGGATAACAATGTCAGTTAAGAATGTAATATTCTGTTGAATATCAGCACAGTTACTTAAACTCTGAGCATTACCAGATGAGTAATTAGGATCATAAGTATGTGCAGGAGCAGATCCACCGTAAGTTATAGGATCGTTTAAGTTATATCCTTCGTTACCAATATCTTTTACATAGAGCAAGTTGTTGATAGCATAAAACATTGTGTCTCTTGCTTTCAATATTGCAGTCTGTGATTCAGCAACTTCACCATAGAATCCGTTAAGAATAAAGTTACCAGTAGTATCAAAATATTGCTCTGCAAAGTTTTGAGAATTAAACTCACCACCTGAGCTTAAATCATCAGCAATAGCATCTATGAATAATCCTAAGTCACGACGACATTTTTCTTGACCTATAGAAGTTGTAGGCTCAACTTCAGTAGGAATATCATTTAGATTACCTGCAGCTATTGCTTCGTTTTGCCATGTCCAGATAGTAGTAATTGCAGACTGCACGTCGCTGCAATTATCAGTAGTAGCGTTATCTGTATTGCTGCCTGGAGTCGCATACGGAGATCCTGGTGATGGGTCTGCTGTGATTGAGAGGTCTGCATAATAAGTTGCTTCGTCGGTTGAATTAGTTGCACTGAATACACCAGTTAACTGGTTTGTAATAGCAGCAAGACATAAGTCTTTTGCTTTCTCTACAATGAATAATAACTCAGCACTTGCTCTACTATAGTTAAGTGTAGTTGTATCTGAGAAGTATTCATTAATCCACTTCAAGGAGTATTGGTTACCACCTGAGTGAATGTCTAATGCAAGAGATTCTATCCATAGTCTAACATCATCTAGGTAACCTTGCTTGTCTCCTGCAGAAGTGCCAGTAAAAGCTGTTTTTTGTAGATCATATGCTCTTAAAGATATTGCATCAATATTCTTAAGAATCATACGATATGCATCTCTAAATCTTGATGTTGTGTTAGTCTGCACATCGCCAGGATAATAGAAATCAGGATGCTCTACTGCAACCCAACGCTCTGCTCTGTCAATAATTTCTTGTCTATTTCTACCAATACTTCTAGCACCGTCATTTGCTCTGTTACCTGCATTACCTACAAGGTTTGCATAGAATATTGCTTTGTTTCTTAGAGCATCACCTTTAGCAAATGTGCCACTAGAAAGATTATCGTATTCAATCTCAGTGCTTCTAACTTCTTCAAAGTCTAAGAAATCTTCATTGATTCTAGCATCTGGATCGTACAATTGTACTGGTGTAATACTTGACTGAGAAATATCATCAAGTATGACATTAGGATTCTGGATAGCAACAAGTCTTTCGTAGATAAGACCGAAGAATGTAGATCCTCTGTTAATGATTAGAGTGTCAACAGGTTGACCAGTATTAGGATCAAGATATGGACTAATGAATGTAATCTGAGCAACAATCTTAGAATTACTTGAGTAGATATATTCATTCAATCTAATATCAAAGATACCAGTTTCATATCTTGAAGTACCTGAAGTCTTACTTAAGAGTAATTCATCAGTTGCATTACCTTGTGAATCAAGGTTTGTTTCTTCAATGATTGCTATGTCACCGTCAAAGTTAGTGATTGTCTCTTGGAATTTAAAGAGACTTTCAGTGTTGATAAGATCTACACTTGCTACAACAGCATTGAATAATGTTGTCCTCTTAATTATTTCACTGACTGTGAAAGGTCCGTCAGTAATGTTAATAACATCAATATGGAATGTCCCTGAGTCAATAACAGTTGCATATGCATCAGAAGACTCACCATTAACTTGCTGACCCATCTCAGGGAATATACCCTGTGGGTTTGTTAATGTAATTCTGTAAACTGGTATAGTTGTAAATCTAACAGCTCTATATCTAACCTGTGATGCTGCTTTTGGTGGCTCAGCAAATACAATCTGATTACCAACAATTTGATATGATGTGCCAGGTGCTTGGATAACACCATTCAATGTAATCATCAACTGATTACCTTTAACAATTACACCTTCACCTTCTACAGTGATTGGGAATGATTTTAATATTCCATCGAAATCATCAGATATATCATCAATCTTCTTAACGATAGAAGTTAAGATTTCCTCAGATGATGTTAATCTTCTACTTCTGAATAATACCTCTGTATTGTTGTAGTCAGTATATACTGGCTCAGCAGCACCAAATGATGTGATCTGGTTTACGTTAGTATACTCATTAATATTAACTTCTTTAATAAATTCTGTGCCAACCTTTCTACCAGATACGTCCTTACCACCAGTTAGTGATAACTGACCAAACATCTTAAATCCTGTAGGATGGTTGTTGTCTAATACTTGCTTCTTCCATCTTGTAATAGGAATCTCAGATGTAATAACATAAGAGAATGACTGATAGAAGAAACTATCTTGAATCTTCTGGACAATCTCAGATGGTTTACCAACATCATCGATGAATCTACCAGGTGTTTGTGTAATTGAGTCAATATTCAATACACCACGAGCAATGCTCAAGTTATCGATAATACCAGATGCTTTAGAAACCTCACCTGATACTTTTTCACCTTGGACAAAGTTACCTGTGTAATCAACAACCTTAAGAATCTTAGGACCTATTTGCCAACCAGTGTTAGTAGAAACAAAACCTGTTGCAGATGCTTGCTCAGGACTATTACCTTGGAAAATTTTCTCACCTTCTAGGAATCTAGATGTTGCAACAACAGCAGTAGCAGTACCTCCAAACACCTCAGTTAAGAGAGTTTGTCGTCCCTCACCCTGTGTTAGGAAGGTGATAAAGTCACCAGACTGTGCGGCTTGTAACGTTAATCCGAAGCGTAATTGATCAGATTCTAACTGATCAGCAATAGCATAGTATATCTGACCATCAACTAATTGAGTCAAACCTGCACTACTTGGTTTTGGTAGTATACCAGTTGTAGATCCTATACTATCAGCACGCAACTGAATAGCAGCACCTGTTGTAATACCATGTGGGAAGTTAAACTGTAGATAGTTAAGATCTAAGTTAACAACATAGTTAAATTCTGATTTTAGAGTTACAGTTGGCTCAGATGAATATCCTTGACCTGGATTCTTAATAAGAATCTCATTCAAACGATTGTTTTTAATAACCGCTTCTGCCTCAGCACCTGATCCACCACCACCTTCGATTACAACTGCAGGAGCAGATGTATAACCAGAACCTGGATCAGTTATGGTAATCTCAGTTAGTATTGAAGTATTAAAGAGTTGTAGGTTAACAGGGAATGTAATCTCAGGACGTAGAGTGTAGTCATGTGAATATCCAAATCCAAACTCATTGTTTTTAAGTCTCTTAATCTTACCGATATTTCTACCAGTTAGGAATACAGATGCACCACTACCTTCATCAGGAATTACAACTGCTAATGCAGCACCAGATCCTGCAAGTTGAGGTCCTAAGATACCTGTGATGCTATCAACGTCAATAGTTGCAGTTGTATAACCTTTACCTGGATCTGCAACAGATACATCTGAAATTGTGCCTGATCCAATCTCTTCATCAAGAGTAACAGTTATAGTTGCTAAACCACCTTCACCATCTCCATCGATAGGCACGTTATAGTAAACGCCAGGTTGATATTCTGTACCTCCTGAGGTTATAGTAATACGCTCAATCTGTCTGAATGATGCAATATCAGATATAATAGGTAACTTCTGATAGAATCCACCTGGTGATACTAGTTTAATAGTATTGATAGGTCCTATTGCTTTTACAGACGTTGTTGAATAGAATGAGAATGGATTGCCGTTTTCGTCATCTTGGACTTCAGCAGATGAGGTTTCTGGCTCAAGTAGTAATGGGAATTTGAATTCAGTATTGTTGACAATTTGTGATATAGTAAATGTGCCATCATAAGGTGTCTTAATAATATCAATAAATGAATTTGCACCAACAGGAGACATTGATCCAATCCTAGATGGATCAAAGTAGTAAGAAATATTAGTTACATTACCAATAGCAGAGAATTTAACATATGGTCTTAGACCTTCTGCTTGGACACCAGGTGTCCCAACTCTAGTAATATTATTAAAGGAGTATTCCAACTTATACTGGTTATCCTGTGCAAATGACAAATAGTAACCGAAGTTAGATACATCACCAACATCAAAGACATATTGATGCTCTCTAATAAATGTTAGAGATGGATGTTTAGCAAATATATTAACATTGCTTATACTGTTTTGATTGAATACAGGATCACCTGCAGCAGTATTTCTTAGTCCAAATACAAATTCTCTACTACCAAATACTTCACGAATAAAGAATGACCCGTTGTATTCTGTAGTATTAAATCCTTCAGTAAATATAATTTCATTAGCTCTGTAATTATGAGGTGTGACAGATGTTGCATAAACAAGATCAGATCTTCCATCACTAACTTTCTTAATATCTTTCTTAAGAGTTGTAGTTAACTCAACTTCTTTAACAGATGCAAATCCAGTTACCTTAACAATCTTATATGCATCATTGCCATCATCATCAACAACTATATTTCCAGAGTTAATAGCAATAACATCGCCAGGTATGTAAGATGATGCAGGTTGTACCTTTCTAATCTTAACTGAGTATTGTCCATCACTGTATTGTTGGAATCTAGCATAGTCAGATAGTGGTTGCTCTGTAGATTTCCATTCCCATGTTACGCCACCATCAGATGCTGTGCCAGTTGTATGTACTGGTGCAATATTACCTGATGTACCTGCAACTGTTACTTCATATATGTTACGCTGCCAATAAACTTGATATCCTACAGGGAAATTAACTCCTTGATCCCAACGATCCATATCCATTCCTCTGTATTGAGGTTTGGGGTATGGCTCAGTTTGAATGTCAATATCAAACTCACCTGCATTTCTAATAAACACCCATGTAACAGCACCGTCACTTACAGCACCAGTGGTGTGTGTTGGAGGAGTTACACCAGATGTGCCACCTGACTGTGCCTCATATATTTTCTTAGCATAGTATACTCTGTCAGCAGTAGCATATGCAGTGCCTGTGACCCAAATATTTTCTGCCTCAACACCAATAAATGTTTGCTCAGGTATTATGTTTATATCTGTTGCTTCTGTAGATCTTAATAGATCAGTAGTATTGAATGTGCCGAAGATCTTACCAATCTTATACTTATTACCTAGACCAGGATTTGTTGTAGTGCCTACAGGAGTTTCTACAATCGTGCCGTATGCTTGGACTACACCAAGAGCATTGTATTGCTGAAGGATTGCACCTTTAGTAAACTTAACATCTTGGTTAAGAGTATATTCAAGAATGTTATCAATCTTACTGTAAGTTGCATCTTTAATATAGAATTTGGGCACAACGTTTGCAGTAACAAACATCTTCTGACCATTCTTAACAGGTATAGTAGAGGACTTAGATGCAAACTGCTCTCTGTTGTTTGTCCATGTGTACGTTTGTACTGGTGTGTATACACTGGGCGAATCTGAGAAGTCAAGTAGTTGTAGACCACCTGCTCCGACATCCCACTGATCAATAGAAGGTAAACCTGCATCTGACCATGTGCCAGTTGTCCACTCACTGATAGTAAGATTAGAATAGTTAGTAGGTGTAGTTAATGTATATGTGCCTCTTCCAGAAGTATGTGCTCTGTCAATCTTAACAGCAACCACGTCACTGATTTCATGTGATAGTGGGTATTTGGTTGTAGGAGGAGTAAAGGTTGACTGAAACTCATCAAGTTTAGATATAATCCAATCGTCAATATGACCAATAAATGCCTTAGTTGCAACTGATGGATCAGTGCCACCTAATCCAACAGACGCCATATTAACGTCAATTAGAGTTTGATATGTAACTGCAAGTGTGCCATCATAGTAAACATTGATTTCCCATACACCTGATCCAGTGTTTTCTTTAACAAGTGCAATATGATGCCATGCTGCAGCAGCAAAGTTGCCCCAGTAAGTAGTCTCTGTAGAAGAAGCAACTACACTACCATTTACTTCAAGAATAATTTTACCGAAGTTAGGATCGGATGCGATACCCATAAGGTATGCAGAAACACCAGAGGTGCCATTCACTTCAACAGTGTCAAAGAAGTGTGGAGTATTACCTGCTGCATATGCAGTGGTATTCATACTAAACCATGCTGCAGTAGTCCAGTCTTGACCTTCCCATGCTAAACCAGATGCAGTAGCACGGTTTGCTGCTTGGAATTTGAGTGATCCAGTGCCATACTTATAATATGATGTATCTACCTCAGCATCGGCAGGTGTTTGAATTGTAAGAGTAGATATAGTCTGTTTAGTTGTATCATAGTCTAAATCAGCACTATCATCGAATCTATAGACTGCAAGTTGATTAGGAATCAATCTTTCAGCAATAGTGATAATATCACCAGAATTATCAACTGTAGATGTCTTACCAACTTGTCCAACAGAATCAGTTGTTTCTATTAATGATTCTGCTTTTATTGTGCCATCATACTTAAGTGAAGATACAATATTAGTTTTTCTGTCTTCGTCATAATCTATGGCAGCAGTTATGACAACATCTCCAAATACATCGACATGTAGACCAGTATTCTTAATAGAGACGTAATTTCCTTGAGGAGTTAATGATTTACGGAATAACCAAGGTTTTGGTAATGTAGCACCTTGCTGATTCGTATAAGTTGCATTTGTATCTCCAAGAGGAATTTTACCAACTTGGATTCTTTCAAATTTACCATTTGCATTATTAAAGACATCATATAAGAAAAATACGTCATTATACTCGTCAATAGTAAATCTTGGGTTTCTTGCATAACCACCAAGAGCAGGGACTTGTTTTACGAAGTCAACATTGATATTTGACCCATCATATGAGAATGTGCCGTATATCATGTTATCAGTTGTCTGGTTGACACCTACAAACATAAATGTGCTATTTGAAACCCATCTAATCTGTGTGAGATCCTCATCACCATTTGGAGAAGATATTTTACGTTTCTCTTTTAGATCTCCATCATTATTAGATTGAATGATCCAAATATCATTTGCATCTATTGCCTGAGTATCGGTATAACCAACAAGGTAGATATTGTTATTTTCGTCAAGAGCAATGTCAGTAATATAGTCTCTACGTTGTCCACCAGATATACCTGCGATAGACTTCTGCCACTTTAAAGTACCTGTAGGATTGTTTTGTGCATCCCTTTCTGACTCATATTTACCAAACCAGACATCTGGATTATAATTGGCGTTATCGGGGTCATATGTTTGGCCTCCAACATATATGAGGTCGTTTTCTTGTGAGTCATCAACGTATAGACAAGTAAATTCAAGTTTCTTAGTGCCTGCATTATTTGGAAGCAATGTCCTAACCCACTGCACCTCACCAAGGTCATCAAACTTGGCAATGAAACCAACTTGATCATTATCGATATCTTCTACTAAAGATCCACAAATATAGTAGTCTCTATTAACTGTTGAGTAACTATCGAATATGGTAACGTTACCACTGTCATTCAAATACTCTGATAACCAATAACGTGTTTTAGTATTTGACTGTGGATGTGATACTCTGATTTGTGGGACATTAGTTGTGCTATAACCATTACCAGAGTTTACAATATTAAATGAGCTTGCAACACCTGCAGCGTCTAAGTTAATAGTAAATTCAGCATCAACACCACCTGAGTCATCAACCAACTCATATGTTGGAGGTATTAACTCACTATATCCAATACCTTCTATATCTACTGTAACACTCTCAATACCATCTACAACTTTTACAGTAAACTCTTTATTTGTATTTGACGTAATAGGAGTGCTATCTACAATAACTTCATCACCTTGAGAAAGATCATGGTTTTCAGAAGTTGTAATAACACCATATGGTCTATCACCAATTATTTCCTTGACATATGCACTTATAGGGACACCTTTAATACTATCAATAATTGCAGAAGCACCAAATCCACCAGTGCCTTCATTATCGAAGAATACGGTATCATTTACCTGATAAGATCTACCAGGATTCTCAATAACGAAACCATCAATTTGTGCAGTCTCAAACTGAGTAACAGTCTCTACATCGATGTCAACTTTAGACTCAAGTGAGACTTGTGGGAAGTAATCATATATCTGAAGTGTAGGCTCCTCTTGTAACTGTAATATCTCTTGTTGCTCATTAGCATCAATAATACCATCTTGGTTGGTATCTTGAATCTCAAAAATTATAGGATAACCTTCTATTTCAGTTGTTAATACATCTGCCTCTTGGTTTGGTAAACGCTCAACATCTATGTCTACATTCTCATATGGGACTCTATATCTTACAACATCAGCAGGAATATTTTCTTGGACTGCACCTTGACTTAAATTCCACTCATCTGGAAGTGAGTTAAATGCAGGACCCATAATGTATGGGAATAGTGGTAAACCATCTGAAGATGCATCAATAGTAACGAAGTATGCATATGTGCCATCAGGATACTCAGGTGTTTTACAAAAACGACCGTTATATTGATCTAGGTCACCTTGTTGGAAAACATACTCATAGTCAGGTACAAATGACCCTGCAGGATAAGTTGCTAGTAGAGGACCGTCAACTCTAGCAGGACTTGGGTTTGCATCTGATAATACTATCTCAGGTTTAAGTTGATATGATGTGCGAAGTCTTCTTACACCACTGTTTTGATCGGTTGGGTTTGCATATCCATAAGGACCGTAGATTGGGTTACCATCATATGCCCATCCTAAGATTGGAGAGTGTTGGAAGTTAGTTTCAATTTCTTGGAATTTACCTGTTTCCTGATCTAAGAATACGTTGTCTCCAACAACATAACGTAATTCTTTTGGATCTGAAAGGTGAGCATATTCACCACCATATTGGTTGTTAAGACCAGTAAATACATATCCTCTTGCTATATCATACTTGGTAGAAAGCTCATATTCAAAGTTTTTATTCCACTCAAATACCTGTGCAGTGAATGTTGCTAATTCACCAACAGCGTCTAGTCTTACAGTAGTTGTACCTTGGATATAGTTAATACCTCTGTTTGATATAGAGATACCAATTACTTTACCCTTGTCTTCCCCAGTTGTTGCAATGGTTGCTTTTGCAACAGCACCAAATCCATCACCATTGATTACAACTCTTGGTGCTGTTGTATAACGACGACCAGAGTTAATAATAGCGATAGATACGATTCTACCATTCAATACGATTGGTTGTGCTAATGCACCTTCACCAGATGTAACAGATACAGTGGGGAGAGATGTGTATCCTGATCCACCACCTGTTAATGTAACAGCAGAGATAGGACCTCTGATATTAGCAGTGGCTGCAGCACCACTACCGCCACCCCCAGTAATAGTAATAGATGGTTGTGATGTGAAGCCACTGCCAGGATTACTTACTAAGATTCTTGTTATAACACCATTAGTAACAACTGCGGTTGCAGATGCACCTGATCCACCACCACCAACGATAGAGATCAATGGAGAAGACGTATAATCCTGTCCTCCTGCAGTTACCTCAAATGAGTCAACACTACCATTAACTGTAACAGTAGCAGTTGCACCACTACCCCCACCACCTTCAATAAGGACTTCTGGGGGAGATCCTGCATCATAGTTAAGACCTGAGTTAGAAACAACAATACCAGTCAAAGGACCGAAAAGGATTGACTCTTCTGACTTATAGCACCATATACTTACACCATTAACCCAAGCACCTATTGCACTGTTAGCAGCAATCTGTTGTCTCTCAGAAACGGTATTTACAGTCCTAGGGACTCTAATAAGTTTTCTTTGGTTGCCAGGTATCAATGCAGACCCAATAAAAGGTCCTATCTTGTAGTTTGGAAGACCAGACGCTGCAACGTAGACATAATCGGCATTAAAGAAGGAATTTTGAATATTAGTCGTAAATTCAGTAACAACGTTGTTAATTGGAGTTTCAGTAGACTTACCTCTGTTAAGATCGACTGAAAGTAAGATATTACCAACAGGGACGATATCAGTTGCTGTTGCAACTCTATATGAAAAATTAAAGTCGTCAATACGAGAAGAAACTTGGAATGTGCCATTAAAGACAACTGGGTTAGCACCATACACTGTAACGGTGTCTTCTACCAATAATCCATGAGGTTCTTCGGTTGTTACGGTTGCAACTTGTGATGCACCGCCAGGATCGATTGTAGAGACCCTAACAAGTTTTTTAACGTTGTAAAACCAAGATTCTAGTCTTTCTTCACCAACAGAGTCTGATCCGAGTGATGCAACCTTTAATTTATCGCCAGGTAAGTAATATGACCCTGTATCGTCTAATACTGTGCTTCCTGCTTCGGCAATACCCAAAACACGCATTTTAACTTCAGTAGAAGTGCCTCTATTAGCGTAAATGAAAATATTGGAAGTAATAGTCGTGCCAGGATCCCAATCTTCGACAATACCGTTATTTGATCGAGTACATTCGATAAATTGGTTAAGTGACTTCTCTTTATACAATACTTCTTCATTATCACCAATAAAGAAGGTGCCGTTTCTTTCTGGCCATCCAATAGTCGAGTCAACGGTTACAATTTGCCCTGTAGTGCTTAATGGCTCAACTAGACTAGTAATATAAGGTATTTTAAATGTGCCAGTAAGTGTTTCTTCAGATATTACCAATTCATAAATTGTATCTTCACCTTTGATGATAGAAATCGCATTTTCAACTAATGCTGATGCATTTTTGATATTTTGGTCAACCTCATCTGCATATTGGATAACTTCTGAGTCAATTAGGTTAGAAGCGTCACCAGATACAACCTGAGTCCTTAAAATAGTGTCTACAGTCCATGTAGCAGCAGATGGAGAGATAATCTGCTCTTTAGGATATGAAACCTCAATCTCTTCACCAAAAAGAATCTTGAAAAGGTATTTTGCACCTAATGCAGTACCTTTAGCAAGATAGAAGTCCCTGATATTCTTAATTACGTTAACAGGGTTAACTTTACTTGGATCTAGATTTATAGTCGGTAAATATTGCTTTCTAAACTTCTCAAATAACTGATAGATGAAAATAGAGTCAAGGTTATGGACTACTGACCCTATAGGGTGTGTGCTAGTAGCAATTTGACTTTCTTTTGCAAATATTTGATTTCCAAACTCGTCAAAGTCAACAACGTTAGAAACACCACGGACAATACCATTAAATGCACTAGGCACATAGTTTCTACCACGCTCTTCAATTACAAATCCAGTAACTTCGTCATATCCAACATTTACAGATGCTTTTGCTGCTTGAGGCTCAGCAATGTAAATTGTAGGAGGATTTGCTTCACTATATCCAGTACCAAAGTTGGTAATGTTGATATCTGTTAACTCACCGTTGAATATAGTCGCTGCAGCAGTTGCACCTGTGCCTCCAATAGGATCACCGTATGCATCTTTGCGATCGTCAACAATATAGACAGATGGAGCGTCAGTATAACCTCTACCACCAGTCAATAACTCAATATCTGTAACAGCACCACTAGATACAGTCACATCTAAGACTTGAGCACCAACAGGATCGATTACACGGCATCTAGGAGGACTTGTATACCCTCTTCCTCTATTAATGATAGTAACTAGACTTAAACCACCTTCTGCAGTTAGAGAGCACTCTGCAATAGCGTTGATACCACCATCAGGAGCAGGATCGATGTATATTGTAGGAGGGTTAGCATAATTAAGACCTGGTGAAGTAACTGCAATGCTATCTACGTTAAGTCTACCTTCAGAGTCAATAGTTGCATCGCTAATAGTTGCACCGCCAGGATTATTGAAGGTGATAACTGGCACAAAGTCATAACCAGATCCAGAATCAGTAATTCTGACCGAATCTACCATTCCAGTAGTATCATTGACTGTTAAAGCAACCCTTGCAAGTCTACCATTAGGATTACTAGGTGCAGTAACTAAAGGAATAGGAGGATTGTAAGATGTATAACCTTGACCACCAGAAATTAACTGAATATCTTTAATACCTGCAACTAAACTGTGTGCAGTAGCATATTCACCAGTAGTAGCAGTTTGGACATTTACTCTAGGAGCAAAATCAAGTCTATATCCCTTTCCACCCTCTTTAACTAAGATATTTTCAATCTGATTGTCTATAACATTACATACAGCTGTTGCTCCACTACCAAATGCTGCAGGGACAAATTCAATCGCTCTAACATGAAGAGTATCTTGACTACCAAGAGCAAACTTAGTAACAAGAGTATCTTGATAAACATTAAACTGCTCAAAAGGTTTCTGTAATTGTCCTGAGCGGTTGACAATTAGAGAAACATCAGAAATTGGAGTATATGCAGATCCATTTACTCTTAGAGGATAATATTTTGTGCCTTGCCATTCTGAGAATGGGACAGGATCCATTGTAACAATGGTTTTATCAGCAAAACCTATAAGATAGACAATCTTAGTAAAACCTTGGTCATCGCCTCCTAGGGGTGCTCTAGGGGGCACTGTGAAGATGATATTAGTGCCACTGATAGTGTAATCTACTGTAGGTCTAAGAGTTACATTATAGACAGTAACTATTAGGTGATCTACAGACGCAGGACTAACTGGGTTACCCTGATACTTTAATGGAAATGTGGTTTGGACGCCATCAAACTCGTAATATGGATTTTCTAGTGCTTGCTCTTTCTTCTTAAATTCATGTGGTGCAATACCAGGTGTCATGATAGCATCAGGACCTCTGGTTACCGATTCATAGTATAAGATCTCATTATCAATCTTAATACTACCATTTCTTTCTTGATATCCGTCAATATCTTCGACAACAATCTCTGTGTCATTCAAACCTATTGCTTGAAGCACACTTGTCTCGGATGTTAAGACATTTGACTGATAAGTGTCTAAGTCAAGATAATCGAGTACATTATTAAGGATGTCGTAGGGTCTACCTACTTTCTCCTGTGATTTGTAGTATTCTTGTAGTAGTTGGACAAAGGCACGGTCTTCTGATTTAATAAAATCAGGTAACTGTTGCTCAACTCTGTCAGAAACCTGTACTCTAGACATAACTTAGAAGCAGTCTTCTATATCGGGATAAGTGAATGTATCCGTGGGGTAATCAAGTATATTTAGCTCTCCACCACCAAAGTTAAATCCACTGAAATTATTAGGATCGAAGATAGGGACTGACAAGTCGTTGATCGTATAATCTATTGGGTTTACGTCTGGGTTGAAGATAATTGGGTCTGTGCCTGCAGGAGGCTCAAGTGATCCACCGCTAGGGTAGACAACCACTGGAATTCTGTTTGTATCGTCAGGTGTTAGTGCAACGTTTAGAGGTCCTACACATACTTCACCAGTATTGTAATTGACTGACCCGACATTATTGTTTAAGATGACTTCTGCCTCATCTCTAATAGTAACTAGCATCATGTTACCTTTACCGTCATCTCTTAAATTTACAGGGACAAGAGTTTGTGAGGTATTGGAGTCAAAAACTGCAGTATCTACTTGGACAACACCACTAGTTAAGTTGGCATTATTAAGAAGACTCTCAGTATATCCAGTTGCATAGAATGTGCCTGATTTAACTACAGAGAAGGTTGGTTTACATGTGCCGTCAGACCCATCTGTGCCGTCCCCTGAGGTGCCGTTTCCATCGCCAGTGCCATTATCATCACTAGTGCCAGAATAGTCGCCTGGACGGAATAAAGGGTTGTTGAAATCTAGACATTGGTTGAATACTTGACCAAACTGGAATGTATCAAGATTCTGACCTAAAGTAATCTGAGTTGTGCTACCTGAGATAGCAGGATCAGAGTTATCGACTACTCCTGCATACTTAGATCCTTCAAATCTGTTGTTGAATCTATTTGCAGCATTTTGTGCGTTGTAATCGTCGATATTTTTTAATACTTTAGTCCTTAGGTCATTAGAACTAAGATTAGTGTCATTACCATTATAGTAAACGTAAGATTTAGGAATAACATAGAGAGTTGTAGGATCAATGATGATCGGATCGATAGCACCGATCGAATAATCTTTTAATTGATTCTTAATTCTGACTTTTGTAGTCTCATTCAACTTAGATCCAGTCTTAGGTCTAACTGCAACGTAAACTTTTCCATAAACAGGAGGATTTAACTTCTCACCACCATATGCAACCACTGATCGTGATTGTGGATAGAGTTGTCTTACTAGATTCTCAAAATCTCTCTCTGTTACTGCTCTGTTTTGTGTTGTATACAATCTAGGAGCATTATACTTGATTGATACAGGTGATTCTCTGTCTTCACCGTCTGCTGCTTGGTTTTCGGTAACAACACTAATAGCATTGTTGCTAATTATACGTCCTTCGCTGTCATTTGCTGTCCCAATGAAAGTAAAGTCTCTTGCACCGTTTGCTTCTTTACCAACTGTCCTTACATAGTCAATTTTTACAAATTCACCGTCAACTAATTGTCTTCCTAACACTCCATCACCAAAAATTACCTTATAACGTAAATCATCAACTTCTTCAAGGAAGTAAATACGAGAATTACTGTCTAAGTTAACAGATGAGGTTGCTCTATTGTAAATATCAATTTCTGATGACTGCACAGAAGGAGATATGTAAACAATCATCCTTTCAGTGTCTACATCTTCACTAGGAATGATGTATTCTTGTCTTTTCGTGTTATTAACAACAAATGAGTAAGTAAGAAGGTTACCTTGATATGTTGCAAGACATCTAAACGTCGCTTTACCTGTAGATTGGTCAACAGGTGCTTGGACTTGAGTTAGAATTGTAAAAATATAGTCATCAAAGTTATTTTCAGCACTAAACGAGTCACCTTTGTTAATTGTAACCTGCTCAGGGTAAGTTAGACCGTTTGCACCGATTAAAGTCTGCACAGTTACTGTCACAAATGCTTTTGGAGACTTTACACTACGAGGAGTGTAGTTAAGTTGCTTAGCAACTTTAACAATATTGTCTCTGACAGTAGATGTTTCTAAGAATGCCTCATTCAGAGACATGTTTGCATTGAATGCAGTATAATATGTGTTATAAGCAAGAATGTCTAGGAGGTAAGACGCAGCAGATCCCTCAAAGTCATAATCAGTAAACTCTGATCGAGTCCTGAGGTATGATCTTATCGATTCCTTGATTTCAAAGAAATCTAAGGAGGTTAATTCTGATGGTACTGCAGCCATTACGTCCTCTCTAGTATAAAGTCGATCTCTTTAAGGATTCTTTCTCCTACGATTGTATATTCAACTCTAACTTCTAATGAGTTAGTGTCAAAACCGTCTTGCACATTAACAGATGTCACTCTGATACGTTTTTCGTATCTGTCTAGAGTGCTTTGTATTTCATCTTTGATTGCCTCACCTGTAAAAACATCATAAGGCTCAAATAGTAGTCCAGTTACTCTAGATCCGACATCATACTGAAAGGGTTTCTCACCAATATCGGTTTTAATCAGATTTAGGACTGCCTGCTTGATTGCATTCTCATTTTTGACAGCACCAAAGTCGCGGCTATTAGGATTTGCTTTGAAAGACATTGCAAAATCTCTAAAACCACGACTTATGTTTTTATCTGATCGAATTCTGTATGACACTATGCATTAATAATGAATTTTGCCATAATATAGGTTACTTTATTATTTAGCCTTGTCCACGATACTTTTTACGAGGCTTATTTCTTGAGGTAGCAGACAATTTAGTATTTTGACTTTTACCTTGTCTAGTTTTCTTTGGTCTTGTATCTACTCCGCCAGATACAAACATGTTTGATCGTGTTGCCATAATAATTTAATAAGTTTACTAACCTGCCCATACATTCATCGAGCCATATGCTACGACTGATGAGCAAGGATACGAGAAGCCAGGAAATCCGACTCCTAGTGGGTCTAACTGTCTAGCAATCAATCGCTTGAGTGCAAACACAGTTAAGGTTGTAGGATATAGAGTCCTATCATGTCCAATACCTCTATCCTCTGTCGTTAATACCGAGCAAGGGTAGGGCGTTGGTTTCGGACATAGTGATTTACCACATGGACACATATGGATCACTATATTCGTACATGCAGATGGGTGTACAATGAATTTATCACCCGCCAACATGATGGGGAAACCATTGACTAATACTGTAGCACGATTTGGTGCTAAAGGTGTCAAAGGTATTAGACTAAGAGGTGGCCACCAACAAGTATATTCCTTAATACGAATAGTCCTTGTCCTTGGGATTGCTCCGCAAGACTCCGTGCTGTGAATTGTGGGAGGTAAGCACAACCCATGTCCAGAATCAGGTAGACCATTGATAGCAGCAACTGGTTTTAGAAATCCAAATCCCATTATCCCTGTCCCTCTAATTCTCTGCCATCCAGATATGGGTATTTATCTTGGCACTCGTCAAAGAATGGATTACCTAAGTTTTTAATACTTCTTGCCAGTGCATTTGTGCCACCAGTCAGATAATTCATTATTTGCATCTTGCCTGTGTAGTCACCCATCTTGATCCTGTAACGCTCTGTTTCCATACGTTTAGGGTCAACGGCAATAGAGCAGTCTGCAACCCAGTCTAGGGCGTTACAGGTGTTGCACAGACCACCTCCTGAGCCTGGCCAATTACTACTTATAGTATTGTTTCCATTTGCTCCTGTATTTGTTGCTGAAGGCGGGGTGATCTCGTAGTAGGTTTGTCCCGCAAGCGGATTTCCATTGTCGTCCCATCCACAGTAGACATCAAGGACTCCATTCGTGTTACTTCCCTTACGCACAAATTTATCCCAACAATCGTGAGGAATATTGGTAGGGTCACTTGGACAACTCCCGCCATTGACTGAAAACTCAGTATAGCTTTGAGATCCTGGTGTGGCGACTCCATCGATTAGTGTACTCCAATTAGCAGTAGTGTCCGTAGGGTTACCATCTAGGTTATTTCCTAACCACAAACTAAACTGTTGTGCTCTAGAATAGTTACTACGGTTATAATCATATGTATTTTCGTCAAGTCCGATTGGGACGTATTCTATACTATTGTTACTACCACGATAACAGCGACCTGGCACGTTACCTCGGGTGCAACTCCATGTTTTATACCCACCTGCGACATTTCTTTTAGGTGAAAGTTTGGGTTTTGGCAAAGTATTCAAGAATTTCATGAATGCTTGACCTTGATTACCTATTGTCTTTCCGTCAAATGAGAGTGAAACGGTAAATTCTGCTTTTTCATCATGCGGAGCACAGTATTTCCAAGGTAAATACCCAAATGCCTTCCGCGATGCCCTAAATTCGTCTTGCACTTCGCCATAAAAGTTGGATCTTGGGTTTTCTTCCGCTTCCATATACGCACAAGGCATCTGAAACCACTTTTTGATGTTGTGAATCACTGGTTGATCAACAATCATGCACCTATTTCCGTTAAAACTTCCGTAGAGACCACTAAATGACTCGCTGTCCGCACCAGATTGCTGCAATCCACCTAAAATATCGGAATATACACCGCTAGAAAACTTCTCTGCAGCAGGAGATGAGGTTTCATTAGGTCCTAACATCATTTGTGGAGGCTCTTGTGCACTCAAATTCTCAAAAGTCTCTACGGGAGGCATTGCTTCGACTAAAGGAAGACCCATATCTATCTGTATACAGTCCGCAGGGAGGTTTTGACACAATACTGTCTTACCTTCTGGGTCAACTTCTGCGTATTCCATGTATGTAATCGGAATATTGCTAGTGTAACCCTTATTTACCTCTGCCATTTCGTCTGTAACTACGTCACTACTGAGCGGATTGCCCTCAGTCTCGAAATCAAACATCTCTTCGATGTCAATTTGAGAGGAATCTAGTGTAGGCTCGTCTAATTTTGTCTCTACATCTATAGAAAGACCTGATTCTGCGATGTAAACCTGTGGAGGGAAGTGTGGATCGTATCCAGATCCACCATCTATCACGTCAATACGCTTAATAATACCCGATTTAGTGATTCTTCCGACTCTAATCTCTGCATTACGGAATTGTTGCACCGTATCAAACTCTCTTTCCTTCCTATTTTGCAACACTTGGAGCTGCCTACGCTCAAATTTGTCTAAAGATATCTTCTGCTCACCTATTTCACCAGTAGAATTATACTCTGGGAAGGACTTTACAGGTGATCCGTAGTCTCTAAGGAAGGCACCACGCATCTGACGTGCTGTATCTGTGCTACTAAACTCCTCTAACTGACCAGGCTCCGCTACAGTTACGGTAGGATTGCGATATCCGACCCCACCATTGATAACTTTGATCTCAACTATCTTACCTTCAGTGTCTACAATCGCTTCTGCCTCTGCTAAATCGAGTGTGCGTGTCGGTATAAGTGCCTTTGGATCTAATTTTACCTTGTAGTATGAGATATTTTTCTCAAATTCATACACTCCAAAGAAGGCTGCCTTGTCTTCTATGCCATATCCTGCTAAAACTTGTATAGTTGCGACAGGAGGTGGGTCTTCACCCTCGTCTACAGGGTAAGGTCTGCTCGAAAACTGCTCTTGATAGGTAAATTTCTTGCCTCTCTTGCGTCCATCCGCTGTTAATTCCATATATCCCGCATTCATTTTGCCACCGAAGTAGAAAATGCCCGCAATATTCCATCCGTTTATCTGCTCACCCTTCTTAAATGTGCCAGTTGTCGTCAAATATTTAAAAAATATCCTTGTAGTGTCTGTATCCGCAGTCCTAAATGACTCTTCTACGCCAGATCCCGCAGGTCCTGAGACATCTATGCGTGTCCTAGTCGTTTTCCACGAGTCTTCACGGATCTGATAGAAGTGAGAATACCATTCTTGGTTAACAACACAGGTATTATTGTTGTTTTGACGGTGATTTGGGCAACAACCTGCATCTGAGAGTAGATATTGTATTCCAAATATAGGACCATTCCACGGATATGACGTGTCATACAGATAATACATGTATTGTGAGTCATATGCAGTCTGGAATCCTAGGAATCTAGGCACTGCTCCTTTGACTGCACCGTTTAATCCATACAACCACTCGAAGTTTGCGTCTCCATCTGCCTGCACACCACCTACAATACCTGCATTTCCCGACTCACCAAACCCTGCAACGCCTGGTGTGCCTATAGGTTGACCAAATGCATTAGTCCCGAAGGAGTTTTTCCTATAAGACTTATAACTAAACGGACTACTATCATTAGTATCCCATGTATACCAACCTGATTTGTCAATACACTGACCAGTAGGACCTATTTTACCTACATCTTTAAACTCATTGTCTGATGCATCAGGGTTTTCTCCTTGAAAAACATACCCAAAGATACCCTGATATACATATTGACCTGCTCTCGCCTCTGCAGGAGCGATAGGACCACCACTCAGGTTAACTTCTGCTGCAGGATTGATAGTATAGAAGTCATCTTCTGGGTCATAGAAGTAATGATAGAGGGGCACAGCGGTCTCTCCTGTCCCTGCATAGGCATTTGCAGCACTTTCTGACGTAAAAATATATCCTAGAGTCCCTACAAGGTAGTATGGTTTACCATTATTACTCGTAGGAGGTGTATTTGATAGTGATAGTTTTGTATTATCGTCTCTTTGTCCTCGATACCAGATATAAACAGGCACAGAATTTGCAACTTGAGTATTCATCAAGTAAAAAACAGGGATCTGTCCCTGTCTAGGCTCTGGATTATACCCTCTTAATACTTTTTGCCACGACTCATTATCCCCAATAGCATGCTCTTTCGTCAACTCTGGGGTTTTTGCGTATTTGTGATCGTCTTTACTACCTCTATAGAAGCGATAAACAGGTTGTCTACCGTCATCACAGTTTGCAATGCAGGTTTTCTGCTCTTCTCCTATGTAATGCACTATATCTTTGCCTAGTGGCATAGTGCCAGGACCTTCTCCTTGAAACTCAATCTCATAAGATTCGTTGTTTGCTTCGTCGAAGAAGGGTTTTACATAGTCTTCACCGTCTATGGGGTTGGGAAACGATCGTTTAGTAGATAGGATGAAACAAGCCAAATCAACCTAGACGCTCTTCCAGTTTATTTAGTCGTGAATACAGATCGTCCAATACTTCTTTGATATTCAGATGCTTCTCATACCCTTCTGGTTTATACTGAATCATATCAGGACCAGGTTTAGGATACTTACGAATGGCATCCTCACAGATAGCAGTCCTTTTGGCAAGATTCTCTAATCCTTCACCGACCTTTTCTAGGCAGAAAGCGATTTTTTCCATATCGTCCATTCCTGCCGTTGGCAGAGGTTGAGTCGGATTAGAAGGATCCCCATAACTAATAGGACTCGTTGATTTAACTGGCATGTTTCACGCTCGCGATTTTTTTATTCGTCAACGGCTTTCAATATGATGGAGCCGTCTGTTTCCTCAGTATACTCTAGTTTGGTGCCTGCTTTCCATCCCATCTCTTCCCATAATTCAACTGGCAGTGTGATGAATAAATCGCCATAGTCATCGTCTTCTATTGTTAGAGTATATCTATTACTCATTAGTAGATGTTATGCTTGATACATCTTATGTAGACTTACCACGAATTGCACCTACGCATGTCTCCATATAGAAACTATTACCAGGTGCTTTTAAGTCTGTAATCTGAGACTGTCCCCTATAAGGATGATGAAGCATAAACCCATCACCCAGATAAACACCTCCATGGTTAGGTGCTTGCCCATGTCTCTTAGTATAACCCCCTTCTAGAGGCGTATACCATAGTCTAAAGAGTATTATATCATCTTTCTGCAAAGAGTCAAGTGATGCTTTCTCCCACATCTCACTCTTCATTACATATTCTCCTTCTTCCGTGTCAATAGCATCATCAGTAAAAGCATATATCTGATCTAACTTAGTAAAGTCTCTTAGATCACGATTGCAATACAACCGATAGTATTTTCTTACACAATGGTAGCAACTCCATGAATGAATACTTCGCCACTCCTCTCCGAGTAAGTGTGAGTATTCCTTCTCAATCTCTTGTTGTTTCAGTCGTCTACCCATGCGACCTCTCAGGGGGATTTTTATATTGGAAAAATTTTTTCATATCGATAAAACAAATCACTCGCTTTGGGATACTTTTGTAGGTTAGGGAAGTAGGCATTTTTATATATCGGATTATTAGATATAAAAAAAGATCAACATTTTACTGTTGATCTGTTTCTGTGTCTCATACTAGATTGTTGAGATACTCTTGTGTGACCTCTTCACACTCTGGTAAATCTGAATAACCACCTCTGAGCCATTTGTTTATATGTCTGCTAGTGGTTACGCTCCAGTACTGCTCTGTCCTTACATAACCCTTACCGAATACATAAGCCGCAACTGGTGTTTTATAACTGAAAAATACTCTTGCGTTGTCTGTCTCGATTTCAGTTTGGTTTGCTGCGATTGGTGTTAGTTGCATGTGTGCCCCTGTTTGTTTATATTATTATAATAACCCATATTCCAGGACTGTGGGGTATGTGTGTGCCACTTATTCAACTGGTACATCATAACACATCCCTTCCAGGATCATATACTCACATAGTGGTGTATACTGTGTTAGACTCTCATTTAACCCATAATCTATTAGTTGCTGACACATGTCTATTAATTCATCAGGTGGTAATCCTCCACTCTCATATAGGTCTAATAATACCGTGAGTTTGTGCGGTATAGTCATATTTGTCTGCTGTGTCTGTTTGCATCATCTAGTGCTTGAGACTGGGATCGAAATGGACCATATTTCGTACACCCCAAATAATCATACTGCCAGAAGTATTTCCGAGACTTTTCCCATATCTTTATATTAACTGGGGGACTAGTCGGAAGTTGAAAAACCTTACTCATATAGACCCCTCCGCGTCCCCTTCCGTGGGCTGTGGAAAACTCCCTGAGAAAACCTTTTCATTTCTTCTAGGTTTTTCTAGTTGCTTCGCTCTCTTCATCAGGTCATTATACTCTGTAAATGGCGAAGTAGCATCAAAAGGCATAAGCGGGCAAAAAGAGTCAATTACTTAACTTCCTAATTATCATAAGCGATTTGGGGCAAAAAGTCAACCCCCATGTGCCACTTGTCTGGGTGTCCTCGTATTACTTGACAAAAAAACTTCGCTGTGTTACGCTCTTAGACAACTGAAAGATACAAGACGTAAGTATATTTATTTTCATATTTTTATTGTTTCTCACATTGTCTCTTTTGCCTGTGGAAAACTCACTTATCTGGTATAAAATTAACTGTCATGCTTACACGATCGTCATAGGGGTTACCCTCGTATCCGTGTGTCATACTGGACGGATAAATTATAAGGTCTCCTTCCTTCATTGGGACGGTTGCTTCAGTCATATTAAATGCTGTATAATCCTTATTAGGGAATTGCATAACTGGGTAATAACTGCCTGCTACATTCCTTCTAAACTTCAAAGGCGAATGTCCCTCTTGGTAGTTTATTAACAATGTTGCTGAGTAGATACAATTAGAATGCTCATGTGGTGCATATAATGCTCCCTTGGATGCTAACTCAAGATATGCATCAGATATGGCAAAATCGAGGTCATAGTAATATGCTCCCTCGTTGTAGTCTTTGCAACTCTTTAGCAAAAAATCGGCGACGCTCCGATTGTCTTCGAGAATTGTGTTTCTTTTTCCAATTTGTGATACATTGTGAGTTATTGCTAATCGATCATGCTCTGGTCGGATATCCTGAGTTTCTATCCACTTGAATATCTCTTTTTTAACTGTAGCAAAATTGGGGCAACTATAGACGCCTACTGGTAGGGCAAAAAGTGCATAAATTTCTGACTTGCCTGCCTTGGGTAGTGAGTCGCTTAGAGGATTAGAGTCCATAAAAAATTTGGCGTCCGCATTAGTGCGGAATTGTGCGGATTACTAAATCAGGTGGTAGTATTATCTTAACTGGTTTAGTATTCTTATGTATGTTAGTTTTTTGTGCCTGCTGTCCTCTGATTGCTGTCAAAGTGTCGAGGTCATTCAAAATTTCCTGGAAAATGTCATTCATAGTATTAATTATAACCTGCTTCCTGTATTTTGTCAAATACTGCTGACTGTTTGTCAGTTAACTCAAAATCCATATCCCTTAGAATATCGTAGAGTTTGATGATTTCATATTTCTCATCATATGATAGACTTAAATTAATCATGATGTTAACCTCGTATCTCGTATTCAATGTATTCAACAGGATAACCAATAAATTCGCAAATTTGCTCTTTTAGGTCGTTATCGTCCTTCGCTCTCCATCTACCTATGCATCTTTGGTGCAATACATATTCCTCTTGGGGTGTATATTGCAAATCTGGGTCTCCGTCCCCAACTTCGCTTAGGTATAATTCAAGATCGGTCACTTTGTATAAATGCATAATTAAAAGTCCTCGATTGTGAGATTGTTTACTGCATCAAATACCTTATCCTCCATTGAGTCAAAAGTTTCTGTGTCATATAGGTCACTTCTGTATTTCATGCTTTTAGGATGACTTAACAGTTTTGTGAGTGATTGATGCTCTTCGATTGTGAGATTGATTTGTGGCATTACTGTGCGATCTCCCAAAAACGTGAATTTGCGATCTCTTCCGCTTTCGCTTCGTCTCCATTGACTTCTACAAGTGCTTCCTCGTAGAGTGCTTCAATTAGATCGGTGTTTGCTTGGCAACTCATTTAATCATCCTCCACTATAATGTTTGTTTGAATTTCAAAAAGAAATGGTGTTTCGTTAGTCTCTCTAACGTATGCTTCCATTAAGAGATCGGTAATTGTTTCTCTCTCCCGATCGGTAAGCAAGTCGTAAACGTCAACTGTCTTCATTTTAGATAAGTCTCCGTAGCGTTAACAACTGCGTCAAACATATTATCGAAAGTTTGAGTATCGATACGAGGTCTCTGGTCATAACCTCTGTCATATGCATCACATAGTAGGTTATAAAGCATTTCGTATTGACCTATTGTAAGATCAATGTTTAAACCTTTTTTGTTAGAAATTTGCTTTCCGTAAGGTCTGACTCTAGTAGTTGACATAATTGAAAACTTTGCTTTGTTTATACTAATATTATAGTGCTTAATTGTATGGTAGTGTGCAAGTATGTGCCACTAATACAACTGTCACAAATAGGGTTGACATTTTGATCATAGGTATTCTATCTCTCCATTTTCAACTGCATCCATGTATTCAACAAAATCGTTATGTGCCTTATCTTTTGTTTCTTGCCATTGATTCCAACATAGTTGTCTGTTAATGTCTAACAACTTGCCTAGGTTAACTCCTTCGAGGTCTGTCCACTCTGAAACATAACCTATTTGACTTTTATCATATCCTCCACTACTGTAGGATGGTGCACTAAGGAAATTAAAAGCAATGTCAATAAAGAAGTGCCTACCAAATTCCTCGCTCTCAATAGTCTGCATAGGAATAAACTCTGTTTCTGTGGTTAGAGTATCTTTAAAAATGTAAGTAGAATTCATTAGACTTAATCGTAGAGTGGATAATAGACTTCTGTGTCAACTGCGTGCTTCATAACCTCATAGGTCGAAAATTCGGGGTCTGATAGGTCTTTACACGTTGAGAGTATGTTAATAACCTCTTCCATGAGATTTACTATCATTTTCTCTTTTGGTGTGCTTTTGTAAGTTTTCCTCATGATACTGATTTAAGTTTGTCAAAGTGTGGATAGAATAGTTGATCAAGTATTTTCTCGGATAATACTTCTTCCTCGTCAGTCATTAAGCATCTATAATGTCTAAATGCTGAATAGATTAGTAAATACTCTTCTCTAGTCATTTTCTTCCTCCACTAGAAATTGCACATTGAATAATCCTTCAGTATCCTTACCATATTGTGCATATATGGCATTTTTCTCTATAAACTCTGCTAAGAGTTTTTCTACCTTAGATCGAGGATAGATTTTGTAGTTAGTCATCAAGAAAGTCCCTCTCTGATTCGATTGATTGCATAAATTGAGAAACAAATTTGTCAACTGTCTCTCTGATCTCCCACCTTGGGGACGGTATTAGATCGCCTTCCTCTCCAAAATAATAAAATTCTTTGTTGAGATTGCTTATCAGGTTGATTAGTGCTATTTCGTTTTTTGTGTAATCCATGTGAGTTAGAATTGAATTGAGTGAATTGTCTGCACATAATGGTTAATAAGTGTGGACTTACATAACTGCTCTTAGTAGGATAACCCCACAATGGTCAATGCCACTAGTGTGGACTACCTATAGTATAGGTGTCCGCCTGCCCAGTCAACTTGCTTATAGTCATGCATCATTGCTCTGTGTGACATGATTCTCATATCAAATCTGACTCCCTTAGCGGGTGCCTTCCATGATGATGCCTTATAAACTTCGCCTGTTTTCTTGTCAACAAAACTATTGACTGATCTCTGTCTATACTCTTTATGAGTATCAGACCACTCACATTGCACAATTTTATAGTATTTCTTGCCTGCTACTGCTTCAAATTTCATTAACTTGTCTGTGCCATTGCGAATTGCTTCAAGTTGCTCCTCTGCATATGCTGATAAGTCTTCTCTGCTTCCTGTGTATCGTGCTGAGTTGTTTGTCAACATATTGACCTTATAATGTCTGAAGTTGTCTTCAAGTGCTTCAGTATAGAGGTCAACCCAATTAGGAATGAGTTTTTCGATTGTTGGATTTGAAACAGTCATGTGATTAATTTGCTTATACTATTATTATAGTGGATAATTGTGCGGTAGCACATAGTTATGTGACACTAATTAAAGTGTCACAATACCTATTGCGGTATTGCGAAATCTACGTTTATTCTTGCTCCTAACTCAACATAATGCTTAGTCAAGAAGTTTTGATATCTCTTTGCATTAGTGCCTAGGCATCTATCGATCGCTCTACCATTAAAACTGATCTCTTCAACTTCCCACTTATCATTTTTGATCATGTCATCTATTGACTGATCTGGGTTATACTTACCACCATGAATATTATAATATCTGTCGTTAATGTCTGCCATGTAGTAAACTGTAGCGATCTCTTGACCATCTACCTTGATCACACTTGAGAATGCATTATCAGTCTGATACGAATTCAAAACAGTTACTCCGTTTCGTAATGACCCTGATTCTCTCTTGTCGATCATGTATAAAACTCTTGTTTGAAATCTGTCCATGTGTGGTAACCTGATTGATTACTCTTATTATAGTCCTCTGAAATGCGGTATAGTGCTCCTGTGTGCCACTAAATCAACTGTCACACCCCATTGATACGTTTTTCTGCTAATTCACTATAATCACTATGCAATTCACATCCGAGGTAATCACGTCCTAATTGTTTACTTACCATTGCGGTTGTCCCACTACCCATAAATGGGTCGAGGACTAGATCGCCTACTCTACTCCCTGCCAAAATACAGGGACTGATCAAGTCAGGTGGAAATACTGCAAAATGTGCTCCCTTATATGGTTTATTGGTTACTGACCATACTGATCTCTTATTCTTCTTAGGATAACTCTTAGTTAGTCCAGTATGGGGTTGTAATCCAGTCCCCTTATTGTGATACTTACCATTAACCCTATTTCTCACTCCCCAGTCTTTAGCATCCTCTTTAATTGCTTCATTGTCATAAAAGTATTTCTTATTCTTAGAGAATAAAAAGATATACTCATGAGACTTTGTGCATCTATCTCTTACTGATTCTGGCATTGGATTAGGTTTATGCCAAATAATATCTTGCCTTAAAAACCATCCATCCTGACGTAAGGCGAATGCGAGCATCCAAGGAATTCCAATTAAATCTTTTTCTTTTAATCCCTCTAACTTATTGCCACGTTTATTACATTTATCAGGTAAATCTTGCTTAGTCTTACTTACTGACTGTTTAGGATATGACTGACCTTTTCCTGGTCTATAATTATAATAACTATCCCCAATATTCAACCATAATGTGCCATCATCCATTAAATTATCTCTTACCAGTCGAAAGATATCCACCATATTATTAATATATTCTTCGGGTGTTTCTTCCTGACCTACTTGATTCTCTTCTCCACCATAATCCCTTAATCCATAATAGGGTGGACTAGTTACACACATTTGTGCCTTATATTGCCATAACTTTGGTAGCGTCTCTCTGACGTCTCCATAATATATTTTATTTCTCATCCGTATAAGTGCATATTGTAATGTTTTCTAGTTGGTTTATACTTTTGTTTAGGTTTTCTCTTAACCTCTAAGTATATCTTTAATAGTTTATCTGTTTTAAGTTGCATCTATATCTCTCTCCTCTGGAAAGTTAATAGGTGTGAAGTCATCCCACTTACACTTGTAAGAAGTGATTAGGGGTGATGCATAGTCACCACTCTCATAATCAATAACGTATGAGCAATGTGCATCAAGGTATGACTGGACTTCCTCGCATACATGATACAAATTGATCTCTGCATCCTTATTACACTTAACTCTAAGTGTGATCTCTAAAAATTGGTCACTCATGATGGGTTAAAAAAGTTGATAGATTGAATAAGTGTTAATTCATTATGATTATATACTGTCTCTCTGTCTCCATTGTCATCAATTAATACTGTCCAGTTTTCAGTCGGTGTAAATCCTTTTCTGTCAGTATCGTCCTTGATATAGTTAATCAAAACAGTATATACTTTGTTGTTGTAACTGACTTTATCGCCAATTCCAATTTCTCTTTCATTATTATATTTCATTAACAACATACCTCTCTATTGTCAACAATTTCCGCCCATAATTGACTTGCTTTTTTAGGGTCATCTTCCTCTACATATTCCTTGAGATCGTCATAAATGTGCTCATCAACATTGTCAAATAAATGTCTCTTGAATTCATCCTCTTGCAATTCTTCAACAGACTCAAATAAGTATGTTTTTGCCAAATCAATTATGTCATCTAAAAGCATTGAATTAACATAGTAGTCAACAAATTCCTTTTTAATTTCATCTAATTTTGCATTCATGATAAACCCTCCCATATTGAAATAAATGTGGTAATCCAGTCAGCATTCTTAACTGACATTGATGATAAATCTTGCTCATCAGCACTTAACATAGGTAGATTGTGATCTGTGCAATATTGCACATATATGTCACTTAACCAGTTGATTTGATTGTCATTCATTATGCATGCTCCTTGAAAATTTTCTGAATTCTGTTGTAGTCAACCGCTCTTGCTTCGATAACCTGATCTCTAACTCTCTCTCTGTCTAGTGAGTCTCCACCACCCCATGTGACGTGGGTGCCTTCTTCACATAAATCTAAAACGTTGAGAGTTGCAAGTGCTAACTCTTGTCTTGTCAATCCTTGAATAGGATATAAACAGTCAGGATGCTCTGGACTGTAGAATGATTCACAATAGTCTAGGAATTCTTTGAAGTTGTGCATGAGTGATTTGCTTAACTATTAATATAATAACAAAAAAGCATACAGTAGTGTGTTACTGTATGCCACTATCTGAAGTGTCACAATATGCCTTGTCAACTTGGCATAACTCTTCATATAATCTATTGTTTCTCTCTGATCTATCGATCTTAAGAGTTGTCCTAATCAAATTCAAAAATACAAATGCAATAAAAATGTAGATTAAGTATGGTCTCATGATATTAGATGATGTATGGATTATTATAGCATATTATTAAACTATATGCCAACATCCTTATCATTGAGTTGCTTATAATATGATTTGATTATTGTTTCTTCTTCGTTTTGATTATCCCACTTACTACTCAATTTCTCTAATTTATTACTGACTGACCTATTTAATTCATTATGACCAAAATCATGATACTCTCGATCAATAACCTCTATAATATACTTCCACTCATTATGAGTAAAGTATTTAAGGATAGAATTGTAGTCTAGTTTGTTATGCATTTTAGTATGATGATTCAATAGTTATTAAATCTTTAGGTGTGTCTTTAACTCTTGCATAGGTTATATCGTCAGTATGATATGACCTATAAATTCGTCCCCATATGAGATCGAATTCATCTTTGTTTAAGTTTTTAAAGATACATTGATCTTTAAAATAAATGTGATAAGTCATTTAAGTCCTCTAAAAACATCCATTGATACTCTGATTCCTCGGGGTCAACATTGTTAACGATAAACTCATTAAAGATAGCATCACTATTACCAATATTATTATTATTTACATGATGCTGTAATCTATTCATGTATGTTACTCTCATAGATGAGAGAGCGAATTCAAGGAAATTAGTATTCATTGTATTGTGGAAAATAATTAATATTAATAACACATCTATCTTGATGGGATGATGTGCCATAATGGTAGGTATCGGATGGGAAAATCACTATCCTACCACGTTTTGATTCAACCTTAGTCTCTCCTACTACTGTGTAACCATCATTATCATTTACATAATAAATGCCAGTCAATGCATTAGGAAATTTGTGATCGACATGTGGTTTATTACTATAGCATACTTCAGTCCTTAACTGCAAGTTTGCTTTAATCTTAATAAGTGCACATGCGTGTAACGTAGCAAGTAGGGGCATAATTGGTCTGCAATTAGATTGCTCAAAACCATTGTTGTAAAACATATGCACCAGTTGTGATCTTGAATTTACATCAGTCGATACTATCCTACGACAGTATGACCATGAGAATGTGTTACCTAACAAGTGATTCTCAATCTCTTGCTGAGTATTCACATCAACAAAATCATCAATTACTTTCATATTATATCACTATGCAACCAGTCGTAGTGGGATATCTTGTGACACTTCATTATCTGTTACATCATATATTGACCCGAGGGTTACTCTTATGCCACTATCAGGCGGTAGTCCCATGTGATATAGATGACTAGGAAATATAATCGCTTGACCCATATTAAATGGCACTCGCTTAACTATTTCGTTAGCATCATTGTAAAATACTGTGTCTCCTGTTTCGCCTGCTACATGATATACAACTGACATGAGACTTGACATATCTCCGTCGTTATGTATCTGACTCTCCATATCTGGAAATTGCACATTTAACAATGTCCTTAGAGTCCTCGCATGTAATCGGTGCTCCATGAGAGCGTTAAAGTATTTGATAAACCACTCATCCTCATAACCTACAAATTGTCCATTTTGGACTATCATTGTGCCAAAAAAACGTGCCTTATTATAGTCAGCATATGGACTGTTTGTCCATCTAACTGGGTATTCACTTAATCTACTTGCAACTGAGTCAACTAACCAGTCATCAAATAGACCACTAACAACTTCGATCAAAAACCTTTACCTCGCTTTTTAGGTTTATCTATTACTTCAATTCTATCTATAAACATTCGTTTATTCCACCACGTCTCTTGGACTTCGTGCCATGATTCCATGACTTTTGTGCTCTGATCGGTGCATATAATTCTATAGTGATGCCTATCGTAAGGTTTATCACTTGTCTGTGTGAAGTAATCGGGTAGCGTCATAATCTGTTGTTTAGTAATTGAATTTTCCAGTTATCATCCCCACCGTCTAGTCTATCAACCCAAAACCAGAAGTCAGGATAGTCAGGTGCTGAGCAAAATACTCTGTGTCCCCTGATCTCTTCAACAATTACCTCATTCTTATTGTTGAGATACTTATTGAATATATGCTGTGCCTTATTTGACTTAGGCACTACAAGTGCTCTATTCTTTAGCAATGGTCTAAATCCTCAATTAGTAGTCTAGTTAATAGGTTATCTTTAAATGGTAGCATTCGATCAACACACATTTTGTGATATGTTTTATCAATCTCAAAACCTATGTATCGTCTATTCTCTTCCATTGATACTTGTGCTGTAGTGCCTGCACCCATAAATGGGTCGAGGACTATATCGTTGACACTTGACCACGTTTTAATGTGACCTCGTGCCAACTCCTCAGGCATTGTTGCAGGATGTTTATATGATGCTTTACTACTTTGTCCAAAACCACCACTATTTTTAATTCTCCATATGTTTGTCCTTACTCCCCACTCCTTAATCGCATTGCTTTTACGATTAGGGTCATTAGTTGTGCCATCCTTATTGCGTGATGTAGCATTGCCCCATGATGTTATCCCTGCCCACTTGTTTTTCTTGTCTTGTATCAAATTGATTGTCTTGGGACGTCCCTTAGATAATATGAAACAATACTCAAATACTTGAGTGTATCTTACTGAGTGGACTCCACTAGCGAATGCTGTGCCTGTTTTCTCATAGATCATTGTGTCATGTAATCTCAACCCGAGATCCATAAAGTGTAAACATTGACGAAAACTAGATCCAGTTTCAGACCCCTTGATCGTAGCGTCGTTAACATTCCACATTATGACCCCACCGTCCTTGAGCACTCTAACTAATCCCTTAGCAACATCCTTGAATACATCAAAATCCCACTTACTACTATCGTTGTATGTCCTTAGATCATCATATGGTGGGGATGTTACCACCAAATCTACTGACTTTTCATCCATGAGTTGCATACCTTCTATGCAATTCATTAAGTAGGTGTTATTAGTTGATATCTTCATATACTGTGTGGATAAATTTTTGTGTCCTTCTTACACTACCAAAGATAGGTGTAACGCACATTTTGTCTTCGTTGTGAATTCTAAGAGTAGAGAATCCATTGTTGTTTTTACCAGTCTTTGTTACTGAGTCAGTCCATCCAGTTGCTTCATTCTGTTTAAGAGATAAGTCAACAATACAAGCAAATACACTTGGAAAGTCATTTTCTTTCTGTGTAAACTTGATGCAAAATATCTTGTCAACCTTAGTCTTACTATGATTGTTACCAGTAGCGAATGATGATGTGCTACTACCTAGTGACATTTTATTCTCGATCTCGTGCTCTAATAGTATAGCATCATAACCAACTGTCTCCTCTGTAATGTAGTCAACACCTAACTCTTTTGCTGAGTCCTCAAGTGCAGGATTAAATATGTTTGCAAGAAACTTAGTCTTGTCAACTGTATTGTCTGCACCAAAGAATGAGTCTAGGTCTGGTTTTTTACCACCACTACCGATCTCTAACATTTGTGCAACTCTACTAGTTGTCAATTCAATCGCTCTTGGAATAATAAGTGATAATGCTTCACTTAGTTGTCTGTTGTCTGCTCTGAGTTTCATGTGATTAATGTCTGAATACTCTTATTATACTAGTTAACCATGCGGTAGTGTATAATAGTGGTCAGTTTCTCAACTGACACACTCATTCTATGATAACCTTGTGCAACCAATATCTGACCAGTAACAACAGATACTGTTGCTACTCCCCAGAATATGTAATACCACTTTGATTTAATTTGATACCTTTTCATAATTATATTAGGGCGGTAGGTGCCACTCCTTGAATAAAGATTTCATCAACAACTCTTTGTAGTCTCTTGACTACTGCACTACCATAGTTATTGTGAATTGGGACTGTTAAGTAACCAGTTGGTTTTTTATAAAACTGACATGCACCTGCAGGAATGCGTCCCTCAGCAATATTACGAGAGTCCTCTTTGTGCATTCTGATCACTCTACCAATAGTTTGTGCCATTGCAACAATATTAAGATTTCTCAATAATATACAATGGGTTAGACCATGCACATTGATACCTTCAGATAATATGCTGTAATGCATAACAACAAATTTCTTGTTGTCATCCTTACCCCAGTCAGACAATGTTTCCATGAATACTTCACGATTAACTTTCTGATCATTGACATATGCACCATACTTTGATGTTACATGCAAATAGTCATAACCTCTGAGTCTCAACTGAGATAATAGAGTTGTATGACCTATCATATTACCTAACTGTGCACTACTAGGGACTGCAATTAATACTTTACTAGCGTGATCTTCATCAAGTCCATCAAGTATCTCAGCAACTGTGTCTGTATGTGTCTCGTGCATAGTATCCTTCTCTAGTGTGCGATTAGAATTAAATGGCACAATAGTTGGCGATACAATACTACCGTTAGCGATCAACTCTGGTGCAGGGACTGACTCTAATACTCCACCATAAACATATGTGTTATTCATACCACGAGTATAGATACCCTCTTGCTTACGAGCACTACGAGGTGTTGCTGTGAAAAAGTAACACTTCTTTGCTTCAAGACTAGCATCCATAGTTTTAGGGAAAAATCCTCTAGTAACACTATTGTGTGCTTCATCAAAATAGATACAGTCAATAGCAATGTCACTATCAAGTATCTTATGTAATGAGTGATATGTAGTGAATATAATATTATTGTCATCACTATTACCAATAAAATCAGCAATTTTGTCTGACTTAGTTGTGCTGTAATAGTGTGTCTCTCCTGAGTGCACATGAATTACACGTCCCTTGACATGCTCCATGAAATCATCACACAACTGCTGAGCAAGTAATATGCGTGGTGCAACCACAACAATATTACCAGTAACCTCTTTAGCGTGCTGTATCATGATGAATGTTTTACCACCACCAGTAGGCACAATAACTTGTCCTTTATCTGATCTGCTCATAGCATTTAATGCTCTTTGCTGATGTGGGCGAAGTGTAATCAATGTATTCGTGTCGTTAGAATCATTATAACACAAAAATGGGGTGCTGTGCACCCCTCAGACAGTTATTTAATTGGCACAAATAGGTGGGACGAAACAAACATAATAAAGAATGTTGTTTCGCCTCTAATATAATAGCATATAATTATCTCTTGTCAACCTCTGGTAACATATCATTTCCAGGATGATCGTCGATCTTCCCTTTGTATGACTTACCATATTGCTTAATTGCTTCGACTTCTACGTCTCCCCATTGGTTAGGATATACACATATACAACATTTATTATATTTCTGTCGTGCTCCCTCTGGATTTAATTTCTTGCTTACACAAATAGTGATATACTCATCACTAACGAATTCAATAGTCCCTTCCAGACCATCAAATTTTGCTTTGCGTCCTACCTCTAGATGTTTCATGATGTTTCGTAACTCTATTCGGTCGGCATTAGATATGATAAGTGGGATGGTCATCTAATATTTCTTGTTTAAGATGTAGTTTGTCAATAATTTGTGAGATCAAATCTAAATCTCCTTGGGGCACTCCGCTGTAATCCTTATACATTTTTGCTTGATAGACAAACAAACATTTTCTAATCAGATTTTTCTCGCTCTCGTCTAGAATTTGATCTTTAGCAAACATGAGTCCCTCCATCATTATCAGTATTTATTATATAATTAGATACTCATTTTGTCCAGAATAATAGGGTTTGCTCATACATTAATTCTTTAACTTTAGAGGGATTCATCCCTGCTACTCCTAGATCATCCTCTGTGTATGGATGCTTAAGTTTACTTGCTATATCCAATAACTCATTACGTTGCTCTATCCCCATAAACTTGAATGCCATCATATATCTATTCCATAAGAAATATGGTGTAGGTGTGCGTCCTGAGTGTGGTATTCTACCATCAAAAATGACCACTCTACCTGGTTTTGGGACGACTGCGTGGACTATATCTAACTTATCATCATAAAATATAGTCTCCCCACCATAATTAGGTATCCAATACTCATTCATATAAACTATCATAGTGCATTGATTATCACACCAGTATGGTGCATCACAATGTATGCGTGGTGCATCCCCATGCTTGAGCACATTCATGTATGCACTATATAATGTTTCTCTGGCAGGTACGGGCACATGTGAGCATGCTTCGAGTCTGTCTAACACCCATTGATATAGATGATGACCTGAGCATTGATCGAAAGGTTTACTTCCATGATGATCTACTGAATAGAAATCATGTGTATAGTATGTCCCTCTAAGATCAACCTCTTCCATGTTAGTTTGTGGCAAATCTTGGCGTCCATGATAATAAGGTAACTCTATTGCTTGACGACACAAATCACTATCCAATATATCTGTATCATATATTTTAATTAATGGATGCTTCATTCTATAAAACCAATAGTATTATTAAACTCATCATATCCTCCTCTATCTATGTTGGTCATTTCATATGCTGTGACATTCATAGTCATGACATATCTATTGCTATCACTATTGTTTGCCCCTGTCCTATGCTTTAACCAACCAGGAAAATATATAACATCATTTGTTTTTACTGGTATATCTATCCAATGGTCTTGTCTAGGCATTTCATAACCATCATCAACAGGTTCTGCATACTTAAATGTATGCAAAGGGTTAAGAATTTGCAGGTTACCACTACCTTCTGGCACATCTAAGTATGCACAAATTGCAACGGTGACATTGTGGTGATGATGCTCTAAGGTTGTTGCCTTGGGTGGGTGTCTATTAATCCAACTCTCTGTCATATTACGATAGACACCTTTAAGTGACCACATGTCCCAAACCTGATCAACAATACTAGGGATATGATTGTTAGTCAGATCATCAAATACTCTCCACCCATGTGGGGGGTCATGACGACATCTACCAACTGACGAGACACCACCAACTTCTAGTGCTGAGTTTTTGTATATTGAATTAGGACTCTCTATAAAATCTAAAAACACATCCGTCTCTCCCTTGATATCTTTCCAAATATCTGAGAGATTATAATGTGATCGAAATATGAATGGATATGGATTAATAGATGTTATACCATTTCCAATCGACTGGTCTGGTAATGCTGTGAGCATGATATAAAGAGTAGTGGTGGACTGGGATGCTGAGAGATATTCTCTCTTCGCTTGGTTGTGCTTGATGATAACAACGTGGTGGTATGTATAATGCGTCCCCTGCATTTAACTCCACATCTATGGCAGGTGTAAAACTATCATAGTCAACCTGTGCATCACCTGGCGTTGCTTGAGCAACAAATGTTGCTCTCCTCTCATTAAATACTTTCCATTTAGTTTTACCTCTCAACTGGACTATGAAATTATTAGGCAAGTCCTCATGTATATAGAAACTATTTGACTGACCCATCCCACAATATATTTGAAACTGACTATCTCCTGAGAATATCTTAGACCATTGCTCTAACATACCCATGACCTTCTCACTTCTAAATGAATAGTTATTGATAATGAATGTGTGTCCCTCTTTGAATAAATGAAATAGCTCGCTCTTCTCTTCCCATCCTTGTCCTGCCCACGATCTTGGATGCTTTTGTGGGTTTATCTTTTGTATCTCATGTTTACTTACTACATCTATGTCAAAGAAATTGGGCAAATTAAGGCAATATTCGACATCTTTCCATGTGCATATATCATCACACTCTTTCTTATCTAAGATTTGCTCATAATAATATGGCAAATCCTGATCCCAATTTCTATCAAATAATTTAAGCGGAAGTAAGAATGTCATGTGGCATCCCCCTAAAATTAAAATTCAATACTATTCTATACTGATTGATCTTTGGATTAGATGATGCGTGGAATCTATTACCATTAAACAATACAAACTTATTTTCCTCTGGTCTGTGTCTCTCTGCTACTGTGTAATTCTGTGTAAATATATCATTGATACGTTTGTTTACGTCTCCATTGGGGTTATCGCATTGATCAAATAATACAGTATCTCCATCACTATCGTGGAAATAATATATACCAGTCATGTGCTTACTATCATGATCTGTATGTGGTGTATTATAATCTTCTACAATATGATTATGATGTAGCATTGCTAATCTTAATCTAAACAATTCAAATGTGCCACGTCCTAACCTATCTTGTATAGTATCTACGATAGGAATAAAGAGATCATAATAATTTGAGACTGGTTGTCCATCATGAAATAATACATGAGTCCATCCCACACTAGTTTGTTTAGGTGGCGATTTCAAATCGGTGTCATCAGTATTGAGATTAACGTTACCAAACTGATAATTATATCCACTACCAAACGTAACATCATGTGGTAGGAAATACCAAGGAAATCCCCTTGACGTCATTGTATCTATTAATCTATTCAGATACGTCTTTGTTAAAAGATTCGATAGACTTCTGGATACTACCATAATTAATATGCTTAGAGTATAATGTAATGTTAAATGAATATGATATTCTCTCTTCACTACTTTTATTTGTTTCGACCTTATGTAACATGTCTGCAGGAAATATAAACAACTGATCTGGTTTAGGGTCGTATGCAGCTACTTCATAATTTAATGGATTTGTGCCATTATCATAGTTATGTCCTGTGCCCCATGATCTAAATTTATGTAACTCATCAAAGGGTCTCATAAAAGTGATTCCACCTGATTTATCAGGTATCTTTGAATAATAAACTCCACCAAACATTGCACCAGGATGTGAATGTATGTGATTAAGATCACCTGGCGAATTTATATTTAACCATCCATTTGTCAATAACATACCATAGTCTTTGAATCCTAAATCTTGACATGCAACATCTACGACATCATAAACTGCTTCTGTTAAGTTAGATAGTGGTTTAAGTGTGTGCATTCTTTCACTACCCCAGTCAAATGACTGGAATCCACCCTCATTTGATGCTTTTCTACCTGACATTGATCCACGATGCACCGTAGCAAATTCGTTAAAATGATCAGTATCAAGTCCACAGTCTTCCTTGTGCCATATACCACGAGGAAACCAATAATCACATTTAATCATTTAATCTTCAAATGTAAAGTCTTTGTCAGTTACATCAGGGTCAACATGCATTTTATAGAGATATAGTGCTTCTACTGCTCCCTGTAATTTGTTGAGTTTGTCCTTCTTCTCTTGTAATCCTTCGAGAGATACACGAGTAACGGTAGATGAGTATGACATATTGTCTAGTGCCTCTCCCATCTTTTTATACTCTGCTAGTGTATCTTTATGTTGGTCACAAAAATCTTGGACTAATTGATCATATGTGAGTTTAATAGGATTACCATCATCATCACAATAGATACCTTGTCTTTCCTCAGGCGACACACCTGCCAACTCATTGAGTTGTATCTCTTCTGTAGTGCCACTATTTAAGTTGTTAGCTTCCATTAATCAAACCTCTTTAGATTTTCGTTAAGTGAGTTAATTTTCTTATGATCTTGGATACGATCATTCAATTTGGTATTCTCAATAAATGATTTAGTCTTGAGATAATCCATCATTCTTTCTGCTTTGTAGTCTGCGTCATTTGCTGTTTCAATAACAACACTAAACTCCTTAGTATCTAGCCACTTTCTAGGTATGGGTATCCATTGACATAATGGTGTCCCTGCTGTGACTATTTCGTCTCCATCCATTGCATGCCAAAACAGTTGTAAGTTGATTTCATATGAATATGACGGATCAACGATCCCTGTAGGTGCACTAAATCGCTTGTCATCACTATATGATACTGGGATCTGCAATATCACAATATCGGGATGTGCCATAACTCTCCAAGGTGTCTCTAGTTTAACTACCTGCCCTAAGGTAGGTTGTGCTTTGTTAACTAGATCACGCATTCCATCAGTTTGTCTCTCAATATGCGAGGTAACATATTTACCTCCAACAAATAACTGACGTGTTACCCATTGGAATGTCCCTTTCTCTTTGTCAGGACGAATGGCAAAATCTGCAGGTGCAGGCAAAATCCAACCACTATCCATGATCTGAGTAATAGCAGGGCAAGTTGCTGCATGCTCCTTGATGCCATTATCTTGCATCTTCAGATTATCAAATGTTTCTTTGAGTGCCAAAACAGGGCAATCGCTCTTGTTTTTATGTTGCTCTTTTAATACATTGATTCTCCATTGACGCTTCAACTTCTGTGATGGGTATAGGGGATAAAATTCTGCAACACCTGCATCCATTGAATAAAATCTTATCCAAGGTTTTTGGAATTTACCTTTAATTTTCTTCCACAAGTTAGGCATAAATGTTATCTCTTAGATACTCATAGTGAGTTGGTAGTTTATCTACTTGATTATATATTGCTTCACGATCACGTTGCCAATCTTGATGCACTTGCTCTACCTCTCCTCTACGACGAGGGTAGATAAAATGTGCTTCATTAACATTATGCTCGTTAATAGGTCTAAATGATTGACCTGCTGCAATATAAATTAGTCCTTCAAATTTATCTGTAGTCCAGAAATTCTTTCTGAGACCCTCATATAATTGGAAGTATTCCCTTCGTGATTCTAGCATAGAATGCCATGAAAGGCAATCATTCATGTATTGTGTTAAGTCATGATTGCTGAATAATGCTGTATTAAGAGTAGCATCCTTCCAATACTGTGTGTCATCACGTTGAGATAACACATAATGCATGCCAATAAAGTATTTCATAGACTCTATTGCATGATCTACTGTGTAATTATAACTGTCAATATCTATTTTAGTTACTTTCTTACGACGTTTAAGTGTGTCCACAAGATACATTAGATTCTCATGTGTGGTCATGAGTCCAGTAGATTCTAGTGGCTCGAGGAAACCATAGGCTAAACCTATTCCTACAACATTATTGACCCATGCTTTCTCTCTCTTACCATGTCTTATATTAATCAGGCGATAATCAGCATTATCGGCAATTTTGGGCGAATATCGTTTTGCTATATAACTCATGAATTCTGCCTGTGCTATCTCAGGGTCAATATATTTTCTACTGAATACATATCCTGCTCCCACTCTGTCCCACAATGGTATATTCCATGACCATCCATTAGACATTGCTACACAATCTGTGTAGTTATCCATCTGATTTTCACGATCCGAATACTGGATCTTAGCTGCCCATGCTGTGTCATTAAACAACACATCATTGAATGATACAAACTTAGATCCCATTATCTTTTCTAGGATCAGAGATTTGAAACCTGTGCAATCAATGTAGAGATCTGCCATGATTCTATCTCCACTATCTGTATTCATAGTGATTACATTACCAGTCTCATCACGAGTGGCATTGATTACGTTACCTGTATATACTTTCACATCAGGATAGCGGTGACTCAAAAATTCACCAAACTTTTCACTATCCATGTGATATGCTGTATCCTGGTGAAAATTCCAATTTTGCATTTCATTAGAAATGAATTCAGAAGTCATTTTATTTTCTTCTGACAATATTGTATTAGGATTAAAGAAACGTGCAAACTCCTCTGGTGGATATAGGTGAGGATATCTCACCTGCAACTCAAAGAATGACATGTAATCTCGGTGATGGCAACGTCCAAATGGATATTGAAATCTCTCACCTTCATTATCTCTAAAATTTTTAAATGCGATTGATGATTTATATGTGGCATTACAATATGGCATCCACTCTTTATCTTTTAATCCGAGAAATCTAAAAAACCTATTAATATGTCCTAAGGTAGATTCTCCTACACCAATAATCTTTCTACCCTCAGGTTGTATGAGACTGACCTCACACTCTGGGTATGCTGTTTTCAATGTTGCTGCAGACATCCATCCAGATGACCCACCACCTATAATACAAAATGATCTATACTGCATACAATGTCCTGTTATAATATTCTAACGGATTGACTCCTAGTCTACCATGATTCCATTCATGTGTCCAACTGTTTAGATGTGAGTCATCAGGTATTCCACCATGAAATAGGATCTCACTTTCAATGACATCATTAAATGGATTCCATCCATGACCTGCCATGACACAAAATAGTGAATCTCCTGCTGCATTTCGCCAATCTAATTTACTGGCAAAATTATGTGACTCTTCTAACATTGTGATTTTAGCTGCTTGTATCATGCCCTCATCAGGATATCTAATACTTGAGACATGTCTCCAATAAGGAGAATCCCTACGTTGAGTAAGAGCATAATGAATAGCAACGAAACTTGCAAAGCCATCGAATGCGAATGATACTGCCTTGTTATATGTATCTCTCATCATTTGAGTGGTATTCGGTTTCCACATCCTACAGAATTTCATTAAGAATTCATGCACTGATAATAGACCATTAGACTCTAATGGCTCTATAAAACCTCCTGATAAACCAATAGACACTACATTACCACACCATATCTCTTTCTTCCTTCCTGTCTTAAAATGTATCTTTCTAAAACCATCGGTGTCATACTTAAGAAATCTTGAAAACTCTGTTAATGCACTTTGATGATCTTGAAACTTACTAGAAAATACATATCCTGTCCCAATTCTGGCAAATGTGGGCACTGTCCAGACCCAACCACTACTCAATGCTGTGCACTGTGTATATGATTTGAGCATATCTTTCTTTAGAATATCATTTTTATAATCTAGACGTGTGACCCATGCTGTATCATTTGGTAACCAGTCACTATAATCTAACCACTCAGAATTGTTGAGTAGAGATGTAAATCCTGTGCAATCAAAATATAAATCTGCCTCGTGTTGTTTCTCATCTATCCATAGATATTTTATATCGTCTCCTATCCTTTCAAAATCATCTACTCTACCTATAATTCTGTTAACACTCTGGCATTTATTATCTCTTAACCAGTTAGCAAACTTTACTGCATCGAAATGAAAACCAGTATTCTTTTTAATATTAAAACCAGGATGCTTGATAGGTAACAGGTTATGCTCTGCACATTCTGCTGACACCCAATAATCTCTGGCAAATTTATCGTTACTCCAACCTTTCTTATATTGATTCCAAAACCATACGTCAGGATGAGGTAGATTTATGTTAGGTGTGCCAAATGGATACTGCCATGGTGTATCATCTACGTCATGGAAACCACTAAACCTTACACTAATCTTATATGTGGCATCACATGCAGGCATCCACTCTTCATCTTTGAGTCCTACATATTCTGCCCATATCCTAAAATACTGAGTCGTAGACTCACCTACACCCACAGGGGGCACATCAGGCGACTCTACGACTGTAATTTTTGCTTCGGGAAATTTTGTCAGCATTGTGGTTGCTGTCATCCATCCAGATGACCCACCACCAATAATGTAAATCTTCATACTATAGATTATAGCATACTATTCTTAACTTGGATAGGGATCCCAAGCCATTCTACCTTCTACTTGTACTTTTTTAACATCCTCTGTAAATGCAGGTGCACTACTTGGACTAGGCACATTTGCTTTTACAGATGCAACATGGTCTTTAAATGTTGTTGTGCCATTAACTTGGTCTTTATAGATCATATCTAATTGCTCTCCCACAGAACCATAGGCAATCGTGCGAGCAACAAGATATGCTTCTGCCTGATTTTCTAGCTCTGAGCGTGGGTAGATAACACCGTTGACCATACGGTGCTCATTAGTTGTGTCGTCAGGGACTTCCATCCACTTTAATGTTGCATCAGCACCATCGTAGATCTGAAATTCATCTCCTTCTTCACATATGTCGGTGATCATTCCAGACTCACCGTGGATAATTGCTTTTTTCATTGGTTTGTTGAAAGAATCTTAGTTATTTAGCCATAATATTCGTGGACTACTACCACACCTTGTCTACCACTAGCACCTCTGTTGCTGTGCTGTGATCCATTTCCACCTGCTCCCCATGCAGCATGACCTTCGTGTCTATGAGAGTAATTACTTTGGTTGTGTGATGAGGGTTGTGATCCACCATAGTATGATCTACCACCTGCGTGGTTACCATATGAGTGATGAGATCCATGACCATTACCACCACCTCCATGGACGTTTAGGTTTCCACCTGAGCCATTACCACCATATCCACCTGCGTGTTGAGTTGAGCAATTAGCACCAACACCACCACTTGCTGAGCAGTATCCACCAAAACTAGATGAGTTGCCGTTGCCACCACATCCAGAATAGTTTGTGCCACCACCAGGATTTCCTACTGTAACAGATACTGAGCTGACATTTTGCACATCAATAACTCTCTGTGACATACCACCTGCACCACCTGCTTCGGTATATCCTGACCCACCACCACCTGCACCGACGACGGTGACCATAATACTTTTACAATCAGAGGGTTTTGTCCATGTGCCATTAGATGTCCAGACCTGCATTGATCTGAATCCAGATACAGATGATGCTTCTACCCATGATAGGTTTGTGCCATCAGTTTGTAGGAATCTTCCTGCCTGACCTGACATGTTAGGTATAATGTATTTTGATGATCCAGTTACACTACCGTTGATAGTAATGTCTCCCACGATCAATGTAGCATTAGCAGTAATACCACCAGTGCTTAATTGAAACCCTGAGATACCTGCAAGGTCTTTTACATTGTTAACTCGTAGTGTGCTCATCTGAAATACAATTCAATCCTTGCTGATCTATTTATTCCGTTACGGTTCTGGCAACAGTTGATACGATCTCCTGCTGAATAACTACCAAAGTTACCACTCATACCAATACCACCTGATACGTCATCAGAGTTCATATCCGCTTCTGGATATCCACCAGACCCACCACCGTTTTCATTCCATCCGAATCCCCAACGTGTGCGTGCCCAACCTGGATTATTTCTGTAGTTGAATCCATAGAATCTAACGTGTGACTGTCCAGAGAATTGTCCAATACCACAAAACTCATTAGCATTAGACTTATAGAATCTATCTACCTGAGACCAGAATGTAATAGGGACGATTCTACCACCTCTACCATATCCTGTGTTGAAATCTGTTTCAAACCATGTCCATCCTCTATTAGTATCAGGGACGCATCCACCATTACCTATATCTGGCCAAATACCTAAGATATCTTTCGCTGCAAACTTATTCATGGTCTCAAACTTAGCGTCACCATCATTAGTATTATATGATGACTCGTTAAGGACGTTGTTAGATGTCCAGTAACTAGAATCCCAGTTAAATGTGGTGCCTCTAGTTGCTTTCATACCCATCATCCATCCACCACCTAACCATCTATTATCCATTAGACAATAGATTTGTCTGACAGTGCCACCAAAGTTAATCCAATAAACTCCATCACCTGCATTAGGATTTCTAATCTTGATCTCTTCTGCTGAAGTTGCAGGGTTACCAGATGATGTGCCATAACTGGTATCTGCAGTTACTGGTTTACCGTAGTATTCGTGGACTACGACAACACCTTGTCTACCACTAGCACCTCGGTTTCCATGCTGTGATCCATTACCACCTGCACCCCATGCTGAGTGACCTTCATGTCTGTGACTATAGTTACCTTGGTTGTGAGAAGACGGTTGTGATCCTCCGTAGTAACTTGCTCCTCCTGCGTGGTTTCCGTAGGAATGATGAGATCCGTGGGCGTTTCCTCCTCCACCAAATACGTTTAGTGTGCCACCAATACCTTCTCCCCCTAAACCACCTTCGTGCTGCTGAATACAATTTGATCCTCCTCCACCTCCACCAGTCACATAGGATCCGAAACTTGAAGAGTTACCGTTTCCACCACATCCTGCGTAGTTTGTACCTCCGCCAGGATTTCCTACTGTTACTGATACAGATGTTACATTTGTTACGTCGATGACACGCTGAGACATTCCTCCTGCTCCGCCTGCCTCACAATATCCTGATCCTCCACCACCTGCTCCGACGGCTGTAACCATGATACTAGTGCAGTCAGACGGTCTATTCCATGTGCCGTTGCCTGTCCACACATTCATACTTCTAATACCTGCAAGACCTGCTGCTTCTACCCATGAAAGGTTAGATCCATCAGTTTGCAATAATTTCTCGGCATTACCTGCCTGTCTTGGAATGATATGTCCAGAGTTACCTGATATCGCTCCATTGATTACAATATTACCTACTACCAAAGGAAGTGTAGCAGTTACTCCACCATTAGATAGAGAAAATCCACCTGTGTCGGTTAGATCATTAATAGATGATACTTTTAATAGACTCATTAGTTAACCCCAATACTCATGCACAACAACAATACCCTCACGACCTCGGGCACCTCTGTTACTATGTCGAGATCCATTTCCACCAGATCCCCACGCTGCGTGTAATTCATGTCTATGTGACCAGTTTACTTGGTTATGTCCTGCAGGTTGTCCACCTCCATAATAACTCACACCAGATGTATAGTTACCATAACTATGGTGTGACCCATGACCATTACCCCCGCCACCATGCACATTCAATGATCCACCACTACCGTTTCCACCATATCCACCTGCGTGTTGCTGAGAGCAATTAGCTCCTACTCCACCAGATGCACTACAGTATGACCCGAATGATGATGTGTTTCCATTACCACCACACCCTGAGTAGTTTGTGCCACCACCAGGATTTCCAACTGTTACTGATACAGATGAAACGTTTGTCACGTCAACTTGACGTTGTGACATACCGCCTGCACCACCTGCTTCACAATAACCTGATCCTCCACCACCTGCTCCAACACATGTTACCATGATGTTTTTACAATCATTTGGTCTAGACCATGTGCCATTACCAGTAAACACTGACATTGATCTGATTCCAGATCTTGTTGTCAATGCTGACCATGACGGATTAGATCCATCAGTAGTCATAAACTTTCCACCTTGACCCGACTGTGACGGTACAATATAAGATGATGATCCAGAGATAACTCCGTTTACTACTAAATCACTAACAGTCAATGTACCATTGATCGAGATGGTAGTGTTAGTGATACTAAAACCATTAACACCTGACGTATCTTGAATTGTATTTACTCTTAATAGTGCCATGTTAACTTATAAAGGGTTTCAGTGCTTCATAGAAAGACCCAGAGGTATTTAGCGTACCTGCGTCTATGTCTTTCCATATTTTGTCAAGCAATTCATTTGTTGTAGGTCTAAAGTTAGTGACGGTGTAATTCATCTCTTTGACTTTAGTTAGAATTGCAACTGGATCATATTCTCTACTATCTCCAAATACTATTCTATAAGGATCAATGTTTGTCATTGTATATGATTGACCAGGATGCAATGCTTCGATTGCTTCCTTAATTACAACCTCATCTTGAGCAATGGTTTGCTTATCCCTTACTCTTTCACAAAACTTTTTCCAATCTGATTCAATCATTAGTTACCTCTCACCTCTAGTGCTAAAAGTGTGCTGACACTTCTCATGTCATTGCTAGATCTATCATTTATATAGAGATCTCTTATCGACCCACCCCATGATGCAGATGCACCAACAGTATATGTAACTGCGTTTGTGGTGCCAGGTGTATCATGGTAGTGCACTGGCCACGAATACATATGATCACTAGTGTCGTCACCAGTGTATGTAGTCGCTACAGATCCACTACCAACGTTGCTGTTTCCATTAAGTCCACTAGTAATTAGGTTACCATCACGGAAGAAACCAAATGACGTAACGTGTCTAGCATTACCTGTAATCATTGCGATCAATACAATTTTAGAGTTTGTATGTGTAGGTGCAATCGATACTTCGAGGTTAGGTATCTGCACTAAATTATTGTTTCTAATTAGATAGCGATCTGGGGGTGTTGATGCAAACTTTGCCTGCACAACCTCTCCTTCTTTTAGGTCATTCTCTTCTCCACCAAGAATAAACCATGATGCACCATTTTCAATAGTAACTGTATATCCACTTGCGACCTGCACAGGACCTGCTGTAAAACCATTGGTGAATTCAACTCCACCATTTGCTGTAGGTCCTATTGTTAAACTCTCACCGATTGTAGGACCATTTGTACGAATGATAGAATCCTCTCCAACAGAAGGTCCTCCACCACCTACGTCGTCCCAACCTGGCACACCCTGTGCAGCATCTTGAAGATAAATCTGTGCCATGTCTTCGGTTGCATTATAAACCAAAGTACCAAAGGCAGGTGTACCGAGACCATTAATTGCTGTTTGAGTAAGGGAAGGCAGGTTGATCTGCTCTGTCACAGTTAGAGCAGTAATAATTGCTCTTGTGGCAGCGTCAATCTGATTACCATTAATCTTAGTAGACATCTACTTCCTCTCGATATTTTATTTAGATAACCAATTCTCTTACATGTATAGTGTCTCCTGTTTGAGGCACTGTACCTATAGAGAAGTCAACTGAGTTTCCACTCACTTGATAATCAACACCTGGCACTTGACATACTCCATTAAGGAATACCAAGAGTGAGTATGAAGTATGACCTGCAGATATAGCAAAGGTTGCAGTTGCTCCATCGCCACTATATGTTGTGCCGTTGTTAGAGTTTGCTAAACCAGTTGCAAGTGTATACTTATCTGCTGATCCATAGTTACCCGATACATCAAGGTTGCCATCGATGTAGAAGTTACCACCAATCTTCATTCTATTTGTAGCATCAGGTGCTATACCAACACCATAGTGTGTGACGCCACTATAACGATTTGATGTGATGGGTGTAGTATCACTCAAACCAAACTTATACCATGTGCCTGCATCATAAATCCAACCAAGTGCTTGACCTGGTGCCCAATCTATGTTGTAACACATGTCTCCTGAGTTGAATGCAGACCCTGCCTGTGTAACAGGTAATCCAGATCCGTCATCCTCAGCTAGGAATGTTTTTCTCAGCACTGTGCCGTCGTCGTTAGAGTATGTAAACTCTAGTGACTGGACTTCATCCTGTGATGTTACTTTCTTCTGGAATGTAACAGGACCTGAGAATACAGATTCTAACTGGTTAGATGCACCACCAATAACTGTTAGTTTATCAGTAAGCACAACTTCACTGAAGGTCTCAATAGTTGTACCTTCTTCACCCAACACGTTAAGTTGAGCAATATCTTCGTTAGTTATCTGACCTGTAACTGGGTTAATAACCTGGTTACCAACAAATAACTCACCATCACTATTAACACCAGAGTAGTATGCAACACCTGCTGATTCTTTTAGTGACTGTGATAATCTAACCTGAGCAGGAGATAACACTTCCACCTGTGTAGATGGGAATGCAGTTGAATAGTTACCTGGTCCGAAACCAAGGTATTCAAACGTGTGACCTGACGCTCTGAGGATAGAGTATCGTCTCAGCTCTACTAGCAGAGGTTGGACGCTACTGTCAGCGTTAAGTTTTAGAGGAATCTTTCTTTCCTCTGCATCGCCCAGACGTGCAGTAACTGAGATACCATTCAACACGTTAGATGCTGTAGTATATCCTAAGTTATTTTGTGACTCCTGTAGATAATACTGTGTTGTTTCTTTTGTAATAGACAACTGTGTATTCTCGTTAGGTGTCGGTGATGCACCGTCGGTTGTCTTCACCAAGCCCAAGACTTCATTGTCTGCAATGGAGATAGATGCTGCAGGATCTGCAACAGGATTATCTCTGTCAAATGCAGGGTAGAGATCCACTGTTTGTTGAGAGAAGAAGAAATCGTTGAAGTTGGTTGTTGTTGGGCTGACTGAAGCATTAAGAAGAGTCAGATAGTATATACCATCAGTGACACCTCTTACAAACTCTTGATATGTCTCAACTGCATAGATGTAGTATGTCCTTGAATATGCAGGAGAGTTAGTCTCGGATGATCTAGGCTGAATAACGAAACCAGTAATCGGTGTCCTAGGCACTGGGAATGCATCTTTGTCAAGGACGTAACGATAACGATAGATTCTATCGACAAGGTTTCTAGCATCAGGCACCCTACGAATGAATGTAGTAGGTGTGAATCCTAGATTTTGATATGTTGTATTAGACTGTAGTGTAGTATAAATTGTATTCTGACTACCATCTACTTGGATATACCAGTTTTGTTGTGTAACATCCCACTTGAGTGGAGAATCATCATCACCAGGTGATGTGCCTGTTACTGTAGTACCTGAAGGAGATATCTCTGCATAGTGAGTTGTTGGCTCAGATGCACCAGATGCCACCAACAATACATAAACTCTGTCTGGGGTGTTGACGTCATCTCTTCTAGCACCAACTGTATAGCCTTGGACTTTTGATGGTGGTTTGCCAGTTTCTACTGAGTATCCATATAAAAATAGTTTTGTTGGATCCGCTGCTGCTCTGGTCTTGTTAATATCGATTGTTACCCAGTTTACTGATATTTCCTCTACGTCACTTAATCCTTTAGGAGGTACAACGTGCGTAATTTGTCCTGCCTTGTCTTTGGTGAAACTTGCTGACTTAAATCCAGTAGATCTGAGAGAGGTATTCCCGAAGTTACTGTTACTATTAGTGATAGATAGGTCACCACCACTATTGCTGAAGAAATGGTCACCAAATCCAACAGCAAACACAGAAACGACTTGAATAAATGCATCATTGGATGCTTTAATATGGCAGTTACGCCATCCTTTACGATATTTTGCCAGACCATTAATGTGTGCACCAGACCCTGCTGCTTGTGCTTCATATTGACCTGTAGTTGGGTTATATAATACGAATGCTCTGTCGTCTTTTTGTAGTGATATACCTGTAAACTGGGCAACAACCATGGATTTAAAACCAGTTGCCTCTGCACCATCAGCATGCATACCATTTATACCCCACACTGATCTTAACGAGCAGTTGAATACATATGGAGACGCTGAGTCTACAGTATCAATCTCAACTTTAACTAATATATTACTACCAATAGCATTACCAGATGGCTCAGCTGACATTTGATATGTAAACTGGTTACCTTGTGCAGATGTAACAAAGAATGATCCATTGTATAGTAATTGATCTTGCTCAGTAGGACCTGTTACACCAGATATATTAACTGCCACTCCAACAGAGAAACCGTGGTTTTTGGGGTTACCCAATTCATCCACGGTAAATGCGGTTGCTGTCTGTCCATTTCGTATGATCTGTGATACAGCAAATTCATCAGAGATCGGACCTACAATTCTGTTTTCCTCGACTCTTGCCTGTAATTGGTCTTGAGCTATGATACCAGAGGAATCAGGAATTGTTGCATATGCTTTTGAGATCTTTTGATAGTATAAGTTTAGATCTGTAGTGTTAGCATATTCAAAACACGTTAGTTTATGATGTGAGAAGTTAGGTGCGATCTGTGAAAGGTCGTCTCTATAGAATACACCGTTGTTATCTCCATCAAAGAATGACATCTGCCAGAAGTATGTGGCACCAGTCAATCTAAAGATAGCAGTAGCATCAGGCTCGTTAGCAGCAGTTATACCAAGGGATCCTTGTACTGTGGGATACGGCACATATTTAGGTACAATCTTAGTTCTTCTGAGGTCGGATCCCACGACGGAACAACCTCTGGGTACAATAATGCCACCACGAGTTGAATTGAATTTGTAAAGCTCATTAGATGCAGAAGTTATATCAAAGTTAGTATTCTCATTGAATGGTTGGATCTGGTTAAAATCTGATAAACCTGGTCTATTATCTAAAACATATTCTGACGGATATAGGTAGATACTAAATGCATCAAATTCGTCATTACTTAAACCAACTCTATATGAAAATCTTGATACTTCTAAAAATGCACGCTGCAACGTCTTAAACGGACGTAACGCTGAGTTACCTCTGTTATCAAATGAATCTGAAGCATCAAAATCATCGGGGTTAACGTATATAATACGTCCAGTCCTCGATGTAATGATATTTTTAAGACGAGTTAGTGCCATTTAAGGATTGCCCACTGAGATATTTAGTTAGGGTGCTGCTCCACCGCCACCACCTTCACTCGCTGATTTAGTCATATTAACTACTTCGTAATCAGAAGAGTTTGACTCAAATCCATTAACAATAAATGATACGTTTGTATTTGCTGCACGACAGATCAGGTTTTGACCTGGTCCGACGATAATAGATGAGTTTTTATCTGTTACATTTCCATTGATTGCTTTATCATAGAAAACGTAATCACTGACATTATAAACTCCTGTAGCAGAAGTTTGAATACCAGATGAGATAGTCGCTACATTAAATGTTAGGTTTGCTGCTCCACCACCACCTAGATCACTGTCAAGGATAGTAATTGTGTTGCCTACTGAGTGATTCTTACCACCATTTAATATAGTTACACTCGCTGCACCTGTAGATGCTGCGACTACAACCGAGAATGACTGACCTGTACCACTACCATTGGATGATCCTGATACTGTATATGTGCCTGCAGTCCTGCTTGCATCGGCACCGCCGATTGTGTCAACAGTTAAAATTTTACCATCGACAACCTCACATAAAGATCTTGTGCCATTAATTAAAGTTGGTGAATCGTAGAATGTATTTCCTACTGCAAATGCAGCAGAGTTTCTATCGATAGAAACTTTTAGATGATTAGTTGCGGGATCCCAGTCATGGACGTATCCATAAGGACCTGACCATACTCCGCTTGCTTGTATTGTTTGTGTAGTGCTTCCAACAGTAAATGTATCTGCTGCTGCAAGTGCTTCACCTGATACGTTGTATATGTAAATTCTTGTGTATGTTGGTGTCAACTGCACGTTAACAGTAAAACCACGTCCACCAGTTAATGATGGATCTTGTCCATCCTCAGAATATACATTCAAGAGGTTAGAGGTAGATGATGTGATGCCGATAGTTACTGTGCAACCTGCTTGTCCTGCAGTACCTACCTTAGTAACACCTGTAGTATACTCAGTACCTGATCCATTAGGACCTTCACTATCATCTGCTGAAAATCTAAACGCATTACCTGTGTTAGACGTATGACTTTGATCAAAGATGTAAGTCCTGTTAAGGTCTAATTGTAGTGCTTGGTTAAAGATGTGATCTGTAGCACTTGCACCTGTTTCAGATAAAACAAACTTTGTGCTGATTGTTTGAGATGAAGTTGCACTGAATGATACAGTTGCAGCAGCACCACCTGCGAAAGTAAGTCCTTCGTCCGTTGTAAACCAGTTAAGTAAATATTGTCCGTTGTTAGTTAACAATGTGATAGTAGCACCATTGTTATGGTTAACATCAGATGTACCGTAAGCTCCACGCTCAACAGTTAGATCGTTACCTGCAACACCTGTAATACTTAATATCTCATTGTCAACCAATACATATCCACCAGTCACAAAACCAGTAGAGTCAGCAACGGTGAGTGTTACATCACCTGCTGCATATGTGCCACCCTCGTCAATCGTTGTAACGGTAGCAGATGCTGACCAAGCAACAGATAGACGTCCTGCAGGAATTGGTGCAGGTGTAGTATTAAGTGCACCACGAGTAACAGTCAGGACGTTAGTTGTAGTGTTAATACCAGAGGCATCAATAGAAAGAATTTCATTTGTGCTATCAGCGTTAGCAAAATCTCCAACAGTTAGATACATACCATCTGCAAGACCAGTATTTCTATCTACGTTAACTGTAGTAGCTCCTGTAGCAACATCAGCAAGCTCAATATATGCTGAAGTACCTGCACCGATTAAACCACGATTAGATGCAGTAACCCCAGAAGTTGCCCCAGTAATAGTCTCACCATTGACAGGAGTACCAGTCAGAGAGTCAGCAGCGAAACTAAGTTGGATGATTTCAGAAATCTTTGTGTAGTATGTAACAGCAGTTGTAGGTTTGAATACATCAAGTATGGTTGCTGAAGCACCATTAGTTGTAGTAAAGTTTGTGCCAGGCACTGCATCCAAATCAGTAAAACCTGGATTGATATTCAAGTAATAACTTGTTACAGGATTACCTCTTTGAAACTTATATGCACTAGAGTTTAATCCATCAAGGTGTAATACCTGATCGTAGTCTCTCAACGCTAATCTGTATGAGCTTGCACCAGAATTCTGGTTACATACATTAACTACCGTTGATGCTGTGTCTGTTATATTCGCCTTATATAGCGACGTATCTGTGGTTGCTGCGGGTGATACGGCAGCTAATCGTCCTGCTGTCATTTTTTAATTACCATCCTGACTGGAAATGTGATTGTAGTCTAAGTTGACCACCTAGTACTGGTGCTGAAATAGGACCACCGAAACTAATACCTACCTCAGCAATGTTATTCGTTGAAAGTAACGTCGCATCCGCATTAGGGAATTGAATCGATACTGCCTCAGTGATATTAGAAACATCAATAGTAACTAGACCGTTTAAATCGTTAGGGTTGTTAATCTTAGCGGATTCAAATGTCTTGTTGACTAGAGTTTGAGTCTTCAATTCAGTTACTAAAACTGAAGAGTCGGAAGTATTTAGCGGGGCAGAAGGATCATTATTAGGAAAACTGAAGGAATAGTTTTGATTATCTTCAATATTAGATAGATCAAATGTAACTTTCCTGTTAATACCTATAGAATCCGAGTTATCTGCAAATATTGCACCCTGATATACTTTATTACTTAGTGTTTGAGTAGAGTCTGTACCTACAAGTGTGGCATTGAGGTCATCAAATATAATAGTGCGGTTTGCAGTTAGACCAGATGAATCAAAAATTACTTGTGGTGTAGGGTTTTGAGGATCGCCAGAGGGTGTATTTGAGAATGTGGGGTTAACCATATTCTTGTTGTAAATATTCTGCTCTGTGATATCATCAATCAAAGTAGATTGAGTTTGTGTAGCACCGAAATCTGGTAACCTGTATATATGTGTGCCTGGTGATTGCCATGCATCACACTCAAGTTTTGCTATCTTATCTGTTGATGTAGATCCAGTGATTGACAACTCACTATCCTTAATAATGATAGTCTTATTTGTCAATGATTGGAATGTATCGTTAGCAACCAGTGTGGTAGATGTGCTTACACCTACGTCGGGTAAGTCAAATCTCTTTGTACCTGACTGTGTAGAGATAGTATCAGCGTTAAAGAATGCTCTCTTAGCAGGGTTTTGATCACCTGTTAGATAGAATTCAACGTCTTTAAACTGAGTAAGACCTTGTACAGTAAAATAACCACTACCCTGAGGAGTGATTTGTACATTACTATTAGAACTAGCAGTATCTATAGCAGTGATGTTGACCGTTGAAGATCCATCAGTGTTTGCTACTCTAGTGTTATAGATTGTCGCAGATCCAAAAGTTATACCAATCTCGTTTGCTTGTGCTTGATAGAGTCCTGTGTCCCTGTCCAAATCGAAACATAGACCAGGCGTGGCTGCTGTACCTGCACTCACACCTCTATGCAACTGGTTTACTTTGGCTTTGCGGTTTGGTTGTAATGGATCAGAAATAACTACAGGGAGAATCGACTCGCCAGTAACCTCTGCATCCGTTATCGTACCTAATTGTGATATTCTTTTGGTTGCCACAACCGCTCGCTATTTAGTTACAACTTTATTTATACAATATCTACTATGCGTCTGGGACTTCCTCGAAATTTTCGACATACCCCTCCAAATCCCACATTAATGGGTGCATTTCCTCGTCACAGAGATAACATGAATAGTTATACATTTGCTCCATGGTATACTCTGGTGATGTCTCTGCATCTAGAATAATGTCAGGGTCACCTTGCATAAATTCTGGCAATTCGTCAAATGTATATGGTATGCCACCAATTTTATACATCTTAACGATTTGCTTCCCAACATCAGGTAATTCTAGATAACAAAAGTTTTCTGTTACCTTGATCGCCATTAGAAGTCCTGTGTCATTTCTCGCATAGATTCTGCTACATATGCTCCCACAGCAGCAGGGTCAGGAGTAAACTCCTCAGCATCTGGAATATTCACATCATCAGGAAGTTGAGTGTATCCCATTACTGGTGTAAGCAAAACTGCTTTTTCATCTTTAGTTATAACTTTGATTGTGTGACCCTTTTCGCAAAGTTTCAACGCAAACTCAAAGTTACCTTCAATCTCTTCTTGTGTAAGTGTAATGATGTTATTCATGGTAAGAATGTGATTATATCCTTAGGGACTGTTGCTTGAAACATAGCAATGGTTTCTCGAAAACCTTCACTACCCTCGTCATCCCATTTGTATTTAACAATTTCTTCGTAGCCTGCTTCGTCTAGGATTCTTACTTTCCTTTGACTCATCGTCACGAATATATGCTCTACGACATCACTGTCGTTTACATGTATTGGCATAGTATGGGGTATAGATCCCCATATCATACATCAGTTTAACAAAACTGGCAAGCCATATATCTGAGTAGGACCTGCAGAGCATCCTGCAGCGAAGAATCCAGTATTCACACCATATGATGCGATACCATTATTTACTTGGTTAATAATTGCACCACCTGCAGCATTGACAATCTCTGCAATACCACCCGAAGCTGTATTAACGAAAGTAAAGTGTGCTCCTGTTGTGCCACTTACTACGTCTGCCATACCACCTACTAAAGTAGTAGCGTTGGAAATACGAATGTGAAGTGGGGGCATAGCAGGAGGAATACCTGGTTGGTCTACGCATGCATCAACAATAGATCCTTTGACCATCTGGAATACACCTGAGATCTTAGGCATAATATCAAGACTAAACATATTAACAAATGACAATTCACCTGACCCTAGGAATTTACTGATCCAGTTTGCTTCCATAGTGATCTCACCATCAGCAACTAAATCAATAGCATTACCTTCAATCTTAGTTACCTGTGCTGCTACGTTAACTTTATCAGCCGCGGCTAGTTTTATGTCAGCTGCTTGCATGGTTATAATGCCACTATATGCAATGGTATGGTCACCATGTTTCACTTCAACAGATGATTGCTCTTTATCACTACCTGACTTAGTAGGGACGGCTAGACTTGATCCACCAGGTCTACGTCCATACCTATCACTACCTGGCTCCTTTGGATATGCAGGATAATTTGCAGATCCATATACAGGTATTGGAGGTTTATAGTAATTGTTTGCATCTGTATTGGTAACTGTGTTTTCACTAGTGCTACCATTAGTAGGTTTAGATGATCCAGTTGTTTCAGTTGGATCTCCGTTGCTCTGATTAATATTCATAGCACCGATAACTTCTATGTCAAAGTTACCCATGACCTTGAGATGATAGTCACCCTCTACAGTTAGAGTCTTATTACCTTTTACAGTTTCACAACAGTCCTTCGCAATGATTCTTGTGTCATTGTTAGGGACATTCTTATGGACGTTACCAAGTCTATCCTCAATAGTGGTTACACCACCAGGACCTGAGTTAATACGTTTCTCTTTACCAGGCGTAGCATCTTCAATGATACTTGTGCCGTTTAAGAATGTTTGAGTTGTTTGTCTATATGGATCTAAGTCGTTATACAAGTCATGGAAGAATCCTCTACCAGACTTATCGTTATTATATTGTGATGCACTTGGAGCTGCTCCACTCGCTTTGAGTGTCTCACCAAACGTATCGCATCGGGTAGTCCCCAGTAATGGAAACCACCCTTTCGTCTTCGTGACCTTCGTCGTTCGTCCGCAGTCTTTTGCAAATAATGCTTTTAATATACCTAAGATAATACCTAATAGAGATCCCCAATCTAACTTAGAGAAATCAGTAGTAAGAATAGTCTTAACTGCACCTGCAAATTGTTGTATCTTTTTCCCAGCCTGTGCTACGCCCAAGATACCAGTCATGATAGTACCTATGGTGTTCGCAGTATCTGCCATGGCTTTCTGTGCACCATTGAGCATACGATCAATAATACCATCTACCTTACTGGTGACAGAATCAATTTTATCTGTAATCTTATCAACAATACCATTGACTAGACCGTTAGCAAAACTACTAATATCACCTAGTGCACCATTAACTAAACCTAACCATGCAGGGACAGGGACGCAAAATATATCTAAGATCTGATCCAATGCAGCCATCAATACCTTGAGCACTGCTAGTGGCACAAACTTTGCTAATAGTTTTACAAGTATATTAACTGCCTTTGCTACTGCCTCTGCCATTGCTTGCTTTAGAGGTGCAAGCATACCAGATAGACCACCACTCAAGAAGTTTGTGATCTTATTAAGTCTTTCTTTTATTGGGTCGCCAGGTACAACCTTACCAGTAATCATAGACACATATGTGCCATCCTTACCTCTAGCAAGTTGAGTAGTCATGTTACCTAGCTCGTTTAACATACGAGATAGGTCAGTCTGGAATCCTTTACCTGCTGCACCATTTACACCATCAGCAACGCCTTCCATTTCGGACGGCACGATCATAGGGTTGGTTGTTGGGTCTCCATGTCCAGAGTTAGCAACTGCTGCTTTACCCATTGCACCCCTAGACTCATCCTCTTCACCACCAGGACTTGAGGGTGCTGTAATTACTTTAGGGTTTGTATTACCTGAGTTTACCTTTTCACCTGTAAGCGTTTGTGCTTGTACAGGATTATCATCATCCTTTTTTGCTTCCTCAGGACTAGCAGCAAATGTATCACCTTTCTGGTCTTTATCCTTCACAGTATGGAATGCACCCATAACCATAGGCACTTGTCCTTCTTCTCCATCCATGAAGAAACCTACCACCATAGCACCCTCTTGTAGTGCTGCAGCAGTACCTACTTGTTTTACCTGTGGTTTGTCGTTAGGGACGAGACATGTAGCCCATGGCAATGCCTCAGTTGGTAACTTCTTGACATAATCTTCCTTATCGTTACCACCTGTATGCCATCCATAGATACGCACTTTGACACGACCGAGCACCATCGGGTCTTTGTTAGACTCGACTTCCCCGACCCACCAAGTGAATCCGTCCGATCCAGAATAATCTGTCTTCATAATATTAGTATGGATATAAGTTATTTAGCGAGTTTCTTGAAATGAAATTCTCCATCTTTTTCCTCTTTTCCCCAAACAAAAGCACCTGATCGTAGTCTTCGACCGTTATCGAATGACCAGTAATCGGTGCCATTGAATCTAGCAAGTGCAGTTATGTTTATATCATTGACAACACAAGGACCATTGGTTTCACCCCACCATGTGCCGTCGTCCATCTTTACAAAAACAAATCCACATCCTTTCTTATTTTTCTTAAGATCTAATGTGTCGCATTCAATGATGTCTTCATGAATTCGTTTTATCTTTGCTCTAAAATGTTTATAAGGTTTATTAGGACCTTCATACTCATACCAAGATTTACATTCTAAAATCTTACCCTTCTTTATCTCAGTCCATTCTATGTTGACCCATGGCCACTTCTGTGGATCTGATGTTGCTTGAGCTTTATTAGTATAATGTCCACATAATGCTTCTTCAAAACTAATCATTTTTAAGTGATTTCTTAACCATTTCAGCATATGCCACCTCTGCGGGTGACCAGTCTTCCTTATTCTTTAAGATATGTTTTATTGCCTTTTTAGTTGTCTTTGTACGCATTGTTACAATATTGTTAGTGTTTTCTAACAGTATTTATAACTATTGCCAATACTCATCTAAAACATCAAAAACCCTATTGAGATACTCGTTAGCTCCATTACATTCCCACTTACCTTTCTCTCCGATTTCACACTTGTAGTGCAATTCTCTTTTGAGTTGCATAAGTCTGTTGGTCATTGCAACTTTGTCTAACCTGCCATTCATTAGTCTCTTTGCCTCCAATCGTCTGGTCTGTCATTACGAAACCAATCAGCGATATCTCCTGCATCCGTGAAACCCTTTTTATGTTTACTTGAATCAGGGTCTCCAATATTCAAGTATTTAAGAAAAGACGCTTCGTCCTCATTCCTACTCAACCTTCTTGCTGTTTGCAGCATTCCTCGTGCTGAGGTGTTTCTTTTGGATAATTTTTCTGCCCATATCATATCTTCTATTCCTACTTCTTGTCCTGCAGCGATGCTTTTGCATATGTCCTCAAGACGGAGACGATACTGGGTTGATAACATAAATCTACGGTTGCTTTTTTTTAAGTTGTTCATAGAGGATTGCTTGCATGAAGGACTTCGGTCCTTCTTCAAGTAACTTATCCTTCCATTTTGATGGGGGGTTTTTAAGTTTGTTTGTTTTTTTACGATGTGCCATTATTTTTTAAATACACCTGCCTTTGCAAGCAAGTATACCGATAGCGTTGTCCAAAAGACAACTTCTAATCCAATGTTATTCATAATTAGTCATCGTATACTAGACACTCAGGCTCCTCTGGATGCTGATCGCAGAATAACTCAAGTGCATTTGGATCATGGTGATCCCCTGCTTCGATCTCTTGTTTATGATGATCGACGTAATCTTCTAACTCATGCAATTCAACCTCAATATGGCGACGCATTTGTGGGTTAGTAGATGGATCGTCAAGGATGTCTTTATCCTTTGCGATGTGTGATTCGATTGATTTCATTTTATTATACCTATGATTAATACTATTTATCTTCTCGGATAGAGTCCTTAGTAAGATAAAGAGTGGTAGTCATACCTTCCTTACGATAGATGTGTTTCAAACTGGCAATCAAATACTTACCACTATATACACGATCTTGCTTCACATCTTTAGAATTATCAGTCCTAGATGCGGGAATGCTAACTTTTACTATCTTTCCAACTGCTAAAGTTGTATTGCCAGGTACAACTATAGTCAACTGAATAGCGTTGAGTAATGCATATCTAGCAACAGCATAACTCGAAACACTTAGCGTGTCAAATTGTGTCTTCGTACCACCATTTGGATCACTTCCTATACTAGACTGATGAGTCCATGTTGGCATGATTCTAAACTTATATCTTGTAGCAGGTTGTGTTTCTGTATCAAAACCTGTCTGTTGAAATGGTCTACCTCTATCGATAGTAGATGCTTTATCAAAAGTGCTCTCATAAGTGGTAGTAAAGTTATTACGTTTTACTTCTGTAGATTTCTCACTACCTTCACTTGATGATCCTGTAGGCATGTGACTTAAACTAACAGAGGGCACAGATATACCTAACACTGATGTTTTATATAAACCTGATCTTAATTTTTCTAAATGATTAACTTTATCAGGGAATGATATAGATTCTATCTTAAAATATTCCTTGATAGGGTCTGTTTCTACACCTGCCTGCATGTAGGTGTATGTGGGAATATTCAACGGCTCTTGTGAGCATAACTTATCGATAGATTGAAAGTTAAATCCATGTCTATTTTCATAGAATAAGAAACCTGATTGCATTACAGATCTCTTACCACCACCCTCAAGTCTCAATACCTTGTCACCAAGATATGTAATAGCATCATAAGGTCTCCAATTAGGACAACTGAAACATAATTTACTATGATTCTCAAAGTTTGTTGCTTTTACTTTCTCCCCACCTTTCAATATATCTTTAGCAACATACTTAGGGAAATTTACTTTATCTTTATGTTTCTCGCAAGGTCCGAATGCACCAAAGATTCTATTTGCCTCATTTAAAAATGCTTCATGAGATGTAAGATGTAAAATATACATCGCTGCTCTCTCATTTTTGATAAAACTACCAAGTTTAAATACACGAAAGATAACTTCTAAAGGATCAGAGTCTGAGCTTTCTGTTGTTATTTTTAGTTTGATAACCTCTTTACCACGAATTTGTTTGTATAAATCGATAGAGTCAACTATTGCTATATCACATCTTAGAAATGGACTGTCAATAGACTCATAGTAATCTATAGATGCAATAAGATCACGGATATCATACACATCATCTCCCTTATATCTTGCTTTAGGTGACAAAGCTTCCTGCCACTCCATCTTACCAGTTTCACCAAAGGCAAGGGATGCTTCATTCAGCTCTACAATTTTTGCTCTTCTATTTGCCATTATTTAAGATTGTGTGTGCAGTGCATATCAGGTTTAGTGCTTCTAAAGTTATCAAACTTAGAAACAAAGAATGGATCTGCTTCATTCCACTGGAAGAAGTTAGGTGTAATGATAGGAACGTCTTCTGGTTGTCCTCCACCTCCATCTATATTTGTATCTGCCATTGTTGCTACTGCAGTATTTTGTTGCTCTATAGCAGATGCCATGGCTGCGTTGCTTTCGGTTACCATCTTTTGTAACTCAGCATTCTCTTGTATTCTATATTCATTTATTTTATCACCAATCTTATCTTTGATATCTTTAGCTGTCTCAACCACAGGATTCAATAGTTTCTCTAGATCAGGTGTCTTTTTATAAGGTGATATCTTTCTCGTATTTTCTCTACTCTTAAATGCATATTCACCTCTCTCATTGTCCTGCTGATCGCCACTAAAGTTACCACCCTCTCTACCTCTATCCTTGGCACCTGATCCTC